>Ga0214473_10004545_pt1 | contig 16672 bp, 16 predicted proteins | sample RVTome_7_FD_203509 | JGI IMG/M metagenome (GOLD analysis project Ga0214473, IMG submission 203509) | Soil microbial communities from uranium-contaminated site in the Upper Colorado River Basin, Wyoming, United States - RVT98D197 | ecosystem: Environmental > Terrestrial > Soil > Contaminated >... | reverse complement strand
GCCGCCTGGTGTGTGGATAAGGAGATCGGCACCTTTCTTGTTCCCGATCAAGGCTTCGCCATCCCATGCCACAACAAACGTCCCCCGCGCACCATTTCCAGAATGCAGCAGAGCTGGGGGTGCGGCGCCGATCAGCGACCCTGTTTCGGAATGGACGGCCGAGGCATTCGACCACTGCGCCTCGCTGATCCTCCGCAGCCGTTCGACGACGTCGACATCACACCCAGCCGCCCCGAAGAATCCGGACATACTTCCGTCGACCTCCCCGGACTGTGTTCTGAAATCACCTGCGGCGGACTACAGTGGCGCCCCACCAAGAGGCTGCGAACCACCGCTCGTCCGCATCCCACTCTGAAAGAACATCGCCCAAAAGTTATGGACGGAAACTACGCGGATCCTACCGACCAAGAGCACCACCATTGGTGTACGTCTGGCCTCGAGGGCATGGTCATCACCGCTTAGGGTACGGCAGAGTAAGTTCCTGCCGCAATCAATTCGGTTCTGCCATAAGCGTCGCTCAGGTCCGGGTCCAAGTCGTGGGATTACGGAGATCGACGGACGACACCTTCGAGGTTGGCCCGCGCTCGCATCTCCCACCATTCCTTCGGGCGCCGCGGCAGGTCGGTGCGCGGCTGGCGAGCAATTCCGGTGGAGCGTAGCTCCTCCGCCCCGCCTTATAGCCAGCTCGGCGGACTCGTTCATCGTGGTCATCGGCAGCCTGTCACCGCTGTGAAGCACCGTCGCTGAACCTTGTCAGCGTTCTTCGCGCACAATGGAGAAGATTGCCAGCAAGCCCCTTAAAAGCGGTGATCTGAATGGGTTTCGTTTTCAACGACCTTAGGTAATATTGAGTGGATCGAGCAAGATCCTTGTCTCGAAAATACCTTCCTCGATTGACGAAGGAATAGGCCCACGCGCCACGGACCAGAGACCTCGGCAGGAGATCTGGGTTCTGCTCGAGGAAGCGGTTCATGACTCTGTCAGAGCACTGTTGTCTGACTTCTCCACTTCTCGACATCTGGCCTTCGTGCCCTTGCCGATAGATCAAGAGCGGTTCATCGACATAGTCGAAGCCGTAGTGCAGGGAAAGGCGCAGCCAGAGCTCCCAGTCGATGCTCATCTTCAGGGTTTCGTCGAAAACACCGTGACGATTGAGACATGCCTTTCGCACAATAGCGGACGAGAATGGAATGAAGTTGTCATAAAACAAATCATTGGTGATACGTCCCCGATGCGGCTCGAGATATCGATTGGGTGGCTCATAGTCCACCAACAAGTCTCTGTACAGCAGCTTCATACGGCTGTAGACCACGGCAACACCTGGATCTACAAAAAGGGGCAGCTGCTTCTCGAGCTTCGTCTCAACCCAGAGATCGTCGGCATCCAAAAACGCTACATATTCGCCTCTGCTCAGCCGGAGCCCGGTGTTTTTAGCGCTTGCCTGGCCGCCGTTTCGCTGCTTGACGTAAGTGAGCCTAGGCTCGGTCAGGTAAGGGGCCACGACTTCGTCGGTGTTATCGGGCGATCCGTCATTGACGACGATGATCTCGAGGTTCTTGTAGGTCTGAGACAGAACCGATTCCAGCGACGTTGGCAGAAATCGGGCATAGTTGTAACATGTGATGACCACGCTCGTTTTGGGTCTGTCGGAGTCGGCGGCATCGCCCCAGCTCTCGCCGACTCGTTGTTGCACCATTCGGAATGCTGTTGAAGTCCCCGAGATCAGCCGGTGCGGGGCGCCCAGATGACCCTCTGCTCCCCTTTCAGGAACTTCCACAGGGCCACCAGGGAGGCTCCATTCAAAAGACACAGGTAGTACGAGTAGTAGAACAGCGAGACTCTCCGTCGAAACCGCGCGAGTGCAAAGCCAGCGACGGCAAAACTGTAGAACCCCAGTTGCATTGCCATGGTCAACTGGAACACCGGGGCGTCCCAGACAATCAGAGCATTGGTGAATAGCGCGATGACCTGCAGGAGTCCCACCAGATACCTGAGCACCTTGTGAACGAGAAGCTGGAAGGAGAAGACACCAAACCGAAGAGGGTTGAAGAGTTTCTTCATGTACCACATCGTGTGGAGGCTTCTCAGAATCACCCGCACCCGCATTCGGACCTCGTCTCCACATTCTTGAAGACTCGCTTCATACACGAAGGCATCGGGCTCGTACACCACACGATAACCGCGCTCGAGCACCTGCAAGGGCAGAAGGAAGTCCGGCTGTAGGTGTTCCGGCATCGGCTGGTAGAGTGACGCTCGCACGGCGTCGATAGCGCCGTCGACGCCGACGATCGAACCGACCATCGTCTCCAGCTCACGGAGCTTGTTTTCATATTTCATGTACGCGCTGCTGCCGCTGCCGATGAGAGTACCCTCTTCGTCCACGTAAACGAGGGTCCCGGTGACGTATCCTACCCTGGGGTCTTCGAAATTGCGCACTAGGGACTTCAGGGTGTTCGGGCAATAGATCGAGTTGGCGTCCGCAAATACGACAACCTCTCCGGTTGCATGCTTGGCGGCGAGGTTCAACGCAGCGGTTTTCCCCCGTCGCTCGTTCTGAATCAGGAGACGTACGCCCCTGCATTCAAAACTCCGAACGATTTCCTCGGTATGGTCCGTGGAGGCGTCCGAAATCACGAAGATCTCAAGCCGATCGCGGGGATAGTCGAGCCCGAGCTTGTTCTCGATCGTGGCTGCGATGTACTTCTCCTCGTTGTGCGCCGCCGTTAAGATGGTGACCCGGGGCAAGGTGGTACCTTTTCTGACTACCATTTTGCGACCCGCCCCCAAAGCCCCAATCAAGAGCGGATAACCGACATAAGCAAAGAGGATCAGGGCTATGGCCGCCCAGAACACGAGCGCAATCATGGTAAAGGGCCGGCTCCCTCGCCCCCGTCCGAAGTCGTCTCGAATGTCGTGCTTGCAAGGCGCGGATCGAGCCTCGCCGGTACGTGCCGGGGGGGCACGGAAAGGCCTTCAGCCGGGTTCCCTAACGGACCGGTAGCACGACCTCGAAAGCTCGAATCGAGCAACTGGCCCACAACGGCGCGCATAACTTCCCTCGAAAGGTTGTGGGGGTTTGGCGAGTCTACAATACGGGCACTCTGAAGCGCAACCACCAAACGTCAATATTTGTGCTCGAATTCCGAAAAGTATGCATGCAGGGGCTGGAACCGCGTTTCCAACGGGGACGAGGGGCGAGTATCAGACCGTAAAGTATGGGCTTTTAGAGCTGTTATTGTTTAAGGGGATACGGGCAGCCATTCTCGGCCCTGACCGGATGAGGGACTCTCTTCTCAGGGGTGGGGTGGGCTGCCGCACCGAAAATCGCCCCCGCTCGACAGCATGGATTTGGGCGAGAAGATGCGTACCCGGAGAGAGCTACTAATTTTTGCGGGGCCTGGCTTCGCTGTGGTCGAATATGGCTTCCAGTAGGCAGGGATAACCGCCTGCCTTTCAGTGGCTTCAGAAAGGCCTCAGGAGGTGGTGGGCACCCCTGAGGCCAGTGGCGTTTTGGAGTATGAAAAGGTGTTGAGAGAATTTTGTTTTCTATATGCACCTTCCATGTGATCTTCCGAATTTGGATCTTGGGTGGTGTGCCCATGAAGCGCTTGTTATTCCGCGTCACGGCTTTGTCACTGGGGCTTGCCTTTGCCCTCGGTTGTAGCGAGCTAACGCTCCGCCTGTGGCCACCGCCGTGGCTTCGCCTGAGAATGAGCGAGCTTCGAGCGAGAGAGTTCCAGGAACCCGGAACGGATCGCGGGTGGCCTATCCGGAAGGAGAATGGGCAGTTCTTGAGCTTTTCGCCATCGAGTCGGTTCACGATCTCGCACTACGAGTATCGACACTCGGCCGACATCGACGAGCTCGGCACGAGAGTCGTGCCGGCCGCCACCTCCGCGGCGGAGATCGTCCCCTTCGTAGGGGACTCCTTCGTATTCGGGATCAGAGGGGTCAGCGAGAGGCTGGTGCGTAGCGGGCGAGAAGCAAAACGTCGCAGTCGCCCCCAGGAAGGCATTGCTCGCCACCCCCTGCTACGCTTCGTGAGCACCATTGAAACACGGGGATAGCGACTACAATCAGGCGAGGTCCGAGAAGATGACAGGTTCTGTTAGGCAGACTCCTGGTCGGATAGCCGTGGTCGAGGAGTTGCGAGGACTCGCAGCGCTCTACGTCGCTTGGTTTCACTTCACCAACGGGAACCCGGCCTTCTTGACGGAGGGAGCACTGAAGCTTAGTGGAGTGCATGGGTGGGTCGGAGTACAAGTCTTCTTTGTTGTTTCTGGTTTCATCATTCCATTCACGATGCATAAGCGCGGTTATTCGATGGTAAGGCATTACGTCCCATTCATGGCTAAGCGTCTTGTACGACTAGAACCACCTTACCTTGCCTGTGTCTTGCTCTCAGTAGTGCTGGGGTATCTTTCTTCGGTACTGCCGGGGTTCCGAGGTGAACCGCCAGCTTACAGCGCCACACAGCTCCTTCTTCACGTCGGCTATCTCGTAGAGATCTTCGACCACGTGTGGGTAAATCCAGTCTTCTGGAGCCTCGCTATAGAGTTCCAGTTTTACCTCGTGATAGGTCTGCTGTTTCCAGTGATTGCGAACAAGAGAAGATGGGTTCGGCTTGTGAGTCTAGGCATTCTCTTCACCTCTATTTTTCTGCCCGTCTCCGACAAGTTGCTTTTGCCCTACCTCCCAGTGTTCACACTCGGAATCCTCACGTTCCACTACTATGTCGGCTGGTGTGGCGTCAGCGTCTATTGCCTCGCTAGCCTGCTAATGAGCGGTGCGATCTTTCTCACAGGTTCACCAGTCATTGGAGTGGCGGCGCTCACTGCGGCCCTCTCGATTGCGTTCGTTCGCGGCCCGGGGGCGAAATGGATAGTCTGGCTCGGCACTATCTCCTATTCCTTCTATTTGCTCCATGTTCCAATCGGCGGTCGCATCATCAATCTGGGGGAGCGTCTGGCGACGCGAATACCCGACAAACTCTTAATTGGCTTTGTCCTTGCGGCTCTCGGCATTTCGATCGCCGTGGCGAGTCTGTACCACAGATTGCTGGAGCGTCCCTCGCAGGAGTGGTCATCAAGAATCGCCTACCGCGTGACGAATGTGTCTTAGGACAAATCAACTACCACCCTCATAGCTCAGCGATTGCGAGCATTCACGAGTTTCGGGTGGTTGAGCGTCCATTCCTTGGTTCCGTCAAGCCACCGACTCCCACTTGTCCGCGGGCAGGAGATCGCAAAGGTTGAGCTGGAAGGGAGATACGGAACGAAAACACCGCGCATCCAGACCCAGGCGCTGCGTTCCAGGTATGTCCAACCTTCGGGTCCGAGGAGGCCATCGATTAGATCGTTGAAATGGCGAGCGTAACTGAACAGGACGTGCCTCCCTAGATCCCAGGTATCCATGTTCGTCAACCACCGAGGAGGCAAGATCTCCGGGAGCCGACTCGACTTCGCAGGTGGGCCAGCTCGCCTCTCCGCGGCTGGAGAGCTGCCATGCCGCGCCCAGTCCAGTGGGCCCCGCGCCAACGATGAGAGTCTCGACAATCTCTATCACACTGCGATCCGAGACTCCGCTTTGTCGTAAAGATCGAGATGGCGACGCCACATGGCCTTTGCCGTGAGGTGTCGCTCGTAGCACTCTCGAGACTTCGCGCCATGAGCCACAAGCGCATCCCGGCTCATTGAGAACATTTCGGTGAGTCTCTTCGCCAGCGCCTCGGGGGTAAGCGGCTCGTATAGACGGCATCCCGCTCCGAGGCGCGCGAGAGTCTTGTTGCCGCCGACGGCGTGAAGCAGGAGATCCTTTCCCGCCGCGGCCGCCTCGATGTTCGAGAGATCGAACAGACTGAAGCGATTCGTGTTGACGAGAAAGTCAACGGCGGCCAGAAGAGAAGAAACGTCCTCGACCCGCCCGAGCTTTCGGGCTCGCGGGTGAGAGGGAATCGAGTCGGGATCGGGACCGGCAATTGCGATCTGGCCCGGAAGCTCTCTTCGGTCGGGAAGGAGTGCCAGCGCCTGGAACAGCACGTCGAGTCCGCGGTATGCCTGACTGCTCCCGAGAAAGAGCCCCAAGAGTTCTCGGTCACGAGAATCTTTCGCGGGTCCAAAGCTCACCGCGGACGAGCCCGACAGAAGATACTCGATGGTCGCGCTCGCGTCCGCGAAGCGCGGGTCGACGCGGACGAGCTCTTCAAGAGCCTCGGGACAAGGCAAAACGACGCGATCCGCAAGACGCCAGGTTTCGAGCTCCTTCTCGATCGACCGTCTGACGTCGGGAAGCGCCGCGATCTCCTGCCAAGGGCATTCGGGATGGCCCCAGTTCCAGGCGAGATAGAGGCCCATGGGCATGGGTGAATGGATCATGAGCCAGACGTCTCCCGGGCCCACTTTCGCTTTCGCGGCTTCCACGACGAATACGTCGTGCACAAAGTACACGTCTGCCGGAGCTTCGAGCGTAGGTCGGCAGAGCTCGACGGCGTCTCGCGCCGAACGCGTCAGGAGCTCGTCGATGACGCCCCCGTTCCGATTCATCTCGTCGCGGCTTGGCCGGTAGAGCCGCGGTGGTCCCAAAACGGCGCGCTTCCACCGCCGAAGCCGGCTGAGTCCAGGTGGGGAGCTCCGCCTCGCTGGGGGTCGCGAAGCGGGCTCGGGAAATCTCACCCGATGGCGAACCTCATCCCCAGATTCCTCGGCTTGCCGGCGAAGCTCCAGGAGGTAGCCCGCGGGTCCTCCGGTTCTCATGAGGGGAGGTCCGACGTGAGTGATTCTCATAGGCGATACAGGATGAAAGAGTTGGAGTACGGTCCGTAGGGTTGGTAGGACTGCGCCCTCCATTCCGGGTGCGTCTCGAGAAACTCGAAGAAAGCCCGGGCCTCCCCTTTTCCGGGGTTCCCCTTGTAGGAAAACCATTCGTCGAAGAGAAGCACCGTCCCCTCCTGGAGGATCGGAGCGAGCCCCTCGAGAACGAGCTTTGTGGATTCGTAGAGGTCGCAATCGATATGGACGAGGGCTGCGGCTTTGTATTTCCCGGGCACGGTTCTTGGTATCGTGTCCTGGAACAGACCGATTTCGAGCTCGGGCGCACCTCGTCCGGAGCGTCGAAACAGATCGAGTGTCACTTCCTTCGTGATCGGATCTCCCGGTTTCAGGACGGGGTGCCACGCATGCACCCTGGAGCAGTCCCCTTCCTTCCAGCGCGCGTGCGGCTCTTCACTTTGCGGGAGGCCTTGAAAAGAATCGTAGCCGACGATCCTCCGGGTCATTCCCTTCGGGTCGAACGAATGCGCCTGCGCGAGCAGCGCCAGGCTGACCCCGCCGAAAACGCCGAACTCGAGTATGTCGCCCTCGACGGCCTCGAAATTGACGAAGTCAACCGCGCGGGTGTACATCGTCCATCGGTCCAGTTTGTGGCGAATCATCTGGTCCATCACGGAGGGGTTCGGCGGTCCGAGAGCCAAACGATAGGCTCTACCCAGAACGGACCGGAGCGACCTTCGAATCGAGACGCTCATTGGGACTGCCTGACGGTCACGGGCTCGGAGTCCTGGTTGGCCCCGGAATCGCGCTCCACACCCCAGCGACAAGGAACGTGAACGAATCCTTTCCTGCGGAACTGACCGACGTAGAGAGGCGACGGGCCGGACTCGACGGTGAAGGAGATAGCAGGCTCGTGGAGGTCGAGGATCTCGCCATCGTTGTAGATGCAGACCGCCAAGTGGTAGTCGCTCGCGAGCAGGACGTTATCGGGCACGGTGACCCGGGCGCGGTACCGCCCCGCCTCGCTCGGAACTTCGGCGGCAACGTCACGGGTGTTGCTGGTGAAGATGACGATCCCGTCGACGCTGAGGACTCCGATCCCTACCCGCGTGCCCGGCGCCCGCTTGGGCAGAATGTAAGCGAGGTCCAAGACAAAAGGCGTGGTCGAAAGAGGCCGCGCGATCTCGACTCCGTTGGTGTCGCGCAAGTCGACGGAGAGGAGTTGAGCCCGCCCCGTCTCTTTCTCGGCCCGAAATCGCGGGCCGCCGAGGCCGTCCCCCCTCAGGTACTCGGCGACGACCGAGACCGAGTCTCCGGAGAACGGCACCTTTCCCTCGCGCAAAAGAATCGCGGAAGAGCACAGCCTCTGAACGGCGGCCATGTTCATCTTCCCCAGGCATTTTCTCTGGAACTCGGCGTCGCCTACGGCCAGCACCTCGTCCACGAGGAGGATCTCGGGCTCGAGGTGAGCGGCAACAGCGAAGGCCAGGCGCACGTACATGCCGCTCGAGTAGCGCTTGACCGGAGTGTCGATGAATCGATCCACCTCGGAGAACGCGACGATGGCGTCAAACTTTCGGTCGATCTCGCGCTTGCGCATTCCGAGAAAGGTTCCGTTGAGATAGACGTTCTCTCGCCCGCTTAGCTCGCCGTGAAAGCCCGTCCCGACCTCGAGCAGGCTCGCGACCCGGCCCCGGAGCTCGGCTCGGCCCTCGGTCGGCTCGGTGATGCGCGAGAGGATCTTCAAGAGGGTGCTCTTTCCGGCGCCGTTCTTCCCGACGATCCCCAGAACCTCGCCTCGGCTAACTTCGAAGCTCACGTCCTTCAACGCCCAGAACGTTTCGTCCGCAGGGCTTCCTCGCAGTTTTCGGAGGGGAGCGCGAACGAGATCGCCGAGTGCCTCCCCGAGCCGGCGCTGAGCCTGGGCCCGACCGCCGACGCGATATCGCTTCGACAGTCGATCGACTCGAATGACAGAGCTGGCCACGGTTCACACCACGTCGGCGAAAAACCGATCCATCCGCCGAAACTGCCAGATGCCGAGCCCGAGAAACACGAGCGTCGCCGCGCTGGAGATCGAGAGCCCCTGCCAGTCGATCGGCGTTCCCAGGACCGCCCCCCGATAGGCGGCGATGATCCCGGCCATCGGATTGAGGTGGAACCACGCTCGATAAGATTCCGGAACGAGGCTTCCAGGATAGACGACGGGGGTCGCGAACATCCAGATTTGCATCAGAAACGGCGTCGCGTGCTGCACATCCCGGTAACGGACGTTCAACGCCGCGAGCCACATGCCTACACCCAGGGCGAGCAGAGCGGTCAAAAGGGCGAGGGGCAAAAGAAGAATCGACCCTGCCGCTGGAAACATGTCGAAGTAGAGCATGATTCCGACGAGGATCACCGCCGCGATCGCAAAGTCGACGAGAGCCGATAACGTCGCACTCAGCGGAATAAGCACCCGCGGAAAATAAACCTTCCCGAGGAGATTCGCGTGGGCCACGAGGCTCATGGCTCCCCGAGTCACCGCCGACGAAAAATACGTCCAGGGCAGAAGCCCGAGGTAGGCGAACACGGGGTACGGGACGCCATCGCTCGGAACCCGTGCGAGGTTACCGAGAAACACGCTGAATACCACCATGGTCAGGAGCGGCTGAAGGATAGCCCAGAGAACCCCGAGGACTGTTTGCTTGTATCGGACCGAGAGATCGCGACGCGTCAGGAAGTAGAGGAGGTCACGGTAGTGAAGGAGGTCCGCGATCTCCTCACGGAGCCGGCGACGGCCCGGCTCGATGACGATGAGATACTCGGACGGCTCTCCACCTTCAGCTATTTGGGCCACTGCAGTATCAAGTCCGGGTGCGACGACGTCTTAAATGGGCGCCTCATACTCCATGAAAGGGTGTGACGAACGTGAGATTCCAGCATAACATCAGCGTCGTCAAGCGTCTACGGCAGCTTTCGAAATCATCGAAGCATGTTCCTGGCTCTCCTCAATGGCGCGCGAACCCATTTTTCCGTCGTCCGCGCGCGGTCGCATCGGGCCTCGAACTCGCGCAGATGACGAGCGAAGCCTTCGGCGCCGTCGGGGCGCGCCGCAATCATCCGCGTGAGCTCCCTGTCCGCGAGCTCCAGGAGATGAAAGTCCTCCTGAATCGGCGGTAGATCCGAGAGTCTTTCCAGCTTCTGCCGTATTTCGGCGGTGAGTGCCTGGTCATAGGTCGAGCGGTTCTCGCGTCCGGCATAGGCGCAATCAGTGAAGTCCTCCGGCCATGTCCGCTCGAGAAAGCACATCATCTCGTCGAATCTCTGCATGGGGAAAAGAAACAGCTTTCGACGCTCGACCAGTTGCGTGATACGCGCCAGACCGTTCGCCCCGTGCACGTCGACGAGATCGGGAATCTGGCAAAATCTCCATGGATCGGCGCCATAGTCGTACTCGCGGATCGCGTTCTCCAAATAGGTTGCCAGGTCCTGGCGTTTTTCGATTTGAGCATAGCGATGACTGTTCCGGTTGTAGGAGTACCAGGACAGGATCCTCTCCACCGGGTCGCGGACCGCGGCGATCCCTACCACCTCGAGATCTGCGCGATCGTAAGGAAGATCGGCGGAGATGCAATGCCCCGAGAAGAAGCGGAGGCCCGGGATGAAATCGATGAGCCTATCCAGATCCCCGCTGCGATAGCGAAGAGCTCGCGGCTCGAGGAGGCGGTACTCCTCCATATAACCGTCTCGAAAATTCCTCCGCATGACGGCCCTTAGAGTGGAGCCCGCGCATTTGGGGATGTGTACGAAAAAGAACACCCTCTTCCGAACTTGAATCTTCTCTGTCATGGCGCGCTATTCGACGCGTAGACATTGTGCCAGCTGTAGGCGAGACGGTGGCCGAGCTCCGGTCCTGAGATCCCCGCCAGCATCAAGAATCGCGATCGTTCCCATCGAGACTCGGAGGGTAAGGAGAAGCCGGGTCTAGTGCTGAAGGCGACGTCGTAGCCCGCCTCCTTCACGAGCCGAATCGACTCCTCGGTGTAGTCGATTCGCGGTCGGCCGTTGGGGTAGGCAAAAGCCCTGGCTTTGACGCCGGTCACAGATTCGAGCTCCTGCCGACTCTCTTCGATCTCACGCCTCTGAACTTCGGCCCCGGCCCGCGCCAGAATCGGATGTGTCGAAGTGTGGCATCCGAGCTCGAAGGTCGGATGCTGCGCGAGCGATCGGAGCTGCTCGACGGTCAGGGGAGCATTGGGATCGTCGTCCGCGAAGGTACCCGGGGGAAGTTCGCCGAGGCGACGGCTCCACTCATCGTAAGAGCAACTCTTGGCGCCCTCGACCGCCGACTCACCGAGCTCCGCCGCCATACGGTCGTACCAGAAGCGTTGCCGCTCGATCACTGGGCGAGTGGTGACGAAGAGCACCGCCGGAATCTCGTACCGCTCGAGAATCGGCTTCGCGAGAGTGAAGACGCTCCGGTAACCGTCGTCGAACGTCATGAGAACGGGCCTCGGAGGCAATGCTCCCCCCGCCGCCAACCAATCGGAGAGTCGAATCGGATCGCATGTCTCGCGAATCAGGCGGCAGTGGGCGTCGAGCTCCGACGCGCGCACATGAAGCCCCTCGAAGGCCATCGAGCCATCCGCCACGTCATCAGTTCGAACCGCGTGATAGCAGAGCACCGCGACTCCCGGGAAACGATCCATCGCGAGCTTCCGGTGATAATGTCCCGACACAAGGAGCCCCCGCTTCACGGCGCGGGCGACACTTGAGCCCACCAACGTCTTTAGCCCCGCTTCAGCGCCACGAAGTGCACGTGCTGATGACGCCAGAATATCGCCCGCGGCCCCGCCTCGTTCTCGAATCCACGGGCAGCCCGAAACTCGAAGCCGGCGCTTTCGAGCTGCTTCCGAGTGCGGTCGGGAGGGGCGCTGTAGAGATACTGTTCCTCTTCGGGGTACCACAGGTACCAGCTCCTCAGATGCGGATTGCCTCGCTGGGCCGCCATATTTCTTAACGCGTTCCAATAACCCCGGGTGTAGAAGAACCCGCCGCTGAAGATGGCCCCAATCGAATTGTGGCTGCTGAGGAGGAAAGGACCGCCGATCCGAAGGACCCGGAAGACCTCCTGCATGCATCGTACGCGAGACTGAACGGGGTAAATGCAGTCGATGCCGTTGTAGCTGAAGATCGCGGCGTCGAAGGACGAGCTCCGGTACGCGAGACTCGCGGCGTCCATGCGGTGAAACCGAAGGGCCTCGAAGCGCCGGTGCGCGAGCTCGAGGAGGTTCGGAGACAGGTCGATCCCGACGACCTGGTAACCTTGCTCCGCGAGGCCGATGGTGGTGCGCCCCGCGCCGCAGCCGATGTCGAGCACTCGCGCCGGAGGCCGGGGGAAGAACTCGTCCACGAGAGAAAGTTCCAAAGGAGTGAGACCCCTCTCGCCGCCGTAGAGTGCCGTGCCTCTTTCCGACTCGTACGCCTCGAGATTCCGAGTCGTGACCGCTCCGACGCCGGGACTAGTCATCGATCGCGGCTCCAGGCCCGGTCTCCTTGCGGAGCCACGGCGGCAGAACATAATCACCGTCGGCTCCCAGTGGGCTGCCGGCGCGAGAATCCTGGATTCGACGGGGCGGATATCGAATCAGATCTCGCAGGCGAATCCCGGCGCTCGCGAGCCGGAGCTTGGCGAGGCGGAAGCGGCCCGCGCGGAGGTCTCGCCAGCTTGACCTCAAAAGCCGAAACGCGCAGCTCTGTTTCGCTTGCGAGAGCTCGTCGCCCTCGAGGGGACACTCCTTCGCAAGGAGCGCCCGCCACGAGTCACCCTGCCCCACCGCGTAGTCTCTCGCCGCGCGCTCGCTCTGGAATTCCTGGGACGGGTGCATGCGATACCAGAAGAGGTCCGCGGGCACGAGGACCACGGGCGTCATCGCACAGGCTTTGAGCCAGAAGCAGTAGTCCGACGCGACTCCCCGATCGGGAAATCCGCCCAGCTTTCTCAAGACGTCCGTTCGGAAGAGGGCGCCCGAGGTCCCGCAGTAGAACATGCCCTGACCCAGGAACTCGCGCTGATACGACATTCGGGGCGTCAGCAGCATGGGACAGGGGCCTCCGGGCCATGCCCAGCCGGCGGTCAGGGCGAAGCCCGCTTCGGGCTCCGCTCGTAGAAGGCGCATCATCGTATCGAGACAGTGGGGATACATGAGGTCGTCGGAGTCGTGGTACTTCAGGTACGGTGTCTCGACGAGCTCGATGGCGCGGTTCCGGTTTCCGAACTGGCCAAGGTTCCGCTCGTTGACGAAGAGGCGGATTCTCTTGTCGCGGGCGGCGAAAGACCGCGCGACTTCGACGGTCCCATCCGTCGACGCATCATCCAGCACCAATAGCTCGAAATCGCCGAAGCTGCTGTTCAGAACGCTCTCGATGGCCGGACCGATGTACTTCCCCCGGTTGAAGCTATTGATGACGACGGTCAGTGAGCTCACTGGCGGCTCGGACTTCCGTGGCGGTCGGCGGCACGCAGCAGGGAACGAAGCTCCGGGCGCCGCCGCTCACGGATGAAGCGAACGATAGAGTTCGGAATCCACGGCTGGTCGAGGCGGCTTCCATACTGGAGCTTGCCGTTTCGAGGCTTGGCGCGGCGTAGATCCTTCCACCCCGCGTAAAGAGCCTCGTAGCGGCGCGCTTGACGCCGAACATCGTATCCCTCGGAGACGATCCGTCGGGCGGAGCGGCTCAACCGCTCCAGCCTCTCGCGTTCGGCGCCCAGGCCGGCGATGGCATCAGCGAAGGCATCGACGTCTCCGACCGGGCACCGGAACCCGGTTTCGTCCCGAATCACGACCTCCCGAACCCCACTCGGAAGGTCACTGACGACGGGCACCACCCCGGCGCTCATCGATTCGAGGAGTGCCACGGGCAATCCTTCGGCTTCGCTCGGAAGAACGAATACGTCGTGGGACGCCATGAGATCCATCGTCTCCCGGTTCGAGAGCACTCCCGCCCACCGCACTCTCCGCCCGTCCTCCCAGCGCGAGCGAAGCTCCGCCTCGTGAGGTCCGCCCCCCGCGACCGTCCATTCGACGTTCGCGTTTCTCTTTCTGAGGGCCTGGTCGATCCGCGGGAGATCGAAAACTCGCTTTTGGCCCTGTTCCAGTCGGCCGGCGTACAGAAGTCGCAGGGGGCCCGAAGCCTTTGTTCGCGCGGCTTTCGCGATCGGAACACCGCAGGGAATGTAGTGGATCTGCCCGGCGCGATTCGGGATGAGCTTCGTCAGGTTCTCCTGGATGAGCTTACTGCAGGTAATAAAGATGTCGACGATGTCCTGGTGCCTGAGAGCGAGATCGTAGTAGTAGTCGAAATCGCCGTGAAGGATCTGAAAGACCGCCCGTTCGGTGCCGTAGGAGCTGACCCACGCGAGCTCGAGCCAATCACTGGAAACGAGCACCCCGCATCCAGGAGGCACCGCCCGCCGGAAACGACGGAGCACGCTGTGCAAGTTCTCGAGGGGGAGCGCATGCACGACGAGAGATTGTGATTCGCTCCCCATGGGCCCCTCGAACGGCGTGTCCAGGTCGAGACGATTGCGCGTGAGCACCGTGTGTTGAGAGAAGCGCTCTCGATCGCACTGCTTCTGAAGGTTCGCCAGATTGGTGACGACCCCCCCCATCTTTCCCGGGAGCGCGTACACGACCGATGCTTTCGAGCTCATGACGGCGACGCCCTCCAGGCGCGAACGAGGACGGACCAGCACAGATGAGTTCCGGGAAAAGGACTATCCGAAGACGCCACGGGTGGGCGCCACGGGAGCGGAGAAAGATCCGCGAGACTCCAGACGAAGCCCGCCTGGCTCAGGATCTCGAGGACCTTCGACGTGCTCCGGCGATTCACGTCGAATTCGTGGAGATCGAGAACGAGAGCTCGGATCCTCCCGAGCACCTCCCGGCAGTCGCTTAGTACCGCCGCCTCGCCGCCCTCGATATCGAGCTTGAGCAAGTCGACGGGCTCGGCTTCGAGAAGACCCTTCAAGCGCACGCTCGGCACCGTCGCCCGCACCCCCGAAAGTCCGGAAGCGAAATCCTGGATCGTCCCCGAGTCGGCGCCCTCACGGCAAAACTCGACAGTCCCCCCGCCGATCCAGACGGCGGCTTCGACGACCTCGACATCGGAACAACCGTTCCGTTGCAGGTTCCCCCGAAGCACTTCGGCGATCGCCGGGTCGGCTTCAAACGCCGTGACCCGCGCCTTCGGGTAGCGCTTCTTGAAATAAAGGCTCGCGAGGCCTACGTTGGCGCCGCAATCGAGAATGCGCGGACTATCCGTCCCGAGCTCCACCTGGAACGTCTCTCTCACGAAGAGATCGTGCCACTGCGGGCATACCGTGAGAAGGTCGACGTACTCGAGGTCGTAATCCAGCAAGCGAATCCGACCTCGAGCGAAACGCGGTACCCCTTCCGCCGCTCGTTTCGCCTTGTTCCAGGCCGCGACCTCCGGCCGAGGGAACAGACGCCGCTTGGCGCCGCCGGCCAATCGCCTGCCCCTTCGATAAAGCTTACCGAGTTCCTGCAAGGCGGTCGTACCAGGACAAAGTCGACGAGCGTACCCCGGGCGGATACCACGTAACACTCGACATCGAGGGGAGGTCGGGCTTCCACGCGAGCTTGTACGGCTGACCACCGGCGTGAAAGTGAACCTTCTTCCATCCACGGGAGATCGCGTACTCGAGGGTCGAGGCCAGAAGCACCTTCCCCGGGGAGAGTCCTTTCCATTCCGAGTGGTACGCGGGCCTCCACCAATAGAGCGCCTGCTGGTGGACGAGGCCCAGGATCCAGGCGATCGATTCTCCGCCGACGCGGAGCGATCCGTAGAACGAGAAGCCTTCCTCGAGTCCCGTCGTGAACAAGAATTGAAGGAAAGACCCGGCTTCCGGTCGCGCGAAGGGGTCGGGATAGCCCTTCTCGCGGCAGACGATCGCGTGCTGGACGAGGAAACGCTCGCGCAGATCCGAGGCCACTGCGGTGGTTTCCGTGCTCGAAGCCGCCCAAAACTCCACGTCACCACGCTCCCGCAAACGCCGGATGCGACGCCTCACGTCGCCCCGGTGGTTTTGCGAGCACCGAGAAAGGAGATCCTCGAGGCTCGAGACGGTGGTCAAGTCGAGCACCGGTGTCGCCTCCCCCATGGGACGAGCCCACGAGGGCGCGACATCGGTCCCGAGGTAACGCATGAGCCCCCGATCGCATTCGCCTTCGGTCGCAAGCTGAATCGCGCGCCAGAGATCGTCGAAATCGATCGCCTCCCCTTTCTGGGGAACGATCAGGGGCGCCTGGTAGCCGCTCAGCTCGCGGCCGGCAAACTCTAGAATCCGTCTCTCCACGAAGCGGCCCTCGTGGCGAACCACGACCCACGGAAGGAGGACTCTGTGCCCCGAGAGGTGGTGAAAGACTCCGATAAGCGGCGTGACGCCATGAGCTCCTATCGCGCGGGACCAGGCGCGAACGAACTCCGGAAGGTGGTACGGGTTCGACGAGGGAGCGTCACGCAGCATGAGGCGCCATTCGGTCTCGAGCTCGGACCAGACAGCCGTCCAGTCCCGGTACCAGCGATACTGCCATCCGAGCTGGACGCCTTCCCATTCCCGAGCCGGGCCAGGGTCTTTATCGATTCGCACTGTGGTCGAAAGGATCGTTTCGACGGCTAGAATAGCATGATGCGGTCCACCACAACCGCAAGTCGATGAGCTTCTCTACCTTTGGCTCCCCGCCGATCCCGATCGGCCAACGGACCCGGCGGCGCGAAGACGAGTGTGCCAGTGTTGGCGCAAAATTGGAGGTGTCAGATCACCCGGGCGGCGGGATTCGAGACCGAATCGAGGAAACGAGTCCTGGGGAACGGCTCCCTCTGTTGCGAAATCCTCGAGC
>Ga0214473_10004544_pt1 | contig 16680 bp, 18 predicted proteins | sample RVTome_7_FD_203509 | JGI IMG/M metagenome (GOLD analysis project Ga0214473, IMG submission 203509) | Soil microbial communities from uranium-contaminated site in the Upper Colorado River Basin, Wyoming, United States - RVT98D197 | ecosystem: Environmental > Terrestrial > Soil > Contaminated >... | reverse complement strand
AGCGAGCTATCCAATTGAACAGCGTTCTTCGTGGAATCTTCATGACTCGAGCCACATCTGAAGCTACCTCCCCTTGGCTCAGGGCTTCCACTGCCATGCGGCGTTTCTCATAACGGACTTGCGCTCTTACACTAACCGGCTTCATCTTTGTTGCTTTCCTTGGCATAAGTAGACACTACACCAGCTACTACAGAATGGCAAGTACTTTTGCAACGATTGATACGAGAGAAACCGGCACCGACAACCATAAGCGATCTTTGCAGACTGCGTCACTGTCGATCCCCGAGCGAAAATCTTTGCGAAGTCTAACGTTGAGGATGAGCGACGTGTCATCCGCGTTCGCTCAATCCTTATTGGTTAGGCCCTTTTCTTAAGCTGCCCGCGGCTCCGTTTCTAGCCGTACTCGTATCCCCGCACGTGCGAGCATATTGATCAGCTTATCGATGCTGAAACGGCTAATCTCTCCCTTTAGCAAATTACTGATCCGTGGCTGTGTCTCGCCAAAGAAAGCAGCCGCCTCGACCTGCGTCCACCCGCGCGCCTGAATGTACTGCCGTAAGTCGAGCAGCAAGTCGGCCCTTACCTTCAGATTCGCTGCCTCCTCCGCCTCAAATCCCACATCCTCAAATACGTTATGGCCGCCAGGGGTAACCTGTATTCCGCTGGCTTCATGGTCGCGTCGCGCGGCGGTTTTGCGCTGTTCTATAACGCTGCCGACCAATCTCGATGTCGTGCTTGGCCGTTTTTTGCGTTTTCTTTTGGAACGCGTGGAGTACATAAATGGCCTCCTCAAACTTAGCGACATAGAAAACACGATAGGCATCGTGAACATGAATGCGAATTTCGTAGACGCCGGCACCCACTGAGGGAATAGGCTTGAAGTCGGTTGGCTCTTGTCCCCGTTGCACCGCTCGCAATTCTAAGCCTGCCTTGCGCCTCGCTTCTCGCGGAAACCGACGCACATCGTCACGCGACGACCCGATCCATACGATGGTTTTGTCATCCATGCATTGACATGCCAGATTGGGTATAACAGGGTTCTCCCTCGTTGTCAAAGCGGGACTGTGAAAAACGAAGGCTGAATCGGGGTTTAGAGAGGTCTAACGTCCCCAGTAACCGGCGCGCGCAGCCAAGCATTTGCAAAGCACGGCGCTCGCGTGCGCGTCCGTGTTGACTGGGCGGTTAGGGGGCCATCAGTCCCACCAGACGGTATGCGGTGTCATGCCAGACTCAGCTTCTGGCGCGGCTGGAGGTTTTCCATACATCCATTCTGGATGGACCTCGTCCGGCTTGAGAGGCGCTACCCATTCTGCGACCTTCTCGGGCGGGGCGGAAGTGATGATGTACACGGCATCCGTGTATGGCCACGAAGACGGATCGTCGTATTCGTAGATGCGAACCAGCACGTCCTGCACCTCAGGTCTTGATCGGATCACCTTGAGCACTCGGTAAAACTCCGAAATCGGAGGCTGTTCATCACCAAGATTGCAGCCGATCGAGCCCAGGTCGTCGTTTCCGGTGAAGAAGTCCTCCAAGGAAACGACGACCTCGGAGTCCGGGGACGGCGCACCCTGCGCTTCGATCTTGGCGATCAAATTCTCGCGGTCGCCCCTAACTATTAAGTGAGTTGCCGTAGGCGGCGACAAATGCCGGTCGGCTTAGCTCCGTCGGCGGCTCCGACAATAAAATCCAAATCGGTTGCAATATCCACCAGCTACCCCAATTTGTCAACATTTCGTTTCCCGCCAAGAGCTGCCAGGGCGGCGGGTTATCTCCCTAACGAACGGCGGCTTATTTCGGCCAGCGCTCCAGTTATCATAGTGATAGACGATCAGCCGGGCTGTTCACGCCTCTACCACCTCGGTTCAACAGATGAGTCCATGTGTTGACATCGCGGTGGCCGAGGAGTTCCTGGACAGTGCGAATGTCGTAGCCGTCTTCCAGAAGATGGGTTGCAAACGACCGTCGGCATTGCATGAATCCTACCCCAAATCCTATGGTCCCTTCAAATGACATCAGAAGGAAGCCCCTGTCAACTTGATTGCGTGACGTTTAACTAATTCAGCCAACAGCCAAAAAAGCATGGCGGATCTTAGGGGTTGACCTTTGCTTTGCTCCATGTCATGCAAATATGAAAATCACTTCTTTACAAACTTTTTCTTTTCTGTATAGATTTCTGAATCCTGTTGTGGAGTAACGCATGGCATTGATCATTGACGGCAAGGCCGTTGCGAAAGACGTTCAAAGACATATCAAAGAAGAGGTCGAAGGGTTGGAGCGGCGCTGGGGAATGGCGCCGGGATTGGGCGTCGTTTTGGTCGGAGACGATCCCGGGTCTCATATTTACGTACGGAATAAAGAAAAGGCCTGCAAGGAAGTGGGAATCAAATCGTTCGAGCACCTGCTTCCCGCAACAATTTCGGAAAAAGAATTGCTCGCGGTGGTTCAGCAACTCAACAAAGATAAAAACGTTAATGGAATCCTGGTGCAGCTCCCGCTGCCGGCTCATATTCGTTCCGAGAAGATACTGGAAGCCATTTCGCCGTACAAAGACGTCGACGGCTTCCATCCCGTAAGCCAAGGTATGCTTTTGCTCGGGGGCGATGGATTCAGGCCGTGTACGCCCATGGGGATCATGAGGTTGCTCGAGTCGGTGGGGTGCGATCCCAAGGGCAAAAACGCCGTGGTGGTTGGCCGCAGCAATATCGTCGGCAAACCGGTGGCCTTAATGCTGCTTGAGAAACACGCCACGGTGACGATCTGTCATTCGCGGACCGCGAGCCTGCGGGACGAGGTTGGGCGCGCAGATATTCTCGTCGTCGCCATCGGCAAGGCGGGCCTGGTGCGCGGCGAATGGGTCAAGCCCGGAGCGGTGGTCATCGACGTCGGCATCAACCGCTTGCCCAGCGGCAAGCTGTGCGGCGACATCGAGTTCGAAACCGCCAAAGAGCGCGCTTCGGCGATTACCCCCGTGCCTGGCGGGGTCGGTCCTATGACGATCTGCATGCTCCTTTACAACACCCTTAAAGCCGCCAAGGATTCCCTGCAGCGGGAGCGGTAATCGCTCGCGCGATTTAGCGGGACGAATGTGACGCAGGGTTTGAAAAGAACTCCGCTCTACGCCGCGCACCGGCGGGCGGGCGCGAAAGTCGTGGAGTTCGCCAGCTGGGAAATGCCGGTCCAATATCGTGGCGTCATCGAGGAGCATTTGGCCGTGCGCAGCCGGGCGGGGCTGTTCGACGTCAGCCACATGGGCGAGATCGAAATTGAGGGCGCGGATGCTGTGGAGTTCTGCCAGCGCATTTCCGCCAACGACGTTGCACGCATGAAAGTGTCCCAAGCCCAATATAATTTGCTGCTCAACGATCGCGGCGGGGTCGTGGATGACGTGATTTTTTATCGGCTGGAGCCCAATCACTTTCTCATCTGCGTCAACGCGGCCAACAGTGACAAGGACTTTCGCTGGATTCGCGAGCACGCCCAAGGAAAAGTTGAGGTCGCCGACGCAAGCGCGCGCTACGCGCAGCTGGCGCTGCAGGGGCCGCTGGCGGAAAAAATCTTGCAGCCCTTGACGGCGCTCAAGCTCGGCGAGATAAAATCCTTCCATTTCGGGTTCGGCGGCGTCGCCTCCATCCGCTGCCTGGTCGCCCGCACGGGATACACGGGCGAAGAGGGTTTCGAACTTTACTGCCAATCCGGCGATGCGGAGCGGCTGTGGAACGCCTTGATGGAATTCGGTGCCTCCGAGGGATTGGTGCCCGTCGGTCTCGGAGCGCGGGATACCCTCAGGCTGGAGAAGGCGTATCCGCTTTACGGGCATGAGCTTGATGATACGACCACACCGCTGGAGGCGGGGTTGGACTGGGTCACGAAGTTTTCCAAGTCTGCCTTCATTGGCCGAGAGGTCCTGGTCAGGCAGAAGCAAGAAGGGGTCAAGCGCAGGCTCGTCGGACTCGAATTACGGGAGCCCGGCATCGCGCGCAGCGATTACCCATTGTTTAAAGACGGCCATCCCGTCGGCCGTGTCACCAGCGGGACGAAGTCACCGTCGCTGGGCAAGTCGATCGCCCTCGGTTACGTCGCCAGCGAAGCGGCCGGGATCGGCAACGCGATCGACGTGGAGATCCGTGGCCGCAAGGTTCGCGCCGAAGTGGTTTCCCTGCCGTTCTACCGCCGGTGACGGCTAAGCGATGGAGTTCAAGGAGGTTCGAGATGGAGTTTCCTGAAGGGCTGAAATTTTCCAAAGAACATGAGTGGGTCCTCGTGGAAGGCGGCACGGCGACCGTCGGCATTACGGAATTCGCCCAGGAAGAGCTCGGTGACATCGTCTATGTAGAGTTGCCCGAGGTTGGAGAGAAGATCGTCAAGGATGACCCGTTCGGCGCGGTGGAATCGGTGAAAGCGGTTTCCGATGTTTACGCCCCCGTCAGCGGGACCGTTCTCGAAATCAACGATTTGCTGCCGGACAATCCGGAAACGATCAACGATGATCCCTACGGCGACGGCTGGATGATCCGTGTCGAGATGACGGACACGGACGATCTCAAGGACCTCATGACCGCCGAGGAATACGCGGAATATGTCGAACAGCAAAAGAAGGAAGACGACGATGAGGATGAGGAAGACGAAGAAGACGACGAGGAGAAGGATAAATCATAAGGAATGCGCTACACCCCGCACACCCCAGTCGATAAAGAGCGCATGCTTCGCGCCATCGGCCTGGAGTCTATAGACGAACTTTACCGACATATTCCCGCAAGCCTGCGCCAGCGGGCGCGGATCGAACTTCCCGAAGGCCTGACAGAGATCGCGGTGCGGCGCCGCATGGCGGAGCTCGCGGCGAAAAACGCCACGGCTTCGGACTGGAGCTTTTTTTTAGGCGGTGGCATCTACCATCATTTCATTCCCAGCGCGGTGGACGCGGTCATCTCTCGTTCCGAGTTTTCGACCTCTTACACGCCCTATCAACCGGAGGTGAGCCAGGGAACATTGCAGGCGCTGTTCGAATACCAGACGCTCATCTGCCAGCTCTCCGGAATGGAGGTTTCCAACGCCGGAGTATATGACGGCGCCTCGGCGGCGGCGGAGGCGGTGCTGATGTCGCGCCGAATCCAACCGGCAAGCCGTCGCCGCGTGCTGATGTCCCGAGCCCTTCATCCGCAGTATCGCGCCGTCATTTCGACCTATTTGAAAAATCTCGACGATGTGCAAGTCGAGGAGGTTCCCTTCGACGCGAGCGGCGCCACCGATGCCGAGCAGCTGACCCGCCGGCTGAACGACCAATCGATGTGCGTCATCGTCGGTTATCCAAACTTTTTCGGAGTGATCGAGGATCTAGCCCCGATTCAAGCAGGCTGTTCCCGTGCCGGCGCCCAACTGATCACGGTGACCACGGAACCCTTAGCTTTGGCTCTGGTCAAGCCGCCGGGCGCTTTGGGGGTGGATATCGCGGTCGGTGAAGGACAGAGTTTGGGCGTGCCGATGTCGCTCGGCGGCCCCGCCTACGGATTTTTTGCTTGTCAGAAGAAATTCGTCCGCAACATACCGGGCCGCCTGGTGGGCGAGACCGTCGATACCGAGGGCCGGCGCGGGTTTGTGTTGACGCTGGCGACTCGCGAGCAGCATATCAGGCGCGAGAAGGCGACCTCGAATATCTGCACCAGCCAGACCTTGTGCGTGTTGGCGTCGACGGTATTCATGTCGCTTCTAGGGAAAAGCGGACTGCGCCGGCTGGCTGAGGTCAACGTGGCGCGCGCCCATGAAGCCCATGGCCGCCTTATCCAACAGACCGGGATTCAAGCCGGTTTTGCCGGTCCGTTTTTCAACGAATTTGTTCTTCGGTCAGACGACATGGACGGCCTATTGGGACGGTGTGCCTCTGGGAGAATCGTACCCGGCGTGGCTCTGCGCCAATGGTACCCGGAACTGAAGGATTGCTTGCTCGTCTGCGTCACCGAAATGAACGAGCGAGAGGAGATCGAGCACCTTGTCAGAAGCATCGCCGGGTGACCGCAAAGTTCGCACGGCTGCGCCGCGGCTGATCTTCGAAAGCGGCTCGCCGGGTCGGAGTGGATTTTGCTGGCCGTCGGCGGAAGTTCCAGCGCGGGACGCCATTCCAAAGGCGCTGCTGCGTGATGAGATCGCCGGATTCCCCGAACTGGGGGAACTCGAAGTGTTGCGCCACTTTACCCGTCTCTCCCAGCGCAATTTCGCCATCGAGAGCCAGTTCTATCCGCTGGGCTCCTGCACCATGAAATACAATCCAAAAATCAACGAATTAGTGGCGCGCATTCCCGGCTTCGCAGAAATTCATCCATTGGCATCGGCGGATTTGTTGCAGGGAGCGCTGGAATTGCTCTACGAGCTGGAGCGGCTGTTGGGTGAAGTGAGCGGCATGGAGCACGTGAGCCTGCAGCCGTCGGCGGGCGCCCAGGGGGAATTGACGGGTTTGATGTTGATCCGCGCCTATCTGACCGAGCAGGGCGACCCGCGCAAAAAAATTATCGTTCCCGATACCGCCCACGGTACCAACCCCGCCAGTTCCACGTTGTGCGGTTATGATGTCATTCAAATTGCTTCCAACGCTCAAGGCGTGATCGACGCGGCGGCGGTTGACAAGGCGATGGACTCGGACGTGGCCGCGCTGATGGTCACCAACCCCAACACGCTGGGGCTTTTCGAAAAGAACATCGAGGCCATTTCAGAGGTGGTCCACGCCAAGGGCGGGCTGGTCTATCTCGACGGCGCCAACCTCAACGCGCTGATGGGGGTGGCCAAGCCCGGACACATGGGCGTGGACGTGCTGCACATGAATCTGCACAAGACCTTTTCCACGCCGCACGGCGGCGGCGGCCCCGGCGCCGGGCCGGTCGCGGTGAAGGAACGGTTGCGCGATTACTTGCCGGTGCCGCGGATCGTGAAACAGGGACAGCGCTTCGAGTTGCTTGAGGATTTTCCCAAGTCTGTCGGGCGTGTCCGCTCATTCCTCGGCAATTTCGGCGTGCTCGTGCGTGCTTACGCCTACATGATCTCGCTCGGCGGCGACGGCCTTGAAGAGGCGAGTCGCATGGCGCTGCTCAACGCGAACTATATTCGACGGAAGCTCGAAAAGAGTTATCAAATCGCCTACGACGAGCCCTGCATGCACGAGTGCATCTTTACCGATAAAATCCAACATAAATTAGGAGTAAGCACCCTCGACATTGCCAAACGGCTCTTGGATTATGGGTTTCATCCGCCGACGATTTATTTTCCGTTGGTTGTTTCCGGCGCGCTCATGATCGAGCCCACGGAAACTGAGACCCAGGAAACGTTGGATGGCTTCGTCGACGCGATGCTGGCCATCGCGCGTGAAGCCAAAGAGGAGCCGGATCTTGTGAAAACCGCGCCGCACTCGACGCCGGTCAGCCGCCTGGACGAAGCCCGGGCGGCGCGCAAGCCGATACTCAGGTGGGAGCCGTCCGCTTCCGGGTGAGCGTGGTTAGACGCGCCGGATTGACGCCACCGCTTCCTGCGCCCACAGCAGCCGCCTGCTACGGCATGAATCGATAATTCAAACGATTGTCGTAGTATTCGAAGCTGGCGAGAATATCGATATTCTCTTTGCCGATCCAAGGCGGAATCGGGCTGAAGGGCGCCGCGGACCGAACGGCGCGTAACGCTTCTTCGTCGAGCAAGTTCGACCCGGAGGAGCGAAGGATTCTCGCTCGTGCCAGCTCGCCGTTACCCATGATCGAAAATTCCATCAGCAGCTTTCCCTGTAAGCCGTACCTGAGCGCCATCTCCGGGTATTGCCAGACCACCTCAATGGCACGTTTGATGCTCCCAAAATAGGTGATGTACTGCGGATCCCGGGTATTGAGGGAAACCGGGCCATCGTTTCTATTGGATCGCTGCCCGCTCGTCGACCAATTCACCGGCGGGAGGAGTTCCTTGAGAGTGGGCAACGGTCGTTCGGCGATGGCGAATTTATCTTCCACCGGTGCGCGCGGCGGGGGCTCTTCGCGTTTCATTTCCCGTTGGGTAAAGGATTCTTTCGGCCCGATCGGGCGTTCCTCCAAGATCGGGGAATTTTTCTGAGCGATGATGGCTTTAGATTTGGAAGGCCGCGTCGCAGGGTCTTTAGGGATCCTGGCCGGTTTAAACGGCGCTGGCGCTTCTTCCGGAGCCGGAAGCAGTGCTACCTGGATCGGAATCTGAGAAGGTCCTGTGACGTGAGGCTTCGGCCAGGTCGTCAGCAAAAGCAGATGAAGCGCCAGAGAGGCGGCGAAAAATCGTAGGAAGGGATCGCCGAGGGTGGTCACGACCGCATAATACCGACTAGCCGGCGGCTGAGCAACCTTGCCATTGCAATCCTACGGGCCGGTGGCGTAGTATCCCATAGGGGAGAATTTCCATGTTCGGACTAGGTATAGGCGAGTTGCTGCTTATTCTCGTGATCGTTTTGGTTTTTTTCAGCCGGCGCTTACCGGATCTCGGCGAAAGTCTAGGCAAAAGCATCAAGAAATTTCGCAAAGCGCTCTCTGATTCCGACGAAATCGACGTCACTCCCAAAGAAGACCCATCCGACAAGAAGGGCTAAACCGTACGCCCCCGGTCAAGTGTTTCCTTCGGCGGCAATCACCCTACAACCGAAATCCTTCATTCCTTTCGGCGTTTTTAAAAACACAATGGCAAATGGAACCGAGTCGCCGGGGGGGATCTCAAACGACTTCAGAGCTGGAAGCCTCTGTAGATTAGCAATCTCCTGCAGGCTCAATCCGCGTACCATGCTCGGCGAGATCGCGTTACCGACCCAGATTGTCTGTTTCTCGATCTCTTCGTTTTGATTGTTAAACGACTCTCCCGAAATCTGTACGGCGCGGATGGTAACCGGATTTTGGTTCAATGCCGCGCCGGTGATGACGAAGACCTCGCGGTTCCCTTGGATGGATTGATAGCCGCCGCGAAGGGATTGCAGGAGGACGCCGTCTTTTAAGCGGTTGTTTCTCAGCACCGAGGCCCCAACCATCGGTATCTGTCGCACGAATTCCTCAGTGGCGGCCGGATGCGCCCGGTTGAAGGCAGTCACCAGCGCGAAAATTATGATCAACAGGGCGAAAAGCGTTAGGTAGGGCGTCGTGGAGGTCTGTTGATCCCGGTAGGGGCCTAGTCGTAGAATGTTTCCCTCGCCGTCGATCGGGGTTGGAGCCGACCCTTCGACTCGAGCCCTGGCCTTGGCCGGGGGCTCTTGCTCAGGATTCCGCCCCGCGGGCGTACTGGAAGGTGCCACGGGCTTGCCCGTGGGGATCCACTCCGCCGCGGGCGTGACCTGGGGTACAGGGTTCGGCGGCGTCAATAGTTTTTCCTCTTCTTGCGCCGAATCCGAAACTTCGGAGATCGTAAACGGTGCTTCGGGCTTTTGCAGGTCGGCGCTTATGGCCCATTGGTCCGGATCGTTGTTCTCTATGGCCACGGTTTCGCTTTCATCAGTGGGGGCGTCAACGGGCGGAACGCCGGCAGCAATATTCTGCTGCTCCTCTCTCGGAGGAAAAACGAAGCTCAACTCTCTGCTCGCGGAACTCTCCACCGGCTGAGTCTCACCGGGTGGTGGATTGACCGCCGGGTTTTGAGGCGGCTCCGCGGATTCAAGTTGGAAGGTATGCTTGCAACGCGAGCAGCGAAAGGCCGGGCTGGAGTCTTTAAACAGCTCGTCAGCGACCTTATAGCTGGTCTTGCATTTGGGACATTGAACGACCATATCTCTACGCGAGGTTATATACACCGCATGATAAGCAAAAGAACAAGAATTTCAAGATGATCTACGGGAATTCGCGAAATATTCCAGATTTTATGATCAAGCCTCCCGGCATGTTGAATATTTTTTTTCTGACGGCGTCTAATAAGCAGGTTTGTCGTGGAGTTTAGTGACTGGGATCTGGTTCAGAAATGCCAGGCCGGAGAGACGAGTGCCTTTCAGGAGCTAGTCTCGCGGTACCAGCAAAAGGTCTTCATGGTGGTCCTAGGGTTGTTGCGCGATCGCGAAGACTCGATGGATGTGGCTCAGGAGGCTTTTTTTCGGGCCTATCGAAAGATCAAAGGCTTTAAAGGGGGATCGTCTTTTTACACATGGCTCTACCGCATCGCCGTCAACACGGCGATCGATTCCCAGCGCCGCCAGAAGAGAAACCCTCTGGAATTTCGTGAAAACATGGACGAGGTTTTGGAAGAGCAAAATGAAGTCGAAAAGGATCCATTCTCGAATGCGTACGATAAGGAGCTGCGCGCAGGATTAATCGCCGCCATCAATGATTTGACGGCGGAACATAAGGCCGTCATCATTTTGAGAACGGTTGAAGGATTACCGTATAAGGATATCGGCGAGATTCTCGGCTGCTCAGAGGGAACCGTTATGAGCCGGCTCCACTACGCCAGGAAGAAATTGCAAGGTAAGTTGAAAGCATTTCTATGATCAAGCGCTGCGAAGATATACGGGACCGCATCGGCGCCTTGATGGATGGCGAGTTGAGCCGATCCGGCGCGGAAGAAGTTCGCGTCCATCTGGAAAGCTGTCTGGCCTGCCGCGAGGAGCGACGGCAATTGGAAAAGTTGCAGGCTTCGTTAAAAGAGGTCCTGGTCGCCGGGCCGTCCAACGTTTCATTCGAGCGTTTTTGGTCCGGCGTGGAGCAGCGTATCAACCGGAAGCGGGTCTGGCACGAAGATTTCTTCGGGTGGGTCCGCGACCTATTGACGCCGCCTCAACTGGCGTGGCTGGTCCCTGCGGTCATCATCCTCGTTTTAACGGGCGTGTTTTCTCTTGAATCATTCTTCCCTGGCTCGCGGTTGGCGGTCCAGCGAAATAATTTTGCCGCGGTTGATTCCATCGACGCTTTCGGGCGTAATGTGGCCGTGCTGCGGGAGAACGAGACCAAAACGACCATTATTTGGCTATATCAAAATCAAGAAGGTGAAGATGAGTCTACTGGGGAAAAGACTGACGCGAGCCCTTCTTTCTAGCAGCATCTTGTGTTTCTTTGCCGTTTTTGCGGGGGCCGCTGAAAACGCTTCCCAAATAGTTCAGGTCAAAATTGGCGCGATCCTGGCCAGCAATCAGGGAGATGAGTTTGATGCGCGGTTGGCGCCTCTGGAAAAGCAGCTAAGAGTCATGAAATATCGCTCGTACCGGCTGTTAAAAGAAGAGAGTCAAAAAGTCCAGCGAAAGGGCAACGCCACCTTTGATATCCCTGGAGGCCGGTCGCTGGTCGTCACGCCACAGGATTCCGGGACCAAGCAACTCGCTCTACGGGTTCATCTGCAACAAGGGGGGAAGCCGCTGATCGATACCACGGTGCGCCTTAACAGCGGGGGAAATTTCTTGCTCGGCGGGCCGCCTCATGAAGGCGGAGCTTTGGTTATTTCAATTTCCGCAACTGCTGAGTAGGTCCGATTACTCGATCAAATTTTCGGGAAAGGTGAGATAGAAGCACCCGCGCACCGCGGTTTTTTTGGGCCTGATGGCCATACATGATTAGATAGAGAACTTTAGTCTACCCACCGCCATCCGGTCGCGCCAGCCCACCCACAGGTTCGTGCTGAGATACTTGTCGCCGAAGTCGGGGAAAACCGTAACGATCGTTCCCGATCGTATCCGTCGCGCCAGTTTGATCGCCGCAAACAACGCGGCGCCGGATGATTGGCCAACCACCACGCCTTCTTCCTGGCTGAGGCGATAGACCATGGCATAGGCGTCATCGGTGGAGACGGGTGTCTTCTCGTCCAGTTCATTTTCGTGATAAATCCCAGGCACGATGGAACTCGCCATATGCTTGAGCCCTTCGAGGCCATGTAAAGCATCGTCAGGCTCGACCGCTACGATTTTAATCGCCGGGTCCATCTCCTTTAAATACCGTCCCGTGCCCATGATCGTGCCGCCGGTGCCGATGCCGGCAACAAAATGGGTTACGGATCGATTCGTTTGGCGATAGATCTCGGGCCCTGTGGCTTCGTAGTGGGCCTGTGGGTTCAGCGGATTGAAGTACTGGTCCGGCTTGAAATATTTTTTCGGTTCTTCCGCGAGGATTTTGCGGCATAAAACGATGGCGCCGTCGGACCCTTCCATCGGATCGCTATAGATGACTTTTGCGCCGTAGGCATGAATGATCTGTTTTCGCTCCGCGCTCACGTTGGCCGGCATCACCAGCTCGACGGGATAGCCCAGCACGTTTCCGATCATGGCCAGAGCGATGCCGGTGTTGCCGGACGTGGAGTCCATAATGGTTTTGCCTGGGCGCAATTTTCCCGTCCGAATGCCTTCACGTACCATCCACAGAGCGGGACGGTCCTTGACCGATCCTCCCGGATTGAACCCTTCAAGCTTGGCGAAGATGCGCACTTGCGAAGGAATATCTTCCGTAATCCGGTGAATTTCCAGAAGGGGAGTGTCGCCGATTAAATCGAGAACCGATTCGACTTTCTTCGGTTCGTTCTCCGCGGACTGCACCAGGCGCAGGTTGGTTCTGGCGGTTGTCATGAACGACCTCGGTCGCCCCTCAACCGCCGCCGGCAATGGCCGGAACGATGGAAATACTGTCGCCTTCCTTCAAACTGGTTTCGAGGTTCTGCAGGAAACGAATGTCGTCGCCGTTGACGTAGACGTTGACGAAACGGCGGATCTTGCCGGTTTCGTCGCAGATTCTCTCCTTCATCCCGGGAAAGTTTTTTTCCAGGTCTTCGACGATCGCTTTGACGTTATTACCCTGCGCTGAAACCTCATCGGCCCCCTGAGTGAATTTACGCAGCGGAGTGGGTACTCGAACTTTTACGGCCATTGGGCGTCCTCCTTAGGAATATGAAACGCTGATCAAGTTGTGACTTAGACTAAAATAATCCTTCCCCCAGGGCCATGCAAGGCGGCGGTGGGGGAGGCGTAGAGAAACCGTGACAATGCTGGCGCGGATTATTCACCGTAAGTTGTCCGAGGAGCGAGCCTCTCCGTTCGCGGGCAATGGGTCCGTACCTTGAAGCGGCCTGCAAACTTGAGAGGCGGAGCGTACAGCGAGAAGGAAGCGCAAACCTATTACCAAGTGCCATACAAGCCGGCGCAGCTTTACGCTCCTGTGCCCGCTCGCTACGAGGCCCACTCCTCGGACTACGCTATATTGCTTCTTTTCCTCTGCTCATGAATAGTCCGCGCTAGATACCCACCGCTCTGGCGCGCACGGGCTGATCCAGCCGGTGAAACAGCTCGTCGAAATTTTCCAATGTCGCGTTGATGGTATACGGCTTCTCAACGCTTTGCGCGACGGTCTCGAGAGTCTTGTAGCCGTTGCCGGTGATGCTGATGACGATCGACTCGTTCTTGGGAATTCTGCCGCTCTCGATCAACTTTTTGGCCACCGCGACTTCCGTGCCGCCCGCCGGCTCGGTAAAGATGCCCTCGGTGCGGGCGAGCAGCTTGATGCCGGCGATGATCTCTTCATCTGTCACGCTCTCACCCCAGCCGCCTGATTCGCGCACCGCTTGAATGACATAGTAGCCGTCCGCCGGATTGCCGATGGCGATGGAGCTCGCGATCGTATCGGGCTTCACCGGGCTGATGATGTCGGTGCCTTTCTTGAGCGCGTTGATAATCGGCGCGCAGCCTGAAGCCTGAGCCGAATAAATCTTACAGCCGGTGTCTTCCAGTAGGCCGACCTCAACGAGTTCTTTGAACCCTTTGGCGAGCTTCGGCAAGATCGTTCCTCCGGCGCTGGCGACGACGATATGTTTGGGCAGCTTCCAGCCAAGTTGCTCGGCGACCTCGAAGCCGTGAGTTTTTGCGCCCTCGGCGTAATAGGGGCGCAGGTTGACGTTGACGAAGGCCCAACCGTATTTGTCGCCGATTTCACTGCACAGACGATTGACATCGTCGTAATTTCCCTTGATCGCCACCGTCTTCGGCCCGTAGATCGCCGAGCCGATGATTTTTCCCTGTTCGAGGCCGTCCGGGATGAACACATAGCAATTGAGCCCGGCCTTGGCGGCGTGTGCCGCCACCGAGTTGGCGAGATTGCCGGTGGAAGCGCAGGAAACCGTATCGAAGCCGAATTCGATGGCTTTGGAGATCGCGACCGAAACAACGCGGTCTTTGTACGAGAAAGTCGGGTGATTGACCGAATCGTCCTTGATGTAGAGTTCTCTTACACCCAGCACCGCGCCCAGGCGATGGGCGCGCACGAGCGGGGTGAAGCCTGAATAGAGACCGACCTGCGGCTCGCCGTCGATCGGCAATAATTCATGATAGCGCCAGAGGTTCTTTTCGCGCGCGGCGATCTTTTCCCGGCTGATGGCTCGTTTGATGCCCTCGTAGTCGTAAACGATCTCCAGAGGTCCGAAGCAGGTTTCGCACACGTACAGGGGCTTCTTGGGATATTCCTGGCCGCATTCTCGACATTGAAGTCCTAGGACAAAACTCATCAGTCTTCCTTTCGCGCCCGATTCTCAGGCGCTGGTAGCAATCTTTGATTCTGCTGAAGTTGCCTTCCCGCACGCGTTGCAGTTGGGATCCTGCTTTACGTCCACGCAATGAAACTTCATTGTCTTGGCGTCGTAGGTGAGCAGGCGGTCGGTCAGCAAGCCTTCCTCGAAGCCGGTCAAATACTTGATCGCTTCGGTGGCCTGGATCGAACCGATGGTGCCCGCCACGGCGCCGAGTATTCCTGCCTGCTGGCAGCTCAAGATTTCTTCGGGCGGAGGCGCCTCCTTGAACAAGCAGCGGTAGCAGGCGCTTTTCCCCGGAATCACGGTCATCGTCTGGCCCTGGAACCGGACGATCCCCGCGTGATTGAACGCGATTCCCAACTTGACCGCAGTGTCGTTCACCAAAAATTTCGTCGGAAAATTGTCGCTGCCGTCGATAATGAAATCGTAGCCGGCAATCATTTCAGCCGCGTTATGATCTTCCAGCCGCGCCGGATAGACGTTGATTTGCACGTCGGGATTGAGCGCGCTCAACTTCGTTTTAGCTGAATCCACTTTGAGCCGCCCGATGTCGGCCGTCGCATGAAGGATCTGTCGCTGGAGATTCGATAGCTCGACTTGGTCGGGATCGATGATTTCCAAGGTGCCGATCCCCGCCGCGGCCAAATAAAGCGCCGCTGGTGAGCCCAAACCGCCCGCGCCGACCACGAGCACTCGGGATTGCCGCAGGCGGATTTGTCCCTTGCCGCCGAGATCGGGCACCATGATCTGGCGGCTATATCTTTCGATTTGATCCGTGGTCAGGCGAATGCTCATCGTTCGCGCTCAAAAAAAAACCCCTTCTCAATAAGATAAGAAGAGGCTTTCAGAACCTCACCTTATCTTTTCCCCCTCTGCAAGGGGTGGGAATTAGCACCAGCGTTCCGTATATCGGAACCGGTTGCTGTGGCTTCGAAGGGCCGCTCCCTCCACCACTCTGGATAAGGTGTCCAGCTAGGAAGGTAAATTATATGAGCCGGCGGCGGGTGTCAAGAACGCGTTGGGCAGGGGGTGATGACCGGGGACAGCGGCGTTTCAGATATTGCTAACGACCAAAGCTCAGGGGCGCGCTGCTTTGCGGCTCGTCTCGCTGCAGCGTGAGGTTAGGCGCAACGGGCTTTGGAGAATTAAAACTTTCTACCGCTTCGAGTGCTTGCAATAACGAACCTCGCAAAAACTCCACGTCGATACCACTGAACTCAGCCCGTGCCTTGTCGTACAGATTCTTTGCGTCCTGCGCGCCTAAGGCGAGATGTTGTTCATTCCATCCCCACATCTGATAGGTAATGCCGTTCGTCTGACGGGTCAGATTATCGCCACCCCCTTTAAGTAGCGTCAATGCTTTGTTGAACTGATGCCTTCCCTCAACAAATCGCCTTTGCGTAAAGAGGAACGATGCATAGCTGCGGGTTGCTTGAGCTTTATAAAGATCCGAGTGTGCAACTTCTATCGCTTTCAAGTGGTATTTTTCGGTAGCCAATACATTCCCAGCGGAGAAACTTGCCGAGGCTATGGTATTAAACTCATAGGTTGTTACTAAGGCAGGAATTTGGTCGGCTAGGTAGAACGCTTGGTCTAAGAGAAACCCGTTTTGCTGGCCTAAGGCGAGATTAACGCTTTGCCGATAAAACGCATCGTCCTTGGCCTCGTGCATCAACTTTGCATTTTCTAGTTGAAGTGACGTAACCCGAGCTAAAACGTCCGTTAACTGATTTCTGACTGTACGTCGTTTTTCATCTGCGGCTCGGCGTTCAGTTGTGAGTGTGGCAAACAGTGAGAGGGCAAAAGCTAAAATGCTCAATGCTAATGGTATCTTTTCTTTGAACTTGTCCTTCATGGTCCGAGTCCTCCGTAAACCGGTGACCGCTAGACGTAAAGCGTTTTATCCCGAAAGCGTGGGAGCAATCAAGCTCAGGCAAGATCCTGGCGGGAGCGACGAGGGGGATCAAACGGAAGGCGGGGTCAGCGTTGGGGTCACCCATTAGCCGGCTGGTCAAGTAGGCACAGACTTTCCCGCGGAGAAGAATTTCTTTTTCTTCTCCTATCGTTTCAATTCCTCGGCGTTTGATCGTCTCGGTAACGCGCCCCTGTTTTCTTTTCATGCGGTGTCGGACCCTGGTCCGCACCAGTCACCCATCAGGATCAAGGCATGGGAGATTTCTAAAAGAGTCATCTTCCCGCCCCTGGCAAGTTAACTTGCCCCAG
>Ga0214473_10004543_pt1 | contig 16681 bp, 12 predicted proteins | sample RVTome_7_FD_203509 | JGI IMG/M metagenome (GOLD analysis project Ga0214473, IMG submission 203509) | Soil microbial communities from uranium-contaminated site in the Upper Colorado River Basin, Wyoming, United States - RVT98D197 | ecosystem: Environmental > Terrestrial > Soil > Contaminated >... | reverse complement strand
TCAACGGCAGTTGAGCCGGGTTCGGCGATTATTGAGGTGAGCGTTGCATCAGTTTTCGGGGTTGGCAGTGAACCCGTAAGAATATCGTCTATCGACTGAGGGCTGTCTTGGTTTTCGGGCGGTGCCGCATCAGGAGATTGCTCGGCCAGAAATTGAGTTTCAGCTTCATCGGCGGGCACTTCCAAATTGCCCTGTTTTGGTTCCGAACCGGGCTTTACGGTATCTTCAACCGCCGGGGGTTCCACCGTAGAGGTGGACTTGTGAGATTTGCCAAACATGTTCAGCGAGAAGGCCGAAACGGCGGCCAAAACAAGGAGCCCGGCCAGGATAAGGGTGCGGCGTTTGTTATTCGTTGAGCCAATCGCCGGTTTGATTTCCGGCGGCAATTTTTCCCCGGTGTAAACCTCCCTTGCCGGTTTCGAAGCCGCTTTCATAAACGGCAAATTAAATTTGCCGGTTTTCCTTGCGGTTGGAGCGAGGCTGGCAAGAATGCTTTTTTGTGCTGCCGCCTGGGCGGCGAGGCGGGCTGCCGCAATGAAATCATCGGGCGCTGCTTCTGCGTCATCAAATGCGGGGGGCTCAACCTCCGGACTAGACGGCAGGCCAGATTTCGTGAGCCAATCGGACAAGGGATTTGCCTCTGGCGTTACTGGCTGATCTGCGAGTGGATTTCCCTGGGTTTCCTGTACGAATGAAACCAGCGACTCCTCTAAAAGTTTTTCAGCCGGCTGCGGCGCTGAAGTTTGCTGGGCCTGGTGAGGCTCACCCTTCCAATCGCCGCTTTGCACACGGTCGTGGGCCTTGAACAGGTTCCCCTGGGCCGCCGCCGCAGCTACTTGCTGGCCGACTGCTGCTGTTTCCAGTTCAGCCAGTTTTGTTACGATTTGTTCCAGAGTTTCATGAACGGCTTCGAGCGTTTCCTGGTTGCGCTTGTCTGCGCTGATGGCGCTTTCACGCACCGCGCGCAGGCCATCTTCCAGGGCCAGAAGCTCAGGTGAGCTTCCAAGCGCCATAGGGGTTGCGTTTGGCGTATTCATCAAACGATCAGCCATGCGGTTTGCCGCATCTTCAGCTACGTCCTTTGCCCAATTGCGGCTTTGTTCGATGCTGTCGAACAACTGATTGATGGCACGCTCAATGGTTTCAAGATGACCGAGCTGGTGTTCGGTATGACCGAGACGATCGGCAACTTCGGAAATCTTCTGTTCAAGGGCAAGCTGGGCCTGATCGTCGCCTTGGTGCCTGATGGCATCTTGCAAGCGGTGATCGAGCTCGGCCATGCGGCGCTCAAGATCGCCAAGCTGGGGATTGTTGCGCGCCGATTGCTGGCTCTGCTCCAGGCGTTGGGTGATATCAACAAGGCGCTTGTCCATGTCGGCCAGGGGCCGCATATCCGGGCCCTGGGCCACACGGGTGGAAAGCTGTTCGAGGGCTACACGCAGTGCATGCACATCACGTTCCGAGGCGGCCTCAGACCTTGCGCTATCAATCCGCTGATTGAGCGCACCAATTTCAGAGCGCAGCCTTTGCATTTCCGCGTTGGTGCTTCCACCATGGCCGGAGAATGCCGTTTGCGCTTCCTTGAGCAAACTGAGAATGCGCTTTTCAATCTCGTGCAATTCCGCTTGCGAGGTTTGCACCGCGGCGGTTTGGGCCTTTGAGGCGAGGAGTTCAGCGGATTCACGAACCGTTTCAATTCTATCAGCGAGCTGTGAAAGCTCATTGCGCACAATATCCGGAAGGGCCGCGTCAGATTTGCTTTCGCTACGCTCCACCAGGCCCGCAAGCTCACTCAAGCGCGATTCAAGACTGGTAAATGCAGGCGCTGATTGAATGATCTGCTCGCTGTTTGACGATACCGCCCGTTCAGCCATTTCGGCCATACGGTCCTGCATGGTTTTCAATGAATCGCGGGTGCGGCGTTCGCTGATTTCAATGTGCTCAACTATGTTGCGAACGGCCGTTTCCAGAGACTTCAGGGCTGCCGGCTCTTCTGGTTTTGCCAATGTCGGCATTTTCCCGGCGGTTAGAACTTGCCTGCCCAAGACCGCAAGACGCTCGTTGACCGCCGTAAAGGCCTCAACCGTTTGGCGCTCGTTGCTTTCAATGCGGTTTAATATTTTGCCAAGCGCCTCTTCATCTTCCGATCTGGAATCCAAGGAATAACTTCCGCGGGACGGGGCCGTATCCTGTTCGCGCCGGGCTATCCGGGACAATTGTTCAGCGATGTCTTCAAGACGAATTGAGGTTTCACCACGTGACATGGACGGACGGTGATGGCGGGCTGCGGGCGCAGGCTCCGCGTCATCGGCCGAATCAAGAATCTTCGTGTTGAGCCATTCGCCAAGGGTCATTCCGGACCGGCGCGCAGCCTCTTTAGCGGCCTCGCGAGTTTCTGGTTCGATGCCCTTTACACTCCACGGGATTCCCGGTTTCATTCGCTCTTCCATTTTTTGCGCAACCTGAGACTCCCTTCGTCGTCCCGAAAGACGAATCTCAGGCGCCTGAATTCTTGCCTTCCCTAGAAGTTAACGTTTTTGGTAAATATTCAGTTAAGTATCTGTTTTTTTCTTGTATTTATCGCCTTCCGCCCGCAACAACTGGACCTATTGTGCCCCACTCAAACCTGCTCGCTTTCCTCGGAAATTCCCTCGACCGATGCGCTAATCACAGATCTGATCAGGAATGGCTAAACCGCCTGCTTGAACAGCCCTCCACACGGTACATCCATATGAACGGGGATAAAACTGCCGTAAGCGACGGGAAATTGCAGACCTTTCAGCAGGCAAATTCAACCGAAGTGGTTCTTTTGGGCGTCGATGAAAGTGGCCATGGTTGGTTTGCCAGTTCTACGGCGGCGGGAGAAGACCTCACGGATCTGCGCAGCCTTGCCGTAGCGGGTATACTGCCACCGGGAGAGCTTGCTATTCTGGCGCAGGCGCGCTCCCTGCTCCACTGGCACGAGCGCCACGGGTTTTGCGCAAACTGCGGGGCAAAGACCGAGTTGAGGGATGGCGGCTACTGCAGGCATTGTGCGGCATGCGCCACGGATCATTTTCCGCGCACAGATCCCGTTATTATCATCGCCCTGCGCCATGGAAGCCGCATGTTGTTGGGACGGCAAAGTGCATGGCCGGAGGGCATGTATTCAACGCTTGCGGGTTTCATGGAACCAGGCGAGACCATTGAAGAGGCGGCGCGGCGGGAAGTTTTTGAAGAAGCGGGAATCCGCGTCGGTGAAATCACGTTTCACTCAAATCAGCCGTGGCCCTTTCCCTCAAGCCTGATGATTGGCCTCATTGGCGATGCACTGACGGATGACATCGTGATCGATCCCAAGGAACTTGAAACCGCGCGCTGGTTTGAACGGGACGAAGTGCAATCCATGATCCAGGGAACTCACGCGCAAGGACTGAAAACGCCTTTACCGCTCGCCATCGCGCATCATCTTATTCGCGCCTGCCTTCAGTCATCCTGAGAAGGCGCCATTCTCCGGGCAATCTCGGCGCGGTAGGGACTTGCCCCATAAACACCGAGAATACGCATATAGTTGGTGAAAAATGCCAGTTCCTCGAGCGCAAGACGCACACTGCGCTGTTCCGGATGACCCTCAATATCCGCGTAGAACTGAGTGGCCGAGAATTGCCCTTCGAGCTGATAGGATTCAAGCTTGGTCATGTTCACGCCATTAGTGGCAAAACCGCCCATGGCCTTGTAGAGAGCGGCAGGAACATTCCGTACACGGAAGATGAAGCTGGTGATGACGGGCTCGTCTGCAAGCGTTGCTTCCTCTGCCGCAGCCGACAGCACAACAAAACGGGTGGTGTTGTGGTCCTCATCCTCAATGTTTTCGCGCAGGATTTCGAGACTGTAAATTTCCGCCGCCAATTTTGTGGCAATAACTGCACGGGTCTTGTCCTTGATCTCAGTCAGCTCACGCGCAGCACCTGCGGTATCGACGGCAACCACGGCTTTGAGGCCAAGGTCGCGAATGAGTTTCCGGCATTGGCCCAGCGCATGCACATGGCTGTGAACAGACTTCACCTTCTCAACGCTTACGCCGGGCATTGCCAACAGCTGGTGGTGCACGCGCAAGAAATATTCGCCCACAATGTGGAGGTTGGCGGCCGGCATGAGATGGTGGATGTCGGCCACGCGGCCTGCCACGGAATTATCAATGGGGATCATGGCAAGTGCCGCCTCGCCATCCTTCACGGCCTGAAAGGCATCCTCAAAGGTGCGGCAGGAAAGCGGCTCGAAATCGGGATAGGCCTCGATGCAGGCGATATGGGAATTGGCACCGGGTTCGCCCTGATAGGCGATTTTCGCTTTCATGGTTTTTTCCTTAACATCACACGGGCAGCTTCAAGATCGGCGGGGGCATCAACGCCAAGCGGCACTGAATCAACACTCACGACAGCAATTCTCATGTCGTTGTCGAGGGCGCGCATCTGTTCCAGCTTGCGCCTGGCTTCCCGCGTACTGACGGGCAAACTGACAAAACGGTCCAGGGCCTCGCGACGATAGGCATAGACACCGATATGGTGCCAGAAAGGCGCGTCATGCTCGGGGCCAACCTGCCTCACAAAATCGCGGGCATAGGCAACCTCCCGGTCTTCGCTCAAGGGCGCAATAACCTTGACGATATTCGGGTTTTGCACTTCTTCGTCGGCCTCAATGCGTGCCGCAATGGTGGCAATATCAACATTGTCATTGGTCAGGCCTGCCAGGCAACGCTGGACCGCCAGAGGATCAATCGTCGGCAAATCCCCTTGCAGATTGAGCACATAGATAAATTTGCCGTGGGGATCACGCAGCTTAAGGGCTGCCGCAACACGATCCGAACCCGATGGAAGCGAGGGATCAGTGGCGAGGGCGTCCCCGCCGTGGCTGCGGATGACATTGGCAATTTCATTCTCGGCGGCGGCCACCAGAACCTTGCCTACATTGGCTTCAACGGCGCGTTTCCAGACATGGACGATCATGGGAAGCCCGTGAATGTCGGCCAGAGGTTTTCCCGGCAAACGTGTGGAGGCCATGCGGGCGGGGATGACGACAATGGTATTATTGAATTCAATCATGGACTTGATTCTAGGCGCGGCAAATTGTTCTGGGGCCCTTATACGTATTGCAGGCCAGCAGAGAAACAATTAGTTTCCGGCCCGAATAATGGCTTCAAAGGACCGGCTACCCCCATGGATGGTTTTGAATTTAATAAGATCGCAGGCGCTGTGCTGGCGACTGCCTTGGTTGTATTTGGCCTCAAAGAGCTTTCAGGTATCGTCTATCACAGCGAAACACCGGAAAAACCGGGATTCATGATCGAAGTTGCCGAGGTCGGGGCAACCGGTGAAGCCCAGGCGGCAACTGGCCCAGCGGTTTCACTTGGCACGCTGCTGGCCTCCGCTGATGCGACAAAGGGCACTGCAGGTGTCAAGGCCTGTGCTGCCTGCCATGACTTTACCAAAGGGGGGCCCAACAAGACGGGCCCAAATCTTTGGGACGTGGTAGATCGTGCCATTGGGGCCAGCGGCGGGTTTACCTATTCCGACGGCATGAAGACCCACTCGGCAGAAAAATGGACCTATGAGGCGCTCAACTCCTTCCTCAAGGATCCGAAAACTACAATCAAGGGAACAAAGATGGCCTTTGCGGGCGTGAAAAAGGACCAGGCGCGGGCCGACATCATTGCCTATCTGGCCTCCCTTTCGGATGCGCCGAAGCCGTTCCCTGCCCCGTAATCGCTGCAATTATTGCGAAGAATTAACACCGGCAACGACTTGCCGGTGTTTTCTTTTAGGGCCAGCCATGCGTATCTATTATAATGAATCAAGCTTGGAGAGACGCACCCATGGGCATTAACCGCCGGACCATCCTGAAACTGGCAAGCGTGGCGCCTTTGACAAAAATTGTAGGAGTTTCTGTTGCCTCGGCCCAGGACCGGCAATTCCGCCACGCCCTCACCTTGTTTGATGACATCAAATACGGGCCGGATTTCAAGAATTTTGACTACGTAAATCCGGCTGCGCCCAAGGGCGGCAAGGTGCGGATTTCGGTGGTCGGATCTTTCGACAACTTGAACCCCTACACCTTCAAGGGCGAAACCGGCCCCGCGGCAAGCAACGAGACATTGCTCACATCATCTCTTGATGAACCCTCGACCGAATATGGACTGGTTGCAGAAAGCGTGTGGTTCCCCAATGACTGGTCGTCGGTGGTTTACCGCCTGCGAGCCGAGGCACGCTTCCATGATGGCGAGCCCATGAAACCGGAGGACGTGGTCTGGAGCATGCAGGCGTTGAAGGACTCGCACCCTTTCTACAACTCCTATTACAAAAACGTCACGACTGTCGAAAAGACAGGTGATCACGAGGTTACGTTTACTTTCTCGGAAAAAGGCAACCGGGAATTGCCGCTGATCACGGGCCAGCTTCCGGTTCTTCCAAAGCACTGGTGGACCGGCAAGGATGCCAATGGCAAGTCGCGTGACATCAAAGAGACCACCATGGAAATTCCGCTGGGGTCCGGACCCTACAAGGCTGCCGTTGTCAAATCCGGCGCTTCCGTTGTTCTCAAGCGAGTAGAAGATTACTGGGGCAAAGACCTGCCGGTGAATCTCGGACAGGATAATTTCGACGTGATTGAGTATATTTACTTCCGCGATGCCAACGTGGCGCTCGAAGCTTTCAAAGGTGATCAGTATGATTACCGGCTTGAATCAAGCTCAAAGAATTGGGCGACGGCATATGATTTTCCGGCCATCAGGGATGGCCGCTGTGTAAAAGAGGAAATTCACTTGAAAGGCGTGGAGGGCATGCAGAGCTTCGCCCTCAACTTGCGCCGCGAGAAATTCCAGGATGTGCGCGTGCGTAAAGCGTTCAACTATGCTTTTGATTTTGAGTGGTCGAATGCGAATTTGTTCTATGGCCAGTACCTGCGCTCGCGGAGCTTTTTCAATAATTCCGAGATGGAAGCGAAGGGCCTGCCTTCGCCGGAGGAACTTGAATTACTGGAACCTCTGAAAGACCAGCTGCCAGCGGAAGTTTTCACCACAGAATACACCAATCCGGTGAGCAACAATTCCACCGAGCGGCGCAAGAACTTGCGCGAGGCCTCAAAGCTGTTGGCGGAGGCCGGATGGAATGTGACCCGGGACGGCAATAAATCGGTTCTCAAAAATGCCAAGGGCGAGAAACTGGAAGTTGAATTCCTGCTGGATTCTCCGCTGTTTGAGCGCATCACCCTGCCTTATCGGCAGCAGCTGGAATTGCTGGGTGTAGGTGTGAGAATCAAGACCGTCGACGGCGCCCAATACGAGCGTCAGACTCAAACCTTTGACTATGACATCATTGTCGGAAGCTGGGGGCAATCCCTGTCACCTGGCAATGAGCAGCGGGATTTCTGGGGATCGGCGTCGGCTGACAACAAAGGCAGTCGTAATTTCGCGGGCATCAAGAATCCCGCCATTGACAGACTCATTGATGAAGTCATTTTTTCAAAGGATCGAGTGGGTCTCACTACGGCCTGCAGGGCACTGGACCGGGCCTTGATCTGGAATCATTACGTGGTTCCCCATTGGTATGTTCCCTATGAACGCACCGCGCGTTGGGACCGTTTTGGGAAGCCGGACAAGTTGCCGGACTATGCAATCGGCTTCCCGACAATCTGGTGGTGGGACAAAGAAAAAGCCGAGAAGGTGGCGAAGGGATGAGGCTGCGCTTGCTCGGCATCACCCTATTGTGCGCCGGACAGTTTCTTGCAACTTCCAGTCAGGCCGAGCCGATGCATGGGCTCTCCGTTTTTGGTGATCTCAAGTACCCCGCCACCTTCACCCATTTCGACTACGCGAACCCCGACGCCCCGAGGGGTGGCCGCATGGCACTGATCGGGCCCGTGGCCAATGACACTTTTGACAGCTTCAACAACTACATCCTCAAGGGCGATCCCGCCCAGGGGCTGGCGCTTCTGTTCGACTCGCTCATGGAGCGCGCCATGGACGAGCCGGATGCGGTTTACGGCCTGGTGGCCAAAACCGCCGATCTCGCGGCAGACCGCAAGAGCGTCGTCTTTGAGCTACGGATGGAAGCGAAATTCGCCGATGGCACAGCGCTCACCTCCGGGGATGTCTGCGACAGCTTCCGCCTGCTCTCAACACTCGGCCATGAGAACATCAGGCTCACGATAAGGGATGTCGAGGCTTGCGAAGCCTTGGCGCCTCAGACAGTGCGTTACCGCTTCAAGAGCGCAGGCATCCGCGATCTGCCGCTCAGCATCGCGGCATTGCCGATTTTCTCCAAGGCGTACTACGCCAAGAATGATTTCGCCAAGACCAGCCTTGATGCGCCGCTTGGCTCCGGGCCCTATAAGGTCAAGGGCTTCCGCGCTGGCGAATATGTGGTTTACGAAAGGCGCGACGATTATTGGGCCAAGGATTTCCCGGTCAATCGCGGCCGCTATAATTTCGACGAAGTGCGCTTTGAATATTTCCGTGAGCGCACGGCGGGCCTTGAAGCGCTCAAATCCGGCGTGATCGATCTCCGCGAAGAATACACCTCGCGCGATTGGGCCACGTCCTATGATTTCCCGGCACTGAAGGAAGGCCGCGTCAAGCAAACCGTGCTGCCTGATGAAACGCCCTCGGGCGCGCAAGGCTATTTCTTCAATCTGCGGCGTGAAAAATTCCAGGACATCCGGGTGCGCCGCGCCTTCAATCTGGCGTTTGATTTCGAATGGACCAACAGGAATTTGTTCTATGGGCTCTATGACCGAACGGCAAGTTTCTTTGAAGCCTCGCCGCTGAAAGCCGATGGCCCGCCACCCGGCGATGAACTCGCCGTCCTCGAGCCGATGCGCGGCATGCTGCGGCCGGAGGTTTTTTCAGCACCCGAACTGCCCCCGGTCAGCGATGGCTCCGGCCAGGACCGGAAACTTCTGCGGCAGGCGTCGGACCTGCTTGACCAAGCGGGGTGGGACAAAGGCAACGGCTTGCGCAAAAACGCAAAGGGCGAAACCCTTTCCGCCGAATTCCTCATCGAGAGTCCCATCTTCGAGCGTATCCTCGCGCCTTATGTGAAAAACCTGAAACTGCTCGGCGTCGATGCCAGCATCCGCATTGTCGACGAAGCGCAATACCAATCCCGCCGCGAGGCTTTTGACTATGACATCCTTTCCAGCCGCTTTTCCTCCGACGTGACGCCGGGCACCGGTCTTCGGGTTTTCTTTGGAACTGCTTCCGCCAATGCGCCGGGCAGCTTCAACGTCTCCGGCGTCGCAAGCCCAGCCATCGATGCGCTGATCGAGCAAGTCGTCTCCGCCGAGAGCCGCAAGCAGCTTGATATCGCCGGCCGCGCTCTTGATCGCGTGCTCCGCGCCGAACATTTCTGGGTACCCAACTGGCACAAGGGCAGCCATTGGATCGCCCATTGGGACCGTTACGGCTGGCCCGCGATAAAGCCCAAATATGACCGTGGCATTGTCGATACCTGGTGGTATGACGTGGCCAAAGGAAACTGAATCTCATCATGGGCGCCTATATCTTGAAACGCATATTGCTGATGGTCCCGACACTTCTCGGCATCATGCTGATGACCTTTACCGTCATTCAGTTTGTTCCGGGCGGGCCTATTGAACAGGTCATCGCTAGAATGCAGGGGACGGACACGGACGCCACGGCGCGCATCAGCGGCAACTCCGGCAGCGAAGCGGGTGGCAACGAACAATCGCAGGTGGGAGCCGATACCGCCATCAAATACAAGGGTGCGCAGGGCCTGGACCCGGAATTCATCAAATCGCTGGAGAAGCAATTTGGTTTTGACAAGCCGGTGCATGAACGCTTCCTGCTGATGATCGGCGATTACCTGACGTTCGATTTCGGCAGGAGCTATTTCAGGGACCGCGATGTTGTCGATCTTATGATCGAAAAAATGCCGGTATCAATTTCTCTGGGCCTTTGGCTCACCCTTATCACCTATCTCGTTTCCATTCCGCTTGGCATTCGCAAAGCCGTGAAGGCCGGATCAAATTTCGACGTGTGGACATCGGCTGTCATCATAGTGGGCTATGCCATACCGAGCTTCATTCTGGCCATCCTGCTGATCGTTCTCTTTGCCGGTGGCAGCTATTACAGCTGGTTTCCTTTGCGGGGCCTCACCTCGGACAATTTCAGCGAATTGAGTTGGTTTGGAAAGATTGCCGATTACGCCTGGCATATGGCGTTGCCGCTGTTTGCCTTGGGCATTGGCGGCTTTGCCACCATGACGCTGCTGACCAAGAATTCCTTCCTTGATGAAATCCGCAAACAATATGTGGTGACAGCCCGAGCCAAGGGACTAAGCGAGTCCCAGGTGCTTTACGGCCATGTGTTTCGCAATGCCATGTTGCTGGTCATCTCCGGATTTCCAGGGGCATTTCTGGGAGCCTTCTTTGCCGGCTCCCTGCTTATTGAAACGGTTTTCTCTCTTGATGGACTGGGCTATCTCACCTACAAGGCAGCGCTTGACCGCGACTACCCCATCGTCTTTGCAAATCTCTATATCTTTACGCTGGTTGGCCTTGTGGTGGCGCTCATCAGTGACCTGACCTACATGATGATTGACCCGCGTATCGATTTTGAATCGCGTGAGGTTTAGTCCCATGGCACTCTTTACCCTCAAGGGACTGAACAAGCGGCGCTGGGAACTCTTCAAGGCCAATCGCCGCGGGTTTTGGTCCCTGTGGATTTTCGGCGTTCTTTTTCTGATGAGCGTAATTGCGCCATTCATTGCCAATGACCGGCCAATGCTGGCGTCCTACAAGGGCGAGCTTCTGTTTCCAACATTTGTGGATTATCCGGAATCTAAGTTCGGCGGGTTTCTGGCGCGGACGGATTACCGTGATCCGGTAAACCTGGATGAGATAAATGCCAATGGCTGGATGATCTGGCCGCCCATCCGCTATTCCTACAACACCGTTAACAATGAACTGCCGCGACCGGCACCTTCCACCCCGGCTTCAAATCTCACGCGGGAAGAGGCTTGCGCCAAATATCCGCTGGGTGGGAACGACCCCAATTGCATTGTTGGCAATCTGAACTGGCTGGGAACCGATGACCAAGGACGCGATGTGATCGCGCGGCTCATTTACGGTTTTCGAATTTCCGTTGCATTTGGCCTCATTCTGACATTGTTTTCATCGGTCATCGGCGTGGCCGCCGGTGCCGTGCAGGGCTATTTTGGCGGCTGGACGGACCTCTTGTTCCAGCGCTTCATCGACATCTGGTCCTCCATGCCCACGCTTTATCTGCTTATCATCCTGGCGGCGTTCATCACGCCAACATTCTGGCTCCTGCTGTTCATTCTCGTCCTCTTTTCATGGACGGGACTTGTGGGCGTAGTGCGCGCCGAATTCCTGCGGGCGCGGAATTTTGAATATGTGCGCGCCGCAAGGGCCCTGGGCCTCAGCAATACAAAAATCATGTTCAAACATCTTTTGCCGAATGCCCTGATCTCAACGGTTACATTCATGCCATTTATCTTGTCCGGTTCTGTGACCACGCTGACGGCCCTTGATTTTCTTGGTTTTGGATTGCCGCCGGGCTCGCCTTCTCTTGGTGAATTGCTGGCACAGGGCAAAGCCAACCTGCAGGCACCGTGGCTGGGTTTTACTGGTTTCTTCGTAGTATCCATCATGCTCACGCTGCTGGTGTTTATCGGTGAAGGCGTGCGCGATGCACTTGATCCCAGAAAGACATTTGCATGAGCGAAGTGTTGCTTGAGGTCAAAGACCTTTCGGTTGCCTTTCGCCAGGGCGGCAAAGCCACGCTTGCGGTTGACCGTGTTTCCTTCTCCCTAAAAAAAGGGGAAACACTAGCCCTTGTGGGGGAGTCAGGCTCGGGCAAATCTGTTTCCGCACTCTCGATTCTAAAGCTCCTGCCTTACCCCGCCGCAGAACATCCTTCAGGCTCAGTCAAGTTCAATGGCGAAGAGCTGCTTGATGCCGACGAGCGGGACCTCAGGCGGGTGCGCGGCAACGACATCACCATGATTTTCCAGGAACCCATGACGTCGCTGAACCCCTTGCATTCAGTGGAGCGGCAGATTGGCGAAATCCTGGAACTGCATCAGGGTTTGGGAGGAGCGGAAGCCCGGGAACGAATTATCAATTTGCTTACGAAAGTGGGCATTCGTGATCCGGAAACGCGATTGCAGGATTACCCACATCAATTGTCCGGCGGGCAGAGGCAACGCGTCATGATTGCCATGGCGCTGGCCAATAATCCCGACTTGTTGATTGCGGATGAACCCACCACGGCGCTTGATGTGACCGTGCAGGCGCAAATCCTGAAACTGCTGAAGGACCTGCAGGCCGAGTTTGGCATGGCCCTGTTGCTGATTACCCATGATCTGGGGATCGTGCGGCACATGGCAGATACCATCTGCGTAATGCAAAGGGGCAAGGTAGTTGAGGCTGGCCACGCCAAGAAAGTGTTTGCAAAACCACAACACGAGTATACCAAGATGCTGCTTTTGGCAGAACCCAAAGGGAAACCGCCAAAATCCGACACGAGCGCTGATGTCGTAGTGGAGACGAGAAACCTGAAAGTCTGGTTTCCTATCCGGCGCGGATTTTTCCGCAAAACCGTTGGCCACATCAAGGCAGTCGATGGTCTTGATACACTTGTCAGGGCTGGCCAGACATTGGGTATTGTGGGTGAATCGGGCTCGGGGAAAACCACGCTTGGCCTTGCCATTTTGCGCCTGATCTCCTCGCAAGGGGAAATTTCGTTTCAGGGCCGCCGCATTGATGGCATTGGCTCCAATGCCATGCGGCCCTTGCGCAAGGACATGCAGATTGTGTTTCAGGACCCTTTTGGTTCCCTGTCACCGCGACTTTCAATTCTGCAAATCGTGGAAGAGGGCCTGCTTGTGCAGGGTGGAAGAGGCAATGCCGATGAGCGCCGTGTGCATGTTTCACAGGCACTTACGGAGGTGGGGCTGGATCCCGAAACAATGGACCGCTACCCCCATGAGTTTTCTGGCGGGCAGCGGCAGCGCATCGCCATTGCCCGCGCCCTTGCGCTCAATCCCAAATTCATCATGCTGGATGAGCCGACATCAGCCTTGGACATGTCCGTACAGGCGCAGATTGTTGACTTGCTGCGGGATCTGCAAACCAGACATAATCTCACCTATCTCTTCATCAGCCATGATCTCCGGGTGGTGCGCGCCCTGGCAAATGACGTCATTGTCATGCGCAATGGCATCGCCGTTGAGCGCGGGCCTGCGTCGCAGATTTTTGACGCGCCGCAGACGGATTATACCAAGGCGCTGATTGCGGCCTCGCTCAATCTCAAGGCAGCGCCGGAAAATGTTGTGAGACAGTAATGGCCTTTCTCTTTGTAACGCCCACCTGGCCGACTGAGTCATGGAAGGCCGCAATGATCAAGGTTGCACCAAAGCTTGATGTACGGGTTTGGCCCGGGGGAACGGGGCGCGTCGAGGATATTGAGTATGCTGCAGCCTGGCTTCCGCCGCCCAATGTTTTGAAAGGCCTGCCAAACTTAAAAGTCATTTTTTCATTGGGTGCCGGTGTTGATGCCATTCTGAAAGACCCCACCCTTCCCGCCAACATTCCCATTGTGCGGGTGAATGACGATGACCTCACCAAGCGCATGACAGAGTATGTTGTTTTGCATGTACTCCTGCATCACCGCCAGCAGCGGCGCATTGATGAAAATCAGAAAAAGAAAATCTGGGCCAGTTTTCCGACCCATGCCGCGTCGGCGCTTGCGGTGGGAATCATGGGCCTTGGTGTCATGGGGCAGGACTCAGCGCTGCACCTGCGCGATCTTGGCTTTCGCGTGGCGGGCTGGAGCCGCAGCAGGAAAACCATTCAGGGTGTTGAGTGTTTTGCCGGGGCTGCCGAGTTTGACGCATTTCTGGCCCGCACCGACATTTTGATTTCCCTGCTTCCGGCAACGGCGGAAACCGATAGCATCATCAACCGGGAAAACATCCAAAAACTATCGCGAAATGGCCCTTTTGGCGCACCCATTATAATCAACGCGGGCCGAGGCAGGCAGCAGGTTGCCAGCGACATTCTGAAATGCCTTGAGGCAGGCGAGCTTTACGGCGCTACCCTCGATGTTTTTGCGGTTGAACCTTTGCCTGCGGACGATCCCCTGTGGAGCCACCCCCGCGTGACCATCACACCGCACATTGCGGCCGATTCCGACCCAGAGGTGATCTGCGCCTATGTGACCTCCCAGATCGAAAGACACAAACAGGGCCTTCCTCTGCTCAATCTGGTAGATATCAAGCGCGGTTACTAGAGGCGCTTGATGCTGGTGACTGGATCGACAATGCGAGTAATTGCTTCTGCCAAGGGCTCCTTCACCGTCATCATATGATGGCCATTGGCGTGAAGCAGGGTTTTGCCATCGACCAAGATTCCCACATGGCCTTTCCAGAAGACGAGATCGCCGCGGCGCAAATTGTCGAGATCGTTGACCAGGAGTTTCTGACCCAATTGAGCTTCCTGCATGTCAGTGTCGCGTGGCGAAAGAATTCCGCAGGCTTCCAACGAGGCTTGCACAAGGCCGGAACAATCCAGACCCAGCGCCGTCTTGCCACCCCAATAGTAGGGTACATCGCGAAACATTTCTGCCACGCTGACAAAGTCTGTATCAACTTCGTTCAGGGGTTTAATATGCTTGGTGAAAACGAATTTCCCGTTTGAAAGCCTTGAAAATTTTTCATCCCCTTCAACAATTGCGAGATTGGCATTCATCGACAAGACTATGGCAGGCTGCGTTTTGATATCCGGCAGTGGATACAAGAAAGTCAGGGGTACTGAAACCCGATGGGTGGACTTGGTCAAATCATTGGAGACCGCGGCTTTGGCAATGTAGCCCACATAACTGTCGCGTTCGAGCTGGCACCAGACCCAACCGTCGGTTATCTCGAATGCCATAAGCCTTTCACCAAGCAGGGCCTGCGTGGTCTGCATGGCTGTAGATGAAGCTTCGCGGTGCATGGTGGCGACAGGAACAACTACTTCCATGCGCACGCCTTCAACAAACCTCTTGGCGTCAAGGCGATCCCGCAATTTCACATCGGCGAGGTCAGAACGGTAGGCATGCAGACGATTGTCAAGATCAGGCATCAGAGGTTCTTTGAGTTCATGCCGATCAAATCAGCCAACCGGTCAAGATATAGCGCCCCTTTTACCGTGCGCTGAACCAAAACATTTCGCTTGTCCGCTGCGTCACGCCTGCGCGTCACGAGATCAAGTTTCCCCATGGAATCCAGGGCCCTGGTGATAACGGGCTTTGAGACCTTGAGTTTTTTCGCGAGTTCGCGAATGGTATGGGGTGGTGCTTCCATATAGATAGTCAACAAAATGCTCACCTGCCTGGTGGAAAGGTCCACCTCATTGCCATGCACTTGGGCAAGGCTGACATTATGCCAGAGTTTGAGGGCCTGTGCGGTTCCCAGCGGGATTGACATGTCGGCGTCAGCAATCGTTACGGATGCGTTCCATTCTCTCGCATTGCGCAAAAATGTGCAAGCCTATTTCTTGTAGCGCTCCGAAATCAATGAAAACAGCGCCCTGATCCCCTGTGCCTCACCGCCCTTGGGAAAACCTGGCTTGGCCGTGGGAGTCCAGCCATAGATATCGAGATGCAGGTAGGATTTGGCTTTTTCCACAAAGCGCCTGAGAAACAGGGCAGCGGTAATGGAGCCGGCAAAACTTGAATCAGCGCTGTTGTTCATATCGGCTACGGAAGATTCAAACAGGGTATTATAGGGTTCCCAAAGCGGCATCCGCCAGAGATGATCACGTTGCTCGGCTGCGTGTCTCGTGAGATCGGCAGCAAGCCTCTCATCATTGGTATAAAATGGTGGAAGATCTGGTCCCAATGCCACGCGGGCCGAACCTGTGAGGGTTGCCATGTCAATCAGGAGATCCGGCGCTTCCTCATCGGCAAGTGCGAGGGCGTCACCCAGAATCAACCGGCCCTCGGCGTCCGTATTGCCAATCTCGACGGTCAGGCCCTTGCGGCTTTTCAAGATATCGCCGGGGCGGAATGCTTCACCATTGATCGCGTTTTCAACGGCTGGAATGAGAATGCGCAGGCGCACTGGAAGCTTGGCGTCCATGATCATTTGGGCAAGCCCCAGCACGTTGGCGGCACCTCCCATGTCCTTTTTCATAAGCGCCATTCCAGAGGCCGGTTTGATATCAAGACCACCCGTATCAAAACATACGCCCTTCCCCACAAGCGTCACTTTTGGCGCGCGCGTTGATCCCCACGTAAAATCAATCAGGCGAGGCTGCCGTGAGCTGGCCTTGCCGACATCATGGATCATTGGGAATCCCCGCTTCAGGGCTTCTCCGGACGTTACGGTCAGTTTTGCCTTATGAGGCGAAGCAACTTTGCGGGCAGCTGTTTCCAGTTCGGCCGGACCAAAATCATTGGAGGGCGTGTTGATGAGATCGCGCACCATGCAGGTGGCGTTTGCAAGCCTTACAACAGCTTCATAGTCAACATGGTTTCCGCAAACGAGGCGGGGAAATTTTTTAGCTTGCGCCTTGTAGCGATCAAATCCGTAGGCTTCCAGGCACCACGCCAATTCCGCAAATCTGGAGGATTCAGAATTCGCCGCCTGGAAAGCATAAATGCCGGGGGGCAGTTGCCTGC
>Ga0214473_10004542_pt1 | contig 16682 bp, 16 predicted proteins | sample RVTome_7_FD_203509 | JGI IMG/M metagenome (GOLD analysis project Ga0214473, IMG submission 203509) | Soil microbial communities from uranium-contaminated site in the Upper Colorado River Basin, Wyoming, United States - RVT98D197 | ecosystem: Environmental > Terrestrial > Soil > Contaminated >... | reverse complement strand
ACTTCCGGTGATCTTGCAGCTCTTTAAAAAATATCTTGAAGCCATCGCGATGCTCGTTTTCGGTAGCGCGAGGGCGGTTTGCGAGCCCGTGTTTGGCGTTTTTCAACAGGCTGCTAGCCAGGCTGGGGATCCCGACGTTTCCTTCGATCTACCGGCCTAGGATGGCGCCGAGCTTCTCGCTACGGATGCCCTCGACATGCACGGGGCACCCTCGAACCGGCGAGCTGATGCGGCGTGTCGGCAGATGATTCCGGGCGCGTATCGAGAGACCTGCCCGGACTTTGGGCTGACGCTGGCCGCCGAGAAGTTGGCGGAGCAGGGTCTCGGCGAGGGCAACGCCTGCGACAACTGCCCCGGCGACGGCGGCAAGGTCGAACCGGGCGTCTGCGGCTGCGGCATCCCCGATGAGGGCGACGCCGACGGCGACGGCTTCCTGGACTGCGTCGATCAGTGCCCCGGTGCTGACGACGCCGTCTTCGCCCCGGAGTGCGTGGGGGCCATCCCGACCGTGTCGCAGTGGGGTCTGCTGGTCCTGGCCCTGCTGCTTATGGTGGGCGCCAAGATCTACTTCGGGCGCCGCACGGCGACCGCGTAGTCGCTCGCGGGCGAACCTGATTCGCCCACAGCGGTGAGTTCCTAGGCTCCCGCACCGAGGTCAACAAACGACCCCGGTGCGGGAGTTTTTTTGCGCGTTGGGTGGCACGCTTTCACGCCGAAGGCGGGTAAGCGTGTGGAAGCTCAACGGCATTCGGCATGCTTACCCGGCTGCGCCGTGAGAGCATGGCACTCAGCGCCGGTCGGCCATTGGAGCTCGTGCCGTATCGGCATCCGACGTCCGCCACGGGGGGCGGACGCTACGCCTCGAGGGTGGGTTGGAGGGCACGGCCCAGGTCCTGCTCGCGGACGGCGTCGGTGATGCGTTCGGCCATCTCCACGGCCGCGTAGCCCTCCTCGGCGCTGACCGCCGCATCCGTGCCGGTCCGAATCGAGCGGAGAAACGATTCGATCTCCGCCCGTAGCGGCTCGACGTCGTCCACCTGCAGCGGCTCGATCTTGACCATCGCCCCAAAGTCCAGGTTCTTCATCTGGGAGAGGTCCTCGAAGTTACGCTCCTTGGCCATGCGGATCAGGTCGATGTTGTCGGCGAGCCGGATGGCGATGCCGGTCTTCTTCTGATAGTCCATGGAAACGTAGCCGGACGGGGCGAAGACGCGGATCTTCCGCTCGGTCTTGAGGGCCAGGCGCGACGCAGTCAGGTTCACCACCGTCTGGTCGGCGAACCGCACCCGGGCGTTAGCCACGTCCTCGCAGGGCCCCAGCACGGCCACCCCCACCGCGTCGATGGTGTAGTCGCGCCGCTTGACCAGGTGCAGCACGATGTCGATGTCGTGGATCATCATGTCGAAGACCACGCCGATGTCGGCACTGCGGAAGGTGAAGGGACTGATGCGGTGCGTTTCGATGAACCGCGGCGTAAGGCCCATGCGCAGCATGGCCTGCACCACGGGATTGAACCGTTCGGAGTGGCCCACCTGCAGCAGACTGTGGTGCCGCCGCGAGGCGTCCCGCAGCTCCTTGGCGCTGGCCGTGTCCTGGGCCAGGGGCTTCTCGATGAGCACGGCCACACCCCGTTCCATCAGCGGGATGGCCACCTCGGCATGGTACACCGTGGGCACCGCCACCGACGCTGCGTCTAGGTCGGCGGTCACCTCCTCGAGGCTGGCGTACGCCGTGCCGCCGGTCTTGCCGGCAATCTCGCGGGCCCGATCCAGGTCCTTGTCCACCACGGCAACGATCTCGCACCCGGCCAACTCCGCGTAGATGCGGGCGTGGTGCCGCCCCATGTTCCCGACACCGACGACGCCGACGCGTAACGGTCGATCCATGGACCTGACTCTACCGTCGGGTGATTTGCCTAAACCCATGCACGCGACGCTTCATCAGGGCATCGGCGCGGGCGGAGGTTCGGGCAGGTTCGTTGTTGATCCCTGGAATCTCGCCTGCAACAACCGCACCAGGGCCGATCGTTCGCCCACGCCGATGTCATCCAGCGGAGTGCCGCCGCGCCGCTCAGCGCGACGCCTCCGCAAACGTAGCCGTCACCGTCTTGTCACCGTCGACCACGACCCGCGCCGGGTTCTGCCCGCCTGCCAAGCTCCCGTTCCACCCCTGGAAGACCCATCCGGCGTCCGCCCGGGCGGTCAGCTCGAAGATCTCGTGGGAGCCGTCGGAATGGCCAAGATGGCCGCGCTCCACGGCGCCCCGCCCGCAAACCCGCACGGTGAGCGTATGGGTGTTCTTGAGCTTCCATGCGTCGCGGTGGACAGGGTCGGCCCGCAGGGACTCAAGGTAGCGTCCGTGGCGGCCGTGGGCAAACGAACGCATCAGCGAGTCGCACAGGTACTTCACCTGGGGGTTGACCGGAGGCGCCTCCAGGATGTCCTGCACCCGGTCGCGGATGGCGACCCCGCTGGCCCGAGCTCGTCGGGAGAAGAGCCTCATGTACGCGTCCTTCAGGGCGTTGATGTCCTCGCTGCCGTAGCCGCAGCGCTGCAGCCCCACCCCGTTGACCATGCGGATCTCCGAACGGGTCCCCCGCGCCGCCACCACCACCAGGAAGGGGGGCACGTCCGCCCAGACGCGGGTCATCCCCCCGACGAAGGCGTGCTTGCCGACCGTGACGAAATGATGCACGGCGCTGTGCCCGCCCATGTTCACGTAGTCCTCCACGTGAACGTGGCCGGCGAACTGCACGTAGTTGGCCAGAATGCAGTTGCTGCCGATCTGGCAATCGTGGGCCACATGGACTCCGACGAGGAACAGGTTGCTCTCCCCGATCCGGGTGACGCCCCCGCCGTTGCCGGTCCCGGGATGGACCGTGACCATTTCCCGAAAAACGTTGCCGCCGCCCACCTCGAGGGTGGTCCGCTCGCCGCGGTACTTGAGGTCCTGAGGCGGGGTGCCCAGTACCGCCTGGGGGTACACCTCGCACCGTTCTCCGAGGCTGGTGTGCCCGTCCACGGTGGCGTGATGGTGAATCCGACACCCGTCCCCCAGCACGACGTCGGGGCCGACGAAACTGTAGGCCCCAACCTCGACGTCGCGCCCGAGGCGGGCACCCGGTGACACGATGGCGGTTGGATGAACACTCACGGCGACTACCTCTTCGCGATCCGCTCAGTGCGACTCCGCGTCCGTCAGGATGAACTTGATCTCCGCCTCGGCGACCGGCTCGCCCGCCACGCGGGCCCGCCCCTTCACGTGACCGGTCGTCGACCGGACCCGCAACGCTTCCGCCTCGAGGATCAACTGGTCGCCCGGCCGGACCGGGCGCCGGAACTTCACTTTGTCCAGGCTCAGCAGGACGGCCACTTTGCCCTTGTGCTCCAACTCTTGACTGAGCAGCACCCCCCCGATCTGGGCCAGGGCCTCGATGATCAGCACGCCGGGCATGATCGGATCGCCGGGATAGTGGCCCTGAAAGTACGCCTCATTGATGGTGACGTTTTTGAGTCCGACCACGCGCCGCGCCCCGTCGATCTCGAGGATCCGGTCGATCATCAGGAAGGGATAGCGATGGGGCAGGATCCGCTGGATCCGGTGGATGTCGATCTGCGGGCGCCGGGCGACGAACGCCCGGCGCTGCTCCGACTCGTGTTGCTCCAGCAGGGCCCGCACCAGGGCGTGATTCAGGGCGTGGCCGCTCTTGCGGGCATAAATGCGCCCGTTCACCGGCCGGCCCAGCAGCATGAGGTCTCCCAGCAGATCGAGCACCTTGTGCCGGACGCACTCGTCGGGGAAGCGCAGGGAGTTGTCGATGGGGCCGTCCCGGCCGAACACCAGAATGTCCTGGTAGCTCAGATGGCGCCCCAGACCGGCGGCGCGGAGCTGCTCCGCCTCGCTTTCCAGGACGAAGGTCCGGGCCGGAGCGATGTTCGCCTCGAAGCTCTCCGGCGACACCACCACCCGGCAACTCTGATGGCCGATGGGGCTCTCCGGTCCGTAGTCCAAGTCGTAGAAGATCTCCAGCGAATCCGCCTGAAGGTCGAGCGGCGGCAGGGCGACCAGCTCCGAATCTCCGTCGACTACCCGGCTCACCTCGCTGATCAGGTGGGGCTCCCGGGGCGCGTCCTGCTCGCGGACGCCGGCCTGGCGCAGCCGCAGGAGAAACGGCAGGCAGCTCCCGTCGAACGCCGGAAGCTCGTTGCCGTCCAGCTCGATCTCCAGGTTGTCCAGCTCCAGCCCGGCACAGGCGCTAAGGCAGTGTTCGACCGTTTCGATGGCCACGGTGCCGTTGCGGAGGGAGGTGCGCCGGGCCCGCTTGGAGACGTTTTCGACCCGAGCGGCGATGCGGATGGGGGGAGACTGGTCGGTGCGCACAAACCACACGCCGGAGTAGGGCTCGCCGGGGCGGATGCGCAGGGCGACGGACTCTCCGGTGAAAAGACCCCGGCCGGCCATCTCCACGTCGCTCGCGATGGTGTGTTGGCGTCGCACGCTGTTTCACCCGCGTGATGAACTCGCCGAGTCCCGGCGCGGGCGTAGACCCGGCGTCGCGCCCCCGAAGCCCGGCACGCCGCCGGAGTGATCCCGAAGCCGCCCGCGATAGGGGCCCGCCTCGCTCCACCGACATTATCCGTCAGCGGAGCGCGGTTTTCAAACTGTGGCGCGCCGCAAGGAGGCCGCTCGAAAAGCCCGGCCGCAGACCAAAAAGGCCCTCCGGGTTCTACACCACGGTCAGTGACCCTCGTTTTTGGCCTTCTCGGCGCCGTATTTGGCGTTGAGCCGCTCTACGACGGCATCGGTCAGGTCGACGTGTGGGCTCCAGTACAGCACCTTTTGCAGGACGATTTGCTGGCGCATCTGGGTCGGCGTCTCCGGGTCGTTGGAGGGAATCTGGTCGGCCGCCAGGACGATATCGATGCCCTGCTCCAGGGCGACCTCCCGGACGATCGCCTGAATGTCCATGAAGATGAGCTTCAGTGAGCCGGCGAGGTCCTGCTCGATCTTCTTCCCCTCCGATTCGACGAACCACTGCAACTCGGCCTCGAACAGGGCCAGTTCCTTGCGGCGCTGGCGATACTCCTCGGTGCCGGGCTTGAGCTCTTCCTGGAGAGACCGGCTGGTACGCTCGACACGGTCGCGGAGGGCCTCCCGCTGGTCGGAGAGGACGCGGCGGACGCCCTCAAACTGCGCCTCCAGGTCGGTTGTCTTCTGATACCGCTCAGAAACAGCGGGCACGTTGACGACCGCCACCTTCGTCTGGCCCCAGACCTGCTGCCGTCCGGCCAAAAGGAGCATGCCCGCAAGAATCATCATCCGCTTCATCGCTGTGCCCTCTCGTTCTAATACCGCTGGTCCCTCGAAGGACGGCATTGTCCACGGGCCGACGGTGGGAACAAGCCCGGGCCTATGCTCGCACCGGGCGCACCGGGAACATCCGGAGGCACACCCGCTGGCGGCGTTAGAAGATGCGGCCGATGACGAAGCTGAAGACCTGCTCGTCGTCGTCGGAATCCTGGGAGATGGGGGCGGCAAGGTTGAGCTCGATGGGGAGCGGGCCGAGCACGTCCAGCGTCAATCGAATACCCGCCCCGACGGCGGCGCGGTATTGCCCCGCCCCGGCGGTCCCGGAGTCGAGGAAAACGTGCCCGCGGACATTCTCGCCGATCAAGGGGAAGCTGTACTCGGCCCCTGCCAGGATCAGGTAGTCCCCGCCGATGTTGGTGTCGTCGAGCCCGTCTCGCTCGCCGATGCCCCGGAACTCGAACCCCCGGATGGACCCGGTCCCGCCGGCGAAGAACCGCTCGAACACCGGGGCGTCGCCGACGATCGCCCCGCCTTCCGTGTACAGTTCCAGGACGCTCTTACGCTCCAGGGCGTCCTCGCGGAGGGTCTTGAACCAGGAGTAGCGCGAGCGGAACTCGCCGAAGGTGTAGTCCCCGCCAAGCACGCCGGTCTGCTCGTAGGAGATCAGGAATCGATCCCCGACCGACGGGAGGAATCGGCTGTCCGTACGATCCCGGACCAACGACGCCTTGAGACTGGTCAGGAAGCTGGATCCCTCGTCCTCGCGCACCTCGCGCGAGGTAAACAGCTCGATGTCGTCGATCTGAATCTGTTCCAGCCGCAGGGCCAGCTCGCCGGACCATCCCCGCAGCCGCCCGCGCTCGAAGCGCTTGCCGATGCTGATGTTGGTGCCGATCCGCCCTTCGTCGTAATCGTCCCGGTCACGCTCGAACAGGTACAAGCCGGTGTCGAACCGCAACGGCTTGTCGAACAGGTACGGCTCCGTGAAATCGATGCGGAACCGGCTCACCTCCGTGCCCGGCTGGAGCTCCAGGCGCAGGCGCTGCCCGGCGCCGTGCAGGGCGCGGAACTTGAAGAACTCCTCCCAGCTTCGCGGCGTGTCGAAAAGGTCGAAGTTCAGCAGGTCCAGCACGATGGTGCCCACCAGGCCGCTGTTGCTGGTGACCCCCACCCCGAAGATGAAGTCGCCCGACTTCTCCGCCTCCTGCACGTCGATGACCAGGTCCCGCACGCCCGGTTCCTCCCCGACGGGCAACACCCGGGCGCTGCTGAACACCCGCGTTTCCAGCAGGCGGCGCTCCGCCTCTCGGGCCTCGTTCAGGTCCAACAGGTCGTCCGGCGGGTACAGGTTCAGCTCCCGGCGCACCACCTTGTCCTTGGTGCGGGCGTTGCCACGGACCACGATCCGCCCCACGCGGAACTGCTCGCCTTCTACGATCTCAAAGGTGATCCGCACCAGGGCGGGCGCCTCCGAAAAGACCCGCACCGCCCGCACCCGGGCGTCGATGTAGCCCAACTCCCAGTAACGCGTCCGGATGGTGCGGGCGTCGGCGTCAACCTGCGGCCGATTGACCGTCGCGTTCACTGCCGAGTCGATCAGATCCAGCAACTCGTCGGTGGAAAAAACGGTGTGCCCGGCAAACTGGAGATCCTCGATGGCATAGCGTGTGCCCTCCTCGATCACAAACACCACCCGCAGGTCCCCCGGCTTCTCCCCGGCCTCGCGGCGGTAGCTCGCCCGGGCGTCCAGAAAGCCCTCGTCCCGGTGGAAGTTCTGCAATCGGGCGACATCGGCGTCGATCTTGTCCTGGTCGAACGACCCGGCGCGGAGGAACCAGAACTTGGTCTTGGTCTGGATCTCCCGTGCCAGGCGCTTGTCATCGAACGTGGTATTGCCCTCGAAGCGGATCTCCCGGATCTGGACCCGGGGGCCTTCCTCGATGGTGTAGACCAGCTCGCCGGTCCGCTCCAGCAGTTCGCGGTCGAACTCCACCGCCGCGTCGCCGAAGCCTTCGGTGCGGTACTTGTGCAGAATGGCGTCGCGCCCGTCGCGCACCGCGAACCAGTCGATCGCCTCGCCCACCTTCACCTCCACGACTTCTTCGAGCTGGCTGCCCTTGAAGCGGGCGTTGCCCTGGAAGCGCACCGCCGTCACCGCGGTCCGCTCGTGCACCTCGAAGGTCACCGCGGCGCCGTCGGCCTGCGGATCGATGGTGTAGGTGGCCGTGAGAAAACGGCCCGTGCCCAGCAGGCGGGTAACCGCTGCGTCCAGCGCCGGCCTATCGAGCGGCTGCCCGGGGCGCACGCCGGTCAGGTCGTCCACGAACACCCGACGGGTCTGAACCAGCCCGGTGACGTCGACGGACTTAATCGTCAGCGCGGGCCCGCCCTGCCCCGCCGCGCCGGCAACCGCCGCCAGCCAGGCGACCGTTCCCAGCCACAGGACCAAGCTCCGCCTCAGCCCCCGCGTCAACTTGGATGCGAGTACCAAAAGCAATCCTGACCGCGCTCAGGACCAACAAGATTCGTGGTTGCGCCAACCAGGTGCGATCTTACCACCGGCCGGCGCCGCAGGCAAAGCCGAACCGGCGGTTGCAGGCCGTCGCCGCGTGCTCGCAACCTCAACCGAAGGAATGCCGTGGACCTCGGCGAACAGGGCAGCCTGGGCTGTCCAGCGAGACGCGGCAAAAAGCCCGCCGCCCCACCGCCAATCCACGCCCCGGTGTCATTTGATGCACGGCGAGCCGGGCAACAGCGCCCGAGCCGCCTGAGGCAGCCCGAACCTCTGCGCTGAGATGACCTCGCCTAGAATGGCACGGCGTCGTCGCCCGCCGCGTCGTACGGCTCGGGCCCCTCATAATGCGGAGCAAAGCGGGTCAGCTTCTTGTCGAAGTGGAGTTTGATCGTGCCGGTAGGGCCGTTGCGCTGCTTGGCGATGATGAGCTCCGCCTGGTTCTTCACGGTTTCATCCTCCGGGTTGTAATACTCCTCGCGGTGGATGAGGAGGACCACGTCCGCGTCCTGCTCCAGGGCGCCGGACTCCCGCAGGTCGCTCATCAGCGGGCGCTTGTCGTGCCGCCCTTCCGGCTGGCGGTTGAGCTGGGCCATGGCAATGACGGGGACGCCCAACTCCCGGCCCAGACTCTTCAGGTGGCGGCTGATGGTGGCGATCTCCACCTGGCGGCTTTCCGCCCGGGGCGCATGCATGAGCTGCAGGTAATCCACGAACACCGCCTTGAGCCCGACCTTCTGGTTGATCAGCCGCCGGGCCCGGGACCGCAACTCCATCGCGGTCATCCCCGGCGTGTCGTCGATGTAGAGGGGGGCCGCCTCGAACTCGGCGCAGGCGTCCAGCAGCTTGTGCATGTCTTCCTCGGAGAGGACCCGGCGGCGCACCTTCTGGGAGTCGATCCCCGTGTGGGCGCAGAGCAGCCGCTGGGCGAGCTGAGCGCTGCTCATCTCCATGGAGAAAAACAGCACGGGGTTGCCGTCCTTGCGGGCCGCGTGCTGCGCCATGGTCAGCCCAAGGGCCGTCTTGCCCATCGAAGGCCGCCCGGCCAGGATGACCAAGTCGCCCCCCTGAAAGCCGCCGGTCAGCTCATCCAGCGGCCCGAACCCGGTGGGCAGCCCCGTGCACAGGCCCTCGTCGCGCATCTGCAACTGCCGGGCGAGCTGGGCGACCGCCGAACGAACCAGCACCGTCGTGCCGCTCACCCGCCGCTCGGTGACTTGAAAGACGCGCTCTTCGGCGCGGTCGAGGATCTCCCGGGCCTCGTCGATCCCGGTGAAGGCGTCGTCGGCGATCTCCCCGACGCAGCGGATCAAATCGCGGAGCATGCCTTTGTCGCGGACGATGCGGGCGTAGTGTTCGGCGTTGGCCCACTCGGCGAAGCTCTCCGCGAGCTGGATCATGTACTCCTGCCCGCCGATGAAGGCGAGCAGTTCGCGGCGGCGCAGCTCGTCGGAGACGATCACCAGGTCGATCGCCTTGGTCGCGTCGTCGTACATCTCCAGGAGAACCTCGAACAGCCGTTGGTGAGCGGGGACGTAGAACCAACGGCTGTCTTCCAGGCCGATGACCGGCACCACCTCGGCGATGGCGTCGCGGCTCATCATCATGGCCCCGAGCAGGGCCATCTCCGCGTCGAGGTCCTGCGGCGGAGTGCGCTCCGGCCGTGTCGGCGGGCGGGGGCTATTCGTCGTCGGAGTGGCGGTCATCCTTGCCGGCCTCCCTGCCGGCAGCGGTCGCGTCCTCGTCTTCTTCCTCGGCGTCCCCGGCCACTTTCTCCCGAACGACCCACACCTTGACCACGCTGTGCAGATCCTGGGCCAGCCGGATTTCGACCGGCACGTTGTCCAGATGACGGATCGGTTTGTCCAGGGCGACTTGCTCGGGCTTGAGGTAGTAGCCTTCCTCGGCCAGCGCCGCCACGATCTCCCGCGGACCGACCGATCCGTAGAGCACGCCTTCTTCGTTGGTGCGGGCCCGGATGGTGACCTCCACGTCCTTGAGCCGCTCGGCCAGAGCCTCCATCACGGCGCGCTCTCGGGCGCGGTCCAGCTCGGCCGTGCGCCGGGCCGCGGCCAGTTTGCGGGTGTTCGTCTCGCTCGGCTGGGTAGCCAGCCCGCGAGGCAAAAGGTAGTTGCGGCCGTATCCAGAGGACACGTCGACGACATCGCCGACGATGCCCAGCTTGTCGATGTTCTGGGTCAACAGAAGCTTCATGACTGCGGTTCCCTTCTTAGGCCGGTGCGCCCCCGCGGGACGCACCGCCGCAATTATACCCCAATTTAAGTCGTGGGCTGCCCCGCTCCGCAAGACCCGGAGGCGCCACACGCCGCCGCCGGGCCCGTTGATCTTCACAGCCCGGCACCTGCCGCTAACGCTTCGTCTCGCCGGGGGTTAGCGTCCTTAGGGCAGCTGTGGGCACGTCTGTCACTTGCCCGGATCGCTTTCCGGCCGCCCCCCCTGCGTCGCAGATCGCCGAGCGATTCCCGCTCCGGCGCCCTCCCTTAGAAGGGAATGTCGTCGTCCGTGGGATGCGGCGGCTCGTCGCGCCCAGGCCCGCTGCCGCCGACTGGCACCGGCGCGGAGACCCCCTCCGCGGCGGCGCGCTGCCCGCCGCCCAGGAAGGTGAAGTTGTCCACGATCACTTCGTGCTTGCTGCGCTTGTCGCCTTCCGGCGTGGTCCACTGATTGAACTGCAGCCGTCCCTCGACCAGCACCGGCCGCCCCTTCGCCATGTACTTGTTAAACGCCTCGGCCGCTCGGGCAAATACCGTGCAGTCCACGAAGCACACCTCCTCGCGGGCGTTCCCCTCGCGGTCTTTGTATTTGTGGTTCGTCGCGACGCCGAACTTGCACACCGCCATGTTTGCCGGGGTGTAGCTGAGCTGAGGATCACGCGTGAGGTTTCCGACCAGTATGATCCGGTTATAACTCGACATGAGTCCATCCTCATCGATCACGGCGCGGCGTGTCGCCTAGTCCATGTTCGACGCATTCTCCGCCGGCGGTGCGTCCCCGCCGGCCCGTCCTTTCGCGACCGCAACGGTCGCCACTTCGCGCTCGTCCGACGGACTGCGGCGGGACGCACCGTTGCCCCCCGCACCGCGGGAGCCGGCGGTATCCTCCGAGCCCTCCGCCTCCGTCTTCTGCACGTAGGATCCCTCCATCGCCTCGCGGGTCACGCCGTCCGCCCGGAGGATCAGGAGCCGGAGAATCTCCTCGGTGATCCGCGCGTCCCGTTCGATCGAGCCGACTTTCCCTGCCGACGCTTGGAAGTACACCAGCACGTAGACCCCGCGCTTGCGGCCCTTGATCTTGTAGGCCAGCCGCCGCTCGTCCCATTTGCGGCAGAAGAGGATCTCCGCCTCCGCCCGCTCCATCAGACGGCGGACCACCGACTCGCAATTCTCGAACGATCCCCCAAAGGTGGGATCGAACAGAAACATGGCTTCATATTGGTTCAACGTTCAAGATCTCCTAACGCTTCCCGGGGGAATCCCCCGTGCCTCAGGGTTCCCCGTCGCCCGGCTCCTGGGTCGGACCGCTGTTGAATCGGTTCATCGCCGCTTCCGCGCCGTGCTCGATCCAGCACGCCACCGCGTCCGCGGCCCGTTCGTATGACTGTTGCACGATGGGCTGCTCCCCGTCGTCGAACCGGCTCAGCGGGTAGCTGAGCGGGTCGCCGATCCGCTCGCCCACACCGAGGCGAAGGCGGCACCAGGCATCCGTGCCCAGCCGGTCGATGATGTCCTGCACGCCCTTGTGCCCGCCGGACGAGCCCATCCGCCGGATGCGGATCCGTCCGACCGGCAGGGCCATGTCGTCGACCACCACCAGCAGATCCTCCAGCTCGATCTGGTAAAACCGCCCCGCGGCGAGCACCGCCCGCCCGGAACGGTTCATGAACGTCGTCGGCTTGAGCAGCACGACCGGCTCTCCGCACACATCGCCCCTCCCGAACCACCCGTGGAACTTCTCCGTGGTCAGGCCGATCCCGCCACGCGACGCCACCCGGTCCACCACCTCGAAGCCGACGTTGTGCCGCGTGCCCGCATACTTCGCCCCGGGATTGCCAAGACCGACGATAAGCTTCACCGATCCAGCCCGTCCTCCGTGCTACCCTTGGCCGCCCTCAACGCCCTCCTCCTTACGGACGCGTCCGATACGCTCGGGTTCGGCGGTCTCCTCCGCCGCCTCTTCCGCGGGCTCGGGCTCGGCTTGCTCGACCAAGGCGCGGACGATGGCCACGATCTCCTCCGCCTCCGCCTGCGCCTTCACCCCCGTGGGCAGCTCCAGGTCCCTCACCAGCAAAGCGTCCCCCACTCCCAGGTGCGTCACCAGCGGGGTCAGGGCCCCGGGAATGTCCGTCACCGTGCACTCCACGTCCAAGCTGGCCATGAGCTGGTCGAGGATGCCTCCTTCCGAGACGCCCCTGGGTACGCCGCGCAGCTCCACCGCCACGGGCACGATGACGCGCTCGTGGAGGTCCACCCGGGCCAGGTCCAGATGGATCACCGTGCGATCCAGATGATCGTACTGGACCTGCTTAATCAGATAAGGCTTGGCCGCGCCGTCGAGCTCGAGCTCCAGCGTGCGCGCCCCGTGGGCCAGGGCCACCTCCACCTCGTGGCGCGGCAGCATGGCCGATTCCGGAGGCTCCCCGTGGCCGTAGATGACCAAGGGCAGCATGCCCTGCGCCCGCAGCGCCCTCACCGCCTTGGTCCCGCGCGGCGCCCGCGGCTGGGCCTTGAATACCGGTGTCTTCATCGTACTTCTCGCTCTCCCATCATTGCTTGACGAACAGGGCGCTGACCGAACGGTGCTCGTGAATGCGCCGGATCGCCTCGCCGACGAGGTCGGCGACCGACAGCACCGTCAGGTTCCTCAGCCTTTGTTTGACCTCCGGACGGACCGGAATGGTATCCGTTACCACGATCTCGTTGATCTCCGAACTGTTCAGCCGTTCCACCGCCGGGCCGGCGAAGACCCCGTGGGCGGCGCCCACGTAGACGTCTGTAGCCCCGTGCTGGCGGACGAGCTTGGCCGCCTCGCACACCGTGCCGGCGGTGGTGATCATGTCGTCGAACATCATCACCCGCTTGCCCTTTACGTCGCCGATGATCCGCACGGCCGCCGCCGCGTCGGCGGTCAGCCGTCGCTTGTGGATCACCGCCAGCTCGCCCCCGATGCGCGAGGCGAAATCGCTGCCGAACTTGATGTTGCCCACGTCGGGTGAGACCAGCACGGCGTCGTGCAGGTTGCGGGTCAGGAAATGCCGCGCCAGCACCGGCGCCGAGGTGAGGTGATCCAGGGGGATGTCAAAGAACCCCTGGATCTGATCCGCGTGCAGGTTCATGGTCAGCACCCGGTCCAGACCCGCGGTGTTCAGCATGTTGGCCACCAGCTTGGCGGTGATGGGGGTCCGGCCTTCCGACTTGCGATCCTGCCGGGCGTAGCCGTAGTAGGGGATCACCGCGGTGATCCGCTTGGCGCTGGCCCGTCGCAGGCAGTCGATCATGATGAGCAGTTCCATCAGGTTGTCGTTGACCGGGGGGCAGGTGGACTGCACCACGAAGCAGTCCTTGCCGCGCACGTCCTCCTCGATCTTGACCAGCGTCTCGCCGTCCGGGAACCGGCTGATGGTGACCCGGCCGGGGGCAAGGTCCAGGTACTTGCAGCTCTTCTGCGCCAGCTCCACCCCTGCCGTGCCGCCGAAGATGACGATGTCGTTGGCGGAGAATTCCGACGATCTGACGTTGCGCGATGTCATGTGGCCCCCGCTCCCACGGAATTCGTGTGCTCGATCACCGTGCCATCGGGAACCACCTCGCCGGCCCCGACCACGGCCATGGGTCCGACGACGCACGCCGAGCCGACGGTAGCCCCAGCCCCGATGTAACTGAACGGACGGACCACCGTGTCGCGCCCGATGCTTACGTCCGCCTCGATCCAGGTGTTGTCCGGGTCCACGATGGTCACCCCGTCCGCCATGTGGGCGAGCTGAATCCGGTCCTGCATGGTTCGGTTAACCACGGCCAGATCATGCCGCGAGTTCACCCCCATGGCATCCTCCGCCGGCAGCCGCACCGGCGCCGAAACGCCGTGACCCGCGGCACGCAGCGCCGCCACCGCGTCGGTCACGTAATACTCGCCCGTCGCCGGGTTCGACCGGACGGCGCTCAGCGCCTCAAACAGGCGACGAGCATCAAAACAGTAGTAGCTTGGATTCACTTCCCGGATGGCCCGCTGCGCCTCCGTGCAATCGCGATGCTCGACGATGGCCTCCAGGTTGCCATCGGCGTCGCGGACGATCCGGCCGTAGCCGGTCGGTTCCTCCAACTCCACCGTAGCCAGGGCCACCGCGTCGCCGGACTTCACCCGGGCCTCCACCAGGCTGACCAGGGTTTCCCGCCGCACCAGCGGCATGTCTCCCGCGATCACCAACAGGCTGCCGACGAACCCCCCCAGGGCCGCCCGGCAACACAGCACCGCATGGCCGGTCCCCTTCTGCTCCGGTTGTTCGACCCATTCGACGTCCGCGTCGCCGGCGAACCGCTCGACGACCTTCTCCTTGTCGTGGCCGACCACCACGATCAGCCGTTCGACTCCAGAGAACCGGCACGCGCTGATCACGAACGCCAGCATCGGCCGGCCGCACACCTCATGCATCACCTTCGGAACGGCGCTGACCATCCGTGTGCTCTTCCCTGCCGCCAGAACGATCGCCGCCGTATCGCTCAAGGATGAATCAGCCTTCAAGTCGCTCGCAAACGAACCCCGCCGCCCCCAAGCCCCGCGGCGACTACCCGGCCAGGACTCGAACCTGAACTACCAGGACCAAAACCTGGTGTGCTGCCAATTACACCACCGGGTACGGACCGGTGTCCGCACAACCGACGCCCCGCGAGGCGCCAGCCGGAACGGGCCGCCTGCACTACAGAACTATGGCCGCAGTGATCGTGGATGGACCGCGGCGGCAGACCCGCGACCGAGGCCTGAGCGCTCCGCCGCGAAGTGGAACGCCCATCAGCCACGCCCGACTGCCGTCAGCCGAGCGGCTCGCCCCAGGGGCCGCGAGGATTTCGTTGTCCTCACGCTCAAGTGATTTCGACCGAGAGACTACGCGGTCGCAGTGATCAAGTCAAGATGCACGCTCCCAGCCCTCGCCCCAGGGCTGACACCCCAGGACGCGCCCACCTCGACCACCGGAGAGTCAAAATGGGCAAGATTCGCTGGAGCTGGACGGCAGCGGTTCCCGATAAATGCGTTCGGAATGTCTCTGGTGTCGTCTGCTTCGTTGGAGGGCATCGACATGAAATCGAATCGTCTCGCCATCCTGCTCTGGAGGTCGCTTGCGGGAATCGCATCGGCGTCGGTGCTGTTCGCCTCGAGTTGTGGTGCGGCGGAGTTGCGCGCCGTGCTTGCGGGAGTCGACGCCGCGGCCGACCGTCTCGAACGCAATCATGACGACGACATCTCGTTCGGGGATTGGCTGGCCGACGAGCTGGATGATTAGGTGAGGGCGCCCCGCTAGGCGCCAGCCGGGCTGCGCTCCCCCGCGAGATCATCGCGGCGATCCGGCCTGCGGCGACTCATCGTGCATGCCTGTCCGTCCGCGGGGCCCGCCGCTCACGCCGCACGAAAGAGGGATCGTCGTGCAGAATCCACGAGCTGCTGAAGCTCGGGGCCTTCATCGGCCGGACGCCGGCGCCCTTCCGATCTCCACCGATCCACGTAGCGGTCGAACAGGTTCGCGCTGAGGAGCAGCGCGGTGGGATGTGCCACGCGCAGGTCACGCACGACCGCCTCGAGCAGCCGCCGCTGCTCCAGGGGAAGCTCCAGCTTGTGCAGCAGGTCCCGGAAGAGCCGTTGCGGATCGTCGAGGCGCCCGCGTGCCCCGAACTTATCCCGGCGGCACATGAACAGGTAGATCGCCCCGAGGACCGCAACCAGGCCGACCACCGCGAAGACGACGCTGGCGATCGATCCCCCTCGTTGGAAACGGTCCCTCACCGCGTCCAGCAAGGGCGTCAGCCTGTCCGATTGGGCGAGCAGGGCTGCGTTCATGCGGGGCCTCCGATGGGGAAACCATGCCGCTCCGGGCCGGCATCCCGTTGCTGAGGTTTGGTCTCCACCGGCAGTGTCTCCAGCACCCGTGCCGCCCGCCGCCGCACGCGTCCATCCGGGTCACTGCCGCGCAGGTCGAGCAGCCGGCCGACTACGGCCCGGAGATGCAGCCGCTCCACAACCCACAGGGCGCTCAACCGGTGCGCGGGCTGCGGATCGGTTAGCATGCCGAGCAGCGCCTCCACCGCCCGGCCGGCCTCGAGGCGGAGAAGCGACTTGACCGCGTTGGCCCGGAGTCGTGCATTGGCGGAGTCGAGCTTGGGAAGCGTACAGGCGGCGCGATCCGCCGCGTCGAGCCGATCGAGCGCCTCCACGGCATTGGCCTGAACCCGCTCGTCGACGTCGTTGACCGCCCCGCGGAGGATGCGGGCGCTGGTCGGTCCAGGCAGGCCGGCCAGCAGAGCCACGGCCAGGCTCCGTACCACTGGGTCCGGATCGTGGGCGTGCTGATAGACCTGCTCGGCCATCGTCGCGGTCAGCCCGAAGTCTCGAACGATCGCGAGGGCCCGGGCGCGATCCCGGGCGGTGGACGACGCCAGCCTGGCCCGGATCGGCACGAGCAGCTCGGCGGCGAGCGGACACATCGCCTCGGTCAGGGCCTGACGATCCTCGACCTCCAGTTCGGCGTATTCCTCCCAATAGCGCTCGAATGCGCGCCAGGCGCGCCCCGCCGGCGACGTATCGGCCGGCAAAGGAGGGCCGGCCGATGCAACTTCATCGTTCAGTCGCCGACGAC
>Ga0214473_10004541_pt1 | contig 16682 bp, 11 predicted proteins | sample RVTome_7_FD_203509 | JGI IMG/M metagenome (GOLD analysis project Ga0214473, IMG submission 203509) | Soil microbial communities from uranium-contaminated site in the Upper Colorado River Basin, Wyoming, United States - RVT98D197 | ecosystem: Environmental > Terrestrial > Soil > Contaminated >... | reverse complement strand
TCGTTGAATTCTCGGGACAAAAGGGAGAAGGGGAGTTGGCTGGGAAGCAAGGATTCGAACCTTGATTGCATGATCCAGAGTCATGAGTCCTGCCGTTGGACGACTTCCCAGCAGGGACCACTATCTTAAAGAAATTCGCCGCTGATTTCAAGTGCGAAGCGGTTGAGCCCCGGCAGGCTTCATGGTAGTATTAGCCCCGCAGATGAACAGGAACCTCCCGAAAATCGTTGCCGTTATCGTCTTGATGCTCGTTTTCCTCTATTTTTTCGGCCGCAGCGTCGATTGGGGACAGGTTCCCGCCTATATCGCCAACGTCAACCTCCCCCTCTTCCTCCTGCTCATCCCGGGGACTGCACTCCATTTCGTCACCCGGGCCGTCCGCTGGCACGTCCTCGTCGCCCGCGAGAAAAAGGATGTCCGGTTCCGAAACCTCGTTGCGGCCAACATCGTCGGCTTCACGGTCAGCGCCGTCTTCCCCGGCCGCCTGGGCGAGTTGGCCAAGCCCCTGTACCTGGCCCGCAAGGAAGGCTTGCGGCCGGGCTTCGCCGTGGGCACGGTCGTCGTCGAGCGCATCTTCGACATGGCCACGATGTGCCTGCTCTTGGGCCTCTTCCTCCTCGCCCGGCCCCTCTTCGCCGGGGCCTGGCCCATCGGATCGGAGGCAGGCCAGCGGCTGGCTTTCTGGGGGGCGCTCGGCGTCGGCATCGCTGCGGCTTTCCTGGTCGCGACCCTCCTTCTCTATTTTTTCAGGGAACGGGCCCTCCGCGTCGTCGGCTTCATCCTCAAGCCTCTTCCCGGAAAGGCCCGCGCGGCCGTCCTCAAGATCCTCCGCGAGTTCATCGACGGGCTCAAGTTCTTCCAATCCCCCAGCCAGCTGGCCCTGTACGCCGGGCTCTCGGTCGCCGTCTGGCTGGGCATCATTCTCTTCTACTGGGTCCTCTTCTTCGCCTACCACGTCCGCGTGCCGTATTTCCTCGTCGTCCCCTATGTTTTCCTGACCGCCATCGGCGCCTCCATCCCCACGCCGGGCATGGTCGGCGGCTTCCACTACTTCAGCAAGCTGGCCCTGGTCCTCATCTTCCGCCTGGATCCCGGCCTGGCCGCGGGTATGACCCTGGTCGCCCACGCCGTCCAGATCGCCGTGACATGCGCCCTGGGATATGCTATATTAGCCCGCGAGGGTTTGACCCTCTTCCAACTCAAGAAGATGGGAGAGATCGAGAGACGATGAGATGTCCGTACTGCGGCTTTCTCGAAAGCAAGGTCATCGACTCCCGGGAGAGTAAAAAAGGGATCTCCATCCGCCGCCGGCGGGAATGCCTGTCCTGCAAGCGCCGGTTCACGACCTACGAGAAGATCGAGGAGATCCCCTATATGGTCGTCAAGAAGGACGGCACGCGCCAGCCCTTCGACAGCCAGAAGCTCTTGCGGGGGATGATGAAGTCCTGCGAGAAACGGCCGATCCAGATCAGCCAGCTCGAGGAGATCGTCGAGGAGATCGAGTCCCTCCTCCAGGAGCGGCCGGACAAGGAGATCGGCGTCGCCGAGATCGGGCAGCTCGTCATGGACAGGCTCAAGGAGCTGGACAAGGTCGCCTACGTGAGGTTCGCCTCCGTCTACCGGGAGTTCAAGGACGTCGCCGAATTCCGGCAGGAGCTCGAGGACCTCATGAAGGAAAAATAGCCTCCGCCGCCCACCATGGTCCGCCGCATCAAGCCCGTTTCCCGGACCCTCAAGGCCGAAGCCCGGGTCAGGACCTCGGAGCGGAACGTCCGGCCGCCCGAGCCGAGACTGCCGCTGCCCGGGGAAGTCACCGTTCCCGCGGTCGACGTTTATGAGACCGAGGGCGAATTCATCCTGGAGATGGAACTTCCCGGCGTTTCAGAGAAAGACGTCAAGGTCCTCCTCTTCGCCAGCCGGCTCGAAGTGAGCGGCTTCAAGCGGGAGCTCGGGACCCATCACGAGTCCCGTTACATGCGGCTCGAGCGGGAGTTCGGGGCCTTCCGCCGGGACGTCGTCGTGCCAGGGACGATCGACCCCGACGGGGCCTGCGCGGCCCTCGAGAACGGCGTCCTGACTGTCGTCCTGAAGAAACCGCCCTGCAAGCGGAGGGACGTGGAGATCAAGAAACGCCATAACGGCGGATGAGAATGGAGCTTTGACATGGCCAGCATCGACAATAAGAACGGCGAACAGCTCGAGGGCATCATGGAGGAGCAAAACCAGAAGCTCCAGGTCCCGGCCAAGCTGCCCGTGCTGCTGTTAAGGGACGTCGTCATCTTCCCCTACATGATCGCCCCGCTCTTCGTCGGCCGGGAAAAATCGAAGAACGCGATCGACGTCTCGCTTACGACCAACCGGATGATCCTCCTCCTGACCCAGAAGGACATGGAGGTCGAGGACCCCAAGCGGGAGGACGTCTACGACGTCGGCACGGTCGCCCTGATCATGCGCATGCTGAAGCTGCCCGACGGCCGGGTGCGCATCCTGGCCCAGGGCCTCGTCCGGGCCCGGGTTGAGTCCTTCGAGGAGGAGGGGGCCAACATCATCGCCGGGGTCTCGGTCGTCCAGGAGCCCGACAAGCCCGAGAAGAGCCTCGAGAGCGAGGCCCTCATCCGCAACGTCCGCTCCGGGCTCGAGCGGGCGGCTTCGCTCGGCAAGAACCTCGCGCCCGAGGTCCTCATCATCGCCTCAAACGTGGACGAGGCCGGGCGCCTGGCCGACCTGACGGCCTCGAACCTCGACATCAAAATCGAGGAGGCCCAGGCCATCCTCGAGATCGCCGACCCCGCCCAGCGGCTGAAGAAGGTCTTCGAGCTCCTGACCTGGGAGCTCGAGCTCCTCGACGTCCAGTCTAAGATCTCGACCGAGGCTAAGGGCGAGATGGACAAGCTCCAGAAGCAGTACTTCCTGCGCCAGCAGATGAAGGCCATCCAGAAGGAGCTTGGCGAGGGCACGGAGATCCAGGAAGAGCTCAAGATCTACCAGGACAAGCTGCGCAAGATCCGGGTCTCCGACGAGGTCAAGGAGGAGCTCGAGAAGCAGATCAGCCGCCTGGCCCAGATGCACCCGGAGTCGGCCGAGACATCGGTCGTCCGCAACTACCTTGACTGGATGTTCATGCTGCCCTGGAACAAGGCCACGGTCGATACGCTCGACCTGGTCAAGGCCAAAATGATCCTCGACGATGACCACTACGGCCTGCAGAAGGTCAAGGAGCGCATCCTCGAGTATCTCGGAGTCCGCAAGCTGTCCAAGACGGCCAAGGGGCCCATCCTCTGCTTCGTCGGCCCGCCCGGGGTGGGGAAGACCTCGCTCGGCCGGTCGATCGCCCGGGCCCTCGGCCGGAAGTTCGTCCGCATCTCCCTCGGCGGCATCCACGACGAGGCCGAGATCCGCGGCCACCGGCGGACCTACGTCGGGGCCATGCCCGGCCGCATCATCCAGGGCATCCGCCGGGCCGGCTCAGAGAATCCTGTCTTCATGATGGACGAGGTGGACAAGATCGGGGCCGACTTCCGCGGCGACCCGTCATCGGCCCTCCTCGAGGTCCTCGACCCCGAGCAGAACAACCAGTTCCGCGATCATTATCTGAGTGTGCCCTACGACCTGTCCAAGGTCATGTTTATCACCACGGCCAACCTCCTCGACCCCATCCAGCCGGCCTTCCGCGACCGCATGGAGGTGCTCGAGCTTCCGGGCTACACGGAGGAGGAAAAGCTCCAGATCGCCGTCCGCCACCTCATCCCGAAGCAGGTCGCTGAGAACGCCCTGACCCCGAAGCTCATCAGCTTCACCGGCGGCGCGGTCAAGAGAATCATCTCCCTGTATACGAGGGAAGCCGGCGTCCGCAACCTCGAGCGCGAGCTGGCCTCGGTCTGCCGCAAGGTCGTCCGCAAGGTCGCCGAGGGCAAGAAGGGCCTGACCGTCGTTACGGCCAAGTCGATCGAGCGCCACCTCGGCCCGCCGAAGATCTTCAAGGACCAGCTCCTCAAGAAGGACCAGGTCGGCCTCGCTACCGGTGTCGCCTGGACGGCCACGGGCGGCGAGATCCTCTTCGTCGAGGCGACGAAGATGCCGGGCAAGGGCGCGCTATCCCTCACCGGCTCCCTCGGCGACGTCATGAAGGAATCCGCCCAGGCCGCCCTGAGCTACGCCCGGGCCCACGCCTCGGAGTTCGGTATCGACAGCAAGATTTTCTTCCGGAACGACTTCCACGTCCACATCCCCGAGGGAGCCATCCCCAAGGACGGGCCGTCGGCCGGCGTGACCATCGCCACGGCCTTCATCTCCGTCTGCACGAACAACAAGGTCAAGTGGGACGTGGCCATGACCGGAGAGATCACCCTGCGCGGCAACGTCCTGCCCGTTGGCGGGGTCAAGGAGAAGGTCCTGGCCGCCCAGCGGGCCGGCGTCAGGAAGATGATCATGCCGGCGGCGAACAAAAAAGACCTGTACGAGATCCCCAAGAAAGTCATCTGCGACATGGAGTTCATCTATGTCGAGGACGTCAAAGAAGTGTTCCGCCACGCCATGGTCAGGCCCTTCGGCAAGGCGCCGAAATCCGGTGGTTCAAAACGCAAATAAAAGGTTCTTCTCCCGTTTTCGGGGAATCACGGCAATGAATACCGCCCCTTTCCCCCGGGGCACCCGGAGGGACGCGATGCGGCTGAAAGAGCTGGGAGAGCGGCGGGTGATATTGCGAATTCGCCGCGCCTTCAGCGAACCGCGGCCGGATATTCTCATAGGCATCGGTGACGACGCGGCCCTGGTCAAGGCCCCGAGATCCCTCTTGCTGACGACGGACATCCTCGTCGAGGACGAGGATTTTCGGCGGGCCGTCCATCCGCCGCGTCTCCTCGGCCGCAAGGCCCTCAACGTCAACCTCAGCGACATCGCCGCCATGGGCGGACGTCCCCTGCACGCGCTCGTCGGGATAGCCATGCCCGGGGACCTCGAGGAGCGCTGGCTCCGGAAGTTCATGGCCGGGTTCCGGAGCGCGGCCCGCGAGGCAAGAGTGGCGTTGGTCGGAGGAGACCTGTCTCAAGCCGAGCAGATCATGATCTCCGTCACGGTCACGGGGGAGGCGAAGTTTCCGGTGACGAGAAGCGGCGCAAGGGCGGGCGATTGGATTTTCGTCTCGGGAACGCTCGGCGACGCCGTCCAGGGATTCCGGCTGCTCGAGGAAGGCGGCCTTCAGGGAAAGGGCAGGGGAGGACGGCCGCTCATCAGGGCTTTCCTGGACCCGGCGCCACGCTTGGAGCTGGGCGCGCTGTTGGCCCGGAGAAAGCTCGCCTCGGCGATGATCGATATCTCGGACGGCTTGTCCGTCGATCTCGCCCACATCTGCGAAGAAAGCAGCGTCGGGGCGGAGATCGAAGCGTCTCTGGTTCCGATTTCACCGGCCTTGCGGCGGCTCTCGAAGGACCCGCTGGCGCTGGCTCTCAACGGGGGAGAGGACTTCGAACTCCTGTTCACCGTCCGGCCGGCGAAGCTCGCGACCGTGCGGAAGCTCTCCTCACGATTCAAGCTGACGATGATCGGCTGCGTCACCGCCGGAAAAAAGATCTTCCTGGTTAGTTCCGATAAAAAGAAAAAGCCCCTGCGCGCCGGGGGCTTCGAGCATTTTCGTGGTGAATTCGAGGGGCGGCTGAAAGCTCAGGCCGCCGGATAATCGCCCGAGAAGACGACTTCGGCCGGACCTGTTTGAAGGACTTCCCCGCCCTCCAACCACTCCACCTTCAGGCTGCCCATGGCCGTCCGGATCTTGACCGAGCGGTCCGTCAGCCCCTTGAGCATGGAGGCGACCGCCGCCGCCGCGGAGCCGGTTCCCGAAGCGAGCGTTTCCCCGACGCCGCGCTCCCAGAAGAGGACTTCGATCTCATCCCGGCCGATGACCCGGATGAATTCGACGTTCGTCCTGTTGGGGAAGAACGGGTGCGATTCGATCTCGGCGCCTATGCCGCGCCATTCGCCCCGGGACGGAAAATGGTCGAAAAAAAGGCCGCAGTGGGGGTTGCCCATGGAAACGCAGGTGACCGGAAAGGTCATGTGGATCAAGGACAGCGGGTAGTCGACGATGCGGTCGTGGACTCGGCCGTCGTCGAACGGGATATCCTTCGAGGCGAGACGCGGCGCGCCGAGCCCTATCCTGACCTCGAAAAGGGAGCTCTTAGAGGCGATGACCTCGCTCGGCCGCTCTCCCGCCGCCGTCCTGAAGAGGACCTTCGGCGAAGTGACGGCCCCGCTCGAGGCCAGAAAGGCGGCAGCGCAGCGTAATCCGTTGCCCGAGATCTCCGCTTCGCTGCCGTCGGCGTTGAAAACCCGGAAACCGGCCCTGGCGGGCTCACCTTTTTCAGGGGTGAGAAAGATGAGACCGTCGGCCCCGACTCCTGTATGCCGGTCGCAGATCCTCCGTGTCAACTCCCCGGCTGAGGAGAGATCCGCCCCGCCCGGGCTCACGACCAAGAAGTCGTTGCCGAGCCCGTGGAGCTTGGTGAACCGCATCAGCGGACTTTGACCGTGGCGATGAAGTCTTGGGGCCGGCCTTCGAGCTCCTGGCGGACGAGGAGGATGACCTCGTCGCCGCTCGCGGTCGTCTTCAGGATGTCCTCGAAGTCGCGGACCGTGGTCACCTTCCTCCGGTTGACCTCGAGGATGATCATGCCCGCGGCGAGGTTCTGGCGGGCTGCTTCGCTCCCGTTCCGGACTTCCGTGATCAGCAGGCCCTCGGTCGTCCGGAGCCCGTAGCGGCGGGCCGTGTTGGGCGTCAGGGCCATGACGGAGACGCCGATGTCCTTATCAAGGCTCGCGACCTGGCCTTTTTCGCGCTCGGGCTCGAGCTCGTCGACGACCGCCGTGACCTTCGTCTCCTTGCCGTCGCGGACGACGGTCAGGTTGACCTTGCCGCCGGGCAGGATGTCGGCGATGCGGAAGCGCAGGTCGTCGCCGTTCTTGACCGGCTCGCCGTTGACCTGGGTGATGACGTCGTACTGCTTGATCTTGGCCAGTTCCGCAGGGGAATCGGGCTCGACGGAGCTAACCACGGCGCCCGCCTTGGACGTGAGTTTCCATTGTTTGGCCATGCCGTCCGTGAGGTCCCGGATCTGGACGCCGAGGCGGCCGCGGATGACCCGGCCCTTCTCCTTGAGCTGGACGACGACCTTCTTGGCGATGCTCGTGGGGATGGCGAAGCCGATGCCGATGTTGCCGGCGAAGCCCGAGGTCAGGATGTTGGAATTGATGCCGATGACCTCGCCCTTCATGTTGATGAGCGGGCCGCCGCTGTTGCCGCGGTTGATGGCCGCGTCGGTCTGGATGAAGTCCTGGTAGCTCTGGGTGTCGATCTGACGCCCCTTGTAGCTGACGATGCCGGCGGTGACGGTGTGCTCCATCCCCAGAGGATTGCCGATGGCCAGGACCCATTCTCCGACCTTGACCAGGCCGGAGTCGCCGAGTTCGGCGAAGGGCATGCCCGTGGCTTGGATCTTCAGCAGGGCCAGGTCGGTGCCCGGGTCGGTGCCGACGACCTTGGCGTTGTATTCTTTCCCGCCGAGGGTGGTGACGGTGACGCTTATCGTCTTGTCCTTCTCGACCATATGGTTATTGGTCAGGATGTAGCCGTCGGCGGTGATGAAAAAACCCGTGCCGCCGACCTGGACGGTGTTGGATTCCGGCTGGTTCTGCCGCGGCTGGCTGAAGAACCTGTTGAAGAAGTCGTCGCCGAAGGGCCATTCCTCCCCGGAGCCGGGGGAGTTCGGACGCTCCCGGCGCTCGGCTTCGATGCGGACGACGGCCGGGCCGATCTTTTCGGCGATGGTGACGAAATCCAGGTTCGCTTTCTCCTGGGGTGCGGGAGAGGCGAACAGGTTCGCCGATGGAGCCGGAGCCGTCCCCGTAGCGAAGACGTCCGCGGGCGCCGCGCTTTTCTCGGGGAGATAGAGGAAAAGATAGCCCGCGAGGAGCAGGCCCAGGGTAAAGCTCGAGATGGCGATCCAAGCGTATTTTTTCATGCCGTGCCTCCGTAAGGTGAAGTCCATATGTACCATATCAGGCCCGAAATTTCAATTCGGCCAACCTGTTACAAACGGCAGTTCCAGGAGAAAAGTTGCGGTCCTGGACGGCCGGACGCGAATTCCCAGGGACACGATACCAATTCCAGAGAATTGGTTCATGTCCCGAATTCGCACCCGTCCGTCACCCGGGATTGCATCCCAGGGGCGTTCGGGTTTAAGATGACCTTCCCATGCCCCGCAAGCTCAAAAAAGGCGTCCTCGTCGTCCTCGAAGGGATCGACGGCTCCGGGAAAACGACCCAGGCGCGCTCCCTCCTCAGGCGGCTCAGATACCGCGGTTACGCCGCCGTTTTTTTCCGCGAGCCGACCCGGGGGAGGTGGGGCCGGGAGGTCAAGCGCCTGGCCGCCCGCGCCGATTCGCTGACGCCGACCGAGGAGCTCGAGCTCTTCATCAAGGACCGCCGCGAGAACGTGGCCATAAACCTCGTCCCGGCTCTCAAGGTCGGCAAGGTCGTCGTCCTCGACCGGTATTACTTCTCGACCATCGCCTACCAGGGCGCCAAGGGTATCGATACGGGCAAGATCCGTCGGATGAACGAGGCCTTCGCCGTAAGGCCCGACCTGGTCATCGTCCTCGACGTCGACGCCGGGGCCGGGCTGGCCCGGATCCGCGGCCGGAAGACCCGCGACGAGCTCTTCGAACGCGAGGACTACCTCGCCCGGGTCGCCCGCATCTTCCGCGGCTTCAAGGGCCCGGAGTTCGTCCACCTCGACGGCCGGGGCGACCGGCGGTCGGTCGGCCGGGCCATATGGGCCCGCGTCGCGCCACTTCTGCTATCCCGCTAATAGAACACCCGGGATATTCCCGCCGTCGGCCGCGGAGGGGCCTCGGGCATCGTCTCCGTTCGCTGCGGTGATTCTTTACGCCTTCCCGGTCCGGATCCGATGGGAGGAGTCCGCGTATCCGTCCCGGGACGGCTAAATCACCGCTTTATGCTCCCTCTGACGATACACCTCAGCCCCTTATTCCGCAGCCTCCGTTGGGAAGACGCCTCCCACATTTATGTGGGCTTGGCGAGCGAGGACGCTGCCCGCAGAAAAGGGGACATGTACCTCCGGTACATGTCCCCATTTCCGGGCCCCCATCGTTGCCAAAACGGGCGGCGTCCATCGCTCCTGCCCTCTTTTGTCTTTTAAGGGTCGATTTGCTATGATGGCCTGAGCGCTATGAGTAACCCGGACCCGAGCCAACCGGACCCGAATGACCCCAAAATAAAGTCTCTAAAATTGAAGATCCCGAACCTCAAGATCAAGATCCGGAAATTCAAGAAGCGGACACTCCTCCGCGCCTTCCTCATCGCCGCCCTCGCCGGACTGGCCATCGGCCTGGGAGGGATCGTCGGCTCCTACGTCGCCATCAAGGATGACCTCCCGCCGGTCGCCGACCTCGATACGTTTCGGCCCAAGCTCATCACCACGGTCTACGCGGCCGACGGGCAGCCGGTCAAGGAGTTCGCCGAGGAGCGGCGCGTCGAGGTGCCCTATGACCAGATTCCCAAGGTCCTCATCGACGCCATCGTGGCCACGGAGGACCCGAGCTTTTTCCGGCACCGGGGCGTGGATGCCCGGGGCGTCCTGAGGGCGGTCAAGGCGGACCTGTTCAAGGTCTTGAGCGGCCGGCGTCCCGAGGGCGGCAGCACGATCACCCAGCAGTTGGCCCGCTCGCTCTTCCTCCACCGGGAGGTCAGTTTGCGGCGCAAGCTCAAGGAGGCCTTCCTCTCCCTCCAGATCGAAAAGCAGTTCTCCAAGCAAGACATCCTGACGCTCTATTGCAACCATTTCTACCTCGGCCACGGGGTCTACGGTGTGGAATCGGGCTCCCGCCTCTTCTTCGGCAAGAGCGTCGGCGAGCTCAGCCTGGAGGAGGCGGCCCTCATCGCCGGGATCTTCCGCGGTCCATCCCTCTATTCCCCCTATACGAATAAAAGAACGACTCTCAACCGCCGCAACCACGTCCTCAACCGCATGGTCGAGGAGGGGTACATCGACAAGGCCGCGGGGGAGACGGTGAAAGCCCGGCCGATGGACGTCCTCCCGCTTCGGCGGACGAGCTCGGAATTCGGGGCTTACTTCTTCGAAGAAGTGCGCAAGCACATCGAAAAGAATTACGGGAGCGACGCCCTGTACAGGGCCGGCCTCAAGGTCTATACGACCCTCGACCCGACGCTCCAGAAATATGCCGAAGGAGCGACCCGGAAGGGGCTCCGCGACACCGAGAACAGGATAGCCGGCTGGCGCGCGGACAAACCCAACCTGCTCCGGGCCGAACCCGATGTCCTGAAAGGCCTCGTCGCCAGCGCCCAGGCCGCGCTCGAGGACCAATGGCTCCTGACCTGGGAAAACCAGTCCGTCGAGGCCGGGGAGGCCTACGACGCGATCGTCCTCTCCGTATCGCGGACCGAGGCCACGGTTCGGGTCAAGAACTTCCTTGGGACGATGACGAACAAGGACATCGGCTGGACGAAGGCCAGGTTCCTGGACACCCTCGTCAAGCACGGCGACGTCGTCCAGGTCAGTGTCAACGCCGTCGACGCGTCGGGGAAGAAAGTCCGGGTTTCCCTCGACCAGAAGCCCCTCCGGAACGGTGGCTTCGTGGCCATCGACCCCCAGACGGGTCAGGTCAAGGCCCTCGTCGGGGGATATTCCTTCCGGGACAGCCAGTTCAACCGGGCCGTCCAAGCGCCGCGGCAGACGGGCTCGGCCATCAAGCCGTTCCTCTACACCGCCGCCCTCGAGCACGGCTTCACCCCGGCCAGCCTGATCGCCGACGAGCCCGTCACTTTCGTCGACCGCTGGGACGGCGAACCCTGGTCGCCCAAGAACTATGACCAGAAGTACAAGGGCGCCGTCACGGTCCGGATCGGCCTCGAAGAATCACGGAACGTCGTCACGGCCAAGCTTCTCGATTTCATCTCGCCCCAGGTCGGCGTCGAATACTGCCGCCGTTTCGGGATCACGTCGCCTCTCAACCCTTATCTCTCGCTCAGCCTGGGCACGTTCGAAATCACCCTGCTCGAAATGGTCTCCGCGTTCTCGACGTTTCCCAACAAGGGTGTCCGGTTCCGGCCTTATTTCATCACCCGGATCGAAGACAAGGACGGCAACATCCTCGAAGAGACGCGGGTGGAATCGAATGAAGTGGTCTCCCCCCAAACCGCCTACATGATGACCCACCTGATGCGCGGCGTCATGGAGCAGGGAACGGGGGTGGCGGCCAGCGTCCTCGGCTGGCCGCTGGCGGGAAAGACCGGGACGACCGACAAGTACACGGACGCTTGGTTCATCGGGTTCTCGCCGACCTTTTGCGCGGGGGTTTGGGTCGGCCACGACAGGCCGGTGCCGCTCGGGGACAGACAAACTGGGGCCGCCGCGGCCCTGCCCATCTGGCAGGATTTCTTCAGCCGGGTCATCGACGACCTCCGCAAGAAGGCGGCGAGCGACGGCGTCGTGGATTTCCAGCCCGCGGATTTCGAAGTTCCGCCGAACCTCGTCTTCATCGAGATCGACCGGAAAACCGGACTGTTGGCCACCCCCATCTGCCGTTATCCGTTCCGGGAGGTTTTTTTCCCGGGCACGGAACCCTCACGGTTCTGCACGCTCGCCGACCACCTCCGGATCCTGGATTATTATTCGGGCCAAAAGGCAAGCGAAGAACGTTGAGATAAAAAACGGGGGCGTCCCTCCCAAACCGGCCACGAGGAGAGAGACGCCCCCTCTATTGGAAAGGGGTTGCTACTTCTTTCTGACGCTGCCGCCCGAGGAGCCCCGTGAGCCCGAGGACGAACCCCGGGACGACGAGCTCCCGCTGCGGGAGGCGGAGCCGCGCGAAGAGCTCTTGGAGCCCGAAGACGAGGAGCCGACCCGGGCCGAACTGCGCCCCGACGAAGAACTTCCCGAACGGACGGACGGGTTTCCCGACGTTCCCCGGACCGAGGACGGCCGGGAATAGGGACCTGTATAGGTCCTGGCCCTGGCCGCGCCGCCGTCCCCGTAGGACGCGGGCCGCGTGATGGTGGGGGATGAGGGATAGCCGTTGACCGTCTTCGGGCCGCCCACTCCGGCCGCCGTCCTCGAAACGGACGGCGAGCTTTTGTATCCATCCACGGCACTCGGGGCCGTATCAGCGCTCCCGTCTTTCTTCCGGATCTTACGCTCCGCCGAGCCCGAGGCTTTGGCCGGGCCGGACGACTTGGTCGAGCCCTTATCAGGGCTCCTGACCGTCTGCGGTTTGGCCGATGTCCCGGCCGTCTGGCCTTGGGATTTGCCCGCCGCTTCCGGTTTCCGGATCGTCCGGGGGCTCGTCGGCGACGTGCCGAGGGCGTCGCGGCCGATCCGCATGTCCTGGGTGAGCCCGGTCGAACGGTCGTCCTTCCGGAGCAGGACCCGGTTCCCGTCGAGGGGCTGGACGGAGATCTTCGTCCCTGCCGGCCTGAGGTTGAGGTTCCGGCTCGTCAGGCTCATCCTGGTCAGGCCCTTGAGAGAATCGCCCCTGAGGGCATTTCGGGAAATACCGGGGTCCTTGAGATGGTCGCGGCGGACGACGGTCAGGGCCCTCGACTCGTAAGGATAGTAAGCTCCGTAATAGTGACCGTAGTATTGGCCGCCCATGAGGATACCCGGGTAGCCCCAGTAGCTGAGCGGCGCCCAGCCGAAGTAAAAATCATCCCCCCACCAGTTGACCCAGGCCGGGCCCCACATGCTCATGGGGATCCAGTACCAGCCGAGGTCGAGTCCCCAGTGCCAGCGTCCGTAGTGGGACGTCGACCAGCCCCAGGGCTCATACGGCCACCAGGTCCACCCGGACAGGGGCAGCCAGGACCAACGGCCGTTGTTGTAGGGGCGCCAGTTTTCGTCGACCCCGCCCGGCACCCAGACGTTGCCGTAGGGGGCGAGGTACATCCACTCGCCGTTGTCGTCGAGCTCGGCTTCGAAGTCGGACAGCTCCTCGGGCATGTGGCTCTTGGCGTACTGCCGGCCGGTCACGGAATTCCGGGACTCGTTGAACTTGTCGAAACCGTCGTTGGCCACCGCGATGAACGATGACGGCTTCGAGGCGAAGCGGCCTTCGGAGACCTCGAGCCGTTGGGACGCCTTAAGCAGGGTCGAGCCCTCCTCGCCGGCGGCTTCGATGAGCCCCTGATAGACCTGGATCTCCGTGTCCCTGTTTTCCCGGACGTCCATCCGGTAGATGCCGCGGTCGAGGACGTAGAAAGAGGAATCGGCCGTGTGGAGCTCGATTCCCTTTTCCTTCTTCAGCGTGCCCACGACGAGGTAGATGTTCCCCGACCAGACCCGGAGCCGCGTGATGTCGTCTTCCTTCTTGGGCAGGTTCAGGACGTCGAGTTTAGTATCGTTGTCGAGCCGGACGTAATTGCCCTTGCCGAAGTGGATCTCGGCCCGGCCGTCCGCCGTGCCGATGCGGTCGCCCTCGCTGATGGGCATGTTGAGGGCCCCTTCCTCGTAGCCGAGGTCGGAGGCCCGCTGGACGAACGCCTTCCCCTCGACGAAGCTCAGGCGGGCAACGGATTCGTTCGTGTACTTCGCATCTTTGGTATCCTGGGGAGGGGCGGCCTTGGTATCCTGGGCCCAAGCCCCGGCCGCTATCAAGAAAAGCGCGATCATGACAACCGTTGTCCTTCTCATGGTCATTCTCCTATCCGAAATCTTCTTTATGCAAGAACTATGCCAAAGGTCCCCCCTGAAAAGGGGTAGGAAACGGACCCGGTTTGTCCTGTATAGGTGACGGTTTTCCAGACGGAGGACAATCAGGCGGCTGGGATATCCCATTTCCCGCGGAATGTCCGCATGGGCTCATCGAGCTCGACCCGGAGCGCCTCGGAGGCGGAAAGCCCGGCCGGGCCGGGACTGCCCCCTCCAGAAGGTGGAGCGGGGAGGGGACTGTCCCTCTTAGCCAAGGTGGGGCGGGTACGGTCCCTCTTGGCGAGCGTTTTCAGGACCTCCCGGACGCCGTCCCTGAGGGCCCGGAGGTCGTAGCCGCCCTCGAGGACCAGGGCCAGCCGGCCCGCCGCGGTCCGCTCGGCCATGGCCAGGAGGGACGCCGTCAGGAGCCCGAACCCAGCCGGCGTTACTGCCATCCCGCCGAGGAGGTCGCCGGCGGCGATGTCGAAGCCGGCGCTCACCAGGATGAACTCGGGCTTGAACCGGGCGGCGACCGGGGCCAGGATCCTCTCAAAAATGTGGAGAAAATCGGCGTCGCCCTTGCCCGCGAGCAGGGGGACGTTGAGGTTGTAGCCGAGGCCTTCCCCGTCTCCGAAGTCCCGGGCGGCCCCGGAACCCGGGTAGAGCGGCGTCTGATGGGTCGAAAAATAGAGCACGTCGCGCCTCGAATAAAAAGCGAGCTCGGTGCCGTTGCCGTGATGGAGGTCCCAGTCGACGACGAGGACGCGTCGCAGGCCGTAGGCCCGGACGAGATGCTCCGCTCCGATGGCGACGTTGTTGAAAACGCAAAAGCCGCGGGCCCGGGACGCTTCGGCGTGGTGGCCGGGCGGACGGATGAGAGCAAACGCGTTGGGTACGGTCCCGTCCATGATCAGGTCGAGCGCGCGCAGGACGCCTCCGGCCGCGAGGAGGGCGGTGTCGAAGGTCTTCGGCCCCGCCGTCGTGTCCATATCGAGGGGGACGGTCCTGCCGACCGTGGACCGGACATAGTCGATATAGCCTTCCTCGTGGACCCAGCCGAGCTCATCTTCGGTCGCCGGACGGGGTTCGATGGTGAGGTAGGGGATGGGAGGGTCCTCGTCGAGCATCCGGTTGAGGACTTCGATCCGACGCGGCGACTCAACATGGAAGGCGCCCATGTCATGGTCCATGAAGCGTTTGTCCGTCACCACGCCCGTCTTCATTATGCCTCCGTCGGCCGCGGAGGGGCCTCGGGGATCGTCCTCGTTCGCTGCGGTGATCCTTAACGCCATCCCGGGCCGGATTCGATGGGAGGTCTCCGCGTATCCAGCCCAGGCTGGCTAAATCACCGCTTTATGCTCCCTCTGACGATCCCCCTCGGCCCCATTACGGCCGACCTCCTCCGTAAACACCCCCTGCGGTGGGGAGCGGCAGGGAGCGGACTCCTGGGAGCGACCGATAGAAGTGCGGCGGAGTGACTCGGAGCCGCACTTCTAGGAAATATCTTAACAAAATCTCCCTCTAGGCCTTCGGAAAGAACTTCTCTAATTCCTCTGGCTTGGGTTTCGGGGTGAGCAAGCTGACGACGACGAGCGCGCCGAGCGAGGCGATGAGCGACGGGTAGATGATCGGGATGCCCCAGGGGTCGCCGTCGGGGGCCGGTATGCCCGGGATCTTGGACAAGGCGAAGAAGACGAGACAGACGACCGTGCCCGAAATGATCGAGGCCAGGCCGCCCGCCTTGGTCGCCCGCTTCCAGGCCAGCGCGGCGATGAGGGCCGGGGTGATGGCCACGCCGTAGATCGTATAGGCGAAGAAGCTCATTTCGAGGACGGATTTGAGCTGGGTGGCGAGCAGAAAAGCCACGACGCCGATGGCGACGATGAGGACCTTCTGCAGGGCGACCATCTTCTTCGGGTCGGCCTTCTTGTTCATGAACCGCTGATAGACATCGCGCATGAGCGTCGTCGAGGGGGAGAGGAGGTAGTTCATGCCCGTGGAGATGACTACGGCGCAGGCGGCGCCGAGGAGCAGAACGCCGACGGGGAAGGGGACGAGCTGTTTGGCCGCCATCAGGACGACCTTGCCGCCGGCCTTGGGGATACTCAGGTCGATCTGGCCCTTGAGCTTGCTGAAGGCGAAGACGGCGATGACGACGACGACGGTTTCGACGAAGATCGTCCCGACGGTCCACCAGGCGACGGCCTTCTTGGCGTCCTTGCCCGACTTGGCGCTGTAGAACTTCTGGTACATGCTCTGCACGCCCAGGAGGAGGAACATCGTCGACAGGAAGTAGCCGATGGCCTTGAGCCAGGGGTGGACGCCGAACTGGTTGTTGACGACGGCGAAATAGCCCGGTTCCAGGGCGGCTTTGGCCGCCGGCAGCCCGCCCGCGCCGGCGACGACGAAGGGCACGGCCAGGAGGCAGGCCAGGACGATGATGATGCCGTTCGGCAGATCCGTGTAGGCGATGGCGACCATGCCGCCCAGGGCTGTGAAGAGGATGACGAATGTGGCGGCGATGAACGTGCCCGTCGCCTCGGAGATCTTGCCGTCGGTGATGACGTTGAGGATGAACCCGCCGGCGACGAACTGGTAGGAGACGATGGAGACGAACGACAGGATCAGGGCGACGGCCCCGAAGAGTCGGGCCGCCGGCCCGTAGCGGACCTCGAGGACGTCGCCGACCGTGTATTGCCCGAAGGTGTGGATCTTGGCGGCGAGGAAGTAGATGAGGATGATCCCCACCCAGGCCCCGGCGGCCAGCCAGAGGGCCGAGAACCCGGCTTTCGAGGCGAACTCCGCGCCGCTGATGAACGTCCCCGAGCCGATCCAGGTACAGATCAGGGTGAAGACCATGACCTGCCATTTCAGGCTCCGGCCGGCGACCATGAACTGCTCCTGGCTTTTGATCTTTCTGGAGCGGACGAAGTTCAGGACCGTCAAGGCGAGAAGATACGCGAGGATG
>Ga0214473_10004540_pt1 | contig 16682 bp, 8 predicted proteins | sample RVTome_7_FD_203509 | JGI IMG/M metagenome (GOLD analysis project Ga0214473, IMG submission 203509) | Soil microbial communities from uranium-contaminated site in the Upper Colorado River Basin, Wyoming, United States - RVT98D197 | ecosystem: Environmental > Terrestrial > Soil > Contaminated >... | reverse complement strand
GCGGTCACGCGGCCGAATGCCGCCAGCCGCTCGGAGACTTGCAGTTGCCGGTTGATGCGTTCCAGCGATTCCAGGTCCCGCAGCGTGACCAGCGCGCCCATGCGGGAGCCGCCTTCGGTGATGACCTGCACGCTCACTCCCACGCGCCGCGGCGTCGTGTCGCCGTGGGCGCCCGGGATTTCGGCTTCCGCAGCCGCCACCCCTTCCAATTCGTCGCCGTTCAGCCGCAGTGCGCTGCGCAGCGGGTGGCGCGCCGGAAAAATTTCGCCCGCGCGGCGCCCCAGGAGCTGCGCGGCGGGCACGCCCAGAAATTTTTCTACGGCGGGACTGACCATTCCTGCGCGGCCGTCACGGGTGAACAGGAGCAGGCCGTCTTCGAGCCCGCTCAGGATCTGATCGAGATTTTCGCGCAGCGTTCCGAAGATTTCCCGCACCCCTCGCAATTGCTGGCCGATCTGGCTGATTTTGGTGCTCACCTGGCCGAATTCATCGGCGCGCTCCAGCGGCTGGTGGTCGAATTCCCCACGGGAGATGCGATCCAATTGCGCGGAAATGCGGCCCAGAGGCGCCAGCGAGAGGCTGCTGACCACGGCCGCCAGGAGCACGGAGAACAGCACCGAGGCCAGGGCCAGCCAGGCCGCTGAGCGCAGCGCCGGCGTGATTTCATTGGCCAGCAGGCCGGTCTGCATGGCTACGCGGATTTCGCCGAAAGGCACCTGCTGGCCGGGAGGGCCCATCTGGAACGGGTAGGCGACTTCGTAGGCCTGAGGGAACCCGTAAATGACGCGAAGCTGTTCGAGAAATCCGTAGTTGACGAGCTGCGTAAACGCGGGGCGCTCGAGCGCCCGGCGCTCGGGCAGCGACGCGTCGCTGGAGATCAGCGCGATGCCGCCACTGTCCACAATGGTCACTTCGTACACCAGCGAGGAATAGGCTACCTGGGAGTCAATCAGCGAGGTCAGGGCGGCGTTCCGGTCCAGTGCGATGCGGATGTATTCTCGCAGATCGCCGGGGGAATCCGAGGCCGGCGCCAGGCCGTCCTGAGCGGCGTCGCGCAGGGCATTCTGCGCCTGGAACAGGACCTGCTTGGTCACGAGGCCGGCGCGTTCGTCGGCTTGCTGAATCACTTGCCGGGTGAGCCGGTCCAGGTACAGCCAGGAGTTCACCCCCACCACGCCCAGCACCAGCAGGGCGATGAACAGGGTAATTTGCGTTTTCAGACGCAGGCGCATCGTGCGTGTGGCCCCTCAGCCGCCGTCGCTCTTGGCCGCCTCGTATTCCTTCAGCTTATTATGGAGTGTTTTCAAGCTGATGCCCAGCAACTCGGCGGCCCGGGTCTTGTTGCTGGTCGTGGCCAGCGTCTGCAGGATCAGCTCGCGTTCCACGGCGTCCACCGTGGCGCCCGGAGGAAAGCGCAACGAGGAAAGCTCAGAGGCGCCGGCGGCGCGTGCGCGGCCGAAATCTTCGGGCAGATGGGCGCGGCCGATGAGGTCGCGTTCACAAACGATGATGGCCCGCTCGAGCACATTGCGCAGTTCGCGGATATTGCCGGGCCAGGAGTAGCCCTGAAAAAGTTCGCTGACCTCGGCCTGCAGGCCGTGCACGTGGCGGCCGTGCTTAACGTTCAAGTCGTGCAGGATGTGCTCGGCCAGCAGCGGCAAATCCTGTTTGCGCTCGCGCAACGGCGGCAGGTGGATGTGGAACACGTTGAGCCGATAGTACAGGTCCTGGCGAAGCTGGCCGCTGGCCACGGCCTGTCCGGGGTCCTTGTTGGTGGCCGCCAGCACCCGCACATCGACCGGCGTCTCCGTCCTGCTGCCTAGCCGGCGCACTTTGTGGTCTTCGAGCACGCGCAGCAACTTGGCTTGGGTGGGAGCCGGCATCTCGCCGATCTCGTCCAGCAGCAGCGTGCCGCCGTCGGCCAGCTCGAAGCAGCCGATCCGGCGCTCGGCGGCACCGGTGAAGGCGCCCTTCTCGTGGCCGAAAATCTCACTTTCCATGAGCGTTTCGGGAATAGCCGAGCAGTTGATGGCGACGAAGGGCCGGCCGGCGCGGGGCGAGAGCTGGTGCAGCGTGCGCGCCACGATCTCTTTGCCGGTGCCGGTTTCGCCGGTGATGAGCACGGAGGCCGGCGAGGGCGCCGCCTGTTCGACCAGGCGCATGAGCTCTTGCATGGGCCGGGTGCTTCCGATCAGATCTCCCAAGCGCCCGGCGTCGCGCAACTGCCGCGTCAGCGCCGCCACCTGACGATGGTCCCGCGCTTTTCCCAGAGCGCGGTCCAGCAGCGCGCGCAGCACCGGGGCCTGGAGCGGCTTTTCGATGTACCAGAAGGCGCCGGCTTCAATGGCCGCCACGGCGCGCTCGTCGCTGCCTTTTCCCGTGATGACGATGGCAGGAACGCGCTGAAGTTCGTCGCCTAGCCGGTGAAGCAGCGCCAGCCCGTCCATCCCAGGCAGTTCCACATCGGCGATGACCGCCGCCGGGCGGTACTCGAAAAAACGGGCCAGCGCCTCTTCGGCGCTGGCGACGCCCAGAACGTCCAGGCCCCAGCGGCGCAGAAGGGCTTCATAGCCCTGGCGGGCGTTTTCCTCGTCTTCCACGATGAGGACACGATCGGCCGGTGCGGATGCGTTCAGGGTCATGGTTGCGCAGGGTCCTCTAGCGAATCTACCAGCAGCCCGGAGGAATGCCAAGCGAGACGGGTGCAGCGGCAGAAAGAGCGCGGAATTTGCGAGAGAGGCACGATCTTACCAGCCACGTCAAAGACATGGGGAAGCGCAGGAGACGGGAAGATGGGTGCGTGGATGCCACGCACTGCAAAATTACTTTGGCGGTTCGGTGGTGTGGCATATAATCGCGCCACCTTTGCGGGCCGGTCCTGCGCGAGCGGAAGATTCACCGTTCGCAGAGCGGAGCCGGCGCGAGGGGAGCAATGCGGTAAGTATTTCGCTTCGGGAGGCGGAAATGCGTGTGAGCCGGCGGTTGGCTGTGCTTCTGGGGGTAATCCTGGTGACCGGGAGTTGGGGATTCGCCCAAGGGGTGGGCGGAACCCGTGGGACGGAGAAGGTGGAGGTAGCAGCAGTTGCGAATGCGAATTCCGCTGCCATGCCCGCGTCCGATGAAGCTCCGCCGGAGCCCGCACCCGCCGCGCCGGCGCAAGCCGGCGCTGGAACATCCGACGACGCCGCTGCGCCAGCCCGTCTGATTCCTTCCACCGCCGGCCCGCTGGGGCTGTTCACGCTGGAGACCGCCGACATGTTGCCCAAGCGCGGCTGGTCGGTGGCGGGTTATGCCAACAAGTTTTCGCGCATGCCGGGCAGCGTCACCGTGCTCAATTTCGGCCTGAACTTTGGAGTCGGGATCACCGACTGGCTGAATTTCTACGTGGATTTCGAGCCCTACCGCCACACCCATGTGAGCGGGCCCGGCCAATTGAGCTTGCGCTCGCCGCTGGCCAACCCGGTGTTTCCCAACACGATTTATCGCACGCTGCTTCCGGGAGCGACGCCCGCGTATGTGGAAGACTATCCATTCGCGTCCGATAACGGCGGCGGGGTGGGAGAAGTGGCCTTCGGCCTGAAATTCGGATTGCTGTCGCAGAGGCGAGGCCATCCGTTTGGTCTCTCGATTCGCAACGATTTCATCATTCCTACGCGTACTTCGCTGGCCACTCTGCTCGATAACGGCACGCAATCCGGCGAATTCAACTATCTCTTGTCGGCTGCCGTGAGCCGGAACTGGTCCGACATCGTAACCCTGACGTTCAATTTCGGGGCTCGTTTCGCGCGGGATCCCAACGACGGCGGTGTGCAACTGCTGACTCAAGCCAACCAGCTTCGAATGGGCGGCGGATTCATACTGCTGCCGCAAAACCGCATCCAGTTCATGAGCGAGTTTACGGGAGTGGTCTTCGTCGGCGATTCCACTCCCAACAATTCCTTCGGGGTGCGGAATCCTCTGGACGGCGTGTGGGGTTTCCGGCTCTATCCCACCGAGAACCTGGCCATGGACCTCGGCTACCGGCACATGTTGAATCTGGACAATGCCCAGGACCGCCATGGGTTCGTGATCAAGCTGGGTTACGCCCATCAGCCGGCGCCGCCGCCACCCCCGTCCAACCGGCAGCCGGTGGCTACTTGTTCGGTGAATCCCGCTGCAATCATCACCGGTTCGACGGACCCGGTGAATATCACCGCCACGGCCAGCGATCCGGACGGCGACACGCTTGTTTATAGTTGGTCGGCAAGCGGGGGGATGGTACAAGGTGCAGGCGCGCAGGTGCGCTGGCTGCCCGGGGGCGCCGGCCCAGGAAATTATCGGGTAAGCGTGACCGTCAGCGACAATCGCGGCGGCACCGCCGCCTGCACCGCCGATGTGCGCGTGGATCCACGCCCGAACCGCCCGCCCACCGTCACGGTGACCGGCGATCGTCCGACGGTGCTGGTGGGAGAGCGTGTCCGCTTTACGGCATCGTGCACCGATCCGGACGGAGATCCTCTCACCTACACCTGGCGTACCAACGGTGGTCAGATTGTGGGCAGCGGCGCCAGCGTGGAACTCGACACTAGCGGACTCGCGCCCGGCAGCTACACGGCGACGGTGCGTTGTGAGGACGGACGCGGGGGCGCCGCAGACGCTTCCGCCGCGGTGCAGGTGCAAGCGCCACCTCCGCCGCCCATGGCCAGCAAGATCAATCAGTGCGATTTCCGTGGAGTGAACAGCGCTCGAGTGGACAATGTCTGCAAGCGGCTGCTCGACGACGTGGCCTTGCGCCTGCAAAATGATCCGCGAGCCACCGTGGTCATCGTCGGCTACGCCGATCCCAGGGAGCGCCAGCCGGGCACGCTGGCCGGCACGCGCGCCAACAACACCGTCAGCTACCTGGCGACCGACCGCGGCGTGGACCGCGCGCGGATGAGCACCCGAACCGGCAGCGGCCAGGCCGGCGCCGGCGCCGCCAACCGCCGCGTTGATATCATCTGGGTGCCCGCGGGCGCCGCTTACTGACGGACCACGATTTCGGCGGCGGATTGCGCACGGTTATCGGAGCGGTAACCGTCGTGGTTCCCGCCCGGCGGATCAAGATTGCCCGGAGTCGCCGCTTCCAACTAGAATGGATGCCGGGGTCAGAAGATGCGTCTGCGCGCGTTTTGCATCTCGGTGCTCTGCTTTTCGCTGCCGTGCCTGTCTTCGGCGCAGACCTGGCGTTCCATGGGGCCGCCAGGGGGTGACGTTCGCGCGCTCGCCCATGACCCGCAGAACCCCAACCGCCTGTATCTAGGGACACCCGACGGCCACGTTTTCGGTTCCGAAGACGCCGGCGAGCGCTGGCAACTGCTCGGTCGCGTCAGCAGCCGCCTGGACTCCGTAATCACTGCAATTTTGGTGGACCCGCGCCGGCCGCAGAGTCTGTTCGCCAGCGCCTGGACCCGCGATCCCTCAGCGAGCGGTGGCGGCGGAGTGTTTCGCAGCGACGACGCAGGACTGACCTGGCGCGCCTCTGGACTTGCCGGTCAAGCCGTGCGCGCGCTCACCCAGGCCCCTTCGAATCCCGACGTGCTCGTTGCCGGTACGCTCGAAGGCGTTTTCGGCTCGCGTGACGCCGGCGCCACCTGGCGCCGCATCTCTCCCGAAACCAATCGCGAGATTCGAAACATAGATTCCCTGGCCGTGGACCCGCGGCGGCCCGATATCATCTATGCCGGAACCTTTCATCTTCCCTGGAAAACTACCGATGGCGGGCGCACCTGGAGATCGGTCCACCGGGGCATGATTGACGATTCCGACGTCATGAGCATTTTGGTGGACCGCTCGAATCCCGCGCGCGTTTATGCCAGCGCCTGCTCCGGCATCTATCGCAGCGACGATGGCGGGTCGCGCTGGCAGAAAGTTCAGGGTATTCCTTATTCCGCTCGCCGTACCCACGTCATCACCCAGGATTCGGCCCGCCCCAGGTTGATCTACGCCGGCACCACGGAAGGATTGTGGAAGTCGGAGAACGCCGGGGCTAGCTGGCGGCGGGTCACGCCGGCGCGATGGGTGATTAATTCCGTGGCGCTGCCGGCCAGCCGACCGGGCCGGGTGGTGATCGGCACGGAAGATCTCGGCATCCTGGTGAGCGACGATGGCGGGGCACATTTTCGCGTATCCAACGAAGGCTTCAATCATCGCCGGACCCTGGCGCTGGCACTCGACCCCAACCGTTATGGCCGCGTCCTCGCGGTGCTGGCCAACGGGCCGGACCCGCTCCTGGCCACCGATGATGGCGGACGGAATTGGAAGCCGCTGGGCCGGGGACTCTCTACATCACAGCTCAAGCGGGTATATGCTTCGCCCGACGGATGGTGGGCGGCACTTTCTGGCGGCGGTTTAATGCGCTATGACGCCGGACGCGAGGTATGGGTGCGAGCAGGGACGCTGTCCGGCGCCGCTGCCGTCATGGCGGCGGCCCAAGTCAAGCCGGCTGTACCCGCGCTGCGCGCGTCCGCGCCGCGCCGGCGCACCACGCCGGTTGCCGAAACCAGGCTGAACTGGGCGGTGAGCGACATGGCCTTTAGCGCGACGCGCTGGTTTGCGGCCACCGATCACGGCTTGCTCGTTTCCCAAGATCGCGGCGCGACTTGGGGGCTCATGCCGCTGGGACCGCTGCCGGACTTGCCCGTGGCTTCCGTGCGGGTCTCCCGCGACGCTCAGTCTCTGTGGGTGGTTTCGCTGCGCGGCATGGTTTTCTCGAGCGACGCAGGCCGCAGTTGGACTTGGCGTGATCTGCCGCAGGATGCCGGCGGCGCTTTGCGCCTGGATGTCGCTCCCGGCAACGCCGAAGGCGCAACGTTTGTGGCCACGGCGGGGAAGGGCCTGTTCATCTCACGCGACGCGGGCGCCACCTGGCAACAGGCCGCCTCTGGATTGCCGCAAGCGCCCATCGAAGACCTGGCCATGGTGGGAGACGTTTTCGTCGTTTCACCGAGGACGGGCGGCCTGTACCTCTCGCGTGATAGCGGCCGCACTTGGAGCCGCCTGCCCGGTACGGTCGCGGAGGGCTTATTCTCCGCCGTAGCCGCCGCCGCGGGTGGAGCTGCGGTATTGGCGGCATCTTCCAGCGACGGCGTTTACTCCCTGGGATTCACTCCCGCCACTAGCACCGCAGCGCTGCTGCACGAACCGTAGCGCTCCGCACTCTGAAATCCGCAGAGAAGGCAGGCCGGATGGAATCCCGCCAAATCGGGTGCCGATGGTTTCAACCGGGAACTGGAATATCCAAACCGCCGCGGTGCCCGCGAAGAGGGCTACGTCGTGCTGGGGATTCTTCCGAGACTGGACCTGTGCATGCCAGTCCCGGAGGAGTACCGGCTGGCGACCCACGCCGTTCACTGGTGACAGAGGCGTGACGGAACATTGATTGAAGCCTGACGGCCGTTTGTGGAATAGTGGCGTTGCTCCCGCAGGCCCGCGATGTTGAACCGCAAACACTACGGAGCGTCCATCAAGCTCCCGGCACTGTTCGTTGTCATTGCGGGGATTCCGCTGCTGGCCTTTGGATGGCTCGGATGGCGGCTGCTCGAGCAGGACCGCGCGCTCGAGAATCAGCGGCTGCGCGAACGCTTGGAGAATGCCGCGGGCCTGCTGGCTCGTGAATTGGACCGAGGCTTGGCCGCCTGGGAAGACCTCCTTCCTGCAGTCGCTCAGGGCACGCCGGTGGCGCTCCCAGCGGACGCTGTGGCGGTGGTGATTGATGCCGGCGGAGTCCGCTACGATCACGGCGTCCGGCTTCCGTACTATCCACTCGTTCCTTCCAAACCGGAAACGCCCGGCAGCGTCTTCGCCGCTGCGGAGGCGCAGGAATTCCGCGACGGAGACCTGGCGGCGGCCGCGGAGGCTTATCGCCGTTTGGCTTCGGCCAAGGACCGCCGAGTGCGCGCCGCGGCGTTGATGAGACTCGCTCGCTGCCTACGCAAGCAGCAGCGCATCCAGGAAGCCCTCGCCGCGTACGGCGAACTGGCGGCCATGCAAGACATAGCGGTGGCGGGTGCGCCGTCCGAGCTGGTGGCGCGCCGCGAGCGTATTGCACTCTTCAAGATGACCGGCGACCAGGACGCCGGCGCTCGTGAGGCAGCGGCGCTGGCCGCGGCGCTTTGGGACGGGCGGTACCGGCTGGATCGCGCCACGTTCGATTTCTACAGAGAGTCTGCGCCAATCCGTTCGCCAGACAGTCCGGCGCTGGAATTTGCCAAGACCATCGAAGAATTCTGGCCGGCTTGGCAGCAGCAGGCGGCCGGCCGGGCGTCAGCCGGTGCGGATGGGCGGGCGCTGGCCGCCGTTTGGCGCCGCACGCCCAGCGGCACGGCGGCAATCGTAGGGCGCGTGGAGACGCTGATGGCCCCGTCAGGCGCCATCGCCCGCGATTTTCAGGTGCGCGTGGCTCTGGAAGATCCATCAGGACGCGCGGCGTGGGGCGCCATTCCTGCCGGCGGCCTGCGAGTCGCCAAAACGTTCCGCGAAACAGGTCTGCCATGGACGATGCGCGTGGCCTCCGCCGATGCAGCCGGTGCGCCGCAGCCGTCGCTTTCAAGGCGAAATCTGCTGACGGCCGGCTTCACGCTGATGGTGCTGGTGATTGCGGCGGCCAGCTATTTCGTCTTTCGCGCGGTGAACCGGGAGTTGAGCGTCGCGCGCCTGCAATCCGATTTCGTCGCCACGGTGTCCCACGAGTTCCGCACGCCGCTGACCGCCATGTGCCATCTGACTGAGATGCTCGAGGAAGGCGGCGCGCCGGCCGACCGCCTGCCGCACTACTACCACGCGCTGGTGAAAGAGACGCGGCGGCTCCACGCCATGGTCGAAAGCCTGCTGGATTTCGGGCGCATGGAGGCCGGGCGGCGCCCGTATCAGATGGAGGAAACGAGCGCGACAGAGCTGGCTGAGCAAGTGGTGGCCGAGTTCCGCGAGCAGGTCTCTGCCGGCGCGCAGCGGATCGAACTGCAGGCGCCGGGGCCGGGCAATGGCTCCAACGGCTTCTCAATCCGGGCCGATCGCGAGGCCATCGCGCTGGCGCTGCGGAATTTGCTGGATAACGCCGTGAAGTACTCGCCCGAGTCCTCGACGGTGCGCGTTTCCGTAGAATCCACCGGAGCGCTCACCAGCATCTCCGTGGCCGATCAGGGGGCGGGCATTCCCCCGGCGGAGCAGCGCGACATCTTCCGGAAGTTCGTCCGCGGCACGGCGGCGCGGGCGCTGAACGTCAAGGGCACCGGCATTGGCCTCGCCATCGCGGACCATATCGTCAAAGCGCACGGCGGGCGCCTGGAAGTGGAAAGCGAACCGGGTCAGGGGAGCCGGTTCACAATTGTCTTGCCCGCGCAAGCGAGCCACGCATGAGCCCCGGATCAAACGCGAAGAAGATCCTGATCGTCGAAGATGAACCGAGCATCGCCTTGGCGCTCGAGGACGATCTGCGCCGCGAGGGTTACGAAACGGAAGTGGCGTCCGATGGAGATACAGCCGCGCGCAGAGCGATTGAAGGACGATTCGACTTGATCCTGCTGGACGTCATGCTGCCCAAGAAGGACGGGTTTGACGTCTGCCGCGACGTGCGCCGTGCCGGCGTCGAGACGCCTATCGTCCTGCTGACGGCCAAGACGCAGGAAGCGGAGAAAGTGCTGGGGCTGGAGTTGGGCGCGGACGACTACGTGACCAAGCCGTACAGCACGCGCGAGCTGCGCGCTCGCATCAAAGCGCATCTGCGCCGCGATGCCGCGCCCATGTCCGGCGTGTACCGGTTCGGCGATGCCGAACTGGATTTTGCCCGCTGCGAGCTGCGGCGCAAGGGGAAAGTGATTCCGCTTTCGGCGCTCGAATTCAAGCTTCTGGCGGCGTTCGTGAAGCGATCGGGCCGCGTGCTCACGCGCACGCAGTTACTGGACGAAGTGTGGGGAACCGATATGCACGTCACCGACCGCGTGGTGGATAACCAGGTGACCAATTTGCGCAAGAAGATCGAGCCGCAGCCGGAACGGCCGCGATACCTGGTCTCGCTGCGCGGCTTGGGCTACCGATTCGATGGCCAGGGCGTGACGGAACGGTGACGGTCGGACCATAGGCGGCAGACGCGACTTCCGTACCCTGCCGTGCAGGAGGTTTCACCAATGAAAAACACAATCAGAATCGTAGTCATGCTGGCGTTGTCGGGCGGACTGTTGCTGGCGCAAAACGCGCGCACGCCCGAGGTCCTCTTCAAAGCGGCCCAGAACAAAGAGCAGGTCGAGGGCGATCTGAAAGGGGCCATCGAGCAGTACAAGAAGATTGCCGGCGGCAGCGATCGCGCCATAGCCGCCAAGGCGCTGGTCGCCATGGCCGAGTGCTATCAAAAGCTGGGCGATGCCGAAGCCCAGCGCATCTACGAGCGCGTGCTCCGCGACTACGCGGATCAAACAGAAGCTGCGACCGTGGCCCGCGCGCATTTGGGGCGTACCGAGTCTGCTGGGACACTAACCAGCATTACCAGCCGGCGGGCTTGGGCGCCGCCCGGATATTGGGACTTCATCACTGGCGCCACTATTTCACCTAACGGGCGCTTGCTGTCCTACATTGACTGGCAGACGGGCGATCTGGGTGTGCACGATTTTGCAAGCGGCCGAGATCGGCGGCTCACGAACAAAGGAACATGGGCTCAGTCCGATGAATTCGCAGAGGAATCAGCCATTTCGCGTGACGGCAACCAAGTGGCCTATTCCTGGTACAGGCCCGAAACGAATCGTTTCGAACTTCGAGTGGCTTCGCTCGAAGGCGCCGGCCTGCCTCAATCGCGACTTCTTTTCGACAACGAAGACATTGAGTGGTTGATGCCGTGCGATTGGTCACCGGACGGCAACTGGATCGCCGTGCAGTTGCAGCGGAAAGACCGCACTGAGCAAATGGGCTTGATTTCGGTCCGGGACGGCTCGTTGCGTGTGCTGAAGTCCTCGGAGTGGCGCGGCGCGACCGAATTGTTCTTCTCGCCGGATGGCAAGTACCTGGCCTTCGATGCTCCGGTCGGCGAAAGCAGAAACGACCAGCGGGACGTGTTCATACTGGCCGTGGACGGTAGCCGCGAGACGCCAGCCGTGGTGGGCTCCGGCAACGACACCATGATGGGCTGGTCGCCAGATAGCAAGCATCTCCTGTTCGCCAGTGATCGCGGCGGAACCATTGGTCTTTGGGCGGTAGCTATTGCTGATGGACGACCGCAGGGAACGTCCGAACTGATGAAGTCGGACATCAGCCGGTTTTCTCTTGGGGTAAGTGCTTCTGGCAGCCTCTACTCAGGCGTCCTAGTCGGTGACCGAGACATCCAGGTCTCCTCCGTGGATTTTGAGACGGGTAAGCTCGTGAGTGGACTGGTCAAGCCGATCCAGAGCTTCGTGGGAACCAACGTTCAGCCGGACTGGTCTCCCGACGGGAAGTACCTGGCGTACATTTCCCAGCGTGGTCGGGCAGGCGGAAACCGTGTTCTCGGGATTTTGTCTGTCGAAACCGGACAGGTTCGCGAATTGCAGCCGCGACTCAACTATTTTCAACGGCTCCGCTGGGCGCGCGACGGCCGATCCTTCTTCGCTCAAGGACAAGACCTCAAAAGCCGGCAAGGCTTGTATCGGATCGACGCGCAAACCGGCGAAGCTACACCGATTGCGGTCAGTGAACCCGGCCGCGCGTTAACTTGGCCCCAACCGTCGTCGGACGGCAAGAGGCTTTATTACGGAAAGGGTTTGGGCACTGATGGCCAGTCGTTCGTAGAACGTGATCTCGCCTCCGGCAACGAGAGAGAGATTATCCGGCGAACCGCCTTGGGTGCTCCAAGCCCCTCGCCCGACGGGCGCTTTATTGCGACAACCTCCCTCGATAGATCCACCAAATCGTCGGTTCTGCTGCTCATCCGTGTCTCCGGGGGTGAGCCTCGGGAACTGCTTCGCGTGAGCCAACCACTGTCACTGAACCAGTTAGTTCAGTGGACGCCGGATGGGCGGGCCGTTCTCGTCAACAAGTCTCTGAATGACACCGGGCCCCAGCGCGAGCTCTTGCGCGTTCCGATTGATGGCGGTCAACCTCGCAAGATCGATTTAGGCGTAACGGCGTTTAATAACATTTTCAAGGTCCATCCCGACGGGCGGCAGATGGCCTTTGTTGTGGGTGAGAACAAGGCCGAGGTCTGGGTGCTGGAGAACTTCCTGCCCGCGCTGAACGCGAAGAAGTAGATGCGGCTTCTCCTGGCCCTCGTTTTGGTGATTCCTCTGGGACTGGACCTGTGCAGGCCAGTCCCAGAGGAGAACCCGCCCATGGCCGAGAAGAAGGACGACCGCAGGGCGAGCTAACCGAGTCTTAACAGAAACTGGTTCATCGGCCCATCCAGAAGTGGTTGAATAGCCGCAGGCAAGCCATGAGCAACAGACGGCTTTGGAGCAGCAGTTCGCGCAACCTGGCGGTATTGCTTCTGGCGGTCGTGGCGCCTCCCTCCGCGACGCTGGTGTGGCTGGGGCTGCGTCTGCTCGAACAGGACCGCTCGTTGCTTGCGCAGCGCGAGTTCGAGCGGCGCCAGGCAGCCGGCCAAGCGGCGACCCATTCGCTCGATCAGTCGCTGGCCAGCGCCGAACGCCTGCTGGCGGAAGGTCCCCTCCCCCAAGGCATGCTGCGGTTGAAGGTGTCGTCGCTGGGCGTCGAAGCGCGTCCGGCAGACCGAGTGCTGTGGCTACCGGTTCCGCGCGCGATGCAGGCGGCAGAGACGCAGCCGTTCGCTGACGCCGAAAAGCTGGAGTTTCAAGGAGGCGCCGAACGCGCGCTCGCCGCCTACCAGGAAATGGCGCGTTCGGCGAGGCCTGCGATGCGAGCCGGCGCGCTCTTGCGTGTGGCGCGGGTTCACCGGCGGCAAGGGCAATGGGACGATGCGTTGCGCGCCTATCGAAGCCTGGCGGCAATGGGCGAGATCGCCATCGAGGGCATGCCCGCCGATTTGCTCGCGCGCCGGGCGTCTTGTTCGGTGCTGGACGAATCGGGCAGAACGCAGGAGCTGGCCCGCGAGGCGGCCGCACTCGAAGCCGGCTTTCTCGCGGGGCGATGGATGCTCGACCGGCCCGCGTGGGAGCTGGCCGCGGGCGAGATCGAACGCTGGACGGGTCATCCGCTCGCGGTCTCGGACGAACGCAAGCTCTTTTCGGCCGTTGCCAATGCGCTATGGGAGGAATGGAAGCAGGCCCGTGGAGAGTGGCTGCCAACGTTGACCCGGCGGCTCGTCGTCGCCCAAGAGATGCCAGTCACCGCAATTTTGCGAACTGCCGGCGTCGAGGCGACCGCGCTGGCGATCTCACCGTCCGTCTTGCGCGCGTGGACGCAACAGGCCGTGGAAAGCGGCCCCGCCGCCGGCGAGCAACTCACGCTGCTGGCGGCGTCCGGCCAGGTGCTCGCCGGCCCCGCGCTGGCGGCGGATTCTCCCGCAGCGAAGTTGCCGGCTTCCGAAACCGGGCTGCCGTGGACCTTGGCGATCAGTTCCGGCGACTCATCCCAGTTGGCCGCGGAGTTTGCCAGCCGGCGGCGTCTCCTTTTTGCCGGACTCGCGGCCATCCTGCTGCTGCTGGCCGGCGGCAGCTATTTTTTGTGGCGCGTGCTCCAGCGAGAACTGGCGGTGGCCCGCCTGCAGACCGAATTCGTGTCGGCAGTCTCGCACGAGTTCCGCACGCCGCTCACTTCGCTGCGGCACGTCACCGAACTGCTCGAAGAAAATGATGACATGGCCCCGGAGCGCCGCCGGTCGTTCTACGAGGCGCTCGGCCGCAACACCGAACGCCTGCACCACCTGGTTGAATCGCTGCTCGATTTTGCCCGCATGGAAGGCGGAAGGAAGCCTTACGACCCGCAGCCGGTGGACGCCGGCGAGCTTGCCGCCCGGGTCGTCGCCGACTTTCAAAAAGAGGCTGCGCCGCACGGCTTCACCATAGACCTCGACGTGGAGTCTCCGGGCGCGGTTCCGTTGCGCGCGGACTCAGCGTCGCTCACAAACGCCTTGTGGAATCTGCTGGACAACGCCGTGAAGTATTCGCCGGACGGGCATGCGGTTCACGTCTCCGTCCGGCGCCATCCGGCCGGCGTGGCCATCTCGGTTCGGGACCAAGGCTTGGGCATTCCGATGAACGAGCAGAAAGAGATCTTCCGGCGGTTCGTGCGCGGGAAGAAAGCCGGCGAGCTGGGCATCAAGGGCACCGGACTTGGCCTGGCCATGGTTTCTCACATCGTGGAGGCCCACGGCGGCAGCATCGAACTCGAATCCGTGGAGGGCGCCGGCAGCACGTTCCGGCTGGTGTTCCCGGCAGCGCCCGCGGCTCGGGCCGAGCGCGAGCCGGGCGAGTCGCAAGACGCGCGTGAGTGGGAATTGGGTCCCGCGAACGGCAAGAAAGCTGGCTGACGTGGCAAGAATTCTTATTGTCGAAGACGAACCGGACATCGTTCTGAGCCTGGAAGAAGATCTGCGACGCCAGGGCCATCAGCCGTCACACGCCAGCGACGGAGCGCAAGGTCTGCGGCTGGGCAAACAGGGCGTGTGGGACCTCATTCTGCTCGACGTCCGGCTGCCGAAAATGGACGGCTTCGACGTCTGCAGCGAGCTGCGTAAGGCCGGCGTCTCGTCGCCCATCATCATGCTGACCGCGCGGACGCAGGAAGCTGAAAAGGAGCTCGGCCTCGACTCCGGCGCCGACGACTACGTCACCAAGCCATTCAGCCTGCGCGAGCTGCGCGCCCGCATCCGCGCTCAGTTGCGCCGCGGCGCGCGCGAGAACGATCGGATCGGCCGCTTCGGCGATTGCGAAGTGGATTTCGACCGCGCCCAGCTCCGGCGGTCTGGCAAGCCCGTGGAAATCACTCCGCAGGAGCTTCGGCTGCTGGGCGTGTTCCTCCACCACCGCGGTCGCGTGCTCAGCCGCGCTCAATTGATTGAAATGGCGTGGGGGCACGGCACCGCCATCACCGATCGCGCGGTGGATACGCACATCTTCAATTTGCGGCAAAAGATCGAGCGGGTTCCGTCCGAGCCAAAGTTTCTGATGGGAGTGCGCGGGCTCGGTTATCGCTTCACGGATGAGAATTAACGGAGTCTTGACGCGCGGCTGTGAATACTTTGACGGCGAGCCTGCACACTGCGCGTCGATTAATTATCGCGGGCTCTAAGCAGAGCCCACACCCATAGGAGGGCCAAACACATGACCCGAACAAGCATCCGAAACGTAGCGTTGATAGCCGTCGCGCTGCTGGCGTTTGCCGTGAAGCCGAGCGCGCAGGTGAACCCGGAGGTCGCGCTTCGCGCAGCCATGGACACCGAAACCGTGAAGGGCGATCTGAAAGGGGCCATCGCGCAATACGAGAAGATCGCCCAGGGCAGCAATCGTACTCTGGCCGCCAAAGCGCTCGTGCGCATGGCCGAGTGCTATCAGAAGCTGGGCGATGCCGAAGCCCAGCGGATCTACGAACGCGTGCTGCGCGAGTACGCCGACCAAACTGAATCCGCAGCCGTGGCCCGCGCGCATCTGGGGCGTACCGGGAATGCAGCAACATCAGCCGGCATGACCAGCCGGCGGGTGTGGGTAGAGCCCCCAGACGCAGAAATCAACGAAAGCTCCATTTCCCCTGACGGGCGCTTGCTGTCCTACACCGACGACGGGACGGGCAATCTGGCGGTGCACGATTTCGTGACGGGCCAAGACCGGCGTCTCACGAACAAAGGAACGTGGGAGCAATCCGATGAACAAACACGGGAATCAGTCATTTCGCGCGACGGCAAGCAGGTGGCCTATCGTTGGCACAATGCCCTGGGTGGTAGGGAACTTCGAGTGACTTCGCTCGAAGGGACCAGCCTGCCGCAATCGCGACTCCTTTTCAACAACGAAGATGTCCGGGATATCACCCCGTTCGATTGGTCACCGGACGGCAACTGGATAGCCGTGCAGTTGCATCGGAAGGACCGCACGGACCAGATGGGTCTGATCTCGGTTCGGGACGGCTCGCTGCGTGTGCTGAAGTCGGCGGAGTGGCAGGGAGCGAACGAATTGTTCTTCTCACCGGATGGCAAGTATTTGGGCTTCGATGCTCCGGTCGGCGAGAGCATAAACGACCAGCGGGACGTGTTTCTTCTGGCCGTGGATGGAAGCCGCGAAGTCCCTGCCGTGGTGGACCCCAGCAACGACACCATGATGGGCTGGTCGCCCGACGGGAAATATCTCCTGTTCGCCAGCGATCGCGGTGCAACGGTTGGTCTTTGGGCGGTGCCCATTGCCGATGGCAAACCGCAAGGATCTCCCGAACCGATCAAGTCGGAAATCAGCCGGCTTTCGCTTGGGGTAAGTGCTTCCGGCAGTCTGTACACGACCGTCAACTTAGGCGGCGGAAACATCCAGGTTGCCACCGTGGATTTCGAGACCGGCAAGCCCGTCGGTGGGCCAGTCAGGCCGGCCCAGAGCTTCGCGGGATTCAACCGGCAGCCGGCCTGGTCGCCCGACGGGAAGTACCTGGCCTACCTCTCCGTGCGTGATAGAGCAGGCACAGGCAGCAGCCGGGTTATCGGGATTCAGTCTGTCGAAACCGGGCAGGTTCGCGACATTCAGCCAAGACTCAACTATTTCCAAAATTATACCTGGGCACCCGACAGCCGGTCCTTGATTGCTGACGCA
>Ga0214473_10004539_pt1 | contig 16683 bp, 9 predicted proteins | sample RVTome_7_FD_203509 | JGI IMG/M metagenome (GOLD analysis project Ga0214473, IMG submission 203509) | Soil microbial communities from uranium-contaminated site in the Upper Colorado River Basin, Wyoming, United States - RVT98D197 | ecosystem: Environmental > Terrestrial > Soil > Contaminated >... | reverse complement strand
TCGTCTGGGTGCACGACTACCAGCTCATGCTCGTGCCCGAGCGGCTGCGCAGGCGCGTTCCCGACGCGCGCATCGGCTTCTTCCTCCACATCCCCTTCCCGGCCTCCGAGGTCTTCCGCACGCTGCCCTTCCGTGGGCACCTCCTCCAGGGCCTGCTCGGGGCGGATCTGATCGGCTTCCACACCGCCTCGTACATTCGCCACTTCGAATCGTCGCTGCTGCGCCTACTCGGGATCACCTCCGACCTCGGCCGCGTGCAGGTGGACGGCCGCGAGGTGCATCTCGGCATCTTCCCGCTCGGGATCGATTTTCAGGCGTTCTCGACGGCGGGGGCGGACCCCTCCATGGACGCGGAGGTGCGCGCGCTCGGCGCCGGGCCGGGCACGCAGCTCCTGCTCGGCGTGGACCGGCTCGACTACACGAAGGGGATCCCGCGCCGGCTGCTCGCGTTCGAGCGGCTCCTCGACCGTCATCCCGAGCTGTGCGGTCGCATCCGACTGCTGCAGATCGCCGTTCCCTCACGCGAGGGGGTGAAGGCCTACCGAGAGTTTCGCGACGAGACTGACGCGCTGATCGGCCGCATCCACGGGGCCTTTGCCACGCCCCACTGGGTGCCGATCCACTACCTCCACCGCAGCGTCTCGCAGCGCGAGCTGGTGACCCTGTACCGGGCGGCCGACGTCATGCTCGTGACGCCGCTGCGCGACGGCATGAACCTGGTCGCGAAGGAGTTCGTGGCCTCGCGCATCGACGAGGACGGCGTGCTCGTGCTGAGCGAGTTCGCGGGCGCCGCCTCCGAGATGGCGGAGGCCATCCACGTGAACCCCTACGACATCGACGGCACCGCGGAGGCGTACCACCGGGCGCTCACCATGCCGGCCGCGGAGCGATGCGCTCGGATGCGTTCCCTGCGCAAGCGGGTCGCCGCCAACGACGTGAGCCGCTGGCTCCGGCGCTTCCTCGGCGCGCTCGAGAACGTCCCGCCGGCGGGAGCGTCGGCCGCTCCTTCGCCGCCCTCCGTGCTGACCCCGGTCGTCGAGCGCGTGCGCAAGGCGCCGCACCTGTTGCTCCTCCTCGACTACGACGGGACGCTCGTTCCCTTCGCCCCGACGCCCGATCTCGCGGCTCCCGACGCGGGACTGCTCGGGCTGCTGCGCGCGCTCGCCGCGAGACGCGGAGCCGAGGTCCACGTGATCAGCGGGCGCAGCCGGGAGACGCTGGAGGCGTGGCTCGGGGAGGCTCCCGTGGGACTCCACGCGGAGCACGGCTACTGGTCGCGCCGCGTCGGCAGCGTGGACTGGACGAGCGACCGGCGGCAGCCGACGATGGGGTGGCGCGCTGCGGTGCTCGACATCTTCGAGGACTTCGCCACGCGAACGCCGGGTTCGCTCATCGAAGAGAAGACCGCATCGGTCGCCTGGCACTACCGCAGCTCCGACCCCGAGTTCGGGGAGGCCCAGGCTCGCGAGCTCCTGGTGCACCTGCGGGAGATCCTGAGCAACGTGCCGGTGGAGATCGTGCCCGGCAACAAGGTGATCGAGGCCCGACTGCACGGCGTGCACAAGGGACGGATCGTGGAGCGGCTACTCGCCAGTCTACCGGCCGGCGTCACGATCCTCGCGATGGGCGACGATCGCACCGACGAGGACCTGTTCGCGGCGTTGCCCGTGGACGCCTTCGCGATTCACGTCGGTCCGGCCCCGAGCCGCGCGACGCTGCGGCTCGCCAGCGTCGCCGAGGTGCGCGCCCTGCTCCGATCGCTCCTGGACGCGCCCGCCTGAACACGGAGCCGGAGCGCTATGGGTGCGACGCGGATCCGCCCGCGGGGTAGTCGAGCGTATCGCGGAGCTCGTCGAAGTCGGTGGTGCGGAGTAGGCGAAGACCTCGAGGTCGAGGCGTTCCGCTCGTCGTGCCCGATCGCGGCTTCGAGATGCATCGGATCCTCCCGGGAAGCGCCGCGCTCGGAAACGAGCGCGCCGATCGACCCAGTTTAGGAAGGATGCCGAGTGGCCGCCCTTCGGCGCCGCGCCGCCGCAGGAGGGCGCGATGCGCGCGCTCTTGCCCGATCCGCCCGAAGACGGAACCCTCGCGTGATGTCGCGCTCACGGCTCGCGCTGCCGCTCGTCGCGGCCCTCGCCTGTACGCCCGCGTCGGACTCCGTGGTGGCGGTCACGTTCCCCGCGAGCGCCGTCGGTTCCGAAGCCGAGCTGCTCGAGGCCCAGCTCGACCGTTTCACGTCGCAACACCCCGGGGTTCGCGTCGTCCGGCAGCGCACGCCCGATGCCGCCGACCAGCGCCGCCAGCTCTACGTCCAGTGGCTCAACGCCGGCGCCGCCGATCCCGACGTGCTCCAGCTCGACGTGGTGTGGACGGCCGAGTTCGCCGCGGCGGGGTGGATCCTTCCGCTGGAGGGCCTCGCGCCCGACGTCGCCGATTTCCTTCCCGAGACGCTGCGCGCGAATCGCTGGCGGGGAGTCCTCCACGCCCTCCCCTGGTTCGTCGACGTCGGCATGCTCTTCTGGCGAACCGATCTCGTCGGCGCGGCGCCGCGAAGCTTCGAAGCCCTCTCCCACGAGGCTGCGCGCGCGGTGGACGATGGGCTCGTCCCCTTCGGGATGGTGTGGCAGGGCGCGCGCTACGAAGGCCTCGTGACCGTGTTCCTCGAGCACCTGACCGCGTTCGGGGGAGCGATCCTCGACGAGCGCGGCGCGGTCGTCGTGGACGGGCCGCCCGCGGTTCGCGCACTCGAGGCGATGCGCGCTGGCCTCGACGCGGGCGCGGTCCCGCGCGAGACGCTCTCCTGGCACGAAGAGGAGGTCCGCTTCGCGTTCCAGAACGGCCGCGCGGTCTTCATGCGCAACTGGCCCTATGCCATCCCGCTCCTCCAGGACGCGGATCGCTCCCGCGTGGCCGGCCGCTTCGGCGTCGCGGCCTTCCCGGCGGCGGGCGGCGGGCGACCCGCCGCGGCGCTCGGCGGAGCGCAGCTCGCGATCAACGCGCGCTGCGACCAGCCCGAGGCGGCGTGGCGGCTGATCGAGTTCCTGACGCAGCCGGAGCAGATGGCCGAGCGCGCGCGCGTCGCGGGCCAGCTCCCGGCGCGCCGTTCGCTCTACCAGGGCGACCTGCTCCAGGACGCGCTCGGGATTTCCGGCGAGCAGCTCCGCGAGGTGATCGAGGGTGCGGTCGCTCGCCCCGTGACCCCGGTCTACACGGAGCTCTCGGAGCGGCTCCAGGTGTGGCTGCATCGCGCGCTCTCGGGACAGGCCGAGCCCGCCGCGGCGCTGGCCTCGGCGGCGCAGGAGATGCGTGCGCTCCTCGAGCGTGCGCGTCTCGCGCCGGACGGCGCGGGCGATCGCGCCGGGGGCGCCTCCTGACGGTCCGTGCTCGCACACCGGGCGCGCGCGAGGCGTGGCTGGCGTGGGCGATGTGCCTCCCGGCCGTCGGCTCGATCGCCACCGTGGCGCTCTTTCCGCTGCTGTGGGCCGGCTGGGAGTCGCTCCACGTGCACGACCTCCGCATGCCGTGGCTCGGCCGCCCCTTCGTCGGCCTCGCGAACTACGCCGAGGCGATCGGCGACGCGCGCTTCCGCGCGGCGCTCGCGCACACCGCCGCGTTCGCCGCGGTCTCCGTCACGCTCGAGCTCGTCCTCGGGACCCTCCTCGCCGTCGCGCTCGACGGGGCGCGCCGGGGCGTGGCGCGCACGGCGGCGCTCCTGCCCTGGGCCATTCCGACGGTGGTCGCGGCGCTCGTGTGGCGCTTCCTCTTCGACGGGCCGGCGAGCGCGGCCAACGAGGTCGCGCGCCTGCTCGGCCTCTCCGACGCTCCCATCGTGTGGCTCGCGGAGCCGTGGCTCGCGTGGGTTCCTATCGTGGTCGCGGACGTCTGGAAGACGACGCCCTTCGTCGCGCTGCTCCTGCTGGCGGCCCTCCAGAACGTCCCCGCCGAGCTGGTCGAGGCGGCCCGCAGCGACGGAGCCGGCGCCTGGCAGCGCTTCTGGCACGTGAGCTTCCCGACCCTGCGGCCCGCGCTCCTCGTGGCGCTCCTCTTCCGCGCCCTCGACGCCTTCCGCATCTTCGACCTCGTGTTCGTGCTAACCGCCGGGGGGCCGGGGACGGCGACGGAGCCCGTCGCGCTCTACACGTTCCAGGTGCTGCTGCGCGACCTCCGCTTCGGCTACGGCTCCGCGCTCTCCATGACGATCTTCCTCGCCACCTTCGCGCTCGCCTGGCTCTACGTGCGCCTCGCGGGAAGCGAGCTCCTCGAGCGCGAGCGATGAAGCGGCTCGCCACCCTGGCGGCGCTCGCCGCGATCGCCCTGCCCCTCTGGCTGGCCGCCACCGCCTCGCTCTCCCCCGAGGCGCGCCTGTTCGAGGGGCCGGTGTGGCTGCCCCGGGAGCTCGCGCTCGAGCACTACCGGGCGCTCGGAAGCCACGGCGACTTCTGGCTGGGGCTGCGGAACTCGCTCGTCGTGGCGAGCCTCACCACGGCGCTCTGTCTCCCGATCGGCGCGCTCTGCGCCTACGCGCTCGCGCGCCTGCGCTTCCCGGGACGCGCCGTGCTGCTCGCCGCCACCATGGCCACGGCCATGTTCCCGCAGATTGCGATCGTCTCGCCCCTCTACCTCCTGCTGCGCGCCCTCGGTCTCGTGCACACCTACCCCGGGCTCGTCGTGCCCTACGTGAGCTTCGCGCTGCCCCTCACCGTCTGGCTGCTCGTCGGATTCCTGCGCCAGCTCCCCGCCGAGATCGAGCAGGCCGCGCTGCTCGACGGCGCGTCCCGCTGGCGCGTGTGGTTCGAGATCGTGATGCCGCTGGCCGCGCCCGCCCTCGCCGCCACCGGCATCCTGACCTTCCTCTACTGCTGGAACGAGTTCCTCTTCGCGCTCTCCTTCACGCTCGGGCCCGAGCGGCAGACGATGCCCGTCGCCATCGCGCTGCTGCGCGGGCAGTACCAGATCCCCTGGGGCACGATCCTGGCCGCGGCGGTCGTCTCCACGGCGCCCGTGGCGGCGCTCGTGCTCGCCTTCCAGCGGCGCATCACGGCGGGTCTCGCCGCCGGCGCGGTGAAGGGCTGAGCGGTGGCGTCGATCCGCCTGGAGCGCGTCTCGAAGACCTATCCGAACGGCCACGCCGCCCTCGTCGACGTGGACCTCGAGGTCGCGGACGGCGAGCTCGTGGTGCTGGTCGGGCCCTCGGGCTGCGGGAAGTCCACGGCGCTGCGCGTCGCGGCGGGCCTCGAGGCGCCGAGCGCGGGCCGCGTGTGGATCGGCGGGCGCGACGTCACGGCCGTTGCGGCGGGAGAGCGCGACGTGGCCATGGTGTTCCAGAGCTATGCGCTCTACCCGCACAAGAGCGTGCGCCAGAATCTCGATTTTTCCATGCGCATGCGCCGCGTGCCGCGCGCGGAGCGCGAGCGTCGCATCGGGCGGGTCGCGGCGCGGCTCGGGCTCGAGAGGATCCTCGAGCGCCGGCCGGCCGAGCTCTCCGGGGGCCAGCGCCAGCGCGTCGCGCTGGGCCGCGCCCTCGTGCGCGAGCCCCAGGCGTTCCTGCTGGACGAGCCGCTCTCCAACCTCGACGCCCGGCTGCGCGTGGACATGCGGGCCGAGCTCGCGCGCCTGCACCGCGATCTCGCCGCGACGATCGTCCACGTGACCCACGACCAGGAAGAGGCCATGACGCTCGGCGAACGGATCGTCGTGCTGCGCGAGGGACACATCGAGCAGGTGGGTCGCCCGGACGAGCTCTGGCGACGGCCCGCCACGGAGTTCGTCGCCGACTTCATCGGCTCGCCTGGCATGAACTGGTTCGACGTCCGCGTGGAGGAGGTGGGCGAAGCCGTCGCGATCCGCGCGGACGCGTTCGAGCTGCGCCCGGACCCCGCCGCGCTCGCGGCGCGTCCCGGACCGGTGCGTCTCGGCATCCGGCCCCACGACCTCTCGATCGGCGATCCCGGCACCGGCGCCTCGAACGCGCGCGTCGAGGTCGTGCAGAGCGTGGGAGGCACCCGCATCGTCTGGGCGCTCCTCGAGGGTGGCGGGCGGGTCTGCGCCCTCGACTCCGGGGATCGCGCGCTCGCGAGCGGCGCCGCGGTCGGCCTCGCGTTTCCATGCGAACGCCTGCACCTCTTCGATCCCGGGAGCCACCGCCGGATCGAGGGCCCTGCCTGCATCCCGGGGAACGCAACTCCCTGATTCGCTTCGCCCACCGGACCCGATGGATGGGGGGCGATGCCGCCGCGTCCGCCCTAGCGACCGGCTTCGGCCAGGAGCGCCGGCGCCGCGCCCCGCAACCGCGCCGCGTGCGCGCCGAGCCGCGCCACGAGGCCCGCGTCGCCGCCGCGGGCGCGCAGCGCCAGCGCGAAGGCGAGGGGGAGGTCGAGCGCGCGCTCGGCGGCGAGTCGCGCGCGCCAGTCGGCGAGCCAGTGCGAGGACAGCCGCAGCGTCCAGTTCGACGCGCTCCCCGAGCCAGGGGCGTTGTACGGATCGCGCAGGCCGAGGGCGTCCGTGAAGTAGATCATCACCTGGCGCGCGGGACCGAGCAGGAGCTCCGCGAGCTTCGCCTGCGCCAGCAGACCCGGCTCCTGCGCGAGTCGCTCCCGCAGGCGCTCCCGGCGCACGGGCTCGGGCTCCAGGCACGCGGCGAGGTGGGCGGCCTCGTCCGCCCCGCGATCCCCGCGCGCCCGCTCCTCCACGAGGAGCCAGATGGGGTACGTGTCGTGCGTCCCCACCATGACCCAGTCCTCGGGCCGCGCGTTCTCGATCCGGTAGACGTCCTCGGGATCCGAGAGCGCGGCCTTCTGCGTCACGCGGAAGCGCCCGAGACCGTGGCGCTCGCGCACGCGGCGCAGGGGCAGGGGCTCGGTGCTGAGCACCTCGCAGAGGATCGCGTCGGGGCCGCGTCCCGCCCGGCGCGCCTCCTCGACGATCGCGTCGAAGAAACCGGCGTAGCGCTCCACCTGCTCCGGCCGCAGCCCGGTCACCCACTCGTCCGCCCAGCGCGCGGCGGAGCGGTCGAGTTGCCCGGGCTCGGCGATCGCGAAGCGCGCGAGCTCCGGGTGATCTGGCAGATCCGGCGACGCGCGCAGTCGCGCACCTGCGCGCAGCGCGGCGCCGCGGTCCGCGAGCTCCGCGCGATAGACCCAGGGGCAGACGTACCCGTGGGGATGATCGAGACGCACCGCGTCGAACTCGGCGAAGAGCTTGCCCATGCGCTCGCCGATCAGCCCCCGCGCGGAGCCGCCCGCTGGCCCGCCCGAGCCCGCAAACTCCTCCGGTCTCAACGCGGGGTAGTCCCAGGGCTGACCTTCCGGATTCGTGCGGCTGGGCGGCGCGCCCAGCCGGTAGCCGGGCACGAGGAGGGTCTGGTGCGCCCAGCGATCCCGCTCGGCGAAGCCGATCTGCGCGTCGGCGAAGAGGCGCAGGCCCAGGCTCGCCGCGTGCTCGCGCAGCTCTTCGTGCTGCGCGTGCGCGAGGCCCTGCTCGAAGCGGAAGCGTCCCATCGTCCCGGCGTGCTTCACCGCGAGATCGCTCCTCCGGCGCCGCGCCGCCTCCGCACGCTCCGCACCCGGAATACACAGGTCTGCGTCGAGTGGCTCCCAGCTCATCCAGGAGCGATCGCCGTACTCCGCGCACAGCGCCTCGTAGAGCGCGTCGCGCTCGAGCCAGCCGCGGTGTCGCCGCTCGAAGGAGGCGAAGGCTTCCGCGAGGTACGCGAGGGATGGCTCTCCGCGCCGGGCGCGGAAGCGCGACCAGGCCTCGTCGAGGAGGAGCCGCTGGAGGCGCGCGGCCTCCCGGGGGAGTGTGCGGCCGGGCGCGCCGGCTCGCCGCGTGGCGAGCAGGGAGGCCACACGATCGGGATCGAGGAGGCGTCCCCAGCGGTCCTCCGCCAAACGCGCCGCGGCGATCGAGAGCGAACTCCGCGCGAAGATCGCCGCGTCGTACGGCGAGGCGTCGGCGGCGGCGGTCTCGCCCTGCGGGCCGAGCTGGACCGCGTCGAACCCGATCGCGCGCGCCCACTCGAGGAGCCCGCGCGCCTCCCGCGCGTACGGCGAGCCGCGGCCCACGTCCTCGTCGTCGGCCGCGGGGAACGCGGCGTCGTGGATGCCGAAGGCGAGGCTGCGGATCCCCAACGCCGCGCGGGCTGCCTCGAGGCACGCGCGTTCCTCCGCGCTCGCGATCACGCGCCGGGGTCCGCGGGTAGCCCGAGCAGCTCGCGCAGGCGCCGCAGGGGCAGCGGCGCCCAGTCGGCGCGGTGGTTCAGCTCATAGGCGAGCTCGTAGACGTTCTTCTCCAGCAACAGCGCGCTCAGCAGCACCTCGAGCTGTCCGCGATCGCGCGGCACGAGCTCGGCTCCCTCGATCCGGTGGAGATACGTGCGCAGGAACGAGGAGCTGATCCAGGCCCGCCAGAAGCGCGCCCACGGCCGGAGGGTCGCCACGTCCTCCTCGCGCACGACGCCGCCCCGCTCGATCGCATGGAACGGCGCCTGCGCCGCGTAGTCGAACGAGCGCAGCATCCCGCACACGTCGCGCAGGGGCGATCGCTTGATGCGTCGCTCGGTCGTGGAGCGGCCGGGCTCACCCTCGAAGTCGATGATCACGAAGTCGCTGCCCGCGTACAGCACCTGCCCCAGGTGATAGTCGCCGTGGCAGCGGATGCGCTGGCCCTCGATGCGCCGGTCCCGGAGGGCGGCGTAGGTCTCGAGGGCGCGCTCCTCCAGCGCCGCAATCTCCGGCGCCGAGAGCCGCGCTTCGGGCGGCAGCGTCGAACGGCGCTCCTCGAGCAGCTGGAACGCCCGTCGCGCCTCGTTGCGCAGCGACTGATACAGCGACCGGCGATACAGCGAGGTGAAGGGCTCCGGCGCGAAGGCCGGGTCCTCCCGATCGGAGGCGAGCGCCAGGTGCAGCTCCGCAGTGCGGGCTCCGAGCGTGCGCGCCATCTCGAGCTGTGCGCCCAGGAGCTCGAGCGCCACCGGCGACGGGTCCGCCGCGACGAAATCGAGGAGCGGGCCGCCGACCTCGGGCGCCGGCGCCTGCGACTCGAGCGCCCGCTCGAAGAACTGATCCACCTGGTCGAGCACGTAGCTCCACGCGTCGCCCTGGTTCGGGACGAAGCCCTGGAGGATGCCGAGCGTGCGCGCCTCGCCGCGGGTCGGCCGGTACTCGAGGGCGCCCAGCACTGGAGCGATGTGAGTGAAGCCCGTGCGCTCCGTGAGGAAGCGCCCGATCTCGAGCTCGGGGTTCACTCCCTCCGTCAGGCGGCGGAAGAGCTTGAGGATCAGCCGTTCGCCGAACGCCACCGAGGAGTTGCTCTGCTCGCCGCGGAGGAGCCGCGGTCGAAGCGCCTCGGGGTCGTCGCCGAGGCGCTCGCGCAGCGGTCCGATTGGCGACGCGGAGAGCTCCCCGGCGGCGCCTGGCAGCCGCCGGCGGCGCACGATCGCGCCCAGCAGCGCCCGGCACGCCTCGGGGTCCTCCAGCGCCTCGAAGAGCACGCCCGCGCCGCGGTCGTCGCCGGACTCGAGCTCCGCCAGGATCGCACCGGGCGCGCGCTGACGCAGCTCCGCGGCCCGCGCGCCGCGCGCGAGGCCCAGGGCCAGCGCGTAGGTCTCGCGTCGCGCCTCGGGCTGCGCCACGTCCACGAGCGCGAGCGCCGTCTCGCCGGCGTTGGGGACGAGGATCGCGTCCTTGAGGTGCGTCGCGCCGCTGACGCGTGCCTTGCCGCCGAACCAGCGTCGGCCCCGCAGGATCCCGGGCAGCGCCGCCTCGAATGCCTCGCGCCCACCCGCGCGGAACAGGTTCTGCCACGCACCACGCACGCGAAGCCGCGGGACCGCGGCACCGACCTCGACGCTCTCAGGCCGACCCCCCTCGGGCTCCAGGGAGAACCAGTAGAACGAGTGGGGGCCCAGCGTGAGCAGGTAGGGAGGCTCGCCGATCCGGGGGAACGGCGTGCCCCCGAACAGCTCCACGGCCACGCGACCCTCGAAGGCGGCCAGGTCGAGCTCCACGTACTGCACGAAGCGCGACAGGTTCGCCACGATGAGCAGGCACTCGTCCTCGTGGCGGCGCAGGAAGGCCAGCACCTTGCGATTCGACGGCTGCAGGAACTCGATCGAGCCGCGTCCGAAGGCGCGATGGCGCTTGCGCAGGGCGATCAGCCGCTTCATCCAGTTGAGCAGCGAGTGCCGGTTCCCCTGCTGCGCTTCGACGTTGACGCTCTCGTAGTGGTACTCGGGGTCGAAGATGACGGGCAGGTGGAGCTTCTGGGGGGTGGCGCGCGAGAAGCCGGCGTTCCGATCGGAGCTCCACTGCATGGGAGTGCGCACGCCGTTGCGGTCTCCCAGGTAGATGTTGTCCCCCATCCCGATCTCGTCGCCGTAGTAGAGGACCGGGGTGCCGGGCAGCGAGAAGAGCAGCGCGTTCAGCAGCTCGATGCGGCGACGGTCGTTGCCGAGCAGCGGCGCGAGCCGCCGCCGGATGCCGAGGTTGATGCGCGCCTCCGCGTCGTGGGCGTAGACGCGGTACATGTAGTCGCGCTCCTCGTCCGTCACCATCTCGAGCGTGAGCTCGTCGTGGTTGCGCAGAAAGAGCGCCCACTGGCAGCCCTCCGGGATCGCCGGCGTCTGCTTCAGGATGTCGAGGATCGGGAAGCGGTCCTCCATCTGCACCGCCATGAACAGGCGCGGCATCACCGGGAAGTGGAAGGCCATGTGGCACTCGTCCGCCTTCCCGAAGTAGGCGGCGGCGTCCTCCGGCCACTGGTTCGCCTCCCCGAGCAGCATGCGGTCCTCGTAGCGCTCGTCCATGTAGCGCCGCAGCTCGCGCAGGAAGCCGTGCGTCTCGGGCAGGTTCTCGCAGGACGTTCCCTCACGCTCGAAGAGGTAGGGGACGGCGTCGAGCCGCAGGCCGTCGACGCCGAGCCGGAGCCAGAAGTCGACGAAGCGCAGCACCTCGCGGTGGACCTCGGGGTTTTCGAAGTTCAGGTCGGGCTGGTGCGCGTAGAAGCGGTGCCAGTAGTAGGCTTTGGCCAGCGGGTCCCAGGTCCAGTTCGAGTGCTCGAAGTCCTTGAAGATGATGCGGACCTCGGCGTAGCGCTCGGGCGTGTCGCACCACACGTAGAACTCGCGCTCCGGGCTGCCGGGCGGCGAGCGGCGCGCCCGCTGGAACCAGGGATGCGTGTCCGAGGTGTGGTTAATCACCAGCTCGGTGATGACGCGCAGGCCCCGGCGGTGCGCCTCGCGCAGGAAGACCTTGAAGTCGTCCAGCGTGCCCGAGTCGGGGTGCACGGCCTGGTAGTCCGAGATGTCGTAGCCGTCGTCGCGCAGCGGCGACGGGTAGAAGGGGAGCAGCCAAAGGGCCGTCACCCCGATGTCGTGGAGGTAGTCGAGCCGGTCGGTGAGTCCCCGGAAGTCGCCCTTGCCGTCGGCGTCGCTGTCCTGGAAGGCGCCCACCCGCAGCTCGTAGATCACCGCTTCCCGGTACCAGAGGGGGTCGCGCGCCGGATGCCCGCTGCGACGCCGCTCGCGCTGGTTCCCCCGCTCCGCCACCGGTCGCAACCTAGCCGAGACCGCCCGGGATCGCACCGACCCGACGGTATCTACGGGCCGGCGAACGGATCCACGATCACCGGCGCCGGGTCCGTGAGGGCGGACTGGAAGAAGACCGTGCGCTGGAGCTCGGACTCCGCGGCGCTCTGCGCGCAGAAGTGGCCGTTCGGCTGGCCGACACAGCCTGGAGTCGGCGGGATCCCCGGCACGCCCGCGGGCACGTACTGCATGAAGGCAGACGTGGTGGCGTCGTCGACGTTGGCGCGAATGGGTCCCGTGAGCGGGATGAGGAAGGGAAAGGACTCCTGCACGGGCTCCAGGTGGGGGATCGGTCCCAGCAGCCAGGCGAGGGAGCGCGTGGAGTTGTTCGGCACCTGCGAATCGGAGACGCCCTCGATCACGAAGAGGCTCGATCGTCCTGCGACCGACCTGAGGAGCTCCAACGCTCGAGTCGTCTGGGCCGCGTGCGTTCTAGCGCGACTCGACCTCGGCCAGGATCCCGCGAGCGGCGTCAGCCTCGGGGAAGGACCCCGTCGCGAGCGCCTCTTCGAGGGCGCGACGGGCCGCGTCGGTCTCGCCTCGGGCGAGGAGGACCGTGCCCAGCCGATAGCGAAGCGTGGCATCGCCGGGGTGCGCCGCGAGCGCGCCTTCCAGCGTGCGCGTCGCGGAGTCGAGCTCTCCCCGGCGCAGCTGCACGAAGGCGAGCGTGTCGAGCACGTGGGGCGCCGGCTCGAGCTTCGCCGCCCGCTCGGCGAGGGCGAGGGCGAGGTCGAGATCCTCGCCCTCCTGTGCGAGGAGCCACGCGAGGTGGTGAGCGGCCTCGGCGTGGCCGGGGTCGCGCACCAGCAGCGCTCGTAGCCGCTGCACGGCCTCCGCCGGTCGCCCGAGCTGGGCGGCCAGCTGAGCCGCCCGGTAGGCCACCTCGGCGTCGTTCGGGTCCGCTTCGAGGGAGCGCTCGAACCAGGCCAAGGCCTGCTGCGCGTCGCCCCCACGGAAGGCGAGGGCGCCGAGGCCCGCGAGCGCGCCGGGATGGCTCGCATCCAGGGCGAACCCCCGATCGAAGGCGGCGCGGGCCTCTGCGTCGCGACCGAGCTCGAGCAGGAGCCGCCCGCGCACGTCGTGGAGGTCCGAGCTCTTCGGCCGAGCCTCGAGCGCGCGGTCCACGACAGCGAGCGCCTCCCGGCCGCGGCCTGCCGCCATGCGGGCACGCGCGAGCGCGTGGAGCACGGACTCGTTCTCGGCCGCCGTGAAATCGAAACCACTCTCGTCGAGCACGGCGGCCTCGGCCGCGGCCCCCCCCACCCGCCGCGCGAGCTCCGCGCGGAGGATCGTGGCCTCCGCGCTCTTCTTCTGCCGCTCGAGCGCCCCGAGGAGATCACCGACGGCGTCTTCCATCCCCGCCGCCTGCGCGGCGACGACGGCGATGCGGTAGGGCTCGATTCCCTGGTACGGATGCGACCGGATCTGGTAGCCGGCGTACATCACCGCCTCGTCGTATCTGCCCAGGACGTTGGCGATGCGAGCCGCAGCGAGCCCCGCGTCCGTGGCGCGGGCGTCCGAGCGGACCGACTCGCGATACTCCTCGAGGGCGCGCTCGAGGTCGCCGAGCTCCTGAGCCGCGCGGCCCGCGAGCGCCCGCGCCACCGCGTTGTTCGGCCAGCGTGCAAGTCCCGAGTCGAAGGCCTGCAACGCCTCGGCGGATCTGCCGCGCTCGAGGAGGATGCGCCCGCGCAGGAGCTCGCGGTACTCGGGTGCCTCGAGCTTCTCGACCAGCGGCTCGGCCTCGTCCAGGCGGCCCGCCTCCACGAGCAGGTTCGCGCGCAGGAAGGCGAGCTCGGCCCGGTCGGGGTCGCGCGCGAGCGCCTCGCCGAGCGTCGCCGCCGCCGCCTCGAACTCCCCGTCGAGGCGCTGTAGCTCGGCGAGCGCCTCCCAGGAGCGCGGGTCCTTCGAGAGCCGGGTCGCCTCGCGCAACGTCTCCTTCGCCTCGTCGCGCTGCCCCATCACCCAGAGCTGATTCGCGAGGCCGACCCGGAACGGGAGGGAGTCGGTCGCTCCTTCGATCGCTGCCCTCCAGGTCTCGAGCGCAGGCTCGAGCTGCGCTGTCGCCGCGAGGTACTCGGCGAGCGCCCCGACCGCCTGGGCCTCAGTCGGGGACTCCGCGACGCACCGGCGCAGGGCCTCCTCTGCGGCCGCGCTCGGCACGAGGCGCTCGCGTGGGTCCGCGACGGAGGCGACCGGGCCGAGGCTCGCGCGGGCCATCGAGCCGAGAGCTGGTCGTCGGGGCGCTGGCGGCTGATCCTCCCTCAGCCGGAGAGAAGCCATCGCCACGCAGCTGCTCGCGACCAGGGCCGTGTTCGTTTCCGCCTCGGCGCGACGCTTCACCACCTCGTAGGCCTCGGCAGCCTCCGGTCGCTCCAGCGCAGCGAGGACCGTGGCGCGCTGCGACAGGCCTTGGAGGTCCTCCGGTGCGACCTCCAGGAAGGAGTTCAGCTCTTCGAGCGCGGCGGGGAGATCGCGGAGCTGGAGATGCGCGCGCGCTTCGAGCATGTGGGCCGGGGCGCTCTTCGGGTCTCGTACGAGCACGCCGTCGGCGACGGCGATCGCCTGCTCGGGGTTTCCGGTGTCGAGAAGCGCCGACGCAAGCAGGAGGCCGGACTCGACGGCGAAGCTCTCGTGCTCGCTCGCGCGGCGCAGCGGCCATAGCGCCAGGGTCGGCGCCCCCGTCCGCAGGAACGCGACCCCGAGCAGGTGGTTCGCCTCGGCAGCGTCCGGCGTCTCGGCGAGCAGCGCCCCGAGGGGCTCGATCGATTCCTGGAATCGCTCGGAAGCGTGGAGCTCACGGATGGCGTCGAGGCGGCGATCGACGGAGTCGGCCGCCGGCGGGCAGGCGACCGAGACGAGCGCCGGGAGGCAGCACGCGAGTACTCGGGTGAGTAGCGTTCGACGTCCCGCGGGCTCACAGCACGACTTCATCCGGAGCTCAACCTTCGTTCGAGTCGTCCCGTATGACGATCGTCTCTTCGTGACGGCAGAGTAGACCTTCGGCTTCGTGAACGGCGTTCAGTGTACGCGAACAGCGTTCAGTGTACGCGCGCCCAGCTCCGTGATTGGATTCTACTTGACTACGAGGGTCGTCTTCTGATGTAGTGGGTACGTCCCGTTCCGCGCGCCGGAGGGGCTCCGACAGACGACGGAACGAGGCAATCCCGTGGACGTGGAGGGACGTACCATGCGCCGTTCGTTGCTTCTCTCGACCGTGTCAGCCCTGATCCTCGGAGTCGCAGCCTCGACCACGGCCGCGCCGAGAGAGTTCACGGGCACGCTCACCATCCGCCTACCCTTTGGCTTCAACGCGAACACCCCCGGCTCGGGCACGGGCACCAGCGACGGAGGATTCCCGTCGCCCGCCACCATCGGCAGCGGCGTCTTCCCGGTGCATACGACGGTCGGCTTCACCCAACCGTTCCTGGGAGTCATCAGCGCCGTCGAGATCGCCGCACCCGGTTCTCCGGGCGTTCCCGGCAGCAACGGCCCCCTCAACTGGAACGGCTTCTCGGGCGGGATGCCCCTCAACGCGAGCGCCTTCCTCAAGGGCTTCGGTACGACGCTCGGTGCGATTCCCCTGAACGTCGTGGGAGTCGGAGGCACGCAACCCTTCCAGATCGGGAGCCTGCAGGGTTCGGTCGTCGGCAACCTGTACCAGCTCGGGTACTTCTTCCTGACCGGCACGCTCAACGGCTCCTTCCTCACCGTCTTCGCCTCCGGCTTCGACGCTCGGACCGCGAACGGCGCCGGCCAGCTCCAGATGGTCGCCCCGACGTTCATCAACTTCAGCGGTTTCGGCAGCGTCCCGGCCGCGGCCATCCTCTCCCTCAATTTCGTCGGGCCTCCCGTGGCCGATTTTCAAATCTTCAACTTCCAACCCTCGAGGTTCGAAGAGGTCGTGTTCTTCAGTTCCTCGTTCGATCCATCTGGCATCGGCATCGAGACCTACCTCTGGGACTTCGGAGACGGCACGACGTTCGAGACGAACGACGCTTGCTGTCCTCGGCATTTGTACGCCGCGGACGGCGACTACACCGTGCAGCTGACCGTGACGACCTTCGACGGTCGCTCGGCGTCCACCTCGAAGATCATCAGCATCGAGACGCACGACGTCGCGATCACGAAGTTCTCGGTCCCGAAATCGGCGTCGCCGGGCCAGACGCGCGGCATCACGGTGGGCGTCAACAGCCGACTGTTCCCGGAGCAGGTCCAGGTTGACTTGTTCCGCAGCCTGCCGGGCGGGGGCTTCGCGCAGGTGGGAAGCCTCGTGCAGTCGGTGCCCGTCCGGAGCGGGAACCGCACCACGAGCTTCCCCTTCAGCTACACGTTCACCAGCGAAGATGGAGCGGTGGGCAAGGTGACCTTCCGGGCCACGGCGACGATCCTCACGCACAGGGATGCGCTGCCCGGGGACAACGAGGCGATCGCCCCGCCGACGAAGGTGTCCGCCAAGTGAGGGCGCGGCGCCGAAGCGGGGCCGCCCTCGCAACGGCGCACGCTCCAGGATCCCCGCCGGCGGCGATTCGCATCGCCGCCGGCAGAGTGCGAGCCGTGAGCGCCGGCGCCTCGTGAAGGTCCCCCACGCGCGCTGGCTGGCGCTCCTTCTCGCCGTCCTGTTCGGCGCCGCGGGTTGCCCGCAGCGCGAGGAAGCGGCCGACCCCTGGCCTCGCGGCACGGCGGACGCGATCCCCGAGCTCCGACGGCGCGACGACCTCAACGTGGTCTTCGTGCTGATCGACACGCTCCGGGCGGACCATCTCGGGGCCTACGGTTACGCGCGCGAGACGAGCCCGGTGATGGATCGCATGATGGCCCGGGGCGTGCGCTTCGCTCGGGTCGAGTCGCAATCGAGCTGGACCAAGGCTTCGATGGCGTCGCTGTGGACCGCGACCCATCCCGCGAGGACCGGGATCCACCGCTACTCCGACGCCCTCTCCGAGGCGGCGTCGATGCCAGCCGAGATCCTGCACGAGGCCGGCTTCGTCACGTGCGGCGTCTTCCGGAACGGCTGGCTCGCCCCGAACTTCGGCTTCTCCCAGGGCTTCGACCTCTACACCAAGCCCACGCCGAGCGTGGACCGCGAGCGCTTCGCCCAG
>Ga0214473_10004538_pt1 | contig 16684 bp, 16 predicted proteins | sample RVTome_7_FD_203509 | JGI IMG/M metagenome (GOLD analysis project Ga0214473, IMG submission 203509) | Soil microbial communities from uranium-contaminated site in the Upper Colorado River Basin, Wyoming, United States - RVT98D197 | ecosystem: Environmental > Terrestrial > Soil > Contaminated >... | reverse complement strand
CCGTGATCATGGACGGCAACGGCCGCTGGGCACGCGCCCGCGGCCTGCCCCGCGTGCGCGGTCACTCGGCCGGTATGGACGCCGTGCGAGACACCATCGAAGGTGCCATCGAGGTGGGCGTGCCCATCCTCACCCTGTTCGCCTTCTCGCAGGAAAACTGGAACCGGCCGGCGGCGGAGGTCTCGGCGCTCATGCGCCTGCTGCGCCAGTATGTCATCAAGGAGCGTGACGAGCTCAAGGCGCAGGGTGTGGAGGTGCGCATTTTCGGCCACCGGGACCGGCTCGCGCCGGCCGCCCGACGCGCCATCGAGGGGATCGAGGCGCATACCTCCGGTGGCGCCAGCCTGCGCCTGAATCTGCTCATCAGCTATGGCAGCCGCGCCGAGATCACGCGGGCGGCCCGCCTGTTGGCGGAAAGCGTGCAGGCTGGCGAACTGGATCCTGCCGACATCACCGAGGAGCATGTGGCCGCCAACCTCTACACGGCTGGCATTCCCGACCCTGACCTCCTCATCCGCACCTCGGGCGAGCAGCGCATCAGCAACTTCATGCTCTGGCAGCTGGCCTACACCGAACTCTTCATCACGCCGGTCCTGTGGCCGGATTTCCGGCGCCAGGAATTCTTCGCCGCACTGGCGGACTACCAGAAGCGGGAGCGCCGCTTCGGCCGGGTGAGCGCGCCGTCGTGACGCTCCGCCATACGGTGACGCATGGCCATCCTGTGACGCATGGCCATCCTGTGACGCGTGGCCATCCTGTCACGGGTGGCGATCCTGTGACGTGCGGCCATCCTGTGACGCGTGGCCATCCTGTCACGGGTGGCGATCCTGTGACGTGCGGCCATCCTGTGACGCGTGGCCACCATGGCCGGTGATCTCGGCAAGCGTGTGGCTGTGGCGGCCGTGGGGATTCCCGCGGCCGTGGCCGTGCTGTGGGCGGGCGGCTGGGTGCTCGGTCTGGTGCTCGCCCTCGTGGCGGCGCTGTGCGTGCGCGAGCTCTTCCTGCTGGCGGAGCCGCGCGGCGTGCGGGCCTTCGCGGTGGTGGGCGTGCTGTTCGCCGCTGGCCTGGTGCTGCTGGCCAGCGCCACCGGCACGGCCACGGCGCAGGCGGCCTACGCCTGGCCCGCGGTGCATGTCCTGGTCCTGCTGGCGGCCGCCGCCGGGATCTGGCTGCGCGGCGTGGAGGGCAAGCCGCTGGGCGCCGCCGCGCTCACGGTCTTCGGCGCCGTTTTCGTGGGCGGCGCGCTGAGCTACGCCGTGTTCCTGCGCCACCTGGACCTGACGCAGGCGGGCGGCCCGGCCGTGCCCGACCGGTGGGCCGGGGCCGCGCTGCTGGCGTTCCCCATCGCGCTGACCTGGATCGGCGACTCCGCGGCCTACTTCGGTGGCCGGGCGTGGGGGACCACCAAGCTCATCCCGTCGGTGAGCCCGGCAAAGACGCGTGCCGGCGCGCTGTCCAGCCTGGTGGGAACCGCGCTCGTCGGGGCGGGGTACGCGGCCTTCGTATTCCAGGCCTGGCAGGCCATCCCGGTGGGGGTGGTGGCGGGCGCCGTGGGCGGCGTGCTCATCTCGGTCGTTGCCCAGGTGGGGGATCTGGCCGAGTCCCTGTTCAAGCGAGAGGCCGGCGTGAAGGACTCCGGGACCCTCCTGCCCGGCCACGGTGGCGCCCTCGACCGATTCGACTCGCTGCTCTTCTCCATTCCCGTGGCCTACTGGTACCTGGCCTGGGTGCTGGGCATCGGGGGGAGCGTCCCCTGGCCGTGATCGGCGTAGCCATCCTCGGCTCGACCGGCTCCATCGGCCGGAGCGCGCTGCGTGTGCTGGAGCGCCATCCCGACCGCTTCCGGATCGTGGCGCTGGCCGCCCATTCGCGGGGCGAGGAGCTGGTCGCGCAGGCGCGCGCGCACGGGGTTCGGCTGGCGGTGCTGGCCAACGGCGGTCCGGTGCCCGACGCGCCGGGCGTGCGGGTGCGCACCGGCCCGGAGGCGCTGCTCGAGGCGGCCGCCCACCCGGACGCCGACGTGGTGCTGAACGCCGTGGTGGGTGCCGCGGGGCTGGAGGCCACGCTGGCCGCGCTCGGTGCTGGCAAGCGGCTGGCGCTGGCCAACAAGGAGTCGCTCGTGGCGGGTGGGGAGCTGGTCCAGGCGGCGCTGCGGGCGGGCGGCGGCCAGCTCGTTCCGGTGGACAGCGAGCACAGCGCCATCCTGCAGTGCCTGGCCGGCAGTGGTGCGCGCACAGCGGACGTGCGGCGGGTGGTGCTGACGGCGTCGGGCGGTCCGTTTCGTGCCTGGAGCGCGGAGCGTCTGGACGGCGCTGAGCCGAGGGACGCGCTCAAGCATCCCACGTGGGACATGGGCGCCAAGATCACGGTGGATTCGGCCACGCTGGCCAACAAGGCGCTCGAAGTCATCGAGGCGCACTACCTCTACGGCCTGGACTACGACGCCATCGAGGCGGTGGTCCACCCGCAGTCCATCATCCACTCGTTCGTGGAGCTGGTGGACGGCTCCGTACTGGCGCAGTTGGGCTTCCCGGACATGGAGCTGCCGATTCTCTACGCGCTCTCCCACCCGGAGCGCGTGGCGGACAGCGGGACGCGGCGCTTCGATCCGGTGGCGGCGGGGCCGCTCACCTTCGAGGCCGTGGACCGGGAACGCTTCCCGGCGTTCGCGCTCGGGGAGGCGGCGGGCCGTGCGGGCGGCACGGCGCCGGCCGTCTACAACGCGGCCAATGAAGTGGCCGTAGCGGCCTTCCTGGCGGGCCGCCTGACCTTTACGGGGGTAGCGGAAGTCATCCGCGCCACCCTGGACATGCACGATCCGCGGGCGGCGGACACGCTCGAGAGCGTGCTCGAGGCCGATGGCTGGGCCCGGGGCACCGCCGCGGATGCACTGGAGAAGCAATGCTGATCACCATTCTGGCCACGATCGTGGTGCTGGGCGTCCTCATCTTCGTGCACGAGTTGGGGCACTTCCTGGCGGCCAAGGCTGTGGACATCGAGGTGCCTCGCTTTTCCATCGGCTTCGGGCCGCGGGTGATCGGCTTCACGCGAGGCGAGACAGAGTACGTGATCTCCCTCCTGCCGCTGGGCGGCTACGTGAAGATGGCGGGCATGGAGGAGATGGAAGCCATCGAGGGTGGCGGGGCGGACCGGAAGGGTAAAGCCGGCGAACAGGACGGTGCAGCCCGGCAGGGTGAGACCGACGAACAGGACGGTGCAGCCCGGCATGGTGAGACCGACGAACAGGGCGGGCCAAAGGGGCAGGGTGAGACACCGGCCATGGCGCCCGACGGGGGGGTGGCCAGGCGCACACCGAATCCGCGCGACTTCGAGTCCAAGTCCCTGCTGGCGCGCACCATGGTCATCTCGGCCGGCGTCATCTTCAACATCATCTTCGCCTGGTTCGTCTTTGCCGCGAGCGCCATGATCTGGGGTGTGCCGCAGGCGGGACCCGCCGAGGTGGGCGCGTTCCGGGAGGCGCTGCTGCCCGAGGGCACGGAGGCGCTGCTCGAGGTGCCGCCCGGCAGCGTGGTACGGGCCGTGAACGGGCGCGACGTGGACGACGCGGCCGAGCTTGAGATGCGCCTCATGACGGCGCCGGCGGGCGCGGCCACCCTGAGCTTCGTCGACGGCCGCACGGTGGAGCTGACGCTACCGGCCGGGGACACCGCCCGGGCCATGCTCGTCAGCCAGTTCGCCGCCGATCACCCCGCCGAGCTGGCGCAGATCATCCCCGGCGGTCCGGCGGCCCGTGCCGGCCTCCAGCCCGGCGACGTGATCGTGGCGGTGGACGGCCAGCCCGTGGAGACGTGGCGCACCTTCCAGGAGCTCGTGGAGGAGGCGGCCGGCCGCGAGCTGGCCCTGGTAGTGGCGCGCGACGGTGAGCGCGTGCCCGTTCGCGTGACGCCCGAAGCGCAGACGGTGGAGGGGGGCAGGGAAGCGGGCCGCATCGAAGTGGCCGCCGCGCTACCGCCCCGGCCGCGCGATCGGCTCGGACCGGTGGGGGCCACCGTCTATGGCGCCGACCGGACGTGGACCTTCACCGCGCTGACGGTGGAGTTCCTGGGTGGCCTCTTCAAGGGGGAGCAGTCCGCGCGCGACGTGGGCGGCCCGATCCTCATCGGCCAGCTGAGCGGCCAGGTGGCGCGCGCCGGCTTGGAGGAGTTCCTGGGCTTCATGGCGCTCTTCTCCGTGAACCTGGCCGTGCTGAACCTGCTGCCCATCCCCGTGCTGGATGGGGGCCACTTGGTCTTCCTGGGCATCGAGGCCGTGCGCGGCCGCGCCCTTTCCTTCGAGGCGCGCATGCGCTGGACGCAGGTGGGTTTCGTGATTGTGCTGGCCATCATGGCATGGGCGCTGGGCAACGACGTGCTGCGGGCGCTTGGAATCTAGGGTCAGGGCCGCTCAATCCCCCTCCCGATACCCCAACAGGTCCCCCGGCTGGCACTCCAGTTCCCGGCAGAGCGCCTCCAGCGTGGAGAAGCGGACGGCCCTGGCCTTGTTGGTCTTCAGGATGGAGAGATTGGCAAGCGTCAAGCCCACGCGCTCGCTGAGTTCCGTGAGCGTCATGCCGCGCCGCTCCAGGACCCGATCGAGATGTACTTCGATCCCCACCTAGATTACCAGCGCCTGCTCGTCTTCGAGCTCGGTGCCGCGGCGAAAGACCTCCGCCAGGGCCAGCAGTACGAGACCGAAGAAGACCACCGAAGGGTCGAGCGATATACCCGTCGGAATGCTGAACGTGCTGCTGACCAGAGCCGGGCGCACGGCCAACGACGTAACGGATTCGATCACGCCTTCCAGCAGCGCGAGCGCGAGCGCGATCACACCCAGCCAGCGGAGGCGCCTCGCGTTGGCCGCGTCGAAGGGGGTGCCGTCGCGCACACGCTGGAATATGCGCCGCAGATTGTGGAGGAAGAGGAGCATCAGCGCGCCCATCAGCGCAAAGTAGGTCCACAGCAGGAGGAAGAGCCCCCAGGGGAGAATCGAAATCGGCAGCCTGAGTGAACCCTGCACCTCCTCGACCTCGAGCCGGGCTTCACCCCAGCGCGTGAGCACGGCGCCGTCCACGTCCACGAGCTCCGCCGGCACCGTCAGCCCGATGACCCAGTCGGGATCATCACCGGCCAGCAGCTTCACCGCAGGCAGTCCTGTCACCACGATGATGCCCATGAAGGCCAGCCAGAAAAAGGCGATGGTGGTGAGCCCGGTCAGCCACCTCGCCACCCGGTCCGAACGGTAGCCTGCCATCGCTCCTCCTGCGCGTCATGAATATCGAATATTGAATATCGATAATATCGATAAGCGATAAATCACGCAAGCCCGAGGTCCCGCTAGGAGCGATCCGCGTCCTCCGGTCCCTCCGTCAGCAGCCGGGTCGTGAACTCCTGGGCCTCCTCCATGGCGTCAAGGCGCCGGGCGGTGCCGTCGACCCCCTCCGCCATGCGCTCCAGGCGCCTGCGGAGTTCGGTCAGCTCCGCCAGTTCAGCGGCCGTCCCGCCGCCCGCGCCGCGGTCTTCCAGCGCACGGACGAAGCGCAGAGCCAGATAGAAGCCGCCGCCCAGGATGACGATCCAGAACAGCATCGGCATGAAGAACAAAAAAGGTGGCATCAGCTCTCCAGTGTTGTCACCACAACCGCAGCTGCGGCGGCGCCAGCGCCCGGCGCGCCTCCACCAGTTCCACCGGCGTCATGGGCTCGTGCTGTCCGGCCACCTCCAGGGCGCCGCGGTAGCCCGCGCGCTCCAGCGCCCGGCCCACCACTTCGCGCGCCAGCCCGCCGTCATTGCAGTGCACGCTCAGGTGCGCGAGCACCACGTGCGCCAGCTCGTCGTGGTGGAGCTCCGTGGCCAGCTCGGCGGCTGCCTCGTTGGACAGGTGGCCGTGGCTGGAGGCAATGCGCTGCTTCACGGACCAGGGGTAGGGGCCGTTCCACAGCATCGGGGTGTCGTGGTTGGCCTCCAGCACGAGCATGTGGCAGCCGGCCAGCTCGGCACGGACGCCGGCGTTCGGGCGGCCAAGGTCGGTGGCCACGCCAAGGCGGCAGCCGCTTTCGGGGTGTGCGACGGTCACGGCCACGGGATCCACGGCGTCGTGCACCGTGAGGAATGGACGCACCTCGAAGGGGCCCACGCGGAAGGGTGTGGCGGGACCGTAGCTGTGTACCCGCTCGCTGCCATTGAGCAGCCTGGCGCACGCGGCGCGGGTGCGCTCGGTGAGGTGGAGCGGCACGCGGAAGCGACGCGCCAGCACGCCCATGCCACGCGTGTGATCGCCGTGCTCGTGCGTGATGACGATGGCCGCGAGCGTTTCGGGGTCGGTCCCCACGCTGCGCAGGCGCCGCTCCAGGTCCCGCCCGCTGAAGCCGGCGTCCACCAGCACGCGGAAGTCACCCGCCTCCACCAGGGTGGCGTTGCCGCCGCTGCCGCTGCCGAGCACGGTGACCCTCATGGGGCCCGCCGAGGCGCGCGGCCCCGCGGCCCGCACCGGACGCGGACAGTGGCCGTCATGCCTCGCGCCGTTCGAAGACGCCCCGCAGGATGGCGCGCATGCCGTCCGGGAGCGGGATGTCCCGTCTGGCCATGGCCTTCTCGGCCACGGGCAGGAATCTTTCGATGTCGTAGTCGCCGGCATCCGCGGCCGCGCCCCAGGTGAAGGGCGGTACGTACTTGGGCGGCATGCCGCCGAACAGGTTGGTGCCCACGCCGACCACCGTGCCCGTGTTCAGCATGGTGCCGATGGCGGTCTTGACGTGGTCGCCGAGCAGGCAGCCCAGCTTCATCTGGCCGGTGTCCGCCTCCCCGTCGGGCGTCCACAGGCGGACGGTGCCGTAGTTGTTCTTCAGGTCGCTGTTGGTGGTCAGCGCCCCCAGGTTCACCCAGCGGCCCAGGTAGGCGTGGCCCAGGAAGCCGTCGTGGGCCTTGTTGCTGTGGCCCAGGATGACGCTCTCCTCCACCTCGCCGCGCACCTTGCACGCGGGGCCGATGCTCACGGCTGCGAAGCTGCCGCCCAGGAGCGTACTGCCGCGGCCCACGTAGGCGGGCCCGGCCAGGCGGGTGAAGGCGCGCAGCGTGACGCGGTCATCCAGCCAGATGGGACCGGCACGGAAGTCCAGCACCACGCCGGGCTCCATGGTGACGCCACTGCCCAGGCGGAGCTGGCCCGGGCTGAAGCCTATGCTCGTGGCCTCGCGCGGCACGTCGGCGGTGAAGGCGTGGTGGTCGTGGAGCGTGCTGGCCACGTCGCGCCGGACCTGCTCGGCGTTCATGGCCACCAGCTCCCACACGCGGGTGGCCATGTGGCCGGGCAGCTCGAGCACCGGTCCAGCGTCATCCGGGCCGGGTAGGGGGCCCGTGCCGAGCCCCTCAGGCAGCGCATCGCCGGCGAGCGCCAGCCAGCCTGCCGGCTCGTCCCCCACGGTGACGGCGCCCGACCGTTCGGGGAGGGTCACGCCCACCGGACGGGTGAGGATCGCGCGGGCGGAGAGCACCAGCCGGGGACGGTCGGAAGCGACGTCGCTTGAACGGATCACCGGCGCGGCGTCCGGTTCCTCGTAGCCCGCCAGTTCCGGCGCGCTCAGGTGGCCATCCACGGGGAGGCGGAGCAGGCGCTCGGCGCGGCGGCGGAAGGTCAGCGCGCCCAGCAGCAGTTCGCCGGCGGGGCGCACGTCCACCAGGGGGCTCCACCGACGGGAGACCTCGTCGTCCGCCAGGAAGAGGCGCGGCGCTTCAGCGCGCTCAGCCATCGGTGCGTTCAGCCATCGGTGCGTTCAGCCATCGGCGCGTTCAGCCATCGGTGCGTTCAGCCATCGGGGTGCGACAGCCGGTCGGGGAGTTGCTCGAGCAGACGCTTCATGTCCTGCGCGCGCCCGCGGGGCGCCACCAGGGTAATGCCGCCCGCGTGCACCACCACCAGGTCGTGCACGCCGAAGAGGACCAGGCTGCCGTCCTCGGCCCAGGCAATGTTGCGGGCCGCCTCCACGAAGTGGGCGTCCCCCAGCGCCACGTTGCCGGCGTGGTCGCCGGCGCGCGTGCGGGGCAGGGCGTCCCAGGCGCCCACGTCGTCCCAGCCGAAGCTGGCGCGGGCGGCGGCCACGCGATCGCTGCGCTCGAGCAGACCGTGGTCGATGGACAGGGAGGGCGCGCGCTCGAAGAAGGACTGCTCGTCACCGGCGTCCAGGAGCGGCATGAGCTCCGCCAGCTCGGGCGTGTGGCGGCGGATTTCGTCCAGGAAGAGCGCCACCGGCCAGATGAAGATGCCGGTGTTCCAGAGATAGCCCTCGCGCAGGTACTGCTCGGCTACGGAGCGTTGCGGCTTCTCCACGAAGCGCTCCACCTCGAAGGCGTCGCTGCCCTCGAGCGGCGTGCCCGGCAGGAGGTAGCCATAGCCGGTCTCCGGGCGGGTAGGCGTGGCGCCCAGGGTGAAGAGGCGCTGGTGGTGCGCGGCCAGGCGGGCCGTGTCGGCAATGACCTCGCGGAAGGCGGCGTCGAAGGCAATGGCGTGGTCGGCGTGCAGCGAGGCCATGACGGCGTCTGGTTCGCGCCGGTGCAGGGCGTGGGCCGCCCACACGAGCACCGGCGCGGTGCCGCGCGCGCGCGGCTCCACCATGAACGCGTCGCGTCCCAGGCCCGGCAGCGCGCCCAGCATGGGTTCCACGAGGTGCTCACCCGCCAGGATGCGCATGCGCTCGCCCACCAGCGGCACGATGCGCTCGATGGTGTCGCTGATGAGGGGGCGCTCGGTGGCCAGCGGCAGGAGCTGCTTGGGGCGCGCCGGCGTGGAAACGGGCCAGAAGCGGGAGCCGATACCGCCGGCCAGGATGACCGCCCAGAGGGGCGGATCAGGTGCTGAAGATCTCGTCGATGCGGGCAAGCAATTTCTTGGGGCTGAACGGCTTGGTCAGGAAGTCGGACGCCCCCATGGAGGCCGCCTGCGCGCGGTCGGTCTCCTGGCCTTTTGCCGTCAACATGATCACGGGCGTCCCGGCACGGTGTGGCAGTGTGCTCAGGCGGGCCAGTACGTCGAACCCGCTCATCTGCGGCATCATGATGTCCAGGAGGATCAGGTCGATCTCCTCATCGGTGCCCAGCAGCTCCAGGGCACTGGCGCCGTCGGGGCAGAGCGTGACATCGTACGGACCGCTCTCCAGCTTAAGCTGGATGATGCGGCCAATGTACGGCTCGTCATCCACCACGAGTATGCTGCGACGTCTATAGTCTTCGGCCGGCATCCGGTAGGTGCGGGTTGATGGGCCTGGTGCGGGACGCCGCAGCGTGCTCGCCAGATCCATGCCGCGCGGGCTCGCCGCACGGTCGCCGGCCACCCCGGCGCCGGCGGGAGTGTAACCGTGGCGAGCGCGTCAAGTCAAACGCCGGCAGGGTCTTGGGTGGCGCACGCCGCTTGACCCCGTGGCCGGGCGCTGGTTACCCTTGGAGATTGGAGCGGCGCGGTGGCCGGAGGTGCCGCCGCGCCGGTCCGCATGGATCCGTTCAACCGGGAGTCGTACCACGTGCGTCCGCTTCGCGCTCTCGTCCTCATCGGCCTGCTGCCGGCGGCGCTGGCCGCCTGCGGTGACGACCCGCTGGCGCCCCAGGACTGGGTGGCCGCGCCCGACTCCATCACGCTCTTCTCCGCCAGCAGGGTGGAGCTGGTGGCGCTCCCCTCCGCCTTCGATGTGGTCTCCGGCATCCGCCTGGCCATCGAGGACCCCGGTGCCACGGGGCAGTGGGACGTGCTGCTGGCCGAGGTGAGCGGCGGCCTGGTCCTGGTGCCGGCCGCGGCCTTCGAAGTTCTCGGCTCGCGCGCCCGGGTGGCCTTCATGGAGGACCAGGAGTTCGACAGCCTGGTGCGCGCACCAGGTGATACGGCGGCCTACTCGGCCGATCCGGTTCCGGTGCACCTGGGTGGCGTTTACGTGCTGCGCAGCCGGCGCACGTCCTGCCAGTTCTTCGGCAGCGGTTCGCAGTACGCCAAGATCGAGGTCGTGGAGGTGAACGCTGCCGCCGGCAACATCAGCTTCCGGATCATCCGTAATCCCAACTGCGGGGACCGGGACCTCGTGCCGCCCGACGATCGCTGAGCTGACGCGGACGCACGTGCGGGCCTCCTCGCAAGGGAATCCAACCGATCGAAGATGCTGGATCTGAAGCTCATCCGGGACGAGCCGGAACGGGTCCGCCGCCTGCTGGCGGTGCGCGGGCCGGCGGGCGCCGTGGAACTCGTGGACCGCGTGCTGGAGGCGGACGCCGAGCGCCGCGAGCTGGTGAGCCGGGTGGACGGTCTCCGGGCGCGCCGCAACGAGGTCTCGCCGCAGGTGGGCCACCTCAAGAAGGAGGGGCGGCACGTGGAGGCGGAGCCGCTCATCCACGCCATGCGCGAGCTGGGCGAACAGCTGGCGGCCGCGGAGGGCCGCCTCGGGGAGGTGGACGCAAGCCTGCGTGACCACCTGCTGCGCATCCCGAACCTGCCCGAGGAGGTGGTGCCGCCGGGCGGCGAGGAGGACAACGTCCAGGTGCGGCAGTGGGGTGAGCCGCGGAGCTTCGATGTCGAACCGCTGCCGCACTGGGAGCTGGGCGAGCGGCTGGGCCTGCTGGATCTGCCGCGGGGCACCAAGGTGGCGGGCAGCGGCTTTCCCGCGCTCGTGGGGCGGGGCGCCCGGCTCGAGCGCGCACTCATCAGCCTCATGCTGGACCTGCACACCGGTGAACACGGCTACACCGAGGTGGCGCCGCCCTACATGATCAACGAGGCGGCGGCCACCGGCACGGGGCACCTGCCCAAGTTCGGCGAGGACATGTATGAGGTGCCGCTCGACGGCCTCTGGCTCGTGCCCACCGCCGAGGTCCCGCTCACCAACTTCCACGCCGACGAGCTGCTGTCTGCCGAGGCGTTGCCGCGGCGCTACGTGGCCTGCACACCCTGCTTCCGCCGCGAGGCGGGCGCCCACGGCAAGGACACCCGCGGGCTGCTGCGCGTGCATCAGTTCAACAAGGTGGAGCTGGTGCGCTTCGAGAAGCCGGCCGACAGCCACGCCGCGCTGGAGGAGCTCACCGGCCACGCGGAGGCGGTGCTGCGCCGGTTGGGGCTCCATTACCGCGTGATGCTCCTGGCGGGCGGCGATCTGGGCTTCTCCAACGCCCAGACCTTCGACCTGGAGGTGTGGGCGCCCGGGGTGGGGCGCTGGCTCGAGGTGTCCAGCTGCTCCCTCTACACCGACTATCAGGCGCGCCGCGCCGGCGTGCGCTTCCGCCCGGAGCCCAACGCCAAACCCGAGTTCGTGCACACGCTGAACGGCTCCGCGCTGGCGCTGCCACGCACGCTGGCGGCGGTGCTCGAGACGGGGCAGCAGGCGGACGGCAGCATTATCCTCCCGGAGGGTCTGGCCGAGTACATGGGGACCCACCGGATCGCGGTCTGAGCCGCGCTACGGGGAGAGGACGCCATGCTACGACGCTTCTGGCCGGCCGCCCTGGCGGCGGTGGCCGTTGTGGTCTTCGGCTCCTACCTGGCCTACACCCAGTTCCTCTCCCGGCGTATCGAGCGGGATGTGGATGTCATGATGGCGGTCTACTCCCAGGTCCAGCAGCAGATCAACAGCCTTGCCGGGCTGGACAGCGTGCCGGCCGAGCTATTGCCCACCAGTCCCGAGGCGCAAGGCTACCTGACGGCGCTGGGCGCCATGCAGGCTCGCCTGCAGGAAGTGGGCGTTCCCATTGTGATGTTCGATGCCGCGGGGCGCGTCTACGCCTGGCGGAACGTGCCGGGTCTGGAGTTGACGAGCGATCCCGCTGACCGTGCCGCCGCGGATGCGTACGCGGCGAAGCTGCGCGAGGAAATGCCCGCGAACCGGCTGGTGACGCCGGTGGGCAGCATCCTCTGGGGCAAGCACCCGCTGCTGCGCTGGCTGGACTGGGTGCCCTGGCTGCAGGTGACCGGCGGGCTGCTGCTGGTCCTGGTGGCGGTGGCCGTCATCCGCTCGGACCTGCGTGCCGAGCGCGAGCGGCTCTGGTCCGCCATGGCGCGCGAGCTGGCGCATCAGATGGGCACGCCGCTCTCCTCGCTGGCCGGCTGGATCGAGATTCTGCGTCTGCCCGAGCACGAGGCGGAGGGCATGCCATCCCGGCAGCACATCGCCGATGTGGTGGCGGCCGACGTGGAGCGGTTGGAGCGCGTCTCGCGGCGCTTCGAGCTCATCGGCAAACCGTCCGACCTGGAGGAGGTGCGGCTGGACGAGGTGGTCCGCGAACTGGAGGACTACATGCGGCCGCGCCTGCCCACGCTCGGCCCCGGCATCCGCCTGCGCGTCCGTGTCCCGGCCGATCTGCCACCCATCCGGGGCAACCGGGTCCTGCTGGCCTGGGGGCTCGAGAACGTGGTCAAGAATGCCGTGGACGCCCTGGCGGGGCGGGGCGGTAGCATCCTGCTCATGGCCGATTGCACCGGCGGCCGGGTGCGGTTGGCCATTGCCGATGACGGACCCGGCATCGATCCGGCGGTGCGGGAGCGCATCTTCGAGCCGGGCGTGACGAGCAAGTCGAGCGGGTGGGGTGTGGGGCTGGCACTCGCGCGCCGCATCGTGGAGGAAGTTCATGACGGCCGCATCACTGTCCGGGCGCGCCGCTCCGGCGGCACCGTGTTCACCGTGAGCCTGCCCGCGGCCGCGAGTTGAGGGAAGGGATCCGATGGACGTGCAGGACCCCCTGGACACGCTGAACCCGGAGCAGCGCGCGGCCGCGACCCACTTTGAGGGCCCCATCCTGGTGCTCGCCGGCGCGGGCTCGGGGAAGACCCGTGTGCTCACCACGCGCGTCTGGCACCTCATCCACGAGTACGGCGTGGATCCGGCCTCCATCCTGGCCGTGACCTTCACGAACAAGGCGGCCGGGGAGATGCGCACGCGCATCCAGCGCCTGCTCGGGCGCGAACCCGCCGGGATGTGGACGGGCACTTTCCACTCCGTGGGCGCGCGCCTGCTCCGGCGCCATGCCAGCCAGCTGGGCTGGGACAGCAACTTCTCCATCTTCGACGCCGACCAGAGCCTGCGCCAGATGAAGCGCACGCTCGAGGAGGCCGGCCATTCCCCCAAGCGCTGGCATCCCCGGGCGGTGGCGTCCGCCATCTCCGGGGCCAAGAACGCGCTGGTGGGCCCCGAGGAGTACGCACGGCTGGCGGCGGACATGTTCAGCCGCGTGGTGGCCGAGGTGTACCCGCGCTACCAGGCCGCGCTGCGCGAGCAGAACGCCTTCGACTTCGACGATCTGCTGGTCAAGCCCGTGGAGCTATTGGAGAGCGATCCGCTCCTCCTCGGCCGCTACCGGCAGCGCTTTGCCTTCATCCTGGTGGACGAGTACCAGGACACCAACCACGCGCAGTACCGCTTCGTGCAGCTGCTGGCCGAGGGGCACCGCAACCTCATGGTGGTGGGCGACGACGACCAGTCCATCTACGGCTGGCGCGGCGCCGACGTGGCCAACATCCTGGACTTCGAAAAGGACTTCCCCGCCACGCGTACCGTGCGCCTGGAGCGGAACTACCGGTCCACGGCCAACATCCTGCACGCGGCCAACCGCGTCATCGCCAAGAACGCCCGCCGCAAGGGCAAGACGCTCCACACCAGCGCGGCGGCGGGACCGCCGCTCACGCTCGTGGAGTGCGTGGACGAGCGGGACGAGGCGGACTGGATCGGCGCCACCATCGAGACCGCGTTCACCACCGACCCGGAGCGCACGCCCCGGGACTTCACCATCCTGTACCGCACGAACGCGCAGTCGCGCGCCCTGGAGGAGGCCTTCCGGCGGCGCGACCTGCCCTATCAGATCGTGGGCGGCACCCGCTTCTACGAGCGGCGCGAGATCATGGACGTGCTGGCCTACCTGCGGCTCATGTCCAACCGGCGCGATGCCGGCGCCTTCGAGCGTATCGTGAACGTGCCGCGCCGCGGCATCGGCAACGTCAGCCAGGGGCACCTCTTCACCTGGGCGGCGGAGCGAGGGCTGGCGCCGCTCGAGGCGGCGGCGCGCGCCGCGGAGGTGGACGCGCTCCGCGGCGGGGCGGGCGCCGCCTTCGAGGCGTTCGCGGGTATCATCGGCAAGTATGCCGGGCTGGCCGAGCACCTGGGCGCGGGTGAGCTGCTCGCGCGCCTGCTCGAGGAGATCGGGCTGATCAACGCGCTCGTTGACGAGGGCCCGGAGGGGGAGGAGCGTGCCGACAACGTGCGTGAGCTGGTGGCGGGCGCCCACGAGTTCGACGCGCTGGAGGACCCGGACGAGGAGCCCGAGGACGCCGCCGTGGGGCGCACGGCGCTGGACCGCTACCTCCAGAAGGTGGCGCTGGTAACGGACGTGGACCGCCACGATCCCGCGGCCGACGCCGTCACGCTCATGACGGTCCACAACGCCAAGGGGCTGGAGTTTCCCGGCGTCTTCGTGGCCGGCCTGGAGGACGGCCTCTTCCCGCTGGCGCGCACCGTCACGGAGCCGGACGAGTTCGAGGAGGAGCGGCGCCTCTTCTACGTGGCGCTGACCCGTGCGCAGCAGAAGGTATGGATGACCTGGGCCCGCACCCGGCGCAGGGCGGGGGAGGTGAAGTCCTGCAGCCTGTCTGGTTTCGTGGCGGCGGTCCCCCGCGAGGTGCTGGAGGAGAAGGTCACGCCCGCCCTGACGCGGGCCCGTGGTATGGGCTCGGTGCGCCCCCGCGCGCGGCGCACCGGCGTGGGGTCGCTGGGGTGGCAGGAGGAGCGGGCGCGCAGGGAGGCCGCGCAGGACAGCGAACCGGTCATCGATTACGACTATGCCCAGGAAGCGCCCCGCTTCGTGAAGGGCGAGCGGGTCCGGCACGCGCAGTTCGGCCGCGGCGTCATCCGGGGCCTGACCGGTTTCGGGCAGGACACCAAGGCGGTGGTGGAGTTCGAGCGGGTGGGGCGCAAGAAGGTGGTGCTGCGCTACGCCAACCTGCAGAAGGAGCTCTAGCGCTGGCCCACCGCGCCCGCGGGCGGCGTCAGGCGCTTCTCCCAGTACCCCAGGGAACGCGCGGGCAGCGGGAAGAAATCCTCGGCCAGCTCCGCCAGCACGTCGGGCTGGCCCAGCTTCCCCTCGCGGAGCGCCAGGCGGCGCACCTTCTTGGCGATGCGCAGGTTGAATTCGCCCACCGGGTCCAGCGCCGCCGGCAGCGAGTCACGGCCGCGCAGCAGATAGTCCACCACGTAGTCGAACGAGCGTGAGAGGTACGCCTCGACGGTGGGCCGCGGCAGCTCCCAGCGCGAACTCTGCAGCACCCTGCCGAAGACCGACTGCCAGCGATCGTTGTCCTGGATGCGGATCATGCCGCGGAAGATGCGCCGGTTGGTTTCGAAGGAGAACAGGGTGCCGGAGAGCACCTGGTCGAAAAGGTGGTCCGCCTCCGAGTGGTCGTACTCCATGACCACTTCCCGGGCCACGGCGCTGTAGGGTTCGCCCAGCTGGGTGTCCAGGCGGTGCTCCCAGTAGGAGTGCCCCAGTGCCTGGGTGCTGCTGGTGAGCATGAGCTGCCGGGGCACGAAGAAGTTGTGGGCAATGGTGTCCGCCGCCAGGTGGGCCAGGTAGCCGTAGCCCACGGCGCGTAGCCGGTCATTCTCCGCAACGTCGAGGATCTCCTCCCCCACGTGCCAGAAGTGGCAGTGCCGCCCCGCCGGAACGTACTTCTTGGCCAGCGAGATGTCAGCCGCCATGGAGCCGTAGAGGAAGCTCTGCGGATGCGCGCGCAGCAGGGCGCCCAGGGAGGGGGGCAGCAGCCACAGCGCGTCCAGCAGGTGCTTGCCGATATAGACGTGGGTGGCCGGGCCGAACGCCCACGCGGGGTCCGGTGTGAGCGCCAGCAGGACGAGTGCGCCCGCCAGGAGCGCCCCCGCCCGCCACGCGCCGCGGCGCAGCGCGCTGCCGCTCAGCGGCCGAGCCCCTCCCGCACGGCCCGCCGTGCGCCGCGCACGCCGTCACGGGCGGAGCGGGCGATCTCCTCGCGGGCGGCGTCCACGATGGCGGCGGCCTCCTCGTGGAAGGCGCCCAGCAGCTCGCGGCCAGCGCCGCTCATGTCGCGTACGGCCGCGCCGGCGCGCTGGCCGGCCTGCCCGGCCCGCTTGCCCAGCTTGCGGCCGCGCTTCTTCAGCCGCGCGGAGCGGCTCTGGTCACCACGCAGCAGCAGGATGGCGCCGATGCCCAGCGCGGCGCCGACCGCGAAGGCGGCCAGGAAGTCATTCGCGTCGCGGTCGGCCAGAAAGTCAGTCAGCGGTCGGTCCGGCATGGTGTGCTCCTGTTCGGGTTCGTCCCGCGGGTCCGTGCAGGCGGCGGGCCATCACGCGCGCGGCCACTCCCCGGCGCTCCCTCAGTCGAAGAGGTCGATGCCCACCGTGCGGCCGCCCAGCTTGGGCACCAGGCCGGCCCGGCGGCGGTGCAGCCGACCCTCCTCGAACGCGTCTCGCACGGCGGCGGCCGCCCCTGCCGGCAGCGCGGCCAGCACTTCGTCGGCGCCGGCGCGCCCGTCGATCCAGGCCATGAGGGCGGCATCCAGCGCGCCAACGCCACCGCACCGCTCCGCAAGCGCCACCAGGGCCGGCGGCGCCTGCCAACCGCCCGCCAGCGCCGCCACGCGCGAGCCCCACAGGTCCCCCAGCGGGAGGAGCGCGGCGGCCGGCGGGGCGCCCGCGAGCAGCAGC
>Ga0214473_10004537_pt1 | contig 16685 bp, 22 predicted proteins | sample RVTome_7_FD_203509 | JGI IMG/M metagenome (GOLD analysis project Ga0214473, IMG submission 203509) | Soil microbial communities from uranium-contaminated site in the Upper Colorado River Basin, Wyoming, United States - RVT98D197 | ecosystem: Environmental > Terrestrial > Soil > Contaminated >... | reverse complement strand
CATTGACTGCGTGCAACCTCTTCAATTTACTCCACCTGCCTGCCGACAGGCAGGTTAGAAAGCACAGCTTTTTTTCTAACGGAGTAAACTCTGACAGAATATTACCCGTTTCACAACGAGGTGAAAAGGTAGAATTGGGTGCGGTTTCAAATATTTAGTATCTTCGATAACCCATTTTTTGTCTCGTTTTCGGAGGGCGGGCTTCGTCAACTTTTAATGTGCGGCCTTCAAACTCAGAGCCGTCCAAAGCCTCTTTTGCTTTTTTAGCTTCTGAAGTATTTGCCATTTCAACAAATCCGAAACCCTTACCTTCAATTATATTGACTTGCTTTACTTCACCGTGATTACTGAACAGTTTTTCCAACTGCTCATTAGTTACAGAATAACTAAGATTTCCTACGTAAAGTTTACTACCTTGCATTGTAACCTCCTCTTTTTTGTTTCTCCCTGTCCAATAATGCATTCGTTCTGGAGTGAACCCTGTTAGAAAGCTTCCCCTGCAAGAAAATATTTTTTTCTAACGGGGTGAATACAAGGTAGTTACTCTACATCCATTTTGTCAACATCATTAAACAAAAGAGAAAACCTGTCTGCCAACAGGCAGGTTTGTAAAAAAAATTTTCCTGTAAATAAAATTGATTGACTCCTTTTTCACCTCCTTTTGTTTAAAGGATAAAGATATTTTACGTCGTAAATATTATACCAAAATCTATGTATTATTTATTTACTTTACACATTAAGATAATTACTGTCAATCATTTTTCATTTACGATAAGCAGCATCTACTTACTCTCCCCACCCTCGCCTCATAGCGAGTCTCGGAAATGAAGCTTTATGATTTAAACAGAAAGAAAGATGTGTTAAGATTATCTGATGAGGGCTGATATGTTTAAAGGTTCATGGCAGATTGGGAAGATAATGGGAATCCCTGTAAGGCTCCACTTCTCATGGTTTATAATCTTTGGTCTTATAACATGGGCATTGGCAACCCAGTATTTCCCGCAGGTAGCCCCTGAACTTCCTCAAATCACTAACTGGTTAAGAGGTGCACTTGCTGCTTTGTTGCTTTTCATCTCGGTTATAATCCATGAGCTATCTCATTCATTTGTTGCGAAAAGGCACAACATACCTATAGCCAGTATCACACTGTTTATTTTCGGGGGTGTTGCTCAAATAAAAAAAGAGCCTCCCAGTCCAAAAATTGAGTTAAATATGGCTCTCGCAGGACCACTCTCAAGCTATGTCCTCGGTTTAATCTTCTTTATGCTTTATAAATTAGCTGGTGATTATCAGGGCTTGAAAGCAATAACCTTCTACCTTTCTCAGATTAACTTTATACTCGGGACATTTAACCTTATTCCAGGATTTCCTATGGACGGAGGTCGTATCTTAAGGGCAGTGCTCTGGGGAAAATCAGGAGATTATCTTTCCGCAACAAAAAAGGCATCAAAAGCCGGGCAGGGTATTGCCTTGTTCTTTATATTTTTTGGATTTATTTCCCTCTTCACAGGATATTCAGGAAGCGTCTGGTTTCTACTTATAGGGTGGTTTCTGTACACAGCAGCGCAATCAAGTTATCAGCAGGCAACCACCAGAGATATTTTAGCAGGCATAAAGGTAAGGGACGTCATGGTCAGGGAGGTTATTACAGTAAATTCAGACACCCCTATCTCAGAGCTTGTTGATAACTATTTCTTGAAATATGGTTATGGCGGATTCCCTGTTTTAGAAGGAGAAAGGCTCATTGGAATCATGAGTCTTAAAGAAATAAAAGGGCTCCCGAAAAATAAATGGATTAATGCAAGCATAAAAGATGTAATGCAGACACTTAACAATTCTCTCGTGGTATCCGAGAACGATGACATAACAATAATTCTCGAAAGAATGGTTCACGAAGATAAAGGCAGATTTCTTGTAATAAATGATGGAAAGCTGGCGGGATTAATAACGCGTTCGGGCATAATAAGGTATCTTCAGATTAAAGGTGAATTAAAAGGTTAAAAAAGATTGACTGGAATATTTCAATGTTGAAACAATTCCTTGAATTCTGGAATCATATCCCGGAACATATCAATCCTGTTATTGTTCAAACAGGACAATTTCAGGTTCGATATTACGGGTTGATGTATGTCGTCGCCTTTTCTACTGTGTACCTGCTTATTTTTTACAGGATAAAAAACGAACCCTTTAAATACTCTAAAGATATTATTCAAAACTATCTTATATGGGCTATTTTAGGAGTCATAATCGGTGGTAGATTAGGATATGTCTTATTTTACAATTTTAAATACTATATCACCCATCCTTTAGAAATAATCCTTCCCTTCAGTTTTACAGATGGGTTTCATTATACAGGCATAGCGGGTATGTCCTATCACGGCGGACTAATCGGGGTTATATTAACCGGTTTTTTCTTTTGTTACAAAAATAAAATAAACTTCTGGCACTTCACTGACCTTTTTATACCTGCAATACCTTTAGGATATACGTTTGGAAGAATCGGCAATTTTATCAATGGTGAACTTTATGGTCGTGTAACAACCTTGCCGTGGGGGATGTATTTCCCCTTAGACCAAACCCGAGAGCTCCGTCACCCCTCACAGCTTTACGAGGCGTTTTTTGAAGGGGTATTTCTCTTCCTTATCCTCTGGGGTGTGCGGAAAAAAAGTTTGTTTGACGGCTTTCTTTTCTCTTTATATATTATAGGTTATGGACTGGCTCGATTTTTTATTGAATTCGTCCGTGAACCTGATTCTCAATTAGGATTTATAACAGGTTCTCTTAGCATGGGGCAGATTCTCAGTCTTTGCATGATATCAGGAGGAATCATTGTTTTATTAGTTAAAAAAAGAAAAAGCAGGGGAAAGAGATAAGAGATATGTTCAGGTTTAGGAAAAAAGAGATAAAACGGCTCAGAGTAATAGTCGGGGCAATGGCAAGGTATGGCTTTGACTCCATTGTTAACAGGCTCCATCTGAGGGCAAAGATTCCCTTGATGGAACGGGTTTTCAGAAGATGGAAGATTTTAGAAGCTGAGGCATCTGCCTCTGTGCGCCTTCACAAAATGTTCGAGGAGCTTGGCACCACATTTATAAAATTAGGGCAGATACTCAGTTTAAGGAGAGACCTCATTCCCAGGGAATATATAAAGGAACTGGAAAAACTTCAGGACAAAGTCGCACCCATCCCGACAGATAATGTGAAAGAACAGATTCAAAAAGAGTTAGGAAAATCCGTAGAAGAATTATTTGCCATTTTTGAAGAAAAACCATTGGCAGCAGCCTCAATCGCACAGGTTCACAGAGCTAAACTACACGACGGCAGAGAAGTGGTCGTAAAAATTCAAAGACCTGATCTCGAAGAGTTAATCCGAATAGACCTTGAACTCCTGGGATACATAGCAAGGCTCCTGGTCAAATACATCTCAGAAAGCAGACTATATGACCCTGTCGGCCAGGTAGAAGAAGTCAAAAAAACCATTCTCAAAGAACTTAACTTTGAGACAGAGATGAGGCATACCCAGAGGTTCATAGAAAATTTTGCTGACAGCGAGGATGTTTTCGTCCCTGCTGTGGTAAGCGAGCTTTCGAGTAAACGGGTACTTACTATAGAAATGAGCCACGGGAAGAAGATGACAGATATATACGGTGAAGAGCCTTCCTTTAAGAAAGAAATCGCAAGAAAACTTATTAATTCTTATCTTCAACAGGTATTTAAAGATGGTTTTTTTCACGCTGACCCTCACCCTGGCAATATCTTCATTTTAGAGGATGAGAGGTTATGCTTCCATGACTTTGGCATGATGGGGTATTTGAGTTCAGATACGAGGGAAAACATGGCTGACTGGCTTCTTGCCATTCTTGACAAGGACGCCGATGCTGTCGCAGACATATATTTAAGAATAGGATTTGTCGGAGAAGGCTTTAACCGTCAGATGTTTAAAAAAGATGTGGGAAATTTCATCGAGGAGTACTACAACCTCCCGCTAAAGGAGTTCTCTTTTGCCTCAATCATTGAGAGAGCTATAAGTATAGGGAGATCCCATGGCATCAGGGTTCCCTCTGACCTTCTCCTACTTGGAAAAGCATTTATGACCGTGGAGTCCATAGTCAGGGCATTAGACCCTGAGTTTAATTTTGTGGAAAGCATAAAACCCTATGCAACCACTATAATAAAAAATAAATTTTCACCATTAAGGATGGCGAAGGAAGGTATGAAGTTTTTACTGGATTTTCAAAGGGTTTTCAAAGAAACACCAAAAGCATTAGAGGTCCTGCTCAACAATGTTAAAGAGGATAAAGGGGGATTGAGGCTCAGGCATGAAAAACTCGAAGACCTTGAGAATCATATAGACAGAGCCAGTAACCGCCTGGCTTTCGCTATTGTAGTGGCATCTATTATTATAGGGTCATCCACTATAGCACAATACAATATAGGGCCAACTATAGGTGGACTTTCTGCTTTAGGGATAATCGGATACACCATTGCGGGGATTCTCGGTTTAAGGCTCATCTGGGCAATAATAAAATCAGGGAGGTTATAAACAATAATACCCTCTGAATAGTTATTGACATAATAAAATAGTAAAGATTTTAGTAAAAAATTGGTTGACTTTATTGAAGATTTTTGAGAAAATTGTTTATCATTGCAACCTGTTGTAAGGCTTCTTTTACATTAAGGACGTTGATAATGGTATCTACGTCCTTAAGAACTAATTTTCAGATTTATTAAGAAGGAGGGTAAATGAATTTAGAACAAATAAAGGATATTGCAAAATCAAAAGGCATAAATTCCGGGAAAATGAAGAAAGCAGAAATCATAAAAACCATCCAGAAAGCTGAAGGTAATTTTGACTGCTTTGGCACAGCTACAGATGGATATTGCAACCAGCAAGACTGCCTGTGGAAAATTGACTGCTTGGATACTAAAAAAAATTCTCAGTCTCCTAATAAAAAGTTTATTGAAAAAATAAAAACAAGGCTTAAACCAAAGCGCTGAATTCCTTACGAGTCCTATCACGGGTTAAGGTATTAAGAATTTTTTATAGCTAACTTTCACCACCAGCAGGGGCTTAGTGTATCCTCATAAAATTCATACAAAATTCATATATTCCATTTAATATGGTTTAAGTTCAGGATAAGGAGGTTTCTATGCACGGAGACTATGGATGGGGAATGGGAGGATTTGGATGGCTATTTATGGTCATTTTCTGGGTTTTAGTGGTAATAGGGATTGTTTATTTAATCAAATTGATTCTTGGCAGCACAAAAGTCGAAGGGAAAACAGAGACAGCCCTTGATATTTTGAAAAAAAGATATGCAAAAGGAGAGATAAGCAAGGAAGAATTTGAGGAAAAGAAAAAAGATTTAGTTTAAGACAGTATTCAGGAGGTATTGTTTTGTTCTTAAGGATATTATTTGTGTTAGCCTATTTTTTTATTTTTGCTAATATCTCCTATTCAGCAGACCTTTCAAAAGAAGTCTCCTTCCAGGAAGACTTTTCTTCAGAAAGGCTGTCTGTTTTTAAATGGGGAGCCCCGACCTTTTCACTTTATAATTTCAGAGCCGACCCTGATATGGTATCAAACTCCGGAGGTATAAATTACCTGAAGCTCGGTTTGTCTCAGAGCAACATTTATCCAACAGGATTTATCTATGCAAAAGAGCGATTTTCTTATGGTTCATACTCTGCAAGGATCAAAGTCTCAGGGAAACCAGGAGCTGTAGCAAGCTTCTTTACCTGCAACGAGATTGCAAAACTTTTTTCAGATGGCACACATGATGAAATTGACTTTGAATTTATTACTGCAAAACCCCATGCTGTGTTGATGACAACATGGTATCTGGCAACAGGGATGGAAGGTGGAGGGCAAACCCTGACACATAATTCTTTTTTGTGGGAAGACCACTCCTTTGATATACGCGAATGGAATGTTTACCGTTTTGACTGGTATCCTGACAGGGTGGATTTCTATATTGACGGAATAAAGCGATGGACAAGCACAAGGGCTATTCCAAAAAGAGATATGCAGATAGCACTGCACATTTACACGATTAATACATGGAAAGAGGTGCAGTTTCCACCAAAAGGCGAAGTATTACAAATGACAGACTGGGTAGAATACAGAGAACTTAGAACTAAGAACTGAGAAGTATAAATCTCTTAAATTGTTTTTAGTTCTTAGTTCTAAGTTTTGAGTTATTAGTTTTAGGTCAACAAGGGGGGATAAGATGAAACGCATATTGATGATAACCATCTTGATATTAGGTTTAGCTGCTTCATATAGCTTTGCCCAGATGGGTCACGGCATGATGAGACACATGGAAGGAGAAATACAAATAGACGCTCAGCAGAGACTTAACTGTGCAGAGGAATGGCTTAAAAAGGCGATAGAACTTCATGAGTTACACATGAAAGACCCAAAGACAACCACAGATGAGTCCCAGACGGAACTCATGCAACAGATTAAAAAGGCATACAATTGTATTACCGGTGGGGTCCCAGAGACAAACACTCATACCATGCCATGATAGTAATGACTTGATGACCGCATTTAAAAACCCTTAATTAAAAGGAGGTAGTAACATGAAGACTTTAGTTTTAATTTTTGTGGTTTTAATGTTTTTTGTATCCGTTGTACATGCAGAAAACCCGAAGCAGAAAGGTCTGCATGATATGCATATGATGATGGAATTTATGGACCATGGGCTGTGCACCGCACTTGAAGGCGCAAATTTGCAAATGCTCGGACAGATGGGTATGTCAGAAAAATTAGACAAGGACGCTATTGTACACGGTACCATCATGGTTAAAGACGGGAAAGCCATGATTAAGGAAATGCTCGAAGGTGAAGCAATGAAGGCACTTTATAAGGAAGGCGGTTTTGATAAAAAGATAATGGATGATTTGCACGAATTGGGCAATGGAATGCTTAAAGTTATAGAGCAGGTTGAAAAACTGCATGAAGGTGTGAATAAACAGGTTGGAAAGAAAGGAGGAGAAAGATGAAAAGGCTAATGATAGTTTTAGGAGTCTTACTTGTTTTCAGTGTATCAGCACTTGCGCAGATGGGTGGAGGTATGAAGGGTGAAATGGGCGGCGGCATGATGGAAGGGCAAAAAGGCGAAATGGGAAAAGGACAGATGATGGAACATGGTCAGATGATGGGCGGTATGATGGATATGATGAATCAGATGTCAGGGATGATGGAAAATATGTCAGGGATGATGAAAGATATGCCAAAAGACACGATGAAAAAAATGTCAGGAATGATGAAGGATATGTGCACACAAATGACAGAAATGTCCAAAATGATGGAAAGAGGTATGGCATCAGAAAAAGAGATGAAGACAATGCGGGATAGAATGATGAAAATACAGAAGCAGATGTTGGAGTTGAAAAAATAACGACCTAAATCAGCGGGGCGTATTACGCATCCACTGGATTTAATTGTTATGCTTTACTTTATTCTCTTTTTCCAATAATCAGGTTCCCTGTTCAATTGCATAATTGCAATGATAAAGATTTCCTCGCCGATAATTTGATAGATAACACCAAATGGGAAACGGTTGGTTAAGCCCCTCCTCGTATTTTCTGAAAATTTAGACCATGCAGAGGGGAAATGAATTATCCGCTGAATTGTTGAGAAAACTTCCTTTGAGAATTCCAAGCCAAGCCCTGTTCGGCATTCTTCAAAATAATTTATCGCTTTAAACAATTCTTTCTTTGCTTCGGGATGGAAGAAATATTTCATCTATAAAATTTTTCGTGAATTTCCTTAAAGACTTTATCGCCTGGAATGGTTTTGACTTTGCCGGTTTTAATTTCCTCAACTCTCTTTTCAACTTCTTTTACCCATAATGCATCTATTTCTTTTTGTGATGGATGCAAGCTATTGAGAATCTTTTCAACCAATATAGTTTTTATATCTACAGGTAAAGACTCAACCATTGAAATTAGCTCTTTTGTTTTCGTAGTCATAAGGTCACCTCTCTTTCTTTATATATTTTAGCATAACGCGGAAACCATGTGGTGGCTATTTGCCGTATTGGTAGTAGCTGGTTATGCCTTCCTTCTTAATAATCTTCTTCCTGCTAAAAGTGTTCCGCCCGTAACAAAGAGAATAGAGCTTATTGGTTCTGGAACTACGGTGGTAGATGAAACTTCAATATTATCTACCGAAAACCCAGTGGCATGAAATTCTACTCTTGAGAGGTTTCGCCACGAAGAATCAAAGGTATAGTGCTGAAAATCATTCACTCCTCCCGCTCCATCGAAAATTCCGTCGATGGATAAATTCATCGTAACGGTTCCCCCATTGTTGAGGTAGCCAGTTAGAGGAACGTTTGTTGATAAATAAAATGTGCTGTACTCGCCAAGATCAAAACTCAATAAATCAAAAGGTGTGCCATCAACTCGTTGCAACCAAGGATTTGAATATTTTGTTGCTCCGACGTGAATAGTACCATTGTTGGGTACATATGAATTTAACCATGGGTTAAAACGAATTAGCGATCCATAATGACCCGGATCATCAACCGTTGCAAGCATAAAATTGCTTTCTATAATTGGATTACCCGGCATATGTCCTTCTTGAGGCCCTGTAAATGGTGGATTATCAAAAGTTAGAGTTACAGCATTAGCTGTTGACAATATAGAGGACATTATTAGTAATCCCGCCAATAAGAATAGCATCACGGAATAAATCCTCCTAACAACATTAATGAATCGCTGACCTTGTTTTCTACATATTCTCATTTCTGCCCCCTACTATGGTATTTATTCTATGACTGCAATGCGGCTTTAAATCTTAGGCATAACGACGGCAATGAGGTGCAGGGGCAACCAGCCTTTGCAAAAAACCACAGAGGCTATTCCCTGTCGCCTCGATTGAATTGTTGTACATGCTTTATTCATTTGTAATTGATTTAAATTGGTACATTGAACCCGACCCCCCAGCCCGAAAGCTGATGTTACAGGTAATAATTCCATGGATCAGGGAAACCCCTATTCCGCTGAATTTAATTCCGCAACAAAGCCTACAAATTCGAGCCAGGGTTGAGCCCATAGCTCTCGAAACGCGATACAACAGATGAGAAAATTGGAATATTTTATATCTCATAATTCTTCCTCCTTTCTCGGCCTGAGGTATCGGGTCCGACTCGGGGGTCGAGTTCAATGCACCATCTATTGTCTTTATTATCATTCTTAATTTTATGTACAACATTTACTTTTAAACTTATTCTACCTTCATCAGCATTATATGGTGGATATAGAGTGGGTGTCAAGATTTCGTCAAGATTTTTTATTGCAAAATTTAATGAAATCTGAATAATAAATCGGTATAATAATATAAATTTTTATGTTATAAAATTTATTGAATATCATGGTTAAAGACCCGGTCTGTGGAATGACTATTGAAGAAAAGGATGCCGTAGGGACATCCACGTATAAAGGCATAACATATTATTTCTGCTCACCTATTTGTAAAGAGGACTTTGATAAAAACCCTGAAGCCTTTCTTAAAGAGACGAGAGACGAAGGACGAGAGACGAGTAAGAAAGAAATGGCGAAAGACCCTGTTTGCGGAATGGTTATCCCCAAAGACCGCTCCATAAAAAGAGAAATTGGGGGCAGGACATATTATTTCTGTGCTGAAAGCTGTGTGAAGACCTTTGAGTCGCCCGAGGCAGAGCTCAAGTCAATGAAAAGGCGTGTTGCCATCGCCCTTGCAGGTGTCCTTGCCCTTGCCATATTCAGGGCAGCAGTATTCCTCGGTCTTGCTGCAGGCGCAACAATCCTCACATGGGTTCCAATACCATGGCTTCCGTGGTTCACGTGGGGGGTATGGCTTTTTATTATCACAACCCCAATCATGATTTTTGGAGGAAAGGGATTTTTTATAGGTGCATATCATGCCATCAAGGACCGTGTGGCAAATATGGACCTTCTCATAGCCCTCGGTACATCAACAGCTTATATTTACAGTGTCTTTGTCGTCTTTTTTCCGGGGGTGCTGCCGGTTGAAGAAAAAAATGTCTATTTCGAGGTATCAGCCATTATAATCGCTTTTGTCCTCCTCGGAAAATATATGGAAGAAATAATAAAAAAGCGCAGTTCTGCAGCCATCAGAAAACTCCTCGACCTTAAACCCCAGACTGCAAAAGTTATAAGAGACGGTGTTGAGACCGAAATACCTGCCGAATCAGTTATGGTGGATGAGATAGTTGTTGTAAGGCCTGGCGAAAAGATACCGACTGACGGAATTGTCACTGAAGGACATTCATCCGTAGATGAAAAGATGCTGACAGGTGAAAGCGTCCCTGTTGAAAAAAGGACAGGTGATAACGTGATAGGCGGCACGATAAACAAAGTCGGCTCTTTTAAATTCAGGGCAACAAGAATTGGTGCTGATACTACATTGAGCCAGATAATTAAACTGGTAGAGGAGGCACAGGCATCTTCTTCTCAAATTCAGAGACTTGCTGATAAGGTAGCATCTTATTTTGTTCCAGCAGTTATTGGCGTTGCATTACTATCTGCTACTGCATGGATTCTCACGGGAAACTTTACATCTGCGCTTCTGTCATTTGTTGCTGTCCTTATTATTGCCTGCCCCTGCGCTCTCGGCATTGCCACACCGGCAGCCCTTATGGTCGGCGTCGGCAAAGGCGCGGAGATGGGGATACTCATAAGAGGGGCTGAATATCTTGAGAGGGCAGAGAAACTCAAGGCGGTTGTATTTGACAAAACAGGTACACTTACAAAAGGTGAACCTGAGGTGACTGAAATAGTGACAAGTGACGAGGGACGAGTGACTAAGGATGAAGTACTAAGGCTTGCAGCCATAGCAGAGAAAGACTCAGAACATCCGCTGGCAGAAGCAATTATAAAAAGAGCAAAGATGATGGGCTTGGACATTCCTCAGGCAGATACATTTGAGGCTATCCCTGGTCACGGTGTAAAGATAATGTCTGAAGGGAAAGAAATCATTATTGGTAACAGAAGGCTTATGAAGAATTTTGGTATTGCTGTAGATGATAAGGAAGCGGTAATCTCAGGGCTTGAAAAAAAAGGCAATACCGTAATAATTGTTGCTAAAGAAAAGAAACTTATCGGTCTGATTGCAGTTGCAGATACCCTCAAAGAACATGCTGAAGATGTAATCAAGTGGCTTAAAGATGAAGGGGTTCAGGTTATTATGCTTACAGGAGATAATGAACGTACTGCAAAGGCAATAGGCTCAAAAGTCGGTATTGAAAGAATTGTTGCAAATGTCCTGCCCGGTGAAAAATCTAAAGTCATTAAAGAACTTCAGGCTGAAGGAAAAGTTGTGGCAATGGTAGGAGACGGAATAAATGATTCCCCTGCCCTTGCACAGGCAGACATCGGGATAGCCATAGGAAGCGGCTCTGATGTTGCAAAAGAAACAGGGGGTATTATCCTTGTAAGGGATGACCTGAGAGATGTTATTAAGGGGATAAGGCTTAGCAGAGCAACCATGCGCAAGATAAAGCAGAACCTTTTCTGGGCATTTATTTACAATTCTGTATCCATACCAGTTGCTGCGATTGGACTTCTAAACCCCATAATTGCAGCAGCAGCCATGGCATTGAGTTCATTATCAGTTGTTACAAACTCTGCCCTTCTTAAAAGAGTAAAGATATGAAACTTTAAGATTCTCTCCAAAAGAGGAGTGACTCCCCAAATAGAGAGTTTTAACTCCCCGAAAGATATTATTTTTTCAAAATATTAGTCCTGGCATTTAAATTGCATTCCTTAATAACCCCGGATACCATTAGGTATCAAAACCCTTAAGAAGGAGGAGTCAAACATGAAGCAACTGTCAAAATATTTTGCAGTAGCATTCGCCCTGCTTGCCACTATGGTTTTGCTGACAGCCTGTGCCAAGGAACCAACGCAGGAAATCAACGATGCAAAAGCGGCATTGGATGTTGCTATTTCCGAGGGCGGTGAGAAATATGCAAGGGATGAAGTGAAAAGCCTGAACGATGAGTTAACCTCCGCAATGGATGAGATTAAAACTCAGGAGGGAAAATTCTTCAAGAACTATGACAAGGCAAAAGAGACACTCGATAAGGTAAAGGCAGATGCGGAAACCCTCAAAACTGAATTGCCTGCAAAGAAGGAAAAAGCCAAAAATGATGCCCAGGCTGCACTGGATGCTGCCAAGGCTGCTGTAGCTGAAGCAAAGGCTCTCTTAGGCAAAGCCCCAAGAGGAAAAGGCACAATGGCAGATATTGAAGCCCTTAAAGCTGATATTGCAGGGCTTGATGGAGCACTCACTGAGGCCGATGGCCTGATGGGGACAGAAGACTATTTTGCCGTAATTGATAAGGCTACTGCTGTAAAGGAAAAAGCAGCAGAGGTCTCAAACCAGATTACCCAGGCACTTGAGAAAGTAGGAAAGAAAAAATAGTATAATAGCAGGATGCGTTTCGTTTTGATTCGTTTTATGATAAAAACGGTCATTCTGCTGATAGGTTTTAGCATTCTCTATGGATGCAATACTCTACCGGTGCCTCCAGAGGTCAGGGAAACAACACTCCAGGAACATGCCCTCTGGAGGGCTGGTGGAGACATTTATGCACCTGAAGAATACAAAAGCTATAAATCAGCCCTGAGAACAGCAAAGGACCACCTGATAACTGAAAGTGCGAAATTTGTATTATTCAGAAACTATGAACCTGTCCAGACAGAATTCAAAGATGTCCTTTTACAGGGAGAAGGGATTCTCAAAAAGATTCAGGAGCAGAAACAGATAATATCAAGCAACTTAGCAAACCAGATTGCATTTTTCCAGAACAGAATTGAAACCCTCAAGAAACTTACCTCCCTTATCAACGAAGGAAGGCTTTCCCGGCAGCAACTTATAAAAGCTGAGCTTCTATTAAGTGAGGCGCAACTCCTGAATAAAAAAGGACAGTATATGGATGCCGAGAAAAAACTCAAAGAGATACCTGAATACACGGCTGGAGCAATAGAGACAATACTCCCCATACTAAACAGGTATGCAGACAAGGCACAGATAACAAAGTGGCGAGCCTGGGTAAATGATACGATTGAAAAATCAAAAAAAACAGGAGACTACTCAATCATTGTGAGCAAGATTGACAAAAAACTGATTCTCTACAAAGGTGGTAAACTCTATAAAAGCTATAATGTGGAACTGGGGAAAAATGGTTTCAAAGATAAACTCCATGCAGGTGACATGGCAACCCCTGAAGGGAAATATCAGATTATAAAGAAACTCCCTAAAAGCCGCTTTTACAAGGCATTGCTAATAAACTATCCAAATGAAGATGACAGGAGACAATTTGCCGTAGCCAAGAGAAAGGGAATTATTCCTCCAAGGGTTGGCATCGGCGGTCTTATAGAGATACACGGAGGGGGGAAAGAGGGAATGACCTACGGATGTATCGCCATGGAAAATCACCAGATTGCTGAACTGTTTGAGTTGGTTGGCGCTGGAACGCCTGTTACGATTGTAGGGGCTATTGAATATGAAAATAACATCTCATTTGTGATGAAGGAGTTATGAACACTATAAAGGATTCAATGGGTAAAGGGTTAAAGGGTTTAATGACGCAAAAGAAGAAAATATTTTTAATATCCATTATAGTTCTTGCTGTTTTTTTAGTTATGGAGGCTGCAGGCTATTTCCTCTCCAGCCGCAGCACTACTCATCTTAAAACAGACAGCAAAGATGTAAAGGTTAACACAAAATCCTTAAATGTATTTAAAGCAAGAAATAATGTCCTGAAGAACAGACTTGCGGGTCTTTCTCCAAAAGGAACTTATATCGTAGTGGATACTGCTTTAAACAGACTCTATTTAAAAAAAGGCGATAAGACCCTGAAAGAGATAGTGATATCAGCCGGCAGCGGCGGTATTCTTGAGGACCCTGCGGGCAACAGAGAATGGGTCTTTGATACACCGAGAGGTGAATTGTCAGTTCAATCAAAAACAGTAGACCCTGTATGGATAAAGCCTGACTGGGCATTTATTGAAGAAGGAGAGCCTGTCCCACAAAATTTCAAAGAGAGAGTGGAAGAAGGAGTTTTAGGTGAATATGCCCTCAGCATCGGTAACGGGTATTTAATACACGGAACCCTTTACACAAGACTTCTCGGCAGAAATGTAACCCATGGATGTATAAGAGTTGGTGATGAAGACCTCAAAGCAGTTTATAATACATCTACTATAGGGACGAAAGTGATAATCTTTTAGATGAAACTTAGGTTTATTTGCCTTCTACTCTGTCTTTTTATCATATCACCTATCAGCATAGCTGCAATGCCTGAGACCGTCCACCCCGCTCTTGCCAGCATGGAGGGGGTGAACAGTTTAGAAGCAGAAAACCAGCTCCTTAAATCAGAATTGGAATTAGCAAAAAAACCCCATATCTATTTTATATTTGACTTAGAGAATGCGACAATTTCTTTAAAGTCGCGGGGGATGGAATTCAAGAAGATGAAGATTGAGGACATAAAATTATGGGGACGCCCTGTAAATACAAAGCCCTATACCCTGCTAAAAAGGAGCAGTCTGTTTACGCCCAAGAGAGAAAAAATCAAACCCAAAAAAGCTGAAGAGACCAAAGAGACAAAGACATTTGAAATCAAGGCACTGGAACTGGAGGATATGCCTGCAAGCTACCGCCTGACACTTGATGAAGGTATCGTAATATCTGTAAGGGCAAAGTCAAGCGGTGTCTTTTCAGCACTCTCCAACGCCGTATACCGCATCAACTGGTATTTATCACGTCCCATCCTTACTTTATGGAATTCCGTCAGGAATAAACCTTTCACAGCTATATATATAACATTAACAAAAGAGGATGCCCGCTCCCTTTACTGGCATTTCCCGGAAGGCACAAGAAGTATTATATATAATCCCTCTTGATTGTAAGTAATGACTTTTTTTAGTAACGATAAAATTCAGCGGCGGGGGCAACCCACCGTTGAATAAATGCACAAGGTTATTCCCCATTCCACTGGAATGTCTTGTTGTGCGAAGTTTCCATTTTTCTTAATTTAGAATAGATATAATTCCGCTGAATAGTAATACCATCAGTCCCAAACAAAAATTCACTTTGACCAAATTCAGGGACAATTTCTGTAAAGATGCTTTTTCGGAAGCAGGTTCTGTTCTTGTAATCTTGGGAGCTAATACCAAGCCTCTATAAAAATGGACAGCTACCATTCCTAACACCAACACATGCTTTACGATTAAACCCAAAGACCAACTATTACCCAAATTACCAATTCCTAAAAACTGCTTATTAACAGCGGTTAATACAGCTCCTGTAACGATTAAGAGAATTATACTATAGTTCACTATTGGAGTAAATCGTTTTGAAATATCACCCATCAGCTTGCCAGCCTCTATGCCTAAAACTTGCTTTGCTGACGGTATCACAATAAAGAGGATAAAAGTAATTCCCCCAATCCATATAACCGTTGCTACTGAATGAAGCCAATAAAAACCAGCTAACATTATCTCTCTCATTTTGTCCTCCGTATGATTTTTAAGAGTGAGAGCGAATTGATTTTTCAATCCACCCTCACAAAAGATTTACTACTTCGTCTTCATGGGCGGAATGCAACCGCACCCGCAGGAGCTATTTGTCTGGGTCTTGATTTTAGGCTCCTTCTCTTCAGGCTTTTCTTTTTGTTCCTTGTTGTCTTTAGCCATTGTTCTCACCTCCTTTCTGATTAAGTTATTGCTTATTAACTTATATGAAAGGGCAAAAAAAATTCCTTATTTTGTTTTTGAAACTTCCTTCTTTATTCTTATCAGACTTGCCTGTCCGCCTAAACAACCACATGTGCAAATACGATTGAGTCTTAGGCGGCATTTTTCAAGGACATCTTTATTCAAAGAATAATAAATCCAGTATCCTTGCCTTTCGTCTTTCACAAGTCTAGCACCTTTGAGTACCCGTAAGTGTTGGGATACTGCTGATTGCGTTATCCCCAAAGCCTCAGCTAAGGCGTTAACGCTCGTAGGTTCTTTCTTTAGCAGTTCGATAATCTCTATCCTTTTATCAACGGAAAGAATTTTAAATAAGTCTGCTGCTTCCTTCATCGGCTTACCCTTCTTTTTAAGTTAATTAGCATATACTAATATTAAACTGGCACGATTTTAATGTCAAGCATTTTTTTATGGTTTTGTTTTTATGGCTGCTATTTATGCACAACGCTTGAAATAACTGGCGGGGCTATGCCCCGTCCAGTTGATTGATTCTTTAGGCACTTGTCTTTTCCATTTGTAAAAAAGAAACTTCTGACATTCCAGCTTTTTCTTTTGCATGTTCAATGGTCATGCTTACAAGATTGCCTTTTTCATCCAGGTCAATGTAGAGGTTTTCTGATATTTCTTTTGTCTCAACAACCGTAACATTTGAAAACTCAATCAATGCTGTATCTGTATCTGAGAAATACCGAATTTTCATTTTTCTTCCTCCTTAAAGTTTCTATCAAAGAAAGCATTGTGAACGGTCTCTCCGTCCGCTAAAAGGATTATCCTAAGATATTTACCCATTTCCTGTCGAGTTTCAGCGGAAATCCCCATGTAGTTGCAAAACAATTCCCCAAGTAGTTTCAGAATAATTCCCCAACCGGTTTCAAAAGAATTCCCTACTTTATCCACAAAAGCCGTAA
>Ga0214473_10004536_pt1 | contig 16686 bp, 11 predicted proteins | sample RVTome_7_FD_203509 | JGI IMG/M metagenome (GOLD analysis project Ga0214473, IMG submission 203509) | Soil microbial communities from uranium-contaminated site in the Upper Colorado River Basin, Wyoming, United States - RVT98D197 | ecosystem: Environmental > Terrestrial > Soil > Contaminated >... | reverse complement strand
GGGCAGTTCTAATTGTGAACTTCCTTTCAAACGATCTGCTCGGGCTTGGGTACGACAGGATGTCCGTGTTGAATGCGGAGAACAAGATCTTGAAGGACCAGTTGAACGAGATCTCTCGTCGGATGAATAGCGTACAACGTGGGCTGGCAAGCCTTGCAGACAGGGGCAACGAGCTTCGTTTGATGGTTGATCTGTCCACCATCGACCCAGAGACGCGAGAAGCTGCAATCGGTGGGACCATCAAGACCTCAGAGTTCCCGTTCCTGTCGGAGGAAGCCTCCACAGTGTTGAACAACTCCCGACAATTACTTGACCAATTGTCAAGGGAAGTGAAGCTCCAGCAAGCAAGCTATGAAGATATTTACAAGCGTTACGAGTACAACAAGAAGTTCTTCAACCACCTTCCCGCGATCAAACCGGCGACTGGTTATTACAGTGTTAACGGGTTTGGCATGCGTGTGCATCCTGTTCTGAGAGTCTATAGAATGCACGAAGGCGTCGACGTCATCAATGATGTCGGGACCGATATTTTTTGCACTGGGGATGGTGTTGTCCGGTATGCAGGAAGGACCCAGGGTGGCTATGGAGCCGTCGTTGAGATTTCGCACGGCTATGGGTACTCAACGTTGTATGCGCATCTTTCCAAGATCCTTGTACGTCCGGGTCAGACCGTGCGACGAGGGGAACTTATCGCAAAAAGCGGTCGTTCAGGACTTGTGAGCGGCCCGCACCTGCATTACGAGGTCCGGTTGAATGGCCGGAAACAAAACCCCGTAGATTACTTCTTTGACGATGTGGACGCTGCCCGGTATCGGACAGCCCTGGCGAGCATACAGTAACTGTATATTTGCCGGCACACCCGCCGGGGTCGGATGTGGTCGAACTGCAATGCCCAACTGCACGCAACACAACGTGAACTATCGCAATCATTGTTCGAGGTGAGAAATTGATCTGGACGATGGAACTGGCTTCGTACCTGGATGACGCACCGTGGCCGGCAACCAAAGACGAACTTATAGATTACGCTGTACGGACCGGTGCTCCGGTCGAGGTGGTGGAGAACCTCCAGGAACTTGAAGACAGTGAAGAGCCGTATGAAAGTATGGAGGAGATCTGGCCCGATTATCCGACCGACGAAGACTTTTTCTTTGAAGACGAAGGTGAATACTAGTCGTCCGTTTCCGTTGATTCTCTGGAGCAAAATTGCTACCATACCAACCCAGCCAAGACGGCTGGGTTTTTTTGTGTTCCTTTTTCACGAAGGCTTATATCGAACTCGTGCATTTTAACCGACACGTCCCTCAACGTTCACTATTCCCTTTGCCTAACCCCGCCCATATCATTTTGGGTCTGGTTCTGATGATCGCGTTGGTAGACGGTGGTACTGCCCAGGAGAACGGGGAAAAGACAGGGCTATACGAAATCAGCACAATTGTGGTGGACGGGAACGAAACCATCAGCGCAAAGGAACTTCTCGCCCAGTTGCAGACGAAACAAACGCCCGGTACTCTGAGCAAGTTTCTTCATGGGATCAACGACAGACTCGGAAGAAAAAACGAGTACTTCGATCCCGTCAAGTTCACCGAAGACCTCCATCGTCTGCACAAGCACTACCGCGATCGCGGGTTCAACATGGTCCGGATTGATACCTCGCTCACTTTTGATGATGAAGAGGGAGTGATAGAGATTTCTATTCTTGTGACGGAAGGGTACCGCGCGATTGTGGATACCATAATGTATGCAGGGATCGCGAATGTGCCGGACTTCGTCCATGACGACATGGAATCATCTCCCCATATCACTTCTGGCGACCCATACGATGCCGCGTTACTGGAGGCAGAAGTTGCCCGCGTCCGGCTCATCCTCTGGAACGCAGGCTACCCCAATTGCGAGTACGTAAGAGACCGATCCTTTGCCACATTGCGAACGAGTACAGGAAACTACTCGGTTCTGCTCACCTTTGATCTCGGCAAACGGTATGTGTTTGGAGAAATCCACGTTACCAACGAAGACACGCTGCGAGATGACATTACCGATGACATCGTTTTCAGTCAGCTCGACTACAAACCAGATGATTTCTACAACTACTCAAGCAGGATCTCCAGCGAACGGAACCTGAACAGGGTCGGAATCTTCGACCAGGCTCGCATCGAAACAGACGTTCCGCCAAACGATAGCCCGTCCATTTTTGTGGCCAGCCGCATCAGCGTCCGCCCGAAAGACAAGCACGAACTCGCACCGGAACTCCTGATCAGCGATGAAAACAATGCATTCAACCTTGGTACCGGTCTGGGCTATACAAACAGAAATTTTCTCGGAGGGGCACGGACATTCTCAGCAAGGCTTCGTTTCAGAACCCAGACGATCCGTGAGTTCCCCAACTATTTCGGACTTAATACGACAGCTATTTCAAACGGAGAGTTGACGTTTGAGATGCTCCAGCCGTACATTTTCACAAACAAGATCAAAGGTAACTGGACGTTCTCGCTCATTCGGGATAAGCAACTCCCCTACCGGCAGGACATAGTTCGCAACACGTTTGGTTTCACCGATCGTTTTGCGGAGTTCACGACGGGGTACCTCGATTGGACGCTTGAGTTGGTAAATCTCTCACGGAACCAGAGTTTCACCGGTGATACGAACGACGCCGATTTCCGCCAACAGTTGGACCAGCTCGAGCAACAGTCGAAAAACACCCAGTTCAATTCGATTCTCTCCTTCACGATTCAGCGAGATAAGTCCAACGATCTCTTCCGTCCATCCGATGGGTTCATCCACACCGCGACTATTGAGGAAGCCGGTCTGCTCCCCCTCTTACTGAAGAACGCGCTTCCCCAAAACCTTCCATTTACACAATTCTATCGTATCAGCCTCCTCGGCCGCTGGTACTTCGACATGACTGATAATCGCTATTCTATTCTTGGGCTGAAATTGAAGGCCGGCTTCGAAGAAAAATATGGTGAGACTCGAAGCGATTCCACGCGCAGCATTCCGCAGACACACCGATTCTACGCAGGGGGTGGTGGCAGCATTCGCGGCTGGCAATCGCGTGACCTAAGTGCGACCGGCGATCCTCAGTTTGGAGGCAACGTCGCTTTTGAAGGAAGCATGGAACTGCGTATGAACATTCTCCAATCGTTACGTGATGATTTCCTGGACAAGATCTGGATTGTGACCTTTCTGGATTTTGGCAACGTCTGGGGGCAGGCGCGGAATCTGCAATTGAGAGATGTGGCTATTGCGACCGGAATTGGATTCCGGTATGATACATTCTTTGGACCATTCCGAATCGATTATGGCCTTCGCGTATACAACCCTGCTGCCAGGTCAAGTCAGCAATGGATAACGGAACGGTCGTTCTGGGGACAAACGTTCAAAGAAGGCATCCTTCACTTTGGTATTGGTCATGCATTCTGATGCGAAGGATCGAATCCTCTGGCGGCGTGTTATCGGGCAACAGCGCGTGAAGCAAACGCTCCTCAGCGCACGGAGAAACGATAGGCTGCCTCACGCGTACCTCTTTCACGGGAACGAAGGAGTGGGCAAGGACGCTGTCGCCATCGAGCTTGCACGCGTTCTTCAGTGCGAAGCGGGAGAAGAAGAGGCTTGTGGACGTTGTTCCTCTTGTCTGCAGATGAACGCATTGCAGCATCCCAATGTCCGACTCGTGGTGGCCTTGCCCGTCGGCAAGAACGAAACATCGGATGATCCCCCGCTGGAGAAACTGACGGCGACAGAGATCGTTCTCATTCGCGATCAGATCGCCCGCAAGTCAGAGAATCCTTATCACCGGATTGTCATTCCGAAAGCCACGATCATCAAAATCAACAGCATCAGGGAGCTGCGGCGGGAATCGGCGATGAGCACGGTCGGCGGCAGGACGCGCGTCTTCATTATTTCCTGTGCCGATGAGATGGGAGATGCCGCTTCCAACACATTGCTAAAGACACTCGAAGAGCCGTCAGGGAACACAATATTGATTCTCACAACAGCGCATCCCGACGCCCTCCTTCCTACGATACGCTCACGCTGTCAACAGGTTCGTTTCGATCCCCTGACTGAAACAGAGATACGAACGGCTCTGGTAGACCGGAATGATGTGGACCCGGCACATGCCGCTTTGGTTGCGCGCCTTGCAAACGGAAGCTATACGGAAGCAATGAATCTCTTGCAAGACGATGTCGCCGCCCGGCGGCAAGAGGTGGTGAACTTCATTCGGCTTGTGCTCGGCTCCGGTGTGGCGCCCCTGTTAGATGAGATCGGGAGAATTTGCTCAACAAAGGACAGAGACGTGGTGATCCGTTTTCTCACACTCATGCTGATGTGGTTCCGGGATGCACTGGTTCTCTCCCGCGGCGGCAGCATTATCAACCTCGACCAACAGGATGACCTCCAGAGATTCGTCACGAGGTTCCCGCACGCCGACCTTCTCTCGGCACTGACAGAAGTTGAGAAGGCTATTTCCCTTGTTCATGGAAATGTCTACATTAATCTCGTGCTGATGCAACTTTCCGTCCGTCTGAAAAGATATCTCGATGTCGGTCGGCCGCAGGCTGCAGTCTCTCACGCGTAACAAAATCAATGACTTCCACTCGACGCATACTTGTTACAGCCGCCCTTCCGTACGCCAACGGCCCGATCCATCTTGGTCATCTGGCTGGTGCGTATCTTCCGGCAGATATCTACGTCCGGTACCAACGGCTGAAGCAGCGGAATGTCTTGTTCATCTGTGGCTCCGATGAGCATGGCGTCCCGATTACCTTGACCGCCGACAAGGAACACGTTTCCCCCCAGGTGATTGTCGACCGCTATCATGCAATGAACAAAACCGCCTTCGAGCGGTTCGGAGTGAGCTTCGACAATTACTCCCGGACATCTCTTCCGATCCACCATCAAACTGCGCAGGAGTTCTTCCTCGATTTTCACAAACGTGGGATTCTGCGTGAGAAGCAGGAAAAGCAATTCTATGATGAAAAGGCGCGGATGTTTCTTCCAGACCGGTACGTGGAAGGGACGTGCCCCGTCTGTTCAAATCCCGATGCACGGGGAGATCAATGTGAACGTTGCGGTTCTTACCTCAACCCAACAGAATTGATTGACCCGCGGAGCAAGATCACCGGTGAGACACCGGTGGTCCGGGAAACATCGCATTGGTATTTTCCCCTTGGTGCATATCAGACGAGACTCGAGAAGTACATCGCCGAACGGGACGCACGGGATGGTTGGAAGGACAACGTCCTCAACTATTGCAAGAGTTGGTTCAAAGACGGTTTGCAGGATCGTGCCGTCACCCGTGATCTCGATTGGGGAGTCAAGGTTCCGTTGACCGGTTACGAAAACAAAGTCCTCTATGTGTGGTTTGATGCAGTACTTGGGTATATCTCCTCGACGAAGGAATGGGCAAAGCAGAAAGGGAGGCCGGAGGGATGGAAAGACTACTGGCTTGACGAAACGACTAAGTATGTTGCTTTCATCGGGAAGGATAACGTTGTCTTCCATTGTATTGTCTTTCCTGCAATGTTGATGGCGTGGAATGACGGCGCCGCGCCGCCCTATGTCCTCCCCGAGAATGTTCCGGCAAACGAGTTTCTCAACTTTGAGGGACAGAAGTTCTCAAAGAGCAAAGGGTGGGGGATTGAGGTTCTGGAATTTCTGGAGCGCTTTCCCACCGATGCATTGAGGTACTATCTCGCGGTCTCGTTGCCCGAGTATCGCGATTCTGATTTTTATTGGCGTGACTTCCAGGCGAAGAACAACAACGAGCTGGCTGACATTCTCGGCAACTTTATACACCGGACACTCGCCTTCGTCGGGAGGGCATTCGAAGTAAAGGTGCCGAAGTTGGGAACGCTCTCGGACCTGGACCGCGGTATGCTTGAAACAATGCGGAAAACTCCTGCCACCGCGGGGGAATTCTTCGAGCACTATCGATTCCGCGACGGCGTGCTCGAAATCATGAACCTCGCCCGGGCTTCGAACAAGTACTTCAACGACAGTGAACCATGGAAGACCGCCTCCTCCAACAAGGAAAAGTGTGCAACCACGATCAACATCTGTCTGCAGTTGGTCCGATCGCTGGCAATCCTGATGGGGCCGATCATTCCCTCCTCGTCGGAGAAGGTCTGGAAGATGCTGGGTATGCAAGGTGAGGCATCGAAACAATTGTGGGATTCTGCCGCCGAACCACTCGTGCCGGAGGGCCATAGTATCGGGACCCCGGAGATTCTGTTCACAAAAATTGAGGACGATGTGATCGCTTCTGAATTGAACAAGCTTCGAGGTACCCCGGAAGGGACACCCGCGCAAACACCGCCACCGGTAATACCATCCGGAGGCATACCCGATGCGCGACCGAACATCTCCATTGATGATTTCAAGAAGATCGACCTGCGCGTGGCAAAGGTCATCGAGGCGGAACCTGTGCCGAAGTCGGAAAAGTTGCTGAAACTCCAGGTTGAAGTCGGGACCGAGAAACGTCAGATTCTTGCGGGAATTGCCAAGCACTACGCACCGGCGGATCTTGTTGGGAAATCCGTCGTTGTGGTTTTCAACCTCCAGCCTGCCAAGCTGATGGGATACGAGTCCCAAGGAATGCTCCTTGCCGCGTCGGACAATGATGGGAAGCTGGTGTTCATCACTCCGTCGGCAGATATCGGATCAGGGAGTGCAGTCAAGTAGTTGCACTGGAAACACTCAGTACGCGTCCTTTCCCCGTGATCATATGAAGATTGTTCTTCTCGCTCTCCTATGTTTGTCTGCCCTGGCTTGCGACGGCGGGTTGGAACCCCCGACAACTGCTGTTCAGGTACCAATGGGGACGATGACCGGGCTAATCACGTACCACAACTGGCCGCCTATCGACAGTCTGCATGATCTCCGCCTTGTGGCATTCAGAAAATTTCCTCCAAGGGATATCCTCACCGAGGTGTTACAAGGGCGAGCCGCTGTTCACCCTCCTATTGGAGACTCTGCACTGGTTCCGTTCTTTGTAGATTCGCTCCGTTTCATTTTTGTACTTCCAGCGGGAACGTATGACTACGTTGCAATTGCCCAGCAGTATGGTCCGAGTATCTCGACTGATTGGCGCGCGGCGGGGCAGTATGACCTCGACACTAATCTCACGATCCCTTCTTCTGTGGAGGTTATTGCGAACGACACCACGGGAGGGGTCAACATTGATGTTGATTTCAACAACCCGCCTCCACCTCCATTCCCATGAGATCGATGCTCGCAATCCTCCTCGTTTTTGCGCCTCTCGCAGTTGCCGAGACCGGCAGCATCCGGGGCCTCGTTGTGTCGATGAATGGCGAGCCATTACCCGGTGTCAATGTTCTGATCCAGGGGACAGTGCGAGGGACAACAACATCCGCCAGCGGTGAGTTTAGTCTCTCCGGTATTTCGGTTGGGACGTACACGATCGTCTTTTCGCTCGTGGGATATCAACGTGAGCAGCGGTCAGCAAATGTGAAAGAAGGACAAGCGCGGGAACTGCGGGTTGTATTGACGTCCGCTCCGATCCAAACAGAGCCCGTTGTCGTTACTGCGAGCAAGAGGGAGCAATCGTTGCAGGACTCTCCTGTAAGCATGGCAGTAATGGATGCGACCGAGATCGCCCGCCGGAATTCGGTAACGATTGACGACGCCCTCCGCTATATTCCGGGCGTCAACCTCACCGAATCCCAAGTGAACATCCGCGGATCGAGTGGTTATAGCCGCGGTGCGGGGAGCCGGGTGTTGATGCTTGTTGATGGGATACCCTTTATTACCGGTGATACCGGTGAACTGAACTTTGAGACGATCCCCGTCGGGCAGGTGGAACGAGTCGAGGTCGTGAAGGGTGCGAGCTCGGCACTCTACGGATCGAGTGCGTTGGGGGGTGTCATCAACGTGATCACCAAGCCGATCCCTGCAGAGCCGGCCACAACACTCAGAACATATGGTGGTTTCTACAGTGCGCCATCATTCAGTCAATGGGTTTGGGGGGGTGGCACACGATTTCTTGATGGTCAGGCTCTTACTCATTCACGGACGATCGGCAGCGTCGGCCTCATGTTGTATGGGTCCCGCATGGCAGACGATGGCTTCCGGCAAAACGACTTTCGTCGTCGGTACAACGGGTATGTTAAGGTACGGACCCCCCTCTCCGATTTTGATCTCTTTACGTCCACGTTCAACATCCTCCACCAAAAGAGGACGAGTTTCCTCTACTGGAAGGACCTCACGCATCCGCTCACCCCGCCCGATGTGCAGCAGGGTGATCGGGTGGAGTCTACCCGGTTCTTCTTGAGCAGTCAATACAACCACATTGCCGGTGAGGACGCGATCTACACTGTGCGCGGGATGTGGTTCCGAACGAAATTCACCGACACGATTGGTCCGTCATCGGAAGGCTCACGTTCTGATGTGATCCGCGGAGAAGCATTGGGAACCTTTTTGTTCGATGGTGGTCATATCCTGACCGCAGGTGTGGAGGGGAATCTGGACCGTGTCGATGCAGATGTGTGGGGAACACATTCTGGTGGTGGCGTGGCGATGTACATGCAGGCTGAGTATGCCGTGGCTCCCTGGTTCAAGGTGACCGTGGGTGCGCGATACGATCATCAAGACCTTGACTCGCTTGATGCCAACGCGCAACTCAATCCAAAGCTTGGCATTGTGTACAACCCGATGCCAGGAACCGCCGTCCGCGCCTCGTTCGGACGCGGGTTCCGCTCGCCAACCGTTGCGGAGGCATTTATCTCAACGAGCGCAGGTGGATTCCCCATCATCCCCAATCCGAACCTGAAGCCGGAGCGGAGCACGTCATACGAAGTGGGTATGAATCAGATTCTCGGTGAGGCGGCCGTATGTGATGTGGCTCTGTTTCAAAGTGACTTCTCCGATCTCATCGAAGCGGGCTTCACGCCCAATTTCAATGGACAGTTCGCGAATGTGACGCGGGCACAGATCCGGGGGGTCGAAGGATCGGCAACGCTCGGGTTCTTCGATCGGTCGTCCGTTCTCTCGCTGGGGTACACGTACGTCCATCCAAAGGATGTGACGAAGAATGATATTCTCAAGTACCGGCCCCGCCATATGCTGTACGCGGGAAGCGTCTCACGGATAAGCGACTTCACGCTGGCCGTGGATTTCCGTTATCTTAGTCGCGTCGAACGGATCGATGACGAGTTTGTTACGCCACCGCTCAACATAATCAAGGATGGCGAATACCGTGTCGACATATATGTAGTAGATCTTCGCTTCGGTTATGATTTTGCTCCCGTCGATCTTCCACTCACTGCAACACTCAACATCAACAATCTCTTCCAGTACAACTACGTTGAGCTGATTGGAAACATTGCCCCGCCCCGCAGCATCATCCTTACTCTTCAAACTTCTCTGTAGGTTACCAAATGCCAGCTACCCGTTCTTCCTTAGGACAAGACGGAGCTCGCCTTCCTCAACACCTCCTTCCGTTCTTTGCATTTCAGAACCTTCTTCAGTAAGTTGATGATGCATAAAAGAAGATCATCATGTTTGTCGATTCGCACGCCCATCTTACCTCAGACCAGTTTAAAGAAGACCGGGAGCAAGTCATTCGCCGTGCGATAGACGCGGGAATGAAGTACATTGTCAATCCTGGAACGGACCTTGAAGATAGCAGAAGAGCCGTCGAGTTGGCGGAGAAGCATCCAGAGGTGTATGCCTGTGTGGGTTTTCATCCGCATGAGGCAAGGAAAGCCGACGATACATCGCTCAGAGCGATCGAGGAGCTGAGCAATCATCCCAAGGTTGTTGCCATCGGTGAAATCGGACTCGACTTCCATTATGATTTCTCGCCGAGAGACATTCAGGCGGAAATCTTCAAAGCCCAGATCGGGATCGCCCAGCGGCGCAATCTTCCCATCGTTATCCACACCAGGGAATCGAACGAAGAAACGATCCGAATTGTGGAAGGGGCCATGGGCGGTGAGCCGTTGTGGAGGAGTCAGATGGCAACGCCGTTCAGCCGGTTTCCGGCGCCGAAAGGCGTGTTCCACTGCTTCTCTGGCGATACTGCGATAGCATGGCACGTCATCCGCATGGGCTTCTTTGTTTCCATGCCGGGCGTTGTGACGTTCAAGAATCCCGGTTTCGCTGCGGAGGTAGCCCGCGATATCTCTATTGAACATCTCCTCCTCGAAACTGACAGCCCGTACCTTGCGCCAGTTCCTTATCGCGGCAAAAGGAATGAGCCTTCACACATTCCCCTTATTGCCAAAAGAATCGCCGACCTGCAGCACCTTTCTCTGGACGACGTGGCACGCACAACGAATTACAACATCCTGAAACTGTTCGGGATAGGGGAGGTGGAAGAGCCGCAAATTGTGTACAAACTTAAGAACGCTCTTTACGTCAATCTCACCATCCGATGCAATGCAGATTGTGTGTTCTGCGACAGGAAGGGAGAGGCAGTGATCAAAGGACACAACCTCCGTATCAATCGTGAGCCTACAGTGCAGGAAGTGATTCAAGCGATTGGTGACCCGACGCGGTACGAGGAAGTCGTGTTTTGTGGGTACGGCGAGCCAACGATTCGGCTTGAGGCATTGAAAGAAATCTCACGGTGGGCGAAATCCCTTGGGGGAAGGACCCGCATCAACACCGACGGACATGGGAGCGTCATCAACAAGCGAAACATCGTCCCCGAGCTGGCTGGCCTGATCGACGCCGTGTCGATCAGCTTGAACTCCACCGACCCGCAGCAGTATGGAGAGTTGATGCGTCTTGACGGTGCACGGTTCTTTCCCGCAATGATCGACTTTGCCAAAGAGGCGGTGAAGTTCATTCCTAACGTGGTGATGACCATTGTGGATTTGAACGAAGTGGATCGAGAGAAGGCGCGTCGCCTCGTGGAGGAAGAGATTGGGGCGACATTCCATGCCAGGCCTTACTTCTGATGATACGTCCCTCGCGCGTCCTCTTCATTGCGGAAGGACAATTAGGCGACCTGCTTCTTTTGACGCCCGCACTCCGGGCACTCAAGAAGACTCTCCCGGATTCGTACATTTCCGTCCTCATCCTCGAACGAGGTTCGTCCGAAACCCCACGCGGACTTCCGCTTGTCCGAATAGGGACGGAAACTGTTCTCAGCACCAACTTGAATGTCCATGAGACTTACGTTGTCAGTCGTGCGGGGCTTCGTTCACTCCGTGGCCTTGCGCGGGTTTGGGCTGAACTGAACATCGTACACTTTCTACGGAGTAAACGCTTCGACACGGTCGTGTGCACGTTCCCGGAGGATCGCTTCACACTCTGGGCATTTGCTTCGGCCGCGGATGTTCGAGTGGGGGAGAAGAGGCAAGGGTTCACCGGCCTCCTGACTCATGCTCTTTCCATCCACAAGTCAGAGAGGGGGGTGCTTGAGTACTACTGCGACCTGGTGCGCGCCCTTGGGGTTTCAGTTGAATTGACTGAGACGGAGTACATCATTCCATCATCTGCTCTGGAGTGGGCAGATAGTTTTCTCCGCGAATCCGGTCTGGAGAAGTCCAGATTCGTTGCCGTCCATCCGGGCGCAAGCGGGGATTACAAAATCTGGCCGCCGGAGCGGTACTCAGAATTGATCGATCGTTTACAGAGCGCAACAGATATTCGCGTCCTCCTTTGCCGGGGTTCCCAGGACGATGAGATTATCGCAGCGATCCGTGCATGTCTGAAGTCCGCTGTCATCGAGGCGAAGCCCGAGAGCATTGGGAACCTGGCGGCCCTCCTGAAGCGAAGCACCCTTTGCATATCCAATGATTCCGGCCCCCGCCACCTGGCCGTTGCCGTCGGAACACCATCCCTCTCGTTCTTCCGGCAACATCACTCCCGCGAATGGAGGATCTATCCGGACTCTCCCCGTTGTGTCACGCTAGAAAGTAGAGAACGTTGCCCGGTGTGTCCATCCGGAGAGTGTCTTGACCGAATCCCTACGGGAGAGCGCTTTGGCTCTCATTGTCTCCGGGATATCCCCACTGAAACAGTGACGAAAACGGCAATGGACCTTCTTGCCTCTCTGTAAGAGAACTTCTATATTCCGATTGTTCTCAGCCTATTTCACTCCATCCTCGTGAACCTCATGCACGCTCGATTTCCCTACATCGTGTCCCTTGTTTGTCTTGTCTTTCTGGCAACGCGACCCGTGTTGAGTCAAGCCGTTTCGGCAGAAACCACGAGGGCAATTCTCACGGCGCAGGATCTGCGAGATGCGACTGTTCTTCTCAAGCATCTTGCAGATTCATCGCCCGCCATCAAAGAGAAGGGAGCATTGGCTGCAGGTTCAGTGCAGGACACAATGCACATCGCTTCTCTCATTGTGTTACTAAGTGACTCGGTTATGGATGTTCGGCGGGCTGCAGCATTTGCGCTCGGGCAGATGAACCCCGTGATCGATTCGGTGCAACGATCTACGATTACCCGGGAGCTTCTGAAACAATTGCTCAAGGAAGAGAATGAAAAAGTGCAGATCCGCCTTCTTGAAGGATTGGGGAAAACCGGAAGCCAGGAAAGCCTGGATGAAGTGGCAGCCGTAACACGACGAACAACCAGAGCAGAGGTCCGGGGGGAGATTGTACTTGCAATCGGACGATATGCATACCGCAACTTCAAATCCGTAGCAGCGACAACGGCGGTGGCTGAGTTGTTGGACGTGCCGGGGGAAGAATGGAAAGCGGCATACGCGCTGATGCGTATCGGCGACGGTGCGTTGATGCGCGAACGCGTGGCCAAGATCGTCTCCTTGGCACATCATGTGGATCCGCAGGTGCGGATGTACGTGGCCACAGTTCTGGGCAAGCTTCCAGACGTGCCACCGTCTCTCGACGTGCTCACAAGTCTCGCTGAGACTGATCCGGATTGGCGCGTGCGCGTAAATGCGGTCAAAGCTCTTGCCGGAGTTGACCTGAACCTCGATCCGCGCGTGGGGACGGCACTGGTGAAAGCAATCAGCGATCCGAACGAGCATGTATCACTGGCGGTTCTCACTTCACTGGCGGGACCGAAGGTGACCGGGTCAGGAATAGCCGAACAGCTGCGCCTCATTCTTACTTCGCTGCTCGACGGTCCGTACACTGTGCGACAGAAGAAAGAAGCCGCAATCGCGTTGGCGAAGATATTTGGGAACGATGCCACTTCCGAGATTGCCGCTGCAGCGTCAAAGGGAAACCTGCTTCGGACGTCATACATTGAGGCGCTGGGATATATTCCCGGCAGCGATGCCCATGCCGAACTTCTCAGCTACTCCCGCCAATTGGATCCGAAGGTTCAGCGTGTCGCCCTCGATGCGATCCTGACATCGTGCGCCCTCGCTCCACCGTCGCGGGAAATGGTCATAGCGGCCCGCTCTTCCTTCGTTCATGCCCTGGGCTCGGAGGACATGGCGGTGATTACGACGGCAGCGGGTGCTCTGGCCGACTCGCTCTTAGCAGACAGCACGGTGATCTCGCCTCTTCTAGAATCACTCAACCGAATGAAATCTCCCGGCGATGTGGAGGCGATGACAGCGGTGATTCAAGCGCTGGGTTCGCTTAAGGCGGAGGCTGCAACGTCCACGCTGATCTCGACGATGAATGATTCAGACCGGGCGGTCGCGTTGGAGGCAGCTCTGGCGCTGGAAAAGATTACTGGAAAAGAGTATCGCCAGTATGTTGCACCTCACTCCGTACAGTCGCATACCAACTTCGACTGGGCATTGCTTGAATGGCTCAGAGAACACCCGCATATTATGGTGCATACGTCGCGAGGTGCGTTCACCATAAGGATGTTCCCTGATGAGGCGCCGTTTACATGCGTCAACATCGCAACGCTGATTAAGAAGGGATTCTACGGCGGCCTTCTTTTTCACAGAGTTGTTCCGAATTTTGTCATTCAAGGGGGTGACCCGCGAGGAGATGGATGGGGTGGGCCGGGGTACGCAATGCGGTCCGAGTTTGGATACTCACACTATGAGCGCGGAATGGTCGGGGTGGCCAGCTCCGGAAAGGATACGGAAGGGTCTCAATTCTTTGTCACCCATTCCCGTCAGCCACATCTCGATGGGCGCTATACCATTTTTGGTCGGGTGACGGCAGGCATGGACGTGGTGGACATGATCCAGATGGGAGATACCATCCGACAGATTACGTTCTCTCGGGATGCGCTCCCATCGGAAGGAAAGTAGCTATCGCGCCTTCTTCCGATACCCCTCGTATGTGTTCTGGTGGGACGGATCGATGACGCTGAACTTCACGTAGACAGAAGGATCAGGGTAGTTGAACCGGAAGAATTTGTCAGCAATTTCCATTGACTTGGTGTCGAAGAATGTCTTGATCACGATGTTTCGGGGATCGACCTCCTTCTTCGCCCTTCCGATTCTCTCAACAGCCGCGAGCATATTGGCAAGACCTCGGGATGGGTTCTTCGCGAGGGAATCAAGGCCGTCGAAATGATACTGGTATGACGCGATACGAACTGGGACAAACTTGGGGTTCAGCAACTCACCGATGAACTGAATGCGGCTGTAACCGCTGTTTCCTTGCTGCCACCCCTTTTGTCCGCTCGCCCTTCCGAGACTGGCGATGTCCGACGCCTTCTGGAAGTGCGGATTCCCCCCTTGCTTTTCGTATGAGTCATAGTCGTACCCGAGGATAAGGTAGATATAGAAATCAAGAAAGCTTGCAAGGTCGTTGAAGGAGTAGGCATTGTGGCTGATCGGGCGGTTCTTGACATAGGTAAACTCCCACGTCTCATCAAACAAGCGAAGCACCGCGCTGCTCTCCTCCGTTCCCTCGATCCTCCGCTTGCTCCCAATAAACACCTGCGCCGAATACTTGTTCTCACCCACCACACCCTGCACGCGAATATCCACCGTGCACTTGACCTTCTCCTCGAGATTGTCAGAACCCCACGAATAGTCATTCACATAGCTGCGGATATCATCTTGCAGGTTGACAAGAAAATCCTTGTTGCTCGTGGAGACGTTCTCATAGTTTACCTGAATTGTGCAATCAACCTGCTGCGCGGAGAGCGGCAGAGAAACCAATATCAGGGGGAATATGCAGACCGGGAGAATTCGCATTTGATGTCCTTTGACTTCAATATACTCGTTTTGCGAGAATGGTTCAACAAATCCGCTCTATTGAAGGAGGAATTATGCATCGGACGGTCATAGTGTTGATATTTTGCGTAACCTCGCGCCTCCTGGGGGCGTTTGAGCCACAGATGCCAGGCGGACGTTCCGTCGCTCTCGGTGGCGGGGGAGTGGCAGCGCCGCTCGACACATGGAGTGCATTCACCAATCCCGGTACTCTGGCCACATTGCCATCGCGATCGCTTGCGTTGATGTACGCCCCGCAACAATTCGGTCTTCCCGAACTTGCCCGCGGAGCGTTCAGCTACGTTGAGCCAACCGGCTTGGGAACGTTTGCTCTTTCAGGAACGCGTTTCGGGTTTACGCTCTATCGCGAAGTGGAATTCCGTCTTTCCTTTGGTACGCCGATTACTCCCGCGTTCAGCGTGGGAGCGAGTGTCGACTACTATCATCTGACGATCGAACACTACGGCTCGGCATCCACGTTCGGTCTTGATGTCGGCATGGTTCTCTCGGTAACGGATGAGGTGCGATGGGGGTTTGCGGCTATGAACATCAATGCGCCAACGCTTGGAGAGGAGAAAGAAAAGCTCCCGCAGGTGTTTTCTACAGGTGTAAGCTACCAGCCATTTCCCGAGGCGGCGATTGTCATTGACATCGTCAAGGAACTTCAGTTTCCGGCTGAACTGCATGCAGGTGTTGAATATACCATACTTGATCTCATTGCACTGCGCGGTGGCACTTCCAGCGACCCAACGCTTCTGTGTATTGGCGTCGGGTTGCATTACAGCCTGCTCCAACTCGATTACGCATTCACTAACCATATCGATCTCGGCGCGACGCACCACGTCTCGCTCAGCGTCGACCTTGGGGGGATCTGAACATGAGGCGGTTGTGGGCTCTTTTCTTTGTCGTTGCGCTCCCGTACCGGATGCTCGGACAGCAACCCGATGAGACCCGACCCGGTGCGGATTCAGTGGTTGTCAGTTCCGAGTTCTTTGAAGAGCGACTCTTCGATCAGATCCAGACCGAACCTGAAAACCTTGAATCCATCGATAATCTCCAGTGGAGACAGGAACATCCGTTTGATCTCAACACTGTGACTGCGGAAGAGCTTGAGTCCGTTCCCGGCGTTACACCGGCCGAGGCTCTCGCAGTTGTGAGATTCAGGTTGCGGGTCAAGCGATTCACTTCAATTGCACAGTTGAAAGTGATGGAGGATATCGGGGAGAGTCTGTTTCAGAAGCTCGCAGCATATATCAAGACTAAAGAAGCCATGCAAGACGACCCTCGCATCGGGTTGGACCTTCGCTCCCGTGCGAGCAGAGACCTTCAGCCGCGGCGTGGGTTTCTCGACGGGTCCTATGCAGGTTCGTCCCTCAAATCGCACAACCGCGCCACATTTACCTCACCGGATGTGCAGGTGGGTGGACTTTTTGAAAAGGATGCAGGCGAAAAGGCGTCGACAGGTTTTCTTTCCTGGTATATCCGGATGAACGATGTTTTCATTTTCTCCCAATTGATTGCCGGTGACTATGTCGTTGAAGCAGGACAGGGGCTCGTGCTCTGGCGAGCGAGCGCGTTCGGAAAGGGGACCGAGATCAGCATTGCGCGGA
>Ga0214473_10004535_pt1 | contig 16689 bp, 18 predicted proteins | sample RVTome_7_FD_203509 | JGI IMG/M metagenome (GOLD analysis project Ga0214473, IMG submission 203509) | Soil microbial communities from uranium-contaminated site in the Upper Colorado River Basin, Wyoming, United States - RVT98D197 | ecosystem: Environmental > Terrestrial > Soil > Contaminated >... | reverse complement strand
CCGGTGGAGCTCGAGGAGTAAGGGAGGGCGAGTGACACGATCGCGGAGACGAGCCCGATGAGCGGGCGCTGGCTGGCCGGAAAGGCCCTCGCGGCGCTGCTCACGCTCGTCTTCGTGATCGTGTTCAACTTCTTCCTCTTCCGGGTGATGGGAGATCCGACCTCGCAGCTCGTCCGGATCCCGAACATCACCCAGGAGCGGCTCGACGCGATCGCGGAGGACTACGGGGTCGACAAGCCGCTGCCTACCCAGTTCGTCGACTACGTCGGGGACACAGCCCAGCTCGACTTCGGGATCAGCCATCGGTCGCGCGAGTCGGTGTGGACCGAGATACTCGACGCGCTCCCGTGGACGCTGCTCCTGGTCGGGACCGGAACGCTGCTCGCGACCCTGATCGGCTCATGGTTGGGGGTGGTCGCCGCGACGCGCCGCGGCCGGCCGACCGACAACCGATTACTCGGCTTCAGCACGTTCACATACTCCGCGCCGGAGTACTGGATCGGGATCATCCTCATCCTTGCCTTCGCGTGGTGGGTGCCGATCCTGCCGGCGGGCCAGCAGGTGACGCCCGGGATTGAGTTCTCTGGCTTCATCGCCGAGGTGCTCGACGTCCTCGAGCACCTGATCCTGCCCGCGACGGCGATAACGCTGATGCTGCTGGGGCAGTACTTCCTGATCATGCGCTCGTCGATGGTCGACGTCCTGACCGAGGACTTCATCACGGTCAAGCGCGCGACCGGGCTGCCATGGGAACGGGTCGTGCGCAGTCACGCGGTGCCGAACGCGCTCCTGCCTCTCGTCACCCTGTCCGCGATCCAGTTCGGGATCGTGGTCGGAGGCGCGATCACGGTCGAGACGCTGTTCTCGTGGCCGGGGCTCGGCGAGCTCACCTTCAACGCGATCAACGACAAGGACTTCCCCGTGCTTCAGGGGACCTTCCTCGTCTTCTCGGCGGGCGTGATCCTGGCCAACCTGCTCGCGGACTGCTTGTACTTCTACCTCGACCCGCGGGTGCAGGCGAGATGAGCGACAGGGATCCGCGGTATCTGCTGTTTCACACGGGGCGGGGGCGGTTCGCGCTCAGCGTCGTCGGCCTGTTCGTCTTTCTCGCGATCTTCGGCACCATCCTGGCGCCGGACGATCCGGACGCGTCGAGCACCGACATCTTCGCGCCGCCGAGCACGTCGCACCTTCTGGGCACGACCGAGAACGGCGCCGACGTCTTCTCGCAGCTGCTGGTCGGCGCGCGCGTCTCGATCATCGTCGGCTTTGCGGCCGCGGCGATCTCGGCGCTGCTCGGCTCCGCGGTCGGGCTCGCGAGCGGGTACTTCGGCGGCTGGACCGATCGCATCCTCGATCCGGTGGAGAACTGGTTCCTCGTCATCCCGACGCTGCCCCTGATGATCGTGCTTGCGAGCCTGCTGAGCCCATCCCTCGGGGTGCTGATCGTCGTCATCGGGCTGACGTCTTGGGCGGGGACGGGGCGGATCGTGCGCGCCCAGGTGCTCACCCTGCGCGAGCGGGCGTTCGTCGAACGCGCCCGCGCCCTGGGGGCCGGCCACCCCTACATCCTCCGCACGCACATCTTTCCCAACGTGCTGCCGTTGATATTCGCCAACACCGTGCTTATCGTCGCGATCGCGATCCTGTCCGAGGCGGCGCTGTCGTTCCTCGGCCTCGGCGACCCGACGCGGATCTCGTGGGGAACGATGCTTGAGAACGCGTTCGAGTCCGGCGCCCCGAGCGCCGAGGCGTGGTGGTACGTGATCCCGCCGGGGCTCTGCATCACGACGCTCGTGCTCTCGGTGGCGACGCTCGGCTACCTGTTCGAGGAGCACATCAACCCGCGGCTGGCGGAGCGTCGCGAGACGCAGGTGACGGCCGCGTGAGCGCGCTGCTGGAGGTCAGCGACCTGCGGGTCGAGCACGCCGGCCGCGCGATCGTCGACGGGGTCGACCTCGTGCTCGAGCGCGGCGAGGCGCTCGGAATCGCAGGCGAGTCCGGGTGCGGGAAGACGACCACCGCGCTGGCGCTGATGAAGCTGATGCCCGACAGCCTGACCCAGTCCGGGTCGATCACCCTGCGCCCCCCCGACGAGGACGAGCCGATCAACATCGGCCGCCGCACCGAGGCGGGGATGCAGCTCGTCCGCTGGCGCCACATCTCCCTCATCTTCCAGGGAGCGATGAACTCGCTCGACCCGGTGCAGCGCGTCGACGATCAGATCGAGGAGGCGATCCGCCTGCACGATCGAAAGGCGGGCTCGAAGCAGGTCCGGGAGCGGATAGCGGATCTGCTGGAGACCGTCGGGCTGCAGGCGGGCCTCGGACGGCGGTACGCGCACCAGCTCTCGGGCGGGCAGCGGCAGCGGATGATGATCGCGCTCGCGCTCGCCTGCGGCCCGTCGGTGGTGATCGCCGACGAGCCGACCACCGCGCTCGACGTCGTGATCCAGGCTCAGGTGCTGCAGCTGCTGGAGCGGCTGCGCGAGCGACTCGGGCTCGCCCTGATCCTGATCTCGCACGACCTCGGCGTCCTCGCCGAGACCTGCGACCGGATCGCGGTCATGTACGCGGGGCGGATCGTCGAGACGGGGCCGGTGAGCGACGTGTTCGCGAACCCGCAGCACCCGTACACCAAGCGCCTCCTCGACACGCTGCCCGTGATCGGCGGCAACCGCGGGCTCGCGGAGCCGATCCCGGGCGGGCCGCCCGACCCCGACGACATGCCCGAGGGATGCAGGTTCCGGCCCCGGTGTCCGTACGCGGCCGACAAGTGCCTGCATGATCCGGCGCTGCGCGAGGTCGCCGCGGGCCACTCGGCCGCGTGCCACTTCGCGCCGTGGAAGGAGTGGCCTCAGGTGGACGTGTCAAGGGCTGCCGCCACAGGAGCAAGCGGATGAATCAATGCCGCCAGAATGCTCCGCTTCGCGTCCGCTTCTGGCGGGTGGTCGCGGAATGAGCGCGGACGGGGCGCTGATGGAGCTCAGTGACGTATGCGTCCGGTTCCGCACCCGAGCCGGCGAGGCGCGGGCGGTGGACGGCGTCTCGCTGGAGTGGCGGCGGGGGGAGATCCTCGGCGTCGTCGGGGAGTCCGGGTCGGGAAAGTCGACGCTGGCGCGGGCGATGCTGCGGCTCGTCGAGCTCGACTCGGGGGAGGCCGCGCTGGTCGGGGCGGCGTCCGGGCGCAAGGCCGGCGAGGCGGAGCTTCGCCGTCGCGTGCAGATGATCTTCCAGGACCCATACCAGACGTTGAACCCGCGCCAGCGGGTGTCGGCGATCGTCGCCGAGCCGCTGAAGGTGCAGGGCATCCCGCGCGACGAGCACGACGAGCGCGTGCGTCGGGCGATGGACGACGTGGGGCTGGACGCCGACCGCTACCTCGACCGCTACCCGCACCAGCTCTCCGGCGGGCAGCGCCAGCGGGTCGCGATCGCCGCCGCCCTGGTGCTCGAGCCCGAGGGCCTGATCTGCGACGAGCCGGTGTCGATGCTCGACGCGTCGGTGCGGGCCCAGATCCTCAAGGTGCTGGTCGACCTGCAGCAGCGCCGCGGGCTGGCGCTGATGTTCATCACCCACGACCTCAGCCTCGCGTGGTCGCTGTGCGACCGGATCGCGGTCATGTACCTGGGACGGATTGTCGAGCAGGGCTCGGCGGTGGACGTGATCGAGCGCCCGCAGCATCCCTACACCGAGGCGCTCGTCACCGCGGTCCCGATCCCCGAGCCCGGCGGCGGCGGCCGGCGCGAGCTGCTCAGCGGCGAGCTCCCCGACGCGACCGCGGTCCCCACCGGGTGTCGCTTCCACCCCCGGTGCCCGAAGCGCTTCGAGCCCTGCGACAGGGTGGACCCAGAGCTGATCCCGGCCGGCGGGCGGGACCAGCTCGCGGCCTGCCTGCTCCACGACCCGACCGCCGGGCGGAAGGAGGTCGAGGCTGCCGGCGCCTGAGCAGCGCTGGCGCGAGATCGCCGGTCCGGTCGGGGCGCTCGAGCCCGGAAAGCGGAACGCGATCACCGACGTCCCCGGCGTCCGGGTCGGCCACTCGCAGGCGGCGAGCGGGGAGGCGACCGGGGTGACGGTCGTCGCGCCGCCCTCGCTCCCCGTGTTGGCGGGCTCGGCGACCGCGAACGGGATGGGCGAGCTGACGGGGAAGATCGAGATCGACGAGCGGGGGACGATGGAGACGCCCGTGTACCTGTGCGGGTCGCACGCCGTCGGAGCCGTCCACCGGGCGGCTGTGCTCGCCTCCGGTCGCGGGCCCGACCACATCGTGCTCCCGGTGGTCGGCGAGTGCGACGACGGCGACATGGCGGACTCGCGCACCGTGACCGGCGAGGACGTCGACGGGGCGCTCGCGGCGCTCGGCGAGGAGGTCGCCGAGGGGACGGTCGGCGCCGGGACCGGGATGGGCTTGTTCGACTACCCCGGCGGGATCGGGACCGCGTCGCGAAAGGTGGGCAAGCGCCACGTCGGGGTGCTGCTGCTGTGCAACTTCGGCTACGGGGCGCGCGAGTACCTCGACGTCCTCGGGCACTCGCTCCCCCCGCCCGCCGAGGCGGGCACCCCGCACGGCTCCTGCATCACGGTGTGCGCGACCGACGCCCCGCTCGGCTCGCACCACCTGGGCCGCCTCGCGCTGCGCCCCTTGCTCGGCCTCTCCCGGGCGGGGTCGTACGCTGCCGACGGCTCGGGCGAGATCGGGCTCGCGTTCTCGATCTCGAGCAAGGTGAAGATCTCGGGCGAGGAGCTGAACCCGTACTTCGCCGCCGCGTACGAGGCGGCCCACGAGGCGGTCTACAACTGCCTCGTCGCGGCGCGCCCGGGAGTGAGGCGGGACGGGACGATGCAGGAGCAGTTCCCGATCGAGGATGTCCGGCGGATCGCTCGGGGGCGCGATGGCGGCCGATGAGCTCGAGCGCGAGGTCGTCGAGCTCGCCCAGGCGCTGATCCGGCTCGACACGTCGAACCCGCCGGGAGCCGAGACCCCGGCCGCGGAGTTGATCGCCGAGTACCTCCGCGGCGCCGGGGTGGAGTCCGAGCTCGTCGGGCCCGACCCCGAGCGGCTGAACCTCGTCGCGCGGGTCGAGGGCGACGGCTCGGGGCCGTCGATCATGCTGATGGGACACACCGACGTCGTCCCGGCGCCCACCGCCGACTGGACCGTGCCGCCGTTCGAGGCCCGGCTCTGCGACGGGCGGCTGGTGGGACGAGGCGCGGTCGACATGAAGAACGAGGTCGCCGCCCGCGCGGCCGCGGTTGCCGCGCTGGCCCGCTCGGGCCGGCGCCCGCCCGGGGACGTCGTCCTGGTCGCTGAGGCCGACGAGGAGATGAACGTCTCCGACGTCGGGATGTCGTGGCTCGCCCGCGAGCGCCCCGACCTGCGGTGCGACTTCGCGCTCAACGAGGGCGGCGGCTCGCTGCTCGAGCTTGCCGACGGGCGCCGCGTGGTCACGGTCTCGGTCGGCGAGAAGCAGGTCACCTCGCTGCGGCTGCGGATCCACGGCCGCGCCGCGCACGCATCGGTGCCCGCGTTCGGCGACAACCCGGTCCGCCACGCGGCCGCCGCGAGCGAGCGGCTGCTCGCCTACGAGCCGCCCGCGGGCGAGGTGCCGGCGATCGACAGGGCGCTGCGCGAGCTCGGCGCTCCGGCCGATCGTGACGCCGCCGTCGCGTGCGCCCGCGAGCTGCATCCGCTGCTCGACGGGATGCTGCCGGCGATGACGCGGATGACGGTCACTCCGACGGGCCTGCGGACGTACGAGCCGGCGAACGTGATCCCGCCTTTCGCGGACGTCACCTGCGACTGCCGCGCGATCGGCGCCCAGACCGAGGACGACGTCCGCCGCCACGTCGAGCTCGCGCTCGGCGACCAGTTCGAGTACGAGCTCGAGCTGCTCGAGCCGCTGGTCGGCGGGACCGAGTCGTCGATCGACACGCCGCTCTACCGAGTGCTGGAGGAGTACGTCGCCGAGCGCCTCCCCGGGGCCGTACTGCTCCCGCTGATCACCCCCGGGTTCACCGACTCGCACTGGATCCGCGAGGCCCACGGCACCGTCGCGTACGGGTTTGCGCCCGTGTTCGCGACCGGTGCGATGGCGTACATGCGCGCCGCGCACGCCGCGGACGAGGCGCTGGCGATCGACGATCTGGTCGAGATGGCCCGCTTCCATCTGCACGCGATAAGCGGCAGCCTCGTCACCTCGGTGGACACGTGACGTGGGCTCGGGCGGGTTCGACCTCGGGGTGCACCTGCCGCTGATCGACTTCGGCGGGCAGGAGATGACCGCGCAGCGGGTCAGATCCACCGTCGAGGCTGCGCGGGAGTGCGATTTCGCCGCCCTGTCGGCGAACGACCACTTCGTGTACCCGAGCCCGTGGCTGGACGGGCCGAGCGCGCTCGCCGCGGCCGCGGAGGCGTCCGGAAGGATGACGCTGGCGACGACGATCGCCAACGTGGTCGTGCGCGGTCCGGTTGCAGTCGCGAAGGCAGCCGCCGCGATCGACGTCCTCTCGGGTGGGCGGATGGTGGCGGGCGTCGGCCCCGGCTCCTCGGCGCTCGACTACGACGCGGTCGGGATCCCGTTCGAGGAGCGGTGGCCGCGGTTCGAGGAGGCGTCCGCGGTGCTCCGGGCGCTGCTTCGAGGCGGCGAGCCGCCCGAGCGGCTGCGCTACTACGCGATGCCGGCGGCGCCGCTGCGGCCCCCGCCCGTGCAGCAGGGCGGGGTGCCGGTGTGGCTGGCGAGCTGGGGATCGGACCCGGGCCTGCGCCGCGTGGCGAGGCTGGCCGACGGATGGCTGGCGTCCGCGTACAACACCACGCCGGAGCGTTTCCCGACCGCGAAGGAGAAGCTCGCGGCCGAGCTCACCGGCCTCGGTCGGACTGCCGAGGGGTTCCCGAACGCGCTGACGACGATGTGGACGTGGGTCACCGACGACGCCGCCGAGGCGGACGGGATCCTGGAGCAGTCGGTTGCTCCTATGCTGCGGCGCGACCCGGAGGAGCTTCGCGGCAACCTCTGCATCGGCTCCCCGCTCGAGTGTGCCGAGCTACTGTCGAAGTACGCGGCCAACGGTTGTGATCGAGTCTTCCTGTGGCCGCTCGGGGACGAGCGCCGGCAGCTCGAACGGATCGCGGCAGAGGTGATGCCCAACATCGAATGACGATCGGCTCATCGGTCGCTGCCCCCGCTCAGGGCTTGACGACCATGAAGAACGTGGCGACGAGCACGACCACGCCGGCGACGCTTCCGGCGGCGTTGATCCGCCGCGAAAGCGCTCGGTACTCGTCCGAGAGCTCGTCTCCCTGACCGAGGTCGCGCTCGGCGACACCGATCGCCTTCCGCACGGCCGGCTCGACGACGCCGTGCACGATCGCGAACAGGAGGATGATCGCGAGGAAGCCGACGCTGACCCAGGACTCGCTGATCGAGATGCTGGCGTCGGCGAGCATGTAGATCCCGGCGAGCAGCAGGATCACGATCCCCGGGGTGACGATCGCGAAGTCGTTGCGGCGCAGCGCGCGCAGCACCGTCGGCACCGAGCGTGGGTTGGCGCTCTCGGCGATCGCCGTGAACAGCGGGTATGCGAACGGGATCCCGAGCGCCACGATCACCGCGGCGACGTGGACGAACTTGCCGACGTCGTACCCCGTGATCGCGATCATCAGGTCCACGGCCCTCCCGATTCCGACTTCAGTCCCGCTCGCGAGTCTCGCCCGAGACGTGGTAGCTCAGGTACCAGAGCAGGTGCCTGGCTGCACCGAGTCCGCGCGCGGCAGGGGCGAGCAAGAGCTTCACGAGTGGCAGGATCCTACCCCCCAGGCAGGCGATCAAACGCTCACCTCCCACCCGCGACCTACACTTTTCCCGCATGGTGGTCGGAATCATCGGCCTCGGATACGTGGGCCTTCCGCTCGCGGTCGCGTTCGCCGAGGCAGGGCACGACGTGGTCGGGCTCGACTCCGACGCGCGCGTGGTCGAGGGCCTGCGCCGTGGGGAGAGCACGGTCGAGGACGTGCCCGCGGAGCGCCTCACGGCGATCTCCGACCGGATCCGGCCGACCGCCGATGTCGCCGAGCTGAGCTCGTGCGACGCGGTCGTGATCTGCGTACCGACCCCGCTCGCCAACCACCGCGAGCCCGATCTCACGTACATGCTCGACGCCGCGACGTCGCTGTCGGCGGTTCTACGCAAGGGCCAGCTCGTCGTGCTGGAGTCGACGACCTATCCCGGAACCACCCGAGAGCGGCTGAAGCCGATCCTGGAGGAGTCGGGGATGGCGGCCGGCCGCGACTTCCACCTCGCCTACTCGCCGGAGCGGATCGACCCCGGGCGCACGGACCACACGATTCGCACCACCCCGAAGGTCGTCGGGGGTCTGACCGACGCGTGCCGTGACCGCGCGGCCGAGCTGTACTCGGAGATCTGCGACGAGATCGTTCCCGTCTCGACGCCGGAGGCGGCCGAGCTCTCGAAGCTGCTCGAGAACATCTTCCGCTCGGTGAACATCGCGCTCGTGAACGAGCTCGCGATGCTGTGCGACCGGATGGGGATCGACGTGTGGGAGGTGATCGATGCCGCCGGGACAAAGCCGTTCGGGTTCATGCGCTTCGAGCCCGGCCCGGGCATGGGCGGGCACTGCCTCCCGGTCGATCCCTTCTACCTCGCGTTCAAGGCCCGCGAGCACGACTTCTACACCGAGTTCATCGAGCTCGCCGGGAAGGTGAACCAGAATCAGCCCCAGTTCTGCGTCCGCAAGATCGAGCGCACCCTGAACGAGGTCGAGCGCCCGGTGAAGGGGTCGCGGATCCTGCTCCTCGGCGTCGCCTACAAGGCGGGAGTCGGCGACATGCGTGAGTCACCGGCGCTGAAGATCATCCGCAGCCTCGACGAGCTCGGCGCCGAGATCTCCTACCACGATCCGCACGTTCCCGAGCTTCCCGAGCTCGGGAAGGCCTCCGCCGACCTCGACGAGGAGCTCGCGCGCGCCGACCTCGTGTGCGTGATCACCGCGCATCCCGAGGTCGACTACCGCCGCGTCGTCTCCGCTGCCGAGCTGGTGCTCGACTTCCGCGGCGTCACCCGCGGGATCGAGGCCGCGAACCTCGTTCGGCTGTAGGCCCGTGGGCCTTCCGGGCTTCGGCAGCCGTCGCCGCCGTTGGGGAGGCGCGGAGCGCGCCACGCTGGGCCTGGCGGCGCTCGCGGTCGCAACCGTGGGGACGGTGGCGGCCGGAGAGGTGGTGCGGTTGGCGCGACGCCGCGCCCACTCCCGGGAGCACGCCGACGGCATGTTCGACACGGCCGAGCATGCGATAGAGACGGCCGGGATGGCCGGCCGGGACACGATCGCCGTCGCGCTGGAGGGGTACGAGACGGCGTCGCGGCGGGAGACGGTGCTGTTCAACCTCCTGTCCGGATTCATGCTCTCGTTCGCGCTCGTGCGCATGTCCACTCACGGCATCCGCCGCGGCTGGTGGCCGATGGGCAACGTGCGGGTCGGAGGGCGCCACATCCACCACTTCGTGCCCGGGATCCTGCTCGCGTTCGGGAGCGGCACCGCGGCCCTGATGACGGAAGGGCAGCGGATCGAGACCGCGCTCGCGATTCCGTTCGGCGCCGGGGTGGGGTTGACGTTCGACGAGGCGGCGCTGCTGCTCGACCTCCGCGACGTGTACTGGACCCGCGAGGGGCTGCTCAGCGTCCAGGTGAGTTTCGGGCTGGCGGCGCTGCTCGGCGGCACGATCCTGGCGCTGCGGATGCTCCGCCGAGGCGAGCGCCGCGCCGAGGAGCTCGGGCTCGTCCCGCCGATCGAGGTGGAGCAGTACGCGTGGGGCGGCTAGCGGCGCGCGTAGCGTGCGTAAAGCTCCCCGTCCTCCTCCAGCAGCCACACCAGGTCGAGATCGATCGGCCCGCCGGAGACGCCTTCGAGCAGCGACGGCGCGGGGTCGACGGCGAGCTTCGGCGCTCGGGTGACGAACAGGTCGTCGACCAGCCCGTCTTCGACCAGCTGGCCGTGCAGGTGCGGGCCTCCCTCGCACAGCAGCGCCCGCACCCCGCGCTCGCGTCGTAGTCGCTCCATCGCCCTCCCCAGGTCCACCTTGCCCTCGTGGCGGTCCACCCGGACGCTGGTCGCGGTCTTCGGGATCGAGCCCTCGCTCGAGGTGACGATCAGCACCCGTCCGTACCCGACCGTGAACAGCCCCGCGTCCCACGGCAGGTCGAGGTTGTCCGACACGATCACCGCGAGCGGGTCCGGCGCCAGCCCGTTTGCGCGCTCCCGCCGCCCCCGCGCGGCGGGCTCGGGGACGATCCGGCCGTAGCGCTCCTTGCGCATGGTCCCGGCGCCGATCATCACCGCGTCGACCTCGCATCGGAGGCTGTGCAGGATCGCCATGTCGGTGCGCGACCCGATCGGGCCCGAGCGACCCTCGATCGTCGCGCGGCCGTCGACGGTGAGCGCGAAGTTGGTGACGATGTGGGGGCGGTCCTCGTGCGCCCGCTCGACCAGCCCCAGCCCGGAGTACTGCTCGGCGACGGTCGTCTCGCCCGGATCGGGAAGCAGCCGCCTCACCGGCCGGCGCTCACGGCTCGCGCTCGATCGCGGCCAGGTGGTCGACGTTGGCGCGGTCGTCCGGCTCGGAGCTCGCCGGGGCTTCGAACCACGCGTCGAGGATCTCGGCGAGCTCGGCTTCGGAGGTCGCCCGGAGGCTGAGCGCGAGCACGTTCGCGTCGTTCCACCTCCGCGCCCCGGCTGCGGTCGCGGCGTCGGCGCACAGCGCGGCGCGGATCCCGCCCACCTTGTTCGCGGCGATCGAGGCGCCGGTCCCGGTCCAGCAGCACACGACCGCCTGCTCGGCGCGCCCCTCGGCGACGTCGCGAGCGGCAGCCTCGCACGCCCACGCCCAGTCCTCGCGCTCATCGACGGCGAGCGCTCCGTGGGCGATCGGCTCGTGGCCGCGGCGGCGCAGCTCCTCGATCACCGCCCCGGCGATCCCCGCCCGCTCGTCGGCTGCGACCGCGATCCTCATCGTCCACAGGCTAGGCGTCGGGGTCCAGCCCCGCCGCCTCGAGCGCCCGCGCGCGGTCGGCGAAGATCTCGACTCGCAGCGCCTTCCCGCCGCGGATCTTCCACAGCATGAACGCGGGCTGCTCGACCTCGATCCCGGTCTCCTTTCCCTTCGCGTACAGCCGGAACGGGATCACCACCTGATCGCCGGCCTCGATCGGCTCGCCCTCGGGCAGGAAGCGGATGTCGTCCATCGCGTCCTCGAAGGACTCGAAGTAGCGGCGCAGCCCTTCCTCGCCCTTGTATGTATCCGGCTCCATCGCCACGTCGGGCGTTGTGATCAGCTCGAACTCGGGGTGGATCAGGGGGAGCAGTGCCTGCCATCCCTCGCGGTCTGCCGCCTCGAACCCCCGGATCACGAACTCCGCGTTCTCGGACACGGCTAAAAGACTAGGACTCCAGCTTCCATCCGAAGCTGCGCCCGGTCAGGGAGCGCAACCGCTCGACGTCCGGCGCGAAGCGCTCGGCGAGCTCAGCCCGCAGCGAGTCGGGCAGCTGCGGTCGCTCTCGGACGCCGCCGGGATCGTGGACCATCCGCTCGACGATCCACCGCAGCCACTCCGGCATCCGGTCGAAGTTGCGGTCGAGCGCCCGCAGCCCGGGCAGCCGAACGGCGCGGTCCATGATCCGGAAGCGCCCGGTGTGCTTGCCGGTGCCGGTCTCCCATTCGCGGTCGAACTGGGGCGAGGTGAACGACGGGTCGACGCCGATGAATCCGAACACGCGACGCAGGGTCTCGTCACGGCTCGCCTTCAGCTCCTCCTGGGTCACGATCTCGACCTGATCGGCGCCGAACTGGGCCATGTAGGGCTCGACCTGCAACGCGTACAGGCCACGCTGCACGTACGCGTTGCCCGGCGCTGCCAGCGCGACCGCGACCGGCCGCGTCTCGTAGCCGCCGGCGACGTTGTGCAGGTAGTGGGACATCGCCCGGTCGATCGGGTCGCGGACCATGTAGATCACGCGCGCGTCGGGCAGCATCGCCCGCATCCGCTCCGCCACTCCCGTGAAGCGCGGCAGGTTCGTGTAGTGGGGGGAGGACTCCCCCCGAACGGGGGCGTCGGCCGGGAAGTGGCTCGCGTACCACGCCTCGCCGAGTCGCCAGTTGAGCTCGGCGACGAAGAAGTTGAGCTCCTTCGGACGCGACATCCCGATCTCGGGGTGGAGGTTGAGGTAGTGGTGCAGGCTCGTCGTCCCGCACTTCAGCCCCCCGATCACGACCAGGTTCGGGAGCGCCCCCGGGCGGGAGCGCGGCACGCGGCGCGCACCCCGGGAGCGGAACCGCTCCCGCGCGCGGGCCACCATCGCCTCGTCGGCGGGGTCGGGCGGGAAGCCTGAGGGCGCGTCCGAGCTCAGCAGCCCAGCATCTTCGCCGCGTCGCGGAGGTTCTTCGCCTCCGCCGGCGGGGCCTTTCGGTCCCCGAGCTTCTCGCCGGTGCGGTTGACCCAGATCACGGGCACGTTCATCTTCAGCAGCGGGGCGACGTCGGCGTTGTACCCACTCGCGATGTGGATCCAGCCCTTCTTGCCGCCGATCCGGCGCGCCGCCTCCTTGAAGTGCGCCGGGTCGGGCTTGTAGCTGCGCACCTGCTGAGCGGTGACGACGAGGTCGAGCTCGGTTCGCAGGTGGCGGCGCGAGAGGCCGAGCAGCTTGTCGTCGATGTTGGACACGATCCCGATCTCGTACTTCCCCTTCAGCCGGTCCATGGCCGCGTTCGCCTCCCGGAACGGCTGCCACCGCGGGACGCTGTCCGGCAGGAACTGCGCCCTGGAGGGCTCGAGCTCCCAGCCGACTTCCTTCGCGACCCGAACGGCGGTCCGCCTCAGGACCTCGGCGTACAGCTCGTAGGAGCCGGCCATGATCTGCTCCTGGATCGGGAAGAAGCGCTCGAGGAGATCGTCGATCTCGACGGTGAGCCCGTCCTTCTCCGCCTCGGCCGCGAAAGCGTCGCTGATCCCCTTCTGCCAGTCGACCAGGGTGCCGTAGCAATCCGTGGTCACCCACTTCGCGTCCTTCTTTGCATCTCTGGAGATCGCCATTCGAGTCGCGGGATTATGGCAAGGCGCCGCCGAAACACGCTCGTAGCGAGGATCTCTGGGCACGATCGCGTTCGGATAGGCTGCGGCGCACGCGACGGCGGACGCGAAGCCGAGTACGTCGCGACTGACTATGGATCTCTTGGAGTACCAGGGAAAGCAGCTGTTCGCCGCGCACGGGATTCCGGTGCCGGAGGGCAAGCCCGCGAGCACGGTCGACGACGCGGTCGCGGCGGCCGACGCGCTCGGCTATCCGTGCGTTGTCAAGGCGCAGGTGCTGATCGGCGGGCGCGGCAAGGCGGGGGGGATCAAGGTCGCGGAGAGCGAGGACGAGGCGCGGGCGCACGCCGAGGCGATCCTGGGGATGCAGATCAGGGGCCCCCGCGGTGAGGGCCCGTTCACCGTCCACGAGGTGTGGGTGGAGCAGGCCTCCGCGATCGAGGCCGAGTGGTACGCGTCGATCATCCTCGACCGCTCGGCGAAGAAGGTGATCGCGATCCTGTCCGCGATCGGCGGGATGAACGTCGAGGAGATCGCCGAGCGCGACCCCTCGGCGCTCCTGAAGCGCTACATCGAGCCGGGCACGACGCTCGACCCCGACGCCGGCCGGGAGCTCGCGGCCGAGGCCGGGCTGCCCGACGACGCGCTCGACGCCACGGGCGAAGTGCTCGCGAAGCTGTACTCGATGTTCGGCGCCTCCGACGCGACCCTGGTCGAGGTCAACCCCCTGATCCTGACCGCGGACCGCGATGTCGTCGCGCTCGACTCGAAGGTGACGATCGACAACAACGCGCTGTTCCGCCACGAGGACCTGGCGGAGATGTCGAATCCCTCCGACGAGGACCCCCAGGAGGCGATGGCGAAGGAGCGCGGCCTCACCTACGTGAAGCTCGACGGCAACGTCGGCATCCTCGGCAACGGCGCCGGGCTGTGCATGTCGACCCTCGACGCGGTCGCGCAGGCCGGCGGCAGCCCGGCGAACTTCCTCGACGCGGGCGGCGGCTCGAAGGCGGAGGCGATCGTCGACGCGCTCGAGGTGATCACCTCGGACGAGAAGGTGACCGCGCTGCTGTTCAACATCTTCGGTGGGATCACCCGATGCGACGAGATCGCGAAGGGGATCATCACCGCGTACGAGCGGATCGACATCGACGTCCCGGTCGTCGTCCGCCTCGACGGCACGAACTCGGAGGAGGGCCTCGGCCTGCTCGCCGACGCAGAGCTGCCCAACCTGCACGTGGAGAAGACGATGCTGGGCGCAGCCGAGCGCGTCGTGGAGATGGCCTGATGTCGATACTCGTCGAGAAGGACACGAAGCTGGTGATCTCGGGCCTCACCGGGCGCGAGGGCACCTTCCACGGGCTTCGCAACCGCGAGTACGGGACCGACGTCGTCGCCGGCGTCACCCCGAAGAAGGGCGGCCAGGACGTCGAGGGGATCCCGATCTTCGACACGATCGGCGAGGCGGTCTCGGAGCGGGGCGCGAACACGTCGATGATCTTCGTCCCGGCGCGGTTCGCGGCGGCGGCGATGGAGGAGGCGATCGACGCCGGCGTCGAGACGGTGATCGCGATCACCGAGGGGATCCCGGTCCACGACATGCTGCGCACCTACTGGAAGGCGAAGGAGGCCGGCGTGCGGCTGATCGGGCCGAATTGCCCCGGCGTGCTGTCGCCCGGCAAGGCCAACGTCGGGATCATCCCGGCGCACTTCTTCGAGGCGGGCCCGATCGGGGTCGTGTCCCGATCCGGGACGCTCACCTACCAGATCGGCAACGAGCTCGCACAGGCCGGGGTCGGCAACTCCTCGATCGTCGGCATGGGCGGCGACCCGATCGTCGGCTCGGACTTCATCGACATCATCGGGTGGTTCGAGGCCGACCCGGAGACCGAGCTGATCGTGATGGTGGGCGAGATCGGCGGCGACGCCGAGGAGCGCGCGGCCGAGTTCATCGCCGAGAAGGTGACGAAGCCCGTCGTCGCCTACATCGCCGGCTTCACCGCGCCCCCCGGGAAGCAGATGGGCCACGCCGGGGCGATCATCTCAGGCTCCTCGGGCACGGCCGACGCGAAGGCGAAGGCCTTGGAGGCGAAGGGCGTGCGGGTGGGTCGCAACCCGACCGAGACCGCGGAGATCGCGGTGGAGACGATCGGGTCGCGGGCCTAGACAGGGGCTCATGGACGGCGGGTAGTGGGTCAGTTTGACACTGACCCACTACCGGACGGCGCCCACGCTGGCGCCCCCGTGGCGAGTGATGCATTCGGTACCCAGGGACTACCAAATGCATGTCGGGGCGGCCTCAGGCGGTCAACGCAAATGGCGGCGGCGTAATCGCCCGTATCGGGTAGCCTCTTCGCAAGGAGACGCGGAAGGCCGTGTTCGGGAGGAAGGGTCGAGTGGATGTGAGTCTCATGCGCGTGCGGGCGATCGTCTGTGCGGCGACGGTCTTCAGCCTCGTGGTGGCGCCATTCGCCGTGGGTGCGGCGAGCGACTCCGGAGGCCCCGGGGCGACGGCGAGCGCGAGCGTGAAGAAGAAGGTCAAGAAGCTGAGCAAGCGGGTGAACGGGCTTGAGCAAGCCAATGCCTCGCTCGAGCAGCAGGTCGCGGAGTTGGAGGGCGAGGTGGGCACGCCGCGGCCCCCGAGCGGGCCGGCTGGTGGAGATCTGGCCGGCATCTACCCCAACCCCCTGATCGGCGGCGGCGTCCTGACGACGGGGGCTTTCTCGAACTCGATCCCGGCCGCACGGGTGACCAATTCCACCCAACAGACCGTCCCTCCAAACACGAGCCTACCGCTGGCCTTCGACACGGAGATCTACGACACGGCGAGCATGCACAGCACCAACCCCTTCGACTCCGCGGCGCTGAGGGCCCCCGTGGACGGGATCTACGCGGTGACCGCCCAGGTCAAGTGGGGTGCGGCCGGCGGGGTGACGACCTTCTTCACCCTGCAGCTGCTGCGAAACGGCTCCCAGAACCTGTGGGAGGAGGTCGAGGACAGTCCGACCAGTCCGCTCGAGCAGTCGGCCGCCACCCAGGTCGACCTGCAGGCGGGCGACTTCGTGCAGGCCGTGGTGCGCCAAAACAGCGTCGGCAACTTCAGCATCGACACGGACAGCGAGCTCAGCCCCGAGTTCTCGATGACGTGGCTGGCGCCCGGGCCATAGGCGCGGGCTGAAGATCCGCCTCAGGTGTGTGGTGGGCGATCCTCTCCGGCTCGTCCGGCACCGCCGAGGCGAAGACCAATGCGCGGTGTTCAAGACCGGCAACTACACCGGAACGACCACGCAGGGCGAGCCAATCTTCCTGATCGTCGAGAAGAAGGTGGTGACGATCACCGTCGATGTGCGGCCGCCGTGCCTGATTCCCGACCCATTCTTTCCCGGCCAGCCGGAGCTTCATGGTCAGGACGAGATCGTGAAGAAGAAGGTGGGCGTGATCGCCTTCGGGCCGGGGCTCAAGAAGGTGGGGGCCTTCGAGGCAGACGCTGCGGGCGACAGGGCAACCATCTTCGGGTATCTGAAGGGGAAGAAGGCGGAGGGCTTCGTCAGCGACGCCTATCCGGGCTGCCCGTACGACTTCGACTGGGA
>Ga0214473_10004534_pt1 | contig 16691 bp, 23 predicted proteins | sample RVTome_7_FD_203509 | JGI IMG/M metagenome (GOLD analysis project Ga0214473, IMG submission 203509) | Soil microbial communities from uranium-contaminated site in the Upper Colorado River Basin, Wyoming, United States - RVT98D197 | ecosystem: Environmental > Terrestrial > Soil > Contaminated >... | reverse complement strand
GGATCTACCCATGGAATTTCCAGGCGACACCGAGATTAGGGCCTTGTATCGACAAATAGAAGATCTTAAGGAGAAACTGCATGAAGCAAGCCCTGCGTCCTCGCACCGCTAAAATCCTTGTCACCTGCAAGGTGCTGAAGCGCGACCAAGAAGGCCGCGTCGTCAAGGTGCAAGTGTCTGGGCACGGCGGTCGCGTGTACCACGTGATCGTGCGTCGCACCAACGGCCTGTCTGTCGAGTGCCTCCAGCAAACGCCCTTGGGCGACATCCCCTGCCAAGCGGCAGAGAACTGGAAGCTGTGCTACCACGCACGACAGGCACTTGTGGTGGCGGCGCAGAAGACCCCTGAAGGCATTGTCCCTGCGTTTCTGCGCTTTCATCGCGTGCGCCCAACCAAGAGCCGGCTGGCCAATATCGCGCAAAGCTGGAAGCCGGTGCGATTGTTCAGGGATGACAAACCAAGAGAGTTCGTGGAAGTGAGGCCAATATGACTGAGAATACCATTACCTGCAAGAAATGTGGCAACACTTGGGACCAGGACTACTACTATGGGCCTGGCCCACTCAAGTGTGGTAAATGCGGTAAGGTAGCACCCTGCTCAATCAAGGGCATTGGCAAACTCAAGATTGCCGACTTAGGTCCGCAGCCAAACCAGTGGGGTCGGTGTCATACTTGCCACAAGATGACTCAAAACATGCCGGGAGCGGTTTGTGTTATTTGCGCTACGCCGCGCTACTACGACATGTGCCCGCGGTGTAACAGCACACCTGACGCACTGATCCAGATAACCAAGCCAGTCTACAATAATGACGCGTCTCAGGAGTACGGTAGCAAGTGCTATGACTGGCAAGAGGAACACAAGTGTCTGATCTGCGGTAGACGGTACTGGATCACTAACGCCAACTACTAGGCTTTCGTATTAATACGAAACCACTTGACAAACTCGTTGCACCTGTGATATACTGAGAGGGACAAAAGAAGATGACAACGTTACCGCAATGTGTTGGCGACTGGACCCGGTTCACCGAGTCACCCGTTCTAAACTTAGCCTGTGCAGTCGTATTCCAGACCATAGCTGATAAAGATGAAGTCGAAGAACTGACCCCGTTCTTCTCAGCCTGTGGCTACCAATGGCTAGTAGGGAGCTTACAGTATGCGTATGAAGGACAACAAGCGAATGGGACCCATGGCCGTACAGGGTCAAATACTTAGGGATCTCATGACCCGCCATGGCATTGTGTACCATCTTATCTGTGCAGCTACCGCCAGTTTACCTGACCGTCAAGGACACGCCGTTAGTGAAAGTACGCTATTTCGTTTCATTAACTTTGGCGTTCAGATCCGACCAAAAACACTTCAGGATATTGCCCGCGGTATATCCGCTATCTCTGATTGGCGGAAGGCCGAGAATCGTCCCGGCATCCCGCAAGAAGAAATCGATCTGATCCTGAAGCCCACCTCAGCACCGCTCGAAGCACAGGCGTAATACTGAGTTCACACGAAAGGAGTCTGATAGCAGTAGAGTCTTTGTCCCTTTTTTCAGTCAGCAGCCGCAACGCGGCAAGGAGAGAGTATGAACCAAGAACCACTTCCCACCGACGAAGCTCTTGACTTCGCCTGGCTAGACATGACCGGCGACGAGTATGCCGCCTATCAGTTGCTCGAATCTATCCCGGAGGAATAACATGCCATCCCTGCAAGACATCGAAGCCCAACTGGGCAAACCGGAGGACATCCCGGTGGCTCCTGTGTACCAGAAGTTCGCCTTCCCGTTGGGCACCGTGGCCCCCTTCATGGCCCACTACTACCGCCGTGTCAAGACCGCGGGGGCCTATCATGCCGTCACTGCTGCGGGCATCAAGCCTGACGCCTACCGCTTGGGCGGCACCAAGGACGACGGCACGCCGCGCCAAGACTTTCTGTACTTCTTCGACACGCCAGATGACCCTAAGACCAAAGTCCCTGGTGGTCGCACAATTGCCGAGAGGGCGGCCAAGGCGGCGGGCACTCGCTTCGCGGAGCTGGTGTTCCAAGTCTCCGGCAAAGTGGCCAACATTGTCGGCATAACCGAGGAAAACATTGCCAAATTCCGCAACCCCGAACTGGTCTACGACGTGCAGCGCGGTTCCTTCTGGCCCGGTGACGCGCGCGACCTGTGGCACGCCGTGTGGTTGCCTTCAGCAGTGTTCGCCGCCGCGAAGTACTTTGAGTTCGCGTTGCCTGCCGAGTTGGTGGAGTCCTTCGGTTTTCACGACTGCGCTGACCGCAACGTCCTTCAAGACGGCGAGCAATACACCGCGCTGTTTGGCGGCAGCGACCTGTTTGACAGTGTCTACGGCAAGCAGCGCGCCGCGTTGTGGGCCGCATTGGGCGAGCAGAACCCGGCTGCGTCATCCCTCAAGAATGCCACGATCAGTGTCAAGGAACACGGACAGATCGTGCAGCAGGTGGCTCCTGATGCCACAGTCAGTGACCAACTGCATGCCTGTCTGCGGCTGGCAACATCGCCGTGGGTGAACGTCTATGCCAGCATCGCCAACCTGCGCTCTCCCAACCCAAACTACCAGACGTACCTGCCGGTGTGCATCGCGATTCTGCACACCAAGGAACGCGCCGAAGCTTACGTAGCAGAGCTGAAAGCACGCGGCAACGATGACCACGAGTCAGAAGCTGACCCCAACGTGTTGCCAGTGCCACCGAACTGGGCGGGGGTCTCGGTCTGGCCGCAGACGTTCGCAACCGAATGGGCGGTCGTGAAGCAGGCTGACTCCGCGCCGAAGCGGGCGGCCGCGATCGCCAAGGCAATCAAGGCTTTGGAGATCAGCGTCGAGTGGTGGGACAAGTGTGCCGCGTACACTGAGGCACACAGTCTGTAAGTGCAGGTCAAACGGGGGAGGTTCAGGGAGAGCCTCCCCCAAGGGAGAGAGTATGAACTGCCAACGTTGCAAAGCTCACACCGGCACTTATATCGCGGCCCGTCTTGCGGTGAAGGACATCCACGGTGATACGTGGTTGCGCCCCAGCTTTAGTGACTTGGCCTACTTGTGCCCTGAGTGCGTAGCGGAATTACACACGTGGTTGCAGACTAGCCCCACGCGACAGCGTGAAGCCCGCATTGGCTTAGACGGCAAGCCGGAAGGGCCTGGAGTGGCATAAGGAGAGCGTATGCGTATCAAATTCGACTACTTGACTGGCCCCATCTTAGGTCATCGGCAGCGCTGTGAAGCCTTGCAACAGCGGCTTGAGCTGCGCGGCCACGCTATCGTCTCTGACGATAACTTTGACTGGCTGGTGGTGGACTACCCGGAGATCCCGCCTTGCCCGACTCTGAGCATAACCCAACACCGCTTGGTCATGGGCGCATTACCGCAAACCGAGGCTGACTTTGCCTGGGCACCCATCCACGAATCGCATGAGCGCACCCTGACCGGCAAGGAGTACTTGATCCTTGACCCGGCGCTAGAGAACATCGTCAGTTGCGATCTGGTTTCACGCACTCTGCTTACCTGTGGGGGTGCTGATCCATTGCACCTGACCGAGCAACTAGCAACTGTGCTAGAACACGTGGACGCTGTAATTGGTCCCAACTTTGGCCGCGCGGTTACCCGCCCTTTCGGTTGGCTTATACTGGAGAACCTTACACGCCAAGCATTTCTGCACGATCTTGCGTTTCACCAACGTGTTGTTTGTACTTGGGGCCAAACCGTCTTTGAGGCTATGGGCCTGCAAAAGGCGTTCGTCGCCATTGCAACTCAACCAGATCACCTACGCGAAGCAAACTTCTTGGCGGTACCCTGCGTGAAGCATGATGAGCTAGATCGTATTCCTGAACTACTTGAGGCCGCACAGCCGCATGACTACGGTGTAGACCTGGAGGGTGCAGGTCGTGTGGCACGATTCATGGAGAGCATCTACCACGCCACCCGCCCACGAGCACAGACCCACGTGGATAGCTATGTTTGCGATTGATCCCACCGAGGCGCGCAGTAACTCAGCCCTGCCACTGGAGACCATCAGCAAAGCAGTAATTGTGCCGGGGCTAGAGGAGTTCACCGGGGCTGACTTCCTGATCAGCCCATTGGACGCTCCACCGCTGACTGAGATCACGGATTCCTTGCTGTCACAGGCCAAGCTGCGTACCCACTGTGAAGCAGGGCTCTTAGGCCAGCGTAAGTCAGGCTTCGATGTGATCAACTTTATCAAGGACCATCACTATATCTTGCCCAAGATGCGTGAGTGGACACCGAATAATGCGTGGATACTGTTGTCGGGTACCTTCACCAGCAATAACGAGGGCGACTTAATAGTCAACGGACAGGTTGCAATGTTCGAGGGCAATCGGCCCTGGAGTTACTACGGACTACGCAACTCCTTGCGGTCGTGGCAACTAGAGGGTGGCTACTGGGATGAGGTTAGCCGCGACTCGCTGCTTACGTTGTGGATGGCAAACATGCACACCAAGTTGCACGAGAGCTTGAACGGACCGCGCGTGCTATCGCCGCGCAAGCCGTCACAGGATGTGATTGTCATGGGTGGTGGCAACACACCGGAAGAACGCCAGTTGGCCTACTGCCTGATATTCTTGCAAACGCTACCTGGTATTGGCCCAACGATGGCGCAGGCCATTGCGACCTATTGCGACGGTAAGGCTAAGCGTGCCATGGAATTTATCACCGATCCCAACAACCTGAAGTTGAAAGGTGTCGAGAACTTTCCCGCACGCCTGGGGCCAGTAGCATTTGCCAATGCGCGGCAGGCTTGGGGTTTAGACAGTGGCGGCGAAGGTGTAGAGCAATGGCTAGAAGTGCTGACGACGACAGTTGTCTCGGTGGCAACCGGCAAAGAGCAAACGGCAGAACCGCCACCGTGGAACTAAAGGAGAGAGAGCATGGACGAGCTAGAGAAGTACCCGTTTTCAGGACTGGTGCATGTTACCGGCGACTCTGACACCGGCAAAACCAGCTTCGCGATTGAGTGTGGCGCGGCCCCAGAAAACATAGCCTTTATTGACGACGATGTGAAAGGTCGCGAGACAGTCAAGCAACTTCAGCGCGGCGGTTATCAGTTTGGCATCTACCACAACCTTGTGGAAGAAGCTAAGGGCAAGAAAGAGATTCAGGTTTACAATCTATGCTTGCGCTACATTGAGGAGATTGAACGTCACGAACCACCCATTGAGGCCGTCGTGTGGGATACTTGGACACGGTTTGAGGCCACGTTCAAGCCCTTCGTAACCATCAACCCGGAAATGTTTCGGGACTACTGGTCACGCTCAGGCGAGATCAAGGGTGCTGAACAATGGCTGGCCGCGCAAGATTGGGAAGGCGTCATCATCAACCGCATTCTAGCTAAAGTCAAGCTATTGATTGTGACCACCCACTTGAAGCCCTACCGCATTGGCGGTAAGGCGGTTGAGGGCAAGTCGGTGCCCAAGTGTCAGACACCAGTTATAGAAAAGTCGGTGTTGCGGTTGTGGTTGCGCCAGAACCCTTCAGGTTCGTCGGTGCCAATTGGCCTGGTGCTCAAGCGGGTGGCTGGACGGCGTGTCACTCCGCAGGGTGTGCGCACCATTAACATCTTGCCGCGCAAGATCGTGCCGCGGCCGGGAGACGAATCGCTGTGGGATACAATTCGCTGGTACTGGGCTAACCCCTTCGGGAACCGGGAGCCAACTGCCGACGAGACGCCCAACGAGTTTGAGCTATCGATCCTTGACGGGCATCTGACGCCGGATCAGCGTAACGCGCTCAGGTTGGCGCTTATTGAGGCTGAGCAAGATCAGGTGGTAGCTGAGGCGGTAACACCAGAGAACTTGGCGAAACTGGATGTAATCTCACGTATTCAAACCTATCTGATGGATAATCCTGGGGCCAGCAACGAGGACGTGAAGGCGGCAATTTCAGACGCCAGCGCACCCCGTATTGCGCAAGCGCGAACTGGAATAGGCGCATGAAAGGCCAGCCGGAGCAGGTTTGCTTTCAGTGGCAAGATGACGCCACAGGGGGTGAGTGGCACGTTGTGTCATGGTATCGCGGTGGCAGGAAGACGTCTCCACAAGGACAACCAGTAAGTTACGCCCGCTATCCTGTAGCTTCTTTTCCAGCTCTCTCATGGACTAGAGAGGCGGCATTAGCGATGGCTGAGAAGTTAGCTGCCTATCGTGGCTGTACGCAGTGGTGCGCCAGCAGCCAGACCTGGAGCCGGCCATAAAGGAGAGAAAGCAATGACAAAGAGATATGTAGCTGAACATCCTAAATATGGATACTTCCTCGGAGAGTTTCTAGGATTAGGCTTCTGGTCAAGGCTTGACCCTGTAGATCAGACGAGTGCAATCACCTTCATGGATTCAGAAGAATGCTTGACATGTTTTCAGAACTCAAGAGCTCAGCCCTATGACTATGAACAGCTAACTTTCTTAGAGGTTGAGCTTGCTATAGATGAAGTCCATGCTACTATCGAGGATATCGTTACAGCGGGTGGTAGAGCTTGGAATTTAGACCCATGAATCCTGCCGCGTATCGCCTGCCATACCCAAAGCTTCGCGAGCACCAGTTAGAGTCAATCCAGTGGGTAGCAGCAGCTAAGCCAGGCACTCCGCAGATCGGCGAGATGCCCGTGGGGAGCGGTAAGTCGCCCGTAGCCATGGCACAAGCCATCTATGGTTCTGTCATTGTCGTAACCAAGAGCAAAAACTTGCAAGTGCAGTACGGCGACCTGTTTCCCGACTGCGCGGTACTCTTTGGCCGGCCCAACTACCCCTGCGTGCACCACGCACGCAGTGAGGGTGAGACCGCGGCTGACTGTCGCTTTGGCCAAGAGATGCACAAGTGTCACTACCACGACGAATGCCCCTACGTGGTGGCGAAGAACAATGCACGCGCGGCGGATCGCGTGGCGCTGAACTACTGGTACTGGCTCACCACAGGCCAGAAGTGGCAGCCGCACACCCTAGTGCTGGACGAAGCGCACAACCTGTCAGATATGGTTCTTGACTGGGTGGGCACCACGATCAACCTAAAGGATCGTGAGCGCTGGAGCCTGCCTGACTTCCCAGGCATTGAGGCCCGATCTTCTTCTCCCTTCCTGAACCAACAGAACGGTGACCCGGCAGAGCGGGCGATAGAGTGGTTGCACACCGTCGCGGTGCAAGCCGAGAACAAGCGCATCGAGCTAGAAAAGCGCCACGGCACCGAAACGGTGTTGCGCCAACGCCGGGGGCTAGAGTCTTTCGCGCGGCAGATAAGCTCCACAATCGAGGCGCTAGAGACAAAGCCCGGCGATCACTGGTACATTCGTTCAGGAGCTGACCGCTTTGTCTGCAAGCCACTGACAGCCCGGTTTGACGCGCCGCGCTTCTTCTTCACGAACCGACCTAAAGTGCTGTGCATGTCAGCAACCATTGGTGATCCACAGGCATTCAGTAAGGAATTAGGCATCAAGGAGTATGACTTCCGGTGGGTGCCGAACCAGTTTAGCCCACAAGAAAGACCAGTACGAATACTAGATTGCCCAAGCATGGGACATGCAGCCACCGAAAAGAATCCCGCGTCTTGGGACAAACAAGCAGATGAGATTGCCAAGGCCATTAAATCTATTCCTTCAGCATGGTCAGGACTAATCTTAGTAACACGTAAACGAGAAGCAAGTCTACTAGCTGAACGATTAGCGCGACGTGGCTTACAGGATCGCGTATGGGTTACACCGGGAGCCGATGCAGGAAGTTATGTGGCAACACAGGAACAAGTAAGGGCTTGGGATGAACGACGAACACGATACCCTAACTCGATCTGTATTTCCTGGTCATTATGGTCCGGGTATGATGGAACAGAGGAGCATTTCGTTTTTGCTGCCAAGGTGCCCTTTGATTTTATCGCAGAAGATTATGCAAGAGAAAGAATGTATTACAATCAAAGCTTCTTTCTGCAAAGGGCGGCATATGAACTAGAGCAAGGTCTAGGTCGTACACGCAGAGGCGTGCCTGAAGATTACGACAGCCCCGAAGAAGGTATCGTGCGCGGCTATGTTGCCATTGCAGACGGAAGCTGGACTAGAATCAAGAAATACATATCCAAGTCACTACAAGAGTCATTAGTCTATTGACAAAAGGGAGTCAAGTGTGGTATAATGATGTTGTCACAGGTTAACTGAACGATGGGCTGAATACGGATAAAGGCCCGCAAGGGTTTTTATTAAGACCGACTAGGTTAACCTGTGACAAGGACACCATCAGTCGGTCTTTTTTATTGAGCCCAGTATAGCCTAGTGGAGTCAAGTTCAGCAAAGCAGTGTTCAGTACCGTTGAGTCGAGCGTTGTTCCGTGGTGCTTAGCAAAGTTGAGCTTAGTGGAGTACTGTTTCGCCTAGTGCAGTAAGCTAAGAAAATCACAACAGGAGTTGCGGAAATGAAGCCACCCAGCAAGAAACGCCAACTGGTCCTGGCCGCTGACAAGCCCGTTGTCGAAAAGCTGTACACCGCGGCCTGTGACCGCTTCGGCAAGGAAGCTGTAGACAAGGATACCACCCGCCTATGGGATCTACGCTGCATATGGGGCATGCAAGGCGTCTTGCCCTTCGATAGTGGCACAGAGTTCAAGAGCCTGGGCGAGATGCTGTGGATTGCCGACGTGCTAGTGGGCCTGCCAAGCAACAGGATATACACATGAATCTGACTGAGCCAGAACAACACGCCATGCATAATGGCTGCTATTGGCTATGCAACACTGTCGCGCGAGCATAGCGGAAGCCGGAAAGCAGCATGGGGGCTTCGCCCCCATACCCCCTATGGAGCAAAAAGAAAAGTGTTTCCCCTGTGAGGTGAACATGCCAAGTGGTGTACATCGGGAACAAATCGAGCGCGCTAAGCAAGTTGACCTACTAGCACTCATTGGCAGAGACACGTCTCTGCGCCGTGTTGCTAATACAGGAGGCGGAGAATATGCCGGTCCGTGTCCGTTTTGTGGTGGCGAAGACCGTCTCAGGGTTCAGCCTAAACGAGGCACATGGTGGTGTCGTCAGTGTAGTGAAAAGTGGGATGATGCAATCGGTTATGTGATGAAGCGTGATAAGCTAAGGTTTCCGCAGGCTGTGCAACAGTTGGTTGACGGGACAGGGAAAGACACTTCTTTTTTGCTCCATAGGGGGGCTATGGGGGGCGAAGCCCCCCATGACGCTACACCTGTCTCACCATCTGCGCGCTGGCAATCACTTATGGGCCAATATGCTCTTGGTTGTGCTCAGGTGCTTTACTCTCCTGTTGGCACTCAGGGCCTGGACTGGCTTCACGCCCGCGGTTTACGCGACGAAGTTATCCGCAAAGCCAATCTAGGCTATGACGTGCAAGAACAAGCAGTGGTAATCCCAACCACTGTTCGCGGCACTCTGTGGGCTATTAAGATCCGGCATCTTTTTCCTTCAGCCTGTAAGCCTAAATACCGTTTTGCATGTGGTTCGCGTACAGGTGTACCCTATCCTGCGGACTGGCTAACCCGGAAGCAGACTTTAGTTGTCTGTGAGGGCGAGCTTGACACCTTGTTGCTGTGGCAGGTAGCTGGGGACGCGGTAGACGTGCTGACGCTAGGGGCGTCTACGATGCGCTTGGCTGACTGTTGGCTGCCACTGTTTCAACCCTACCGGCGTATTGTAGTGGCTATGGATGCTGACGTGGCGGGTGTGAAGGCTGAACGTTACTGGCTTGACCGCTTTCCTGATGCGGTATATTTGCATCCACCCGCAAAAGATATTACCGTGGGTTATTGCACGGGTCGTGATCCTTGCGACTGGGTATTTGGCGTGTCGGCGTCTGGCTTTCTGAAAGTATTGGCATAAGTTTAGGGGGGGAGAGAATGCAAACTAAGTTAGCGTGTCATACCGCGTCATTGTATTTCTGGTACTCAGATCAGGAGTATGTGTCTCATTTGGATGATCGGATTCATGCTTGTTTGGATGCTGGCTGTGATGGGGTCGAAATTAGTAATGGCGTGTTTGGTATTCTGGACTGGCAACCTGCCAAAGAGACACTAAGTCGTTTGCGACGCCCGGAGGTTGTGCTTACGATCCATGCCGAGCTAGCTGCTGGAGTTACTGTTATGGATCTGACGCGGAAGCTGGCGGCATTGGCATTGCCAGTTTGCAACATTGTGTTTCATCCAACTGAACTATTACTACTGTGTGATTTAAGTCAGTTGTCGTGGCCTGTCAGTATCGAGAACATGGACAGTATGGCTTCTGCTTGGCAGACGTGTTGGGAAGTAAGTCAGATGATGACTAGCAGTCACAGTACTGGCTTTACTTATGATACCGCACACATTATGGAGAACAGGATCAACCCTATGAGTTTTGCATCTCTGTTTCCTCCTACGGAAGTTCATCTGTCGATTTCTAAGTGGGATGGTAGTTCGGGCACTAAATATGTAATGACTAATAATCAGTCGTGGTTTCCCTATATTCCTTCAGGAACTTCGTTAATAGTTCTTGAGGGGGTTATGCCTGATAGGGAAGCCTTAGAACAAGAGGTAGAATACGTGCGGGAGATGCTTAGCAAACGTGGCTTCTTTTAGGAAAAAGCATGCCAATGCTGTTCCCTTTCCTTTTCTTTGTGGTGGTAGCTACCGCTACTGGCTATGTGCCATCGGCAGGCGGCCGCAATTGCAACGGCGATTGCTCCACCACTGCTTCTGGCTTACCGCCAAGCTCAGCTCTCGCCTCTTGTGGTTGGGGCTGGGAGTTAGGCCAAAAGCTCTACGTGCCTGACTACGGTGCAGTCATCTGCGGGGATCGCTTCGGCACGCGTGCCGCGTGTGAACGCATTGGTATTGGCCTCTACGCTGTAGACTTGTTCTTTACGACTGAGGCTGAAGCTCTCCAGTGGGGGAGAAAGAAGACGGTGCTCTATGTCATCCAATAACCTTGACGCGATCCTTGCTGAAAATGCTGCCTTGCACAACGAGCTTGAAGTCCAGCGCATTATCAATGCCGCGGCTGGCAGGGAACTTGTGAAGATGTACCAGTCTGCGGCCTTGGCTTGTGCCACTCTGTTTGTTTTAGCGCAGCGCAATCATGGTGTGCTGCGGCTTTCAATGGCCGATATTGATGCGGTCAACCTGGCTGGCGTGCGCTACACTCTGTCGGTCGAAGTCAAGCAGGGGCAGTATGTCGTTCGCGTGGTCCCTATTCCCGTGCCGTCCATCTAAGCCCGCACCCACACTCACACTTTACCCACGCGTTGCCCGCAATCTTGGCCTCCTTGGTATGCAACACCCCATGGTCCCCGAACCCTAGCAAGCATCTGCCTCCGCTACAAAAGATCGGTACGGCATCCTTGCTGGGTGGTTGCCAGACACTGCCGTCCCAGCGCACGATGGGTTGGTTCTGCATTAGCTTGAGCCATTGCCTTTGTATGTCGTAGTCGTAGCGGCTAGGACCGGTTATCTCTACACGATCTCGGTTCGGGATCAGCTTTTCGTGCTGACTTAGCCACTTGTTGACACTAGGAACTGTCACTACATCCAGTGTTGGTAGATGCTTGGCAATGATCCGCACTAACTCCAGATCCTCTGGCCAATCCACTTCTAGCCGATAGGGTCTAAAGTACGCACTGGGGGGTGGTTCGTGATACACTACTTGAAATCGCTCACGGTGGGTATTCCAGAAAGCATCCACGTGTTCTCGCTCGGTGCTTTCTTTCACTACCATGTCCCAGGCTGTGCGTGAGTATGGGAACTCTCGACTACCATACACCGGTAACACATACGGGGCCAGTGCCCACACTAACATATCTCCGCTGTAGGTTCGTGTTACCTGACAGGCGCGCACGATCAGCTCTGGTGCGTGAAACGGACAGTCGCCTATGCCGCGCATGACATACTTGGCAGCCGGGTAGAACTTCTTCATGGCTTGATCCATGCGACTGATGACATCGTCTTTGTCTCCGCAGTATACCGGCACGTTCATAGCCTGACCCAATGCTACTAGCGGTGTATCGTCCTTTTTATCTGTGGTAGCAATTACTACCTGTCCTGCATTCTGAAGGCGGCGTACGATCCAGTATGCTAGTGGCTTGCCTTCAACTACGGCCATCACCTTGCTAGGCAGTCGTTCGCTGCTCATGCGGGCAGTTAGCACAATGCAAAGATCCTCAATCGCTCTCATGGACTAACCTCTCGGCTTCTGCAATGGCTTCTACGGCTGTCTCTGCGACGGCTATAAAGTGTTGGCCTCGCTCAGGGTGGCTAGTCGGCTTTTGTGGAAAGGTGTAGCGAATGGCAACCCCCTTGTGCCACTTAGGTTGTAGCACTGTCAGGTCTAGTTCTTCGCCTAACGCTTGTCGAATGGCTAACTCTACCAGCGGGATTCCAGTTGCTAGTGGTACCTGTGTGGTGCTCATGTAGCCGCCCGATAGACGGGGCGCAACCTCAATCACATATACTTTACCGTTCCGGGTCACGATGTCACCCTTTAGGACTCCATTGCGGTGATCGATGCCGCGTGCCGCGCGTCGAAGTTGCTCTATAACTTGCTCTACCATACTGTCAGACAGGCCAGTTGGTTGTGAACCACCATCCTCGATGACGTAAGGTGCAAACTCATCCAGCCGCGCGTAGTTGCGATCTACGGTTGCGACATGGTGGTACACTCCTTGTACCATCAGTCCCTCGGTAGACACCTGTTGGCCCTCGATCCATTGCTCCACAATCAACCGCTTGACACGCGAGTATTGCAAAGCTTCCAGATAAGCCCACTGGGTGTCTATCTCTGGCAATAGTCGGATCACCCCGCGTGCACCACGGCTATCGATGGGCTTCACTACCAGTAAGTCAGTGGCTTTCTGACGTACTTCGTCTAAATCGCTAACTTTTGTTACTCCACGGTACCATGGCACATTGACGCTATGCTTGCGTATCTGGTCCTTCATCCACACCTTATCGCAGCAAAAGTCAGCCGCCCAAGGTGTTACGACAGACGGTAGTCTGAGCCATAGTGCAACTGACGCAATAGTTGTTGGCACGTCTGTTCCAATTGATAGTACGCCATGCAACAGGTGTGTATGATCATAGTACATCTGAGCCATATCAACAGTTTTGGTAATGTCGTAAGTGCTGGCGTGCAGGAAGCCATCAGCCAAGGCACGACAAGGGCAGTCGGCGTCTTTGTCTGACACTACGACATGCAGGCCCATGGCCTTAGCCGTCTCTACCCCTGGCACTGTCTCTGCACCACCACCTACAATTAGAAGTCCTTTCATCCCCATACTCGCTTAGTCCACCCTTCTTCATCATCGACAATCCCGGTACCGTCATATTTGCAAATCGCGGCTACCAGTTGGCCCATTTGACTGGGGTCCTTGCCGGTATAAGCGCCGCGTAGCTCTTTGTGTAATTCGGTTTTATAGCCTGTTGCTAGTATGCAGTTGATGTATAGATGGTCTTTCTGATATAGCAGTGCGGTGACTTCGGTCAGCTTATTCAGTGCTGCTTTAGACACTACATATCCGCCGTAGTGCATGATATCCACGCCAACTCCACCGCTGGAGCTGGTCGAAGATAGGTTGACAATGTGCCCGCCACCGGTCTTGAGCATGGCGGAGACTTCATACTTTAGACACAGCCAGGTACCGGTCAGGTTGGTCTGGAGCACGCGTTGCCAGTTCTCAAGGTTGCCGTCAGAGATATGGTTTCTCTGGCCCAAGATTGCGGCGTTGTTGATTGCCACGTCTAAGCGGCCGTAGTGCGCTAGTATTTGGCGAATGACTGTCTCAACTGCGATTGCATCTCCGACATCACCTTGCAGCTCTAAGACTGGCAAGGACTTACTGAGCGGCAGAATGTCTAAGGTGGCTACCGCGTAGCCGGCGTCTAGTAGGGCCTTAGCACAGGCCCAACCAATGCCACGCGCCCCACCCGTCACAAGAGCGACCGGGTTCATGCGGTCCACATCTTGTCAATGGTTTGTCCTGCCAGCAGCATCGGGGTAATGTCCTCTTTAGGATCACATAGGCAGTTCACTACTACTGGCTTGTCGTCTTGTAACACAATTCCTAGCACCTTCCGTAAATGCGCTACACTGTCGGTAGTATAGCTGCGAATGCCGTAAGCCTTAGCGATGCTAGAGAAGTCAGGGTTGTACTTATTGCCACATGTCAGGTCACGCTTCCAGTTCAGGTTTTGGAACTGGCTTACTATTCCTAAACGGAAGTTGTTGAGCACAAAGATCTTGAGCGGCATCTCGTGTTCGGCCACTGTTGCCAACTCCTGAATGTTCATCTGGAAGCTACCATCCCCTACAATGCACAGCACCAGTCGCTCAGTGTCATACAGTTGTGCACCAATGGCTGAAGGCAGGTCGTAGCCCATCGCGCCATGGCCCCCGGAGGTGAGCAGTGTGCGCCATGGGTAGTTAAAGCTGAAGTGGCGGGCCACCCATTGCTGATGTAAGCCTACGCCCGTTACAACAGTGACCGCTTGGTTTTGGGTTGCCGCGTCTAGTTCTTGGACCACTTGCACGGCTCGCAGAGCTCGCGACGCGAAGTTGTCTATGACAAACTCCTTGCGCCACGCGGCAATCTCTGCGTGCCAAGCATGCTTGTCAGCTGTGGGGCCAATCGCTGTATTGAGCTTGCGTAGTGTCTCTCCTACACAGGCACAAATCTGGAGATTGGTTTTTACGCGTGTGTGCTGAATCTCTGGCATGTCAATGTCTACACGCACAATACTGGCTCGCGGCGCGAAACGAGCAGTCTCGGTGCCTGTCTGGCGCACGTCTAGCCGACTGCCTAGTACCAGTAGTAAATCTGCGTTGTAGATAGCCTTACCCGCAACCTGACTTCCGGTATGTCCATGATACCCCAGGTTCAGGGGGTGGCTTTTCGGCAATGCCCCAATCCCTAAGAGCGAATGACTGACAGGAATCTGGGTTGTGTCTACCAGCCAGCGCAGTTCTTCTTGGGCTCTGTCGAGCAACACACCTTGTCCGGCAATAATGACAGGCCGCTTGGCGGATGCAAGCATTTCTGCAACCTCTGACATGTCGTCTAGCCAACTAGCACTCGGTAGGTAGTTGCCGATTCCCAAAGGACAGGTCGTTTCTTTGCGCTGCACGTCCATTGGAATATCCAACACCACGGGTCCGGGGCGACCCTCGGCTGCCAGCCAGAAGGCCGCGTGCAGGTCGTGTGCCAAGTCTTCAGCACAAGTAGGCTGATAGGTGTCTTTGCTCAGATACTCATACAGTTTTGTGGTAGGCACTTCCTGAAACCCGCGTTGGCGCAACTCGCTAGATCGGCTCAGGTCTGCCGTACCCACTTGCCCACACATGACTATCAGTGGTGTTGAGTCGTAGTAGGCATCAGCCACCACTGTCGCAATGTTAGTCACCCCTGGTCCACTGGTCACCAGCACAACCTGTGGCTGGCCCGTCAGTCTAGCTACTGCCAGAGCAGCATAGCCGGCCCCCTGTTCGTGACGCGCGACAAACAACTCTACACCCCGTTTTTCTAGGGTCTCCAGGATCGGTGCAATGGTCCCGCCTGGAAATAGAAACACGCGCTTGAGTCCTTGCTGGACGATCTTCTCCGCTATTAAGTCTGCCCCATTAGCCAAAGTGCAACCCTCCGTTCACCCCGATTACTTGCCCCGTCAGGTACTTATTCTCCACGCAGAACATTACTGCTTCCGCAACTTCTTCCGGCAATCCCGCTCGCTTTAGCAAAACGCTTTGCTTTATCTTCTGCTGACCTGCTGTGCTGTTGATCTCTGGCTCAGACATCCGGCTCTCAATCAAGCCTGGTGCGACGCAGTTCACACGCTTATCAGGCGCGGCGATGCGTGCAAAGCTGCGCGTCAGGGAAATTACTCCGGCTTTGCTGGCGGCATAATGCACGGCATTGGTGCCGCCTGTCTGTCCTCCACTTGAGGCGATATTCACGATGCACCCACCTACCTGCATTGCGGGTAAGGCGGCCTGACAGCACAGGAACACACCCCGCAGGTTTACTGCCAGCATGTCATCCCACTCGACAAAGGTGATGTCGTTCCATGGCTTATTGTAGTGGATACCAAAGGCATTGACCCATACATCAATTGCTGAGTATTGTGCCATTACCTCTTTGACAACAACTTGCACTTCGACAGGATTTCTTACGTCTAAGTGAGTGCCATTTGTGAGTACTCTGCCCCCGCGTTGGCAGAAAGTACCAATGACACTGTATCTTGCTTGCTGAAGCTTGTCTGTTATAGCTTTGCCGATGTCGCCACTGGCCCCTACCACTACTACCACTCTACCCATAGATCATGCTCCGCCAGCCGTACTGATTGGTGCTCTCCATTAACTGCCAGCGATAGGCCACGGCCAACTGGATAATCTCGTCATCCACCCATCTGTCAATACCTTCCTTCTCATACGGTGGGCGATAGGGCACACGTGTCGGGTATGACATCACCACTAAATCTCCCAACTCTTTGAACCATTTGATGCCGGCCAGTTGGTTTGGCAAGTGCTCCAGCACGTCAATTGCTAGCACCATTGTGTGCCTGCGAATCGGGTCACCGTACTCCATCACTGTGATCTTCTCGCCTAGCTTAGGCTCTGTCTCTTTTACCCACCGCAGGAAGTCTAGCCCCAAGCCAGGGTAGTCAAAGAATGTCACGTCCACGTTATGCAGGGCCATTGTCAAGCCAGTGACCCCGAACGCGCAGCCGA
>Ga0214473_10004533_pt1 | contig 16697 bp, 22 predicted proteins | sample RVTome_7_FD_203509 | JGI IMG/M metagenome (GOLD analysis project Ga0214473, IMG submission 203509) | Soil microbial communities from uranium-contaminated site in the Upper Colorado River Basin, Wyoming, United States - RVT98D197 | ecosystem: Environmental > Terrestrial > Soil > Contaminated >... | reverse complement strand
GTCTTAGCCTCGGCCTGATTATTACCTAAGATCCAAGTTTCTATTCGTCGCATATTAAACATCTCAAAGGTCATATCAATTCCTGCGCGCAAAGACATTTTGCCTAGACCTTTTCCTCGATGGTCGGCATAGATGCTATGTGAGAAATCACAACTTTGATTAATGGAATCAATGCCGGTGATAGCGAAGAGGCCTATCTCTTGGTAATTGGCAGAACTTTTCCCATCTAAACTAATGAAATATAAGCAGGACTTGTCTCCTGATATTTTCTCGAACCACTTTTCTTGATCTGCTGAGTTTAAGCAAGCTGTTTGCACTGTTCCGAACCAACTTTCGTTCTTAAGTTCTAATAACTTAGGTAAATCAACACGGTCTACTTTTTGAAAAGCTATACCATTCTTATGCCGATAAAAAATAGACATTACCAACCTTCTTTCATTTTGCTAACGATGTATTCTCGGTCTTCTGGGGTAACCCACCAACCGACCGGAATACACACCATCTCTGAAATTACTCTATCTAGTGCAGGCAAATGAGATACAAACTCTTTAACACAAGTATGTTTATCATTTCTTTCATGTACACGGCTGCAGGCGATTCCGTGGTCTTTCATTTTTTGAATAAAACCATCACGATTTTTAACTTTGATGGTGTAGATCCAATAAGCTGAGCCATAATCTGGATGGTTATCTAGCAAAGTTATGCCGGGTATTGTTGTTAAATGTTGATTATAATAAGCGGCGTTAGCCTGATGAGTTTTAATAATAGTATCTGCGTGTTTTAAATTCTCAGACCCTACAGTAGCACACACATCATTCATGTGGAACTTGTAACCCCACTCAGAAATATCTGCTTCGCAACGAAAATCCTTTCTGTTGTTCTCCCGATCGATACCATACCAACGAATCAGTTTTCCTCGCTTATAAAGTTCTAGGTGTGGCGTGATCAGGAGACCTCCATCTATACTAGTTACATGTTTGATGGCCTGAAAGCTAAACATAGAGAGGTTACCGTGAGTACCGATTTTTTTTCCTTTGTAAGTGGAACCAAAACTATGAGCGCAGTCTTCAATCACTGCTGGCTTAAAACCTAGCATTTCCTTGGTCTTTTGCTGTATCTCTCTAACTCGATCCAAGTCGTTAGGATAACCGCCCCAGTGCACAAGCTGTATAATCTTGGTTTTATGGGTGATTTTCCTTTCTAAGTCATCATAGTCTAGGTTAAGCGTGTTAGGGTTGATGTCAACCCATTTAATACGAAGATTGTTAGCTAATATCCCAAAGTTGCTAGCGGTACAAGTTAACGCGGTTGTCAGAACCTCATCCCCCGACTCAAGACCTGGCCATTTAGAATTCCTAGATTCATGAGGATTTTTTAGTAGATGGTAAGCAAGATGTAACCCGGATGTTCCAGAATTAAGACTCAAACAAAAATCTTGGTTAAAATAATTTCTAAGCTGAGCTTCAAACTCTTCTACTTTAGAACCTTGCCCGATAAAGCCGCTATTTAAAACTTGAGTGACGGCCGCTCCGGCGGTTTCTGCCATAAATACTTTGAAAAGTGGAATATTACGCATGCCTAGACTATAATTTTACTTTGCACAAAGTCAATGCTTTGACAACAGAAAAAAGAGTATTACTATTTGATAATGCGTTATGCGACGGCAGCTTTAGTTAGCGGCGGGGCTTGTGGCCATAGAATTAAGGACCAATGGACGGCAAGAATTGCTTCTCATTTATGGAATTTGACTTACGTTCATTTTCCATTCCCCAAAGATACCTGGGAAACTAATGGAAGATTACCGGATGAAACCAAATGGGAGCCATTTCTAGGATTTGGTGATAGAGAAACACTATTTAGCCAACTAGATTTGGATCAATTAAAAATCGTTCGAATCGACAAAACAGAATGGTGTGGATTAGATTTAGATTATGTGGACAACATTATTAAATCGCATCCAGAGGATAATGTTATTTTTTTCTTTACCGAATCTGCCAGGGTTCTCCTAGAACAGCTTAATCGGAAAGATCGCGAAACTGTGATAACGGAAATTCGCGGTAAATATTGGAGCAAACAAAAAACAGATCCGATAGTAAGTTACTTTAATCGTAATAAGTTGAATGTAGCACTACATGTCAGAAGAGGTGCAGATGTGGCCCCCGGAGGTAGAGCGCCTTGGCGGGCCACGCCTGATACCTACTACCATGGAATTATTACAAATATCAGAACGTCACTCCCACAATTTGAGATAAATTTTCATATCTATTCGGAAGGACCGTCTTCGATTTTTGAAAGTTATAGAGCAATTCCGGGGATTTACTTTCATTTCTGTCCCTGGCCACCGCTAAATTATCAGGACCTCTTTACATCTTTCCACCACATGATTACTGCAGATATCTTAGTCACTGCTACTAGTGAATTTTCCTATTTCTGCGCTCATATGAATCCAAATATCACAGTCACTCTGCCGGTAGCTCGTGTCTGCGAGCTTCCAAAGGAAAATAGACACTTAAAATCCAAACCAGATGGATCGTTTGATGAATTTGCTTTGCAGCAAAATTTCTCAGATTATCAAATCTTTAAAAGAGAATACACAATGCCACTGTATATTTATACTAAAGATGAAGATCTAACATCTGATATTGATGCTGCCATGCAGTGGGCGAATCTCTATAATCTAGAGCCGAGGCCAATTCGAAGTTCGTTGGAAATTAATGCATGCAAATTTCTACAGCTAGAAAACCCGCAACAGCGAATATCTGCGATCGAAAAAATTGCAGCTTTTCATCAATCAAATGACTTTTCGAAAATTATAGATCAAAAAGGCAAAATCATAGCTGAGTGTCGAGGCGATGCTACATATATTTTTCTCCTTGGCTAACTATCGGAACTACTTTCGGCACCCAGGTACAAATCTCCAAGCTCATCCATTTCAACTTTAAAGTCATCCTCTGTAGTTATTGTATTTAAATATTCGCTCAAAGTAGCTTTATTGACATGGAAATAAGCACCACATTGATCAGATAAATTAGACCAAATGAAGATTTTATTAGTAGCTTTAATCAGAACTTTGAGTTGTTCCAGTTTCATGCTAAATCGAGTTTAGCATAGTAAGAAGCGAATCTAGACTCACTGATTGCTCTCTGCCTGGGTCAATCCCATCTAATTCGTCGGAATAAAGCATATGGGGGTCTTCCCCGCATTTTTCCATAAATTTCTTCCAATGAGGGCCGTGGGCGGTGACTCGCTTAGAATTCACAATTCTATCATACCCATAATGCTTCTCTACCGCTAGATGGCACATTTCATGTGTCATAAGATTTTTACGCTCAGGTCCTGTAAGCAATAACCAATACCTAGATGCATATTGAATTCGCCACATTCCAAGTCCATCTGGGGAAGGGTACTCTGCTTGCCCATAAATAGCGTTAAATCGTTTGTTAAACTTCCAAGTCAAAACTGGGTGAATATCTTTTAAATCTAATTTAAAAACAAGGTCTGCATGAAGATAGTTAATTTCCGGAGGGGTAGCCCATTCTTTATTGATGGGCAATTCGGCAATAAGTGGGTTAGGTATAACTACATTAATATCAGACTTTAAAAAGGGAAGTAATCCGGAATTATTGACGTAATCTTTGAATAACTTAGGATTATGTTGTACAGTTTGAGGAAGTGACATCAAAGCCTAGTGAGTATTTCGGGTCCTTCTTCAGTGATGGCCACGGTGTGCTCGAACTGTGCAGATCTTTTACCATCAGCAGTGTATACAGTCCAACCATCATCCCCCATCCTGATATCAGAAACACCAAGATTAATCATAGGTTCCACGGTAAGAGTTACACCTGGTTTCAGTTTATACCGATTTGTAGGATGTCGGTAGTGAAATATTGCTGGGTCCTCGTGGAATGCACATCCGACTCCATGCCCTGAGAACTCCTTGACAATACCATAGCCATGTGGCTTAATAAAATCCTCAATAGCACCTCCTATGTCATTGACACAATTACCAGATCTAACTGCTTCTATGCCTTTATACATAGCTTGCTCTGTCACTTGAACTAGTTTAGCTACTTCGGCTTTTACCTGTCCAATACAGTAGGTGCGCGAAGTATCACCGAACCGACCTTCGTATATCGTGGTGATATCACAATTAATAATATCTCCGGATTTAAGAATTACTTTGGGACTGGGAATTCCATGACAGACTACGCTATTGATACTGGTGCAGACACTGGCTGGAAAGGGAATATGATTAGGCTCTGGCCGGTAGCCTAACGTTGCCGCTTTAACATTTTTCTTAGCCATTTGTTCGACAACGATATCATCGATATCTTTGGTAGACATTCCGGCTCGGATAACTTCGCCTAGATGTTGAAGGATCTCTGCCGCGATCCGACCAGCGATCCGCATCTTCTCTAAATCGCGTTTGCTTTTGATGTAAATCAAATGGGGCAGCCTCGCTGCCCCATTGTGACACATGATTTGTTTTAAGGCAAGCCTAGTCCTTGAGATTTACTCCAGCTAAGAAACCTTCGGCTTTTTGTTGGCGCTGGCCGGCAGCCAGGATTCGTTCCGCAGTAGCAACATCGCAATAGTTAATATAAACCATACCGCTTGGTTCTAGCTGCCAGAAATCGATATTCTCCGGGTCGGCACCAATCTTCTGATGGATCTTAGCGCCGGCTCCGATTTCCAGCTTCTTGAGAGACTTCTCGATGGAGGCTGCCTCCGCGTCGAAGGAACCTAAGCGTTGGCTATTGTAAACATCACCTAACGACTCGTAGCCTTCAAGGAAAGGGTTGCTAGCCGCAGCATCTAGACTATTGGAAGAAAGACTATAGCTAGTCGGTGCAGCGAAGGACGTCTTCCACTCGCCGCCAGCGGACGGCATGGCAGAGAGCATAATACCACGAGTTGCATAGCGTTGAACAGGCTTGGGCTGCTTCGACAGATAGAAAGCGATACCGATAGCAAACACACGCTCGGCACCAATTAGTTGGGCTGCAACACCTTTGCACTCCTCTTCTGTGAAGTACCACTGGCGAATGACACCATCTTCAGTTCGGAATCCATCGATCCAGAAAGGACCACCCGAGTTAGAGGACAGGTAATTCTGTGGGTGCCACTCAAACTTGCAAGTAGGACAGTAGCGATCCTGCAGGAAAGCTTCCCCATGTTTGGGACACTTGTCCTTATATTGTTCCAGACGAATCGGATCGGCTTTCATGCCGGTCAGTGGGTTGATGCCCTGGACGCTAATTACCGCAGCAACATGGTGCGAATGCCCAATATTTTGGTTAAAGTCCAGCCACATCCCGTACTCAGGGAGGATGGGAACGAAGTAGCTGCTGGCTTTACCACTGCCGTGCATCCAGCTTGTAGGGGCCGCTGGGAACTTGTCTACTGGATATCCTATCCTAGGTCCAAATGGTGGTAATCCAGTGGTTATTTCATTACCCTGCGAATCATGCTGTCGGGCTACAGCCTCTGGCATATTGAAGGTGCAATGTAATCCATTGACCGTTAAAGTAGTGGATCCTGAATTCTTAGGATCGGTGTACTTATCTTTGAAGGGGTCTTTCTCTCGTAGCATTCTCTCATCTCTCTTTCAATTGATTCAACAGGGCACATAGTGTGCCCTGTTGATTGTTGTGACTAGTTAGTAGGTCCGATTTCCGAAGAAAGGGTCCTGCTTGGGTTTGGAGGCCCCGCGAATGATTTTCAACGAAGGGAGGTTTCCGCTGGCCTCAAGCTCACCATATCTTAGTGAAGCTTGCGGATAGCGTGACATCGCCCATTTGACGATCTCATCTTCCTTCTTGTCAACGAAGCGATCCAAGATGTCGTGGACTACGCCTAGTTGGTTGATACTCAACTCATTAGTTCGCTGAGCCAGATACAGAAGAACTCTTGCCTTATGCGGCACATTCTTCCAAGTTCTGTGTGTGTTATGGCACATATCTTCAGCCCCGCGAAGGGGGTGGCCAGGGAATAGTGGATTCTCATTGACAGTAGTATCCAAAACTTGGCCTACTCGGTAGACACGAGCAGGAACCCCATCTTGGATATAGACAGTCCGAGCTTCATATCCATTGCGGATATCTTCTAGGCACTCCAAAGAAGCATTGATATTCAGGCTGCCGTCTTCTTTGTAGACTAAGCAAGGCTGGCCCTTGGATAAGGACGTTAGACGAACTCCTGCGGGAGCGTCACTCTGCTTAGGATCAAAAGCCTCTAACAGTTCGCGAGGATTCAGCAAGGCTGCTTTCTTCTCACTAATAAATTTAGGCTTTTCCGCTTTTTCTTCCTTGCGGAAAGTAGCGGCGATTTGCCGCGCAAGAAGTCTTGGGATTTGAAGACTTTCAATGTCTTCCCAAGAGCACAGCTTCAAGGCATCGTCTGTGGTGCCACCGGAAGCTTTCAAGCGTTGAAGAAACGCTTCAACGTCAATTCGATTCTTTTCCTCACAATGCGTATTGTGTTGGTTTATGATGGTACGCACTGATTCCAGTTTGGACTCGTAAGTCATGATTCGCTCTCTTTTCTCTCTCTGCTCTTCGCAGTTTATTACCAGTGGGTAATAGTAAAAGCCTAGCAAATAATTTTAATTAGTCAAGTCTGGATTTCAATTATTCTCCCCCACACTGACACCCGTTGGTTATTAACACCGATGTCGTACAAAAACAGAGAGGAACCAATTTCCAACATAAGTATGCTTTACTTTCGTGAATAATAATTTGGAATATCTCTGCTTTGAATCCCTTTGGAACACTGAATTCTTCAAAGGTGCCCATTCGAGTATTGCTGCAAAAAGAATAACTTTCAAGCGTTTCTTTCATTAGAGCCTCGGAAGAACTACTTCGGGTGGTTGATTCTGGTATTTGCCCTTGCGGTCTCTATAAGTAACTTCGCAGGGATCATCCCCCTCAAAAAATAGTAATTGCGCAATGCCTTCATTAGCGTAAATTTTAGCTGGTAGTGGCGTAGTATTGCTTATCTCCAAAGTAATGTGCCCTTCCCAACCGGGCTCCATGGGAGTAACGTTAACAATAAGTCCGCAATTTTTGACGAACACACCGGTTTCTAAGGCAAAATTCCCAGTAGCTGCCGAAGTCACACAAAAAACATCGTGCAACCCCGCGCACTCGCGTATAGCTTTTATCTTATGATTTTTAGGTGGTATTGCGGCATCTTTAAATATTTTTGGAAATTTCCTAAACACACTTCGACTGCAATTTAGTAATCGTGCAGCCCCCCGGATAGTTCCTGCTTCCTTTAAGGCATCCATAGCGTCTTCTTCAGTGATTTTTTTTCTATCAAGGTGGCTCTCAAGATTCAACTCTGGAAACCTGCGAAATACGCTACGATCACAGTTTAATAATTGTGCGGCCCCCCTAATGGTGCCTGCCTCTTTTAGTGCACTAATGATTTTCTCTTCAGTAATTTCATCTCTAATATTTATTTGGCGTGCAAACTCTGCTTGTCTTTTTTTTCTATCTACATCGTCTTCCCAAGCATCTTTCATTTTTTGAGAATGCTCTTGCAAAGTTTCTTGCATTAACTGCCGTTGTCGTTGAGAAGCTTCTGCTCGTCTAGTGTCTGTCCAAGCACTTTTCATAGCCTGTCCATGCGCCTCTTTCACGCCTGGTTTGGCAAACCAGTTTTTAATTCTTATGCTTTGCGCCTCAGAAAACCTTGCTACCCACTCGGGATCCTGTTTGAGCTTCTCAAACGCCTCTTTAATTCTGCTACTGTGCAACTCAGGATCTAAATCCCTAAAATAATTGTGATATTTTAAATGCTCGGTGCTATTCATTCTAATAATATTCGATGGATAGTTATTTCTTTTATTTTCATCGATATGATGTCGATGAGTGTCTTCCTCTTCGAGATAAATTTCGTTCAATAAATTCCATTCATCGGCTAGCCGGTGCGTTGAACTCCACTGTTTTCCATTCTGCTGCATAACTGCCTCGTAGCCCCTCGAAACATACCTATAGAGGGGCATAATTGAAGTCCCTGCTTTTAATTGACTAGCTTCTAAGTATGTGCCATCTCGCAACATCCATTCGTGATCTGGAGTACATTTAACTATGCCACCAGTGTCTAATTCAACCTCCAACAATGAATCTTTCCCAACAAAGCGAGGTTCTAACAATTCAGTGATAATTATTGTTCCATCGGCAAGCACTCCGTAGCCAAAATACGGTTCTTTTGGCTTTTTTGACATTTCCTCCAATGATAGGCTAGTTCCATTTGCTAGAGCAACTTTGGTTGCGCCATCAAAACATCTAGCATAACTAGATTTACCAATGCAAAGTATAAGGGTGTCATCTGGAGTTTTAATTTTTTCAGCACTATACCCAAGAATAAAACTGTTTGGAGGTATGATACATGCATCGGCATTGATAGCCACAAAGGTAGATTCATCGAAGTTTTTAGGATCTACAATAGCAGAATTTACGTTAGTAAAGATTTTAAATTCTGGTGCAATCCGAATATCATATCCGTAAGAAGATAGTCCATAAGAAATGACCTTCTCGCCGTTTTCCGATTTTCGGATTAAACTATCATAAAATGGCTCGATCATCCCCTCGTGACGAGCTTTAAACTTAATCCAACGATCACTTTTTAGTCCCATGCTTTTTCTTCTTGGGGAGTTGTTTCCCTATTTCGATTTCCGGTGACCCCCCTGTATCAGTTAAGAATTGCGGCACAAGAGTAAGAATATCCATCTCAGGAATATCTTTATGGTATATGTATTTATCATTAACTATGGTGCCAAATACGAGAAAATGATTTCGATTTTGCCGACAAAAATCTATTAACTGATCCCATTTCTGGGAGGCCATTAGCAACTTAAGAATTGTGACGTCTATTACGTAATAAACTCGTGAAAAATTAAATATCTTTTCTTCAAGAGAATCTGCTTTGGTGATAACTAAATGTTTATCTTGGTATGTTTCAAAAAATTTATTAGCTTTAACAGGATCGTCCATCACATTAATACATATTTCTTGAAATATTGAAAAATTCAAATAACCGGCAGCTACTTCGCTCAAAAGATCGTCTAAATCAGAAAATGGCTTGCATAAGCTAACAGCCGAAATAATTTCCTCTTTAAATGGCAAAAAAAACATATTGTTTTGTAATGCCAATTTAGCATTGTTGAGCAATTGAATTCCATTTTGGATAATTGCCATAACATCATTATATCATTCCGATTTTTTTGGTATACTATGATTATGCGTGGCTGCCAATTTTGCGGATTTCTATCCGATCCATCGACCGGTAATATTTATGACTCGGCTTTTCCCTGTCCCAAGTGCGGAAAAAGAGCAGTAATGCAGAGACCACCTCCCCCAAGAACAATGGCGGGAGTTAGGCCAAATAGTGGATTAGCGGCCCCAATGACTATTGGCTCTAATATTGTAGCCGCCGCTAAAATTGCAGGGCTAGGGGCCTGTTTCTTTTATTTACACAATCAACTTAGACATATTTCTGGTAAAGATGATCGTTTGGGCCCTGTGAAACGTGCGAGTTATTTTATTCCGGCGTTAGGACTACCTTATGTAGTAGAACTTATTACAAAAGAAGAATGGCCAATTCTAGGCACTTTGTTCCAAGTAGGTGTTGGTGGTATGGCTATAAAAACAGCTCTTCAACTTGACACCACAGAGCTTACTAAAGTCGCACGGACACGCCTTGGTTTAAAGAGAAAGCACTAAGTCTATTGCTAACGTCGCATCGGCGACTTCTTTCGGTTCAAAAGTAACTTCTTCTCCTGTTAGATAGCTAATTAAAAAGTTGGCACCTTTCCACCGTAACACCCCGTGTCCTTCGCCGTTTTTAATGGCTTTTCTGGCCTGTGGCATAGTCCAATTATAGGAATCAGTTCCCGAATTGTAGTGATACCTGAACAGCCCCAGAAGTAAGTAAAACTCTGCTTCACTTTTAAGGTCTCTCCATTGAACTGGAGGAGTTCCGTTATAATAAAGACGGGTGATTCCCTTAGCTTGCAAAGAAAGTTGTTCTGCAGTAGCTTCGACTATTTCTTTGTTAGGTAATTTAATTTGGTAGAGCAAGGGATCTTTATTCCAAGATATCCTAAATACTAAACACTGATTATCGGCCTCATTTGTACAAAAACTAGGATGTTGTTTATCAGTGATAGTAACAACATCACCCTCAAAATACTTAGTAGGAGGTAATGACCCAATATAAGAATGTTCCTCTATTATTTCCCACTTCCAATCTGGATTTAGGGTAAGCATTTCAGTCTCCACATTCAAATTATCAGCAAAAGAAAAATCATTCGTCGCCACCTCAACGTGCTCTCCCTTTAAATCTCGGCATAACATTTTTTGATAGTCGTAATGTAATCCTGGCCTACCTGGGCTTTCATCTAAATATCCACGATATTTTGTACCGAAGGCATCAAACACTAAATGCCTTCCCATATGCACAAAGACTTGTTTAGGTTTCAGTAACCGCGATACTGCATTAATTCGCATCAATGGATCAACTAAACCTCCTATGGGAGTGAGTTGATAATAGTTTGACGCCAAATAAGTAGTAACTGCGTCTTGGTGTTCTAGTGGAATATCAATAAGCAAAGATTGAGAAAATTCGTCTATTTGAGAATAGTCAAATTGAAGATTAACAATAGGTAAATCTAGATTTAGTAATTTTTCGAGGCGCTGGAAATCCTTTAAGACCAATTCTCGAAGCAATATCAGATTATAGTCTTCCCATGTTTCAATGAACATGCGATTTCGAATTTGAAATTTAGTACATACGCTTTTCATGTTGAAAATCTCTTTGTTTGATAGCTTGCCGCTTATCATATTTCTTTTTACCAACACCAATTGCAATTGCAAGCTTAGCTATGCCTCTCTCATTAAAATATACTTTTAAAGGAATAATTGTTTTCCCGGATGTGGTGGCATCCGCTAATTTTCGCAATTGTTTCTTTTTCAAAAGAAGTTTTCTGGTCCGTATGGGATCTATAGTCCCCCATCCACCTGCCTTGCATGTAACATGTGCTCCAATTAAGTAAGCCTCCTCGGCTTGAATTTTTACCCAACTTTCATTAATAGAAATTTGATGATTACGAATGGCTTTGACTTCTGGGCCTAAAAGAATAATGCCAGCCTCAAAAGTCTCAAGGATGGTATAATTATATCCGGCCTTGCGGTTAGAACAAACAACGGTGATAGCCATTGCAAAATTCTAACTTTATTCTCGGCTAAAGAAAGCGATAATTCTAAAACAAAATAGTTGAATTTATTGCTCAAACTTAGGTAGAATATGAATGGAGAAAATAGATATGCTACGTTCCCGAAATAGACTTCGTAGATTTAACCGGAGACACAACCCGCAACCCCCGGTTTGGCAGAGACCTTTGTTTACTGACACGTCCCCAGTCTGGAGGGAACCTTTGTTCAGAAATCCTGACGAGGACAGCGGAGCTTGTGCTGCTTGTGGTTTAACATCTTGCGCTTGCGGGTGCGAGGGAGATCCATTACGTTGTGTTTGCCAAAATTCACAGGCCCCCGCATCTAACAGGCACTTCCGTCGTCGTAACCCTGCGTGGCAGCCAGCATCTCGTAGATATTTTAGAAATCCCCAACCTCCGGTCTGGCAACAACCACTTTGGAGCGCGGATAGTCCAGTGTGGCGGGGACCTTTATATAGGAATCCCGAGGAACTAGAATTAGATGAAGAAGTTATAATGCCGGCATCTCGCAGACATTTCCGCCGTTATAACCCAGCAGTAGGTGCTAGCTTGCAACCGCAGGCTCCTGTTTGGAAGGGCCCGCTCTGGTCGAATGATTCGCCAGTATGGCGGGGACCACTCTTCCGGAATCCCGATGAAGATGGTGATGATGATTTAGCTCCTGCACCTTTTACATCGGCATCTCGCAGATATTTCCGTCGTCGGAATCCGCAAAGTCCTGTGTGGCAGACACCGCTATATAACGATAACAGTGCAGTGTGGCGCGGACCCCTTTTCCGCAATCCAGATGAGGAGACATGTGAGATCTGCAATCTCCGCAAAAACCCATATCGTCAATATAACTGAGGAGATTAAGCTAACAGGTTGTTAGAAATACTTAAAGTCAGTGCTTGCACTGACTTTATTTTTTTCTAAGGATTATTCTTTGGATAGAAAGAAGTAGTTATCTAACAAAAAGTTAGTGTGATTTGCACTAACCTTTTCATTTAACAATCGGTTTAGAAGTTCTATGGACTCACTTCTTGTAGAACTAATTCCAGTGAAAGTGTAAGCATCTTCTTTGGTTGGGAGGGCAAATATTGCCCGACTGTAATAAACTTTACCTCCATTTTCTAATATGTCTACAGTAATAGACGGGTTTTCTATCCATAACTCACCTATTGCGCCTGGGTCTGCGCACTCATGCACGTATACCTTATATTGATTAGTAAGACTAATATATGTTTGAAGCATCAGTAAATGGTTGCTTTTAATTGGAAATTATCTGTGGGTTTAACTCCGTCCTGCAAGCAAAGCCAATTCGTTATATATACAGTGGTGCCATCTGCATCAACCCCAGATATGTGTGTAACGTTTGGACTGCTTAAGGTGCAAATTTGATCTCCGTTGCCAACATCAAAGTAAATCTCAACTTCTTTATCCGGTTGTCCTGGGTCCCCGCCGGCAATATAAGAGATTTGGACATTGTTCTGTCGAGGAAAAATTCTAGATATACGTATCGATAAATTGGGCGGTGCAATGACGGGGCCTGGTGCCCCACCGAATACCCACGGTCCCGTGGGATTCGGAAAAGTTGGCATATTCGCTGGAAGTCCGCCCACTTGTTTAGGCGTAGCCCCGCTTCCTCTACCAATTGCTGTGGCTTGCCCCTGAAAATGTTTGCACAAATTATTTTTACAATCTATATCGCTAAAACCAATATAGGCTTCATCACTACCGCAAGAGGGACATTTCACGTCTCGACTCCTATTTCCTAGATCTTATCCCGTAGGGTAGGTTTTTCAAGTGTTTTTTCAATATTTTTTCCTTTGGGATTACGGGCCACTACTTTGGGGAAGTCATTAATAAAACTTTCTCCTAATTCTGCTTTAAATACACCTTCTCGTCTCAAGCGATGACATATTTCGCTGCACTGATAGTCACAAAAATTTTTTCCATTCAATTTGGCTGTAAAAATATAAGGATAACCCGGACCAACTAGAAATCTAATATTACAGATATTACATAATAAGCTTCCGGCAGGTGTTTGTTTTTCGGCTTTGGCCTCTTTAACCCTTCGAAAGGCAATTGTAGGTCCATGTTGAATGGATAGTGCAACAGTACGTAAACTATCCAGCCATTCCTGGGGATTAGTCCTGATTTCATCGAAATCCCAACCAATAATTTCTTCGGAACCAGACTTTATCAATAACTTAAAGTGCCCGTTCTTGCCGGAGAAAAAAATACCAGGAGCAATTTCAAGTTCTTGATTAATCATAAATTGAAGCTTTGACCACAACCACACTTACTTGTAGCACTAGGATTATCAAATTTAAAGCCTGAATAGGCTAATGTATCCACATAATCTATTCTTAGATTGGGAAGCATTGAGTTGCTAAGGGAATCGATGATTACTGAAATATCTCCAATAACATAAACAACATCATCTGGGAGTTGTTCTGAAAAATTAACTATGTATTCGAAGCCGCTGCAACCGCCAGAATTGAGCTTCACACGAAAAAATTTTCCTGGTTCCGATTCCGCAAATTCTTTAATCTTTTGAGTAGCGTTTGAAGTCAGTTCGATCATAAATCCTCCCAAATACCCGTTGGTTCCCAGTTTAGTTTGGAAAGTCTTCTTGTGATAAAATGCATTGCAGACAATTCTGATGGAAAATTTTTATCTGTCAAATCTCCTTCTGGATTACTTTCCGTGATTCCTTTGATTTTGCAAGTCTGCTCGAAATCCCATACAATGAGGGGAGATATTAAATGAACATCAGTTCGATATCCTTTGGGTGTAAAAAAAATTTCAACGACTACTTCTGCTAATTCTTTAATACCTTTTCCGGTTAAATTATCGCTTTTTAATAAGAGATCTGTTCTGATTGATTTAAAATTTTGGACTGTTATTTTTTTTTCAAAGGTTCTTTTTTTAGACATTACATCTTATAGTATAAACTTTAAGTTGTTTTTCCATGCATGGACACTTGCACAAAAGCTTTCATCGGTTAGTCTTGTGTTCTTCGGGAGGAAGCATGGAATCAACTATACTGGATAGTATAGACAATGTTCTCGGAAATCCCAGAGGGCTTTGGTCTTCCAAAGAATTTCCAAGCCAGCCCTCTAATTTAGATAAACTTCTAAACTACCTCATTAGTTATAACAGTAACGCTTCAGTATCTCGTCGTGCCTTGCGTCTTTTTAAGGGAATTGATTCATTGGAATTACTCGCTTTTACTTCATGGAACGAGGTAAGAGTATCTACTCTTAGCGATATTCAAGAAGCACTTCAATGTGTGGGGACAAAGTGTGATACCTGGGAGCTAGCTGTAACAATTAAAGATTTCTTGCAGAACTTATTTGATACCCTGGGGCACTGCGACCTAGATGATATTTCCGAAAAAGAAGTAAATGCTTATCTGGACCAGCTTCAAGGAAAGCCCGGCTCCTGGGAAAAAGAAGAAACTACCCCTTTTCGTCCTGCTTATTCTTCTTGGTCTAGAAAGAATGTAAGAGTTCCTGGTGAGGCGATCATTCCAGAACCTGTTTTGATGTATCTTAAATTTCTACTGGGTAAAACGAAGTACGCTCCTTTTGATTATCACTCTGAAAAAATTCTAACACGTCTTGGGTTGATGACTCAAGATATGCCATACCAAATTAAACGAAATATCTATAACCAAATTCTGGGGGCGGAAAAACCTATCTCTAAACACCGGAAATTGGTCGAGTTCAGCAAAATTGTTTGTTTGAAACGCCAACCGCGTTGTGGTATCTGCCCCTTTAAAAATTCTTGTCATTACAATCAAAAAGTTTAATTTGCTATTATTAGCATATGTCAGACGCAGTAAAGCAGGATCTTACCAAAACTCTACTATCTCTTGAGGCTCAGCGTGACGCCGGAACGCCAGCGCAGATAGCTCGTCAATTACAAAGTTTCTTAGAAAAACTTAAAAGTGCCTCCAGATGGGATGATTCGCGCAGTTCTACTACAGCTAGCTTTCTTAATTTAATTCGGGATACTAAAGAATATCAAGAATATTATTCTTATAATGACCTTAAAACTCGTGCCATCGAATTATTGGTATATGTTAGTCATAAATTGACCCCAGCCGAGGCTCAAGCAATGGGGCTGCAGAGCTACCAACGTACTTCGACCTCTGTAGAAGCATTAGAGGCGGCTCAGCGTGTTTCTAAACCAGGCGGAATTATCTTTGAAACCGCGCGCGAGTTACCAGATCCTTTGATTGATGAGGCAAAAAGAAGAGGCAGTCAAGCTAAAGAAGTTGGTACCTCCATCGCAGAGCAACTTCGGCCAGCAACTACCAATCTAAAGCGTCGCTTCGACGAAGAAGGTTGGACCAATCCTTTAATTTTACTTACTCTAGTCTCAATTTTGATTTTTGTGAAAAACAAAATGCTGGCTTTAGCTATCGACGGCGCGATACTTTACGTGGTAATCGCATACGACATTGCTAAACTTCCTAAGATTACCTTGCCCAACCTTTTTTAACCAAAACTTCTGCTAATTGAGGTAGATTTTCTAGGGGAATTTTCAAAGATACAGCCGCTTGAAATAAATCTCCGATCATTAGTGATACTTTATCCTCCGAGGACGTTTCTTTCGTGGTCAGGGCCAGTGGTTGTTTGTTTTCAGGCAAGCTCATTATATTAGTAGTAGCCCCTAATAAGTGGGGAAGGGCTAACAATCCTCGCTGCGAGGCATCTAGAGAAGCATAGGCTGCGATTTGCTGGTCTGGTAACCCAGAAATATCACCACTTACTAGTAATCCTATGAATTGAATACATAGTTCTACAGGAAGATGTGTTCGATTGCAGACAGAGCCGGTAACGCCCCTCATTACTATGGGTGTGGTGAAAATAACTGGGGAAGCGGTCTCACCATTACAAATCGCATCTACTGTGACTTCTAGCGGGATTTTAGGCCAGCCATAGCCCGTTGGATCGGATACCCCAGCTGAAACCATATAGTTCCATTTGATGGATTTAATGCAGAAAGGTAGATTATCTTTGAAGGGAAGCACAAAGGGTGTGGTAGCACCGGGTTTAGTTGCTACCTTAAATGACATATTTTTTTCTTCAGCTCGAATATTCAACATATTACTATATTAGCAACTAATTGATGTTTCCTCCAACAACGGAAGTCCTAGTTCTTGCAATCGCTGGTTTGTCAAATCTGTGGTATCCAGCAAATACTTAGGTTTAGGCCCCCACTCATCTCGCCAATAGCCTCTAACTCTGATTAATTCATTTAGGTCGTTCTCATTATCAACCTCGCGAAAGGGATCCTCACTTTCAGTTTCAGCTAACAAATTTTCTTTTTGAAGATTGGTGGCAATTACTTTTCCATCTGCATACCCACAATGAAAATAATAGCTACATAGTCTGTGACCGGGGGCGTGCCCATCAAACCCGCAATTAAATCCTTGAATGTAGCTGGTAGAAAATCCTGTTAT
>Ga0214473_10004532_pt1 | contig 16697 bp, 12 predicted proteins | sample RVTome_7_FD_203509 | JGI IMG/M metagenome (GOLD analysis project Ga0214473, IMG submission 203509) | Soil microbial communities from uranium-contaminated site in the Upper Colorado River Basin, Wyoming, United States - RVT98D197 | ecosystem: Environmental > Terrestrial > Soil > Contaminated >... | reverse complement strand
GTGAGCCTCCGAAAATGCGTCGCCCATCATGTGCGGCAGACTGGATTATAACACTGTCTCTCGCCCTTGCAACGATTACTCGGACAGGCTCCTAGTAGTCTCATTCCTCACTGCCCTCCTTTTTTCACGGCGCAGGCTATCCGCATCGCGTGCACGCGTCCAACCATGAGTCGTTTTCTGAACTCAGGTGTTGGGCTTTTCCAGCGCGCGCACCTCAACGCCCGGGTGGAAATCCGCAGATCAGACCGCTTCAAACGATAGCCATAGTGCCGCTGATATTCCCTAGCCACATCTCTTGCAGCTACACCGTAGCATATGTCTCGATGATCTGCAATAGAATTTTCGCTGCGAGGCCATTATTCCGGAGGCATATCAGATCAATTGCGTTGGCGCCGAGTGCGTTGTGGGGATGCGTTGGCGACGGAGAAACTGGCGCGGACGGCGGCAGCGCAGGCCTCCATGCGGATGAGCCCGCCGTTGGGCGGCGGCTCGGGGCCGACCGGCCCGGCCGGATCGCACGGAGCGTCATCACTATGGATTCGGGTCTAGCGTGCTCTGAAATTGGCCCGCAGGTCGTGATCCTGGTCCATCGTCAAGGACAGGGGATTGTCCTGTGTAGAGAGACTGCCGGACCAGCCGATGAATTCAAAGCCGGGATCGGCGGCCGCTTCCAGCACGACGACTTCGTAGAACCCGTAGGTGAACTCGCCCTCGCCCGGACGGATCACCGATCCCCCGGCCGTGGAGGAGACCACCAGCCGGCCGGTAAAGAACGCGTCATAGAGCAACGTCACGCCCGGATTGTTCGCTTGAATCCGCGGCAGGTACGTGGTGTAGGCATCCTGATTCATGGGAACGGCCCGAAGGTCGACCCACGTGAGACGGGTCAGATTCGCCAGAGGCGAGATGTCGCGGATGAAATTCCTGTGAAGACCGACGGACTCCAGGTTGCTCAGTCCGGCCAGGGCCGAGATACTGGTGATGTTGTTCTGCTCAAAGTCCAGCATTCGCAAGTTGCTCAGCCCGGCCAGCGGGGAGATCTCGCTGATGTAGTTGCCCAGGAGGAGCACCGTGTGCAGATTCCTCAGTCCGGACAGGGCCGAGACATCGCGAATATCGTGATATCGGAGGTTCAATTCCTGCAAATTGACGGCGTATTCAAGCCCGGCAAGGTTCGCAACCGCATTCTCCCGGGTGTAGGAATTGGGGTGGACCAACTGCGTCAGGCCAAGCATGTCCATCGGCGTCGGGTCGGGAATCCACAGTTCCTGCTCCACAGCAGCTTTCAGGTTTCCGTCCAGGAAACGGATGGGAGCATCAGACCAGGACTTGCTTGCCTCTGTCGTACCGCCATAGGCGCCCATGTTGACTATGCCACCGTTTGGAGATGGCTCCCGGCCGACCGGACTGCCCAGATCCCCGCTGTCGATGCAAGGGCTGGTTACCTGATCCAGGATCCATCCATGCCCTCTGGGGTCGTAGCGGCCCATCTGCGATCGCAGGTGATAGTCGCCCATGACCCAGATTGCATCGGGAATATCCGGCCCGGCCGCCACATCGACTTGGCCTGGGACCGCCCAATGACCGGCACTGGCAAACAGAGGATCGGCGTCGATACAGCCTGGGCCCTGCCACCCGCCGGCCACGGTGCTGTAGCGAACTGCAGGCTGGTGAGCGCCGCCGGCCAGAATCGCCGCCGACGTGTTGCCCCAGACAATCGAGTTGACCACGACCGCCCGGCTGTCGATAAATCGCATCGCCGCACTCTCCCGGCTCGTATGATTGCCGGTGATCGTGCAGTTGACGAACGCCGCATTGCTGTCCGTGCAATACACCGCCGCCCCCTTCGGATGGGTCGCGCGGTTGCCGGCGATCAGGCAGTTGGCAATCCTGGGACTGCCGGCGGCACAGAGGATCGCACCGGCGGTTTGGTCCCGTCCCCCCGTGATGACAAAGCCGGACAATACGCAGTTGGCGTCTTCGCCGCGGGTGAAACTCACCACCGGACCGGCCCCGCCGCCGTCGATCACGGGCCATGCCGCTGCATCAGGATCGTTCGGATCGAACCCCGTCACGGCAATGCACTTGCCGAGCAGATCGATCTTCTCGTAATATGTCCCTGTCTGCACGAAGATCGTGGCTCCGTCCGTGGCGACATCAATTGCTTCTTGAATCGCGTCGAAAGGATGGGAGGATGTCCCGTCTTCGTACGGATCGCTGACTCTTGGATCACCAGGTCGCGGATCACTGCGCGAGTTAGAATTCACGTGGATCACTTTCTGAGAAACCGGGTCCTCAGCGCTCACGGGAACCAGGCAAGCCAACAAGAACAGCAGCACGGACGGACACTGCCGCATTTCATTCTCCTCCAGGACCACCGAACTTTACCATGACCACCCAAAGAGCCTATATTGTACCACAGCCCGTGCCGATGTTCAAATGAAACTGTGCCGGAATTCAGGGGAGGAGTCATCGTACGCAACTTTGGCAGGATGGGAAACAGGATTTACAGAGGCAGACCCCTTTGCCGGCCTCTGGCACAGGGCCCGGAAGTCCGCAGCCTATCGTCTGGCTTTGCGCTTCCGCCCTGTACGTGCTTTGTTCTTGGGTGTTTTGCGGGTTTCCGGACGGGCTTTCCGGTGGGTTTCACCGAGGGGCTCTACCGGCGTCAGGTTCAGTTGGCGGCCAGGCACATTCACGGAGGCGACGCGGACCCGGATCGCCTGGCCCAGGCGGATGGTCTGGCCCGAGGTCCGTCCCATAACGCACTGTGCCTTCTGATTGTACTGCCAGTGGTCCGGCCCGAGATCTTCCAGCCGGATCAATCCTTCGATTCCGAACTTCTGCGACTGTGCGAAGACGCCGAAACCTGTCAGCCCGGTGACGACGCAATCCAACTCCTCGCCGATCCGCTTGCTGAGCATCTGAAGGACCAGCACCGTGGTCAACTCCCTCTCCGCGTCCTCCGCCCGCTGCTCGGTGAAGGTGAGATCCGCGCCCGTCTCGCCCAAGTCCTGTCCGGCCGCCTCCTGTTTGGCAATCTCCATGCTGCCCTCCAAGTGACGCTGCAGCAACCTGTGAACGAGCAAATCGGCGTAACGCCGGATCGGGCTGGTGAAGTGACAGTAGTGCGTCGAGGCAAGGGCGTAGTGCCCGATGTTCAACGGCGCGTACTGGGCCCTCTCGAAGCTCCTCAGCACAGCTATATTCACGGCCAGCGATTGGTCGGTGCCCCGGACTGATTCGAGCAGGTCCTGAATCGTTTTTCGCGTGGGATTGCGAGGGATCGGCAGACCCATCACGTACAGCAGTTTCGCGAGGTTCTTCATGCTCAGCGCATCCGGGTCCGGATGAATCCGCCGCATGAAGGGGACATTGTGCCGGTCCAGCAGCGAGGCCACCGCCTCGTTCGCCTCCACCATGAACATCTCGATGATCGTATGAGGATAGCTGGTATCGGCCGGGTGGGCGTCGATGACCTGACCGGCTTCATCGAAAACAAGCTCCGTCTCCGGCAGGTCCAGGTGCAGCATGCCCTGCTCGTAGCGGCGGGCCTCGATCCGCCGGCTGAGCGATTCCATGTTGCGGAGCAGCTCGATCACTTCCCGCTTCATGCCTTTGGTGTGGCCCTTGAGGATGCGGTCCGCCTGCTCGTACGTCAGGCGTGCCGTGGAGCGTATGATGCTGTTGGCATAGCGGCGTGACACCACGTTGCCATGATCGTCGTACGTCATGTACGCGCTCTTGACGAATCGCGGCTGGTCCGGCTGCAGACTGCAAATGCCGTTGCTGAGCACCTCGGGCAGCATGGGGATCGTCCTGCCCGGCAGATACGCGCTGTTGCCCCGCAGCGTGGCCTCCTCGTCCAGCGGCGAGCCCGCCGTGACGAAATGACTGACGTCGGCGATGTGCACGCCCAGGACCCAGCGGCCCTGCGAATCCGTCTCCAGGCTGATCGCGTCGTCGAAATCCTTGGCTTCCGGCGGATCGATCGTGACGATCACCTTGTTCGAGATATCCTCGCGGCCGTCGGGCAGCTCGGGCATGAAGGCCGCGGCCGCGTGGCGCGCCTGCTCCAGGCACTCGGCAGGGAAATCCTGCGGCAGATGGTACTGATGAATGACCGACTCGATCTCCGCATCGTAGTGCCCGGCGCGGCCGAGCACCTCGATGATCACGCCCCGCGCCAGGTACCGCTCCGTCGGGTACGAGAGAATTTCGACGATTATCTTGTCTTTCTCCCTGGCATTCTTGGCGGTGACATCTTCGACAACGATTGGCTCGATGAAACTGCTGCCGTCCGGCTGGACGATCCACGCCTCGGGGTGACGCATCAGGGTGCCGACGAACCGGTTGTTCGCTCTCTCCAGCACCTTGAGGATTTCGCCGGTGTAGCGTGCTTCCCCGCCGCGTCTGCCCTTTCGCTTGACCCTGGCGAGCACGGTGTCGCCGGTCATGGCGTCGCCCGTGTCGTCGGGCGGAACGAACAGATCGCCGTGCGCGTTGGGCTCGAGGGGTACCACGAAGCCGAAGCCCTTCGGGTTGGCCCGGAAGCGGCCGACCACCTGGCCCGCCATGGCGGGCAGCGTGATCACGTTTCCCGCTCCGATGATGACGTGCCCGGCCTGGCGCAACTCATCGAACGCCTGCTTGAATTGGGAATAAGCGTCCGAGCCCACGCCCAGGGACTCGGCCAGTTGCACCAGCTTCAGCGGCCGGTACTCGGGGTGCTTGAGGAACTTCAGAATCCGATCCTTGTACACTTTCGGCATAGCTCACCAATGAAAGCAGCACGCAGTCGATATTCCAACCGACTGAGTGCTGCTGATTTCACAGTATCGTATACTGTTCGCCCTCCGAACGGCAATAGACCGGTGAGGCAACCGCCGCGGCTTGTATGCTCAGGCAGAAGCGACCGGCTTGGCCTTCAGGGCGTTCAGCCGCTTGGCCAGGCGAGATTTCTTGCGGGCGGCCGTCTTCTTATGCATCGTGCTTGTATTGGCCACCTTGTCCAGCTTCTTGGCAATGACATGGAACTGCTCGGCCGCCGCCTTGGCGTCGCCCTCGCCCACTGTCGTCTCGAAACGCTTGACCAAAGTCTTGACCTGGCTTCTTTTGGCCCGGTTCATCACACGCCGCTTGGCGTTCTGTCTCACTCTCTTCTTCGCCGATAAAGAATGTGCCACTTCGTTCTCCTGAATATCTCAACACGACTATCAAACGACTATGCTCCGGAGGAGGTTCCCGCTCCGGGACCGGCCTTCTTCGGTTCCGCCCGCAGCCGATCTACCCGTCCACTGACGTCCTTGTAGCCGAAGTCCGACTGTGCGATCTTGCGATAAACATCCAGGGCCTTTTCGTTTTCGCCCTGCTCTTCGTACGCACGCGCCAGATTATACCGCAAGTCCTTGGCAATTGCATCATCATTTATTTCGTAGGATTCAATCGCCCGCAGGAAGACATCCACGGCATCGGCGTACCAGCCCTTCATGAAGAAGCAGTAGCCGATCTTATCCATGGCGGAGACCTTGTGCCTTGGGTCCTTCTGGGCGTCCTGGAACAGGGGGATCGCCTCATTGAACCGCTTGCCCCGCATCAGCCGGACCGCATATTCATACTTCATAGCCAGGTCGGTCGGATACTGTTCGACACAAAGCCGGTAATGCTCCACCTCGGCGGCATTGAGCGCGACGACCGCCTCTTCCACGCGCGTCTTGGCCCCGGCATCGCCAGGCTGCGATTCATGCTGTCTCCTCGCCTCCCGCAGCTTCCTTTTGATCTGCCTGATCTTCAACAGACCAGCCCTTTCCCGGAAATTGAAGTCCTTGTGGATCTCGTAGGCATTCTCCAGCAGTTTAATCGCCTCATTTTCCGCCTGGTCCGTTTCCAGGTCCGCCAGGGTATCGGCAAGAGCGAAGATGTGCCGGGGCTGGTCAGGGTCGCGTGCATAAGCCCTCCGAGCGTCCTCCACCGCCGAAACGCGGTAATCCTCGGTCTTGACGATGCGATCCTGCGCGTAGAGCTTGGCTTGCGTATCGCGGTCCCGGATCGACTGGCGGAAATCGCCGTTTACATCGTATTTGCCCTTGGACATCGTCAGCTCGGCGGAGAGGTTCTTGAACTCATCGGCCAACTCTTTGCTTTCGGGTTTCATCCGGCACGCGCGCTGACAGGCCGCCACCGCCTTATCATATTGTCCAAGCGCCGCGTATGAACTCTTCAGGAGAAGGTAGGTCTGCAGCGAGGGTCTCTCTATCGCGTTATTGGTCTGAAAGATCAGGTTGGCGATCCAATGGGCCGTCTTGTTGTAGCCGCCGTCGACAGCCGCCTTGAGCATGGCCTCCGCATACGGCAGATGGTCAGGGTCCTTTGCGAACAGGTACTCCGCATTGAGCATCTGCTCCAGCGGGTTCTTGCTCCGCATTCGCTTGACCCGCTCGACCATGGACGGTTTCTTGCCGCCCTTGCCGCGACGGTGCAGTCCCAATTCGCATAGGGGCAGATGGCCATCCTCCAGCGCCTCCGGGGCCCGTTGCAGGCCTTCAAGGTACAGATTGATCGCATAATCGTAGTTCTTGCCCTCGGCCGCGGCCTTGGCCTTTGCAAAGAACGCCCTCGCCTCCGCCATATTCTGCTCCGTCGCCGCCCCCATAGCCGCCGCCCGCATGGCTTCCGTGACCAGATTGCCCGCAGATACGTCAAGGCCGCCCGCTGGCACGCTTGCCTTTTGAGATTCGGTCCCGTTCGGCTCCGCAGGAGGTTTCGCCTGCCGGGCGAGCCTGCGTCCGCCGGCGGAAAGCCTGACCTTGAGTTGCTTGAGGTCGGCCGTCAGTTTTTCATCACCCGGCTTTAGCCGCAGTGCTCGTTGGCAGGCAGCGACCGCGCGGTCAACCTGACCGATTGACGCATACGAGTCCTTCAACAAGATATACAGCGGCACGGAGGGTTTCTTGGCGTTGTTGTTGGCCAGGAACATCAGATCGGCCATCCAGCCGGCGGCCTGCCGGTATCCGCCCGCCACGGCGGCCCGCAGCACGGCCTCGCCATACACCAGGTTCTCAGGGTCCTTGGCGAGCAGGTACTCGGCGTTGAGCAGCTTCTCCAAAGGCGTGCGTCCCTCGGACAGCCGCTGGTTGGCCTCGTCCTCCGCAGGCTTGGCCCCGCCCTGCTGCTGTCGGCGCAGAGCCAGCACGCGGAGCTCGATGTGACCTTCCGAAACGGCATCCGGTCTGTGGCGAATGCCCTGAAGGTACGCATCAAAAGCCCGGTCGTAGTCCCCCTCCTCGGCGGCCTGGCGTGCTCGTTCGAAAAAGGCCTGGGCCTGCGCTTGACCGTTTGCCTGTGGCATAGCGTTAAGTCGTTATCTACTCGTATGATGTATCACTTCTCTATATCGTAATCTTCGGCCTGATTTTGTCAATGAATAAGTGGAGTTCTGCAAAATGGAAGCGGGCATGGCGTCTGAAGAGAATTGCTTCCGGGGTGAAGGAACGAGCCTCCGGGAATGGTTTGCTTCCTCCTCTGAAATGTGCCGGACGATCCCCGCGGTGGGGATCCAGGGCAATCGCATGTGAGCATGGACTTCGCGTTTGGAGTACCGCGTTTACGCGGGTCAGAGAGTCTTTCCGTTCGGAGTTCCGCCTTTAGGCGGTTTGGGGAGTCTTCCGGCGCAGCCGGCTCCACATCTGCAACCGTAGGAGGGAAGAGGAAGGCCGGACTGTCTGACCCGCCTGAAGGCGGAACTCCAAACAGCGGTACTCCGAACTCCCCTCACCAAGCCGAGCCTACGACATAGGCTCGTCGGAGAAGTCACGCTCCATCTGGGACCAGCAAGCCATGCCCAGCTCATGGGGCACCATCATCTCTACGTGGGATGCGACTGGATGCTCCGTGCCATATAATTTCCGCCGGTGTCTCAGGCAGGCCGGACTACCCGGCTCAAGACACCGGCACTCTCCGGGCAGGTGGTCATAAATCGTGCAGCGCCGCGCGACGTAATCCAGGAAATGGCAGGGGATGAAGAGCTTGATCCGCGGATCGGGGTGGGTCGTCTCGCACCACCTGGCATGCCTGCGGACTTCGACAAGCTGGCCCCCCAACTGGCCCGGCTTGGTCGGAAAATCGACCTTCTCGATGCAACAGGCTAAACATCGTATACAGGCATTGTCCATGGCGCTCCTCCTGTCGCTCGACGTTGACGTTGACTGATTCTCGTGCACCCTACCCATTATAGAGAAACGACTCGGATTGTGCAACTCCTACGGCCCTCGTGTCCCACCGCAACGTGTCGTCTCTTCCCGAGCGTACCGCCAAGTCGCGCCGTTCGCGCAGAAATATGGATAACTATAACCCGCCAAGGGCGGGCACGCCGCACAAGTATCTCGTGGAGGCGCCCAGAGAAGGCAAACAGGCCCCGGTCATGGTCTGGTTCTGCGAGGCCATAACCGGGTGACGCCGAATACCTGCCTGCCGGCAGGCAGGGATGCTTGGGATTCCCGCGAAAAAATCCCGCGACCGTCTGACAACGGCTTGCTCATAGACGTCTCCGGAATTCCCAGCGGAGATAGAACCGGTCTATTCCCTCAAGAGTTGAAGTATTTTCTCTTGCACCCAGGGCTCTTCGCAGAGCGTTGGATGCGCGTTCACACTATTCTCCCCCTCTCCCGGAATGGCAATCGGGCCGTCACCGGCCGAGGAACTCACCGCGCGAACATATCCATCACCCTTGCTTGTAGTCGCAACGCCGCTGGGCGGGTCCACGACTTTATACCAGCCGTTGTCCCTCTGTCTTACCCAGAGTTTATAGGGGGTGTCGCGGTTTTTGGCATAGATACTGTAACAATCTACGTCGCTATTAGAGGCAGGATGGAAAGTGCTCTCGTACAGCTCGGGCATCGGTTCACCGGTGTCGGCGTTGACAAGGCAGCTCCCTTCAGGATATTGTGGTTCGAACCAACGAATAAGGTTTTCCATGTGAGTTCCCGGCACTCGCAGTATTCTCTCGGCTTTCTCCCTGCTGGACTGCTCAAATGCAAGTGCATAGAAGTCCGTGAGTCCGAGATGGGGAGTGCCCACCGATATCACTTTGTTTACGGTCGATGCCTCGCCCGCGTAGTATCTCGCTACGAGTCCGCCGGTGCTGTGGCCAATGAAATTGACCTTGTTTGTGTAGGTAGCCTGCAGAGCGTTAGTCACCCAGCCATCGACCTTCAGATATAGGGCAGATTCCGTCAGCTCTTCCGCCCGGTACATAATGTCTGGCATGCCCCACATCGTTGTGTATCGAGAATGGTCGACATCTGCGTATCCATGATCCTGAAGAAACTCCTTGAGGTCAGCATAAACTACTGGGGCAATCTGTTCGAGGAACCATCCTAAGACCTTCTTGTAGGTGTACAAGTACCCATGGATAATAATCACCGGCAAAGGAATCTGGACAACGAATGGAGTTGCTTCGGCAGAATACAACCCTCCTTCCCAATTGGCCGTCCCGTGAAGTGTGAACTCGACATTGTCATCGAACCGGGGCACTCCTTTGTCCGCAAGGTTGATTGTGCGAGGCGGAACGGTATTTCCTACATGTTGAATATAGTCAGAGCCGTAATCGAAACTAATCTGCTTGTTCTGCCCTGGTTGAATCAACCGAGTGATGTCAAAGGACTCGTTGACAGGCATGCCATTCACGGTTGCCCAGAAGTTCACCTTTCGGGGTGATTCCTCTGGAGCGTCTTTGGGGAATGTGACGTCTATGTCTATTCCCAACTCGGTCGGGGAAACCATGCGGACCTTGGTTATCTTGAGAACCGGTGTCCAATCAGGGACAGCTACGAACGTCTGTTCGTCGCCCCATTCGCTCTCACCTGCGGAGTTCCTCGCCTGGGCGTTGAAGTAGTATACGCCATTCGGCTTCAAATTGCTGATTGGTTCGTTGAAAGACTCGCCCGTGGTGACGGAGCCGGTCCACGACGTGTAGATATAATCGCCCTTCTCTTCCCTGTAGCGGAACCGGTATTGGCAGACATTACCGCCGTCGTCGGCAATAGAACCATTTAGCACAGCCGACACCTTAGTGACGTCGCTAGCAGACGATGTAGAGACGACGGGAACGGATACAGGGCTACTGTCTCTTTCTATGATACCTTTTAAAGGATAGCCCATGGTGTCGGAGTATCCTGGTTCCGTTACCCAATAGGCATGATTCCACGTTCCCCCCGGTGCCCAAGCATGCGCGTTTGTGGCAATAAACGCATGAATACCGGTGTAGTAGTTCCACTCAGACCAGAGATTCGTGTAAGTAACGGGCTCGCCACTTGTCCATTTCCATGCTGCGTCACTTGAATCGTAGTAATATCCGATGTATGCAGCGGCGTAGGGTCCTTCTCCCTGATGACCTTCGGTGTATGCATCTCGATAGGTCTCAGCCAACCACGCGTTTTCCTCAGCACTGTTAATAGTTACGAGATGGCCTCCGGCGCTCACTGCCTCGGCTTCTGCCTCAATCCAGCTCTCCCAGTTTGCAGTGAGGGAATACCAGTGGACGGCGTATTCGACCCAGTCAAGGTCGGCTATTGCGATTGAAGGAATGCCGAGACTGACGACGATGCAAAGACGGATGGCATACGCAGACAAAAGGTTCCTCTTGATTCTACGCGGTCTCATGTCACACCTCCATACTCTTTGGATGAATTGAACTTGTTCCTATCAGTTGCATCAACGATGACGCACCGTAGACTTCGGTCCATTCACGGCGCGTGCTTTGGGATAATAGCGACGCACGCTATTTTCTCCGTCCTGTCCTCTTCTTCCCTCAGTTCTCGAAATCCGGTGGGCATTCCTCGCATTTGGGCCTCACTATGTCTATCCGGCCCATAAGCCGGCGTAACCCTGACTCGTTGTAGCTCCACCAAGGGTGTGTCTCTGTGGGCCATTATGCCAAAAGCGGGCGGAGCAGGCAAGAGAAAAACGGCTACAAGAGCTCAGGAATACGTCGTATTTGAAATCCTCTGGCATTGCTTCGCACCTCGTGTCTCGTTGCTTCCAGCAACCGGCTCGGGACAGACGTGTGACGGCAAGAACTGCGGCTGGCGGTCTCCAACGCACGTATGTCCCACCGGTACCGCCACTACTCTAGCCGCAAGCGCACGCCGCGTCAACCACCAAAATCAGTGTCCTTCGTGCCAGTCTTTCTGCCACTACTTGTTCAGTCTCGCTTCCTTGCAGAGCGGTAGCATAAGTCGAGGCAAGCTAAGGGGTTATATTTCACGCAGAGACGCAGGGACGCAGAGTTTAGAACATGTTTCATCCCGCCTTTCTCTGCGCCTCCGCGTCTCTGCGTGCGTGAATCTGATAGCGGCCGGAGGCCTTGCTGGACCCTTCGCAGGAATCACATGAGAATGCGTGCGATCTCGTGTAAATCCGTGTCGGATAAGAGCTTAGCGACCAGCAGAAATCTGCACATTGACGGGGGAATTAAACGGGTACGGTACTTTTTTGGGGTGTGGCATTCCGGGGACAGCGCACTTCATTAAAGCCCAGCGGCGGGGTGCGGCGGGGCCGCAAGGGAGAAGTCATAGGTGGAGAAAGGTCCGGCTGACCGGCTGGTTCTATCATCTCCCCGCCGGTATCCGCAAAGCGCGAAACGCCATTGGTTCCGGCCGAAGAGCCTGCCCCTTCGGCAGGCTCAGGGCGGGCTCTGAGCGAAGTCGAATGAGGGCGCTCGGCTTTCAGGGTATATCGGCTTCAGGGTCTTTCTCTGCGTCTCGGCGTCTCTGCGCGAGACAATATCGGTTCGGGTCCGGATGCAGCCGGAGGCGGGGCTGGGTCCATCGGCGTTCATCTGCGGCTGAAGAAGGATCGGTGGTGTTCACCTGGCACAGAATTTGCAGCGTATGTGTGATAGTGGAAAAACAGGATAGTGACTGCCAAACCGGGTAAGTCGGAGCGTATGGCCATGTGGCAGGACCTGGGCATTGCGGATTGTGGATTGAAAGGCCGGGAGCGGGTGAACGAATCTGTGAAACAAAGCCAAATCGAAAGGAGTGTCAAGTTTGAAGTGTCAGGTAGCACCCCCGCCCTCGGGGGTGATCCCAGCCGAGGGCGGCTGGGCCACATGGCGGCTAACCCGGTGCGCGAAACAAAGCCAATTGTGGGCCGGGGCCCCTGGGATTGCGGATTGCGGAATGCGGAGTGCGGATTGAAAGACCAGCAGCGGATGGGCGAGGCTGTGAAACAAAGCCAATTCGCCCTGCCGGACAGGTGGTGTGCACGGCACACCCTACGGAGCGGAGGATGTATCGCACGAAACAAAGCCAATTTCCGCCGAGTAGACTGGGGGCCGTAGGTGGGAGGCACCGACCGGCGTCCTGCGAAACAAAGCCAAATTCCACGAGGGGTCTCGTGTGAAACAAAGCCAAATTGTGGGCGGTGGCTCGTGTGAAACAAAGCCAATGCCGCGGGTCTGCCGCCGAATACCGGGCGCACCCCTTGGCAAAACTCGACTGAATAAAAGCTTGTGGGGAGAAGCGGGTTCTGCTATAAGAGCCGCTAGTTGTTATTTGGCCTCAATCGCCATGGCTGCCAACAGGCATGGGCCGTTTACGTGTGGAGAAGTACCATGAGGACAGCTCTCGAGCAGTACGATCCCCAGATCTACGAGCTCATCCGACAGGAAGAGGCCCGGCAGAGCGGCTCAATCCGCCTGATCCCGTCGGAAAACTACGTGTCGCGGGCCGTGATGATGGCTACGGCAAGCTGTCTGACGAACAAATACGCCGAGGGCTATCCCGGCAAGCGATACTATGAAGGACAGCAGGTCACTGATCTGATTGAGAAAGTGGCGCAGGAGCGGGCCAAGAAGATCTTCAAGGCCGATCACGCGAATGTGCAGCCGTACTCAGGGTCAGTGGCCAATCTTGCTGCTTACTCCGCTCTTATCGAGCCGCACGACACGATCATGGGAATGTCGCTCGTGCACGGCGGACACCTCACCCACGGCTGGAAAGTCTCGCTGACCAGCAAGTTCTTCAACTCCGTGTCCTATACGCTGAACACGGAAACAGGCAGGCTCGACTTTGATCTGATTCGCGATCTGGCGAAACGGCACCGCCCCAAGATCATTATCTCCGGGGCGACCGCCTATCCGAGAGCCATCGATTTCAAGACCTTCGGCGAGATCGCCCGCGAGGTCGGAGCGTATCATGTCAGCGATATCGCACATATCGCCGGCCTCGTGGTTGCGGGCATCCACCAGAGTCCTGTGCCGTATGCCGACATCGTATCCACGACCACGCACAAGACCCTGCGCGGTCCGCGCGGAGGCATGCTGCTGTGCAAGGCAGAACACGCCGACAAGGTGGATCGTGCGGTTTTCCCGGGTCTTCAAGGCGGCCCGCACATGCACACCGTGACGGCGGTTGCCGTGGCCCTGGCGGAGGCCGACACGCCTGAGTTCGTCGCCTACGCCAGGCAAATCGTCAAGAACGCCAGAGCACTGGCAGAAAAGCTTCTTGAGTATGGCTTCAACCTCGTTTCGGGTGGGACCGATAATCATCTGATCCTGATCGACCTGCGGAACAAGGGGATTCCCGGCAAGAAACTGGCCAAGGCTCTCGACCGGGCGAGCATCGTCTCGAACTACAACACGATCCCCGGCGATCCGGCCCCGCCGTTCAATCCAAGCGGCCTGCGCATCGGGACGCCGGCGATCACCACCCGCGGCTTCAAGGAGGCGGAAGCCCGGCAGGTCGCCACGTTCATCCACAGGGTGGCCGAGAATATCGACAACGAGCCGGCGATCGAAGAGATCAGCAAAGAGGTGCTTCTGTTGTGCTCGCAGTTCCCCGTGCCGGAGCACTTCATCATACCGCACAAAAACGACAACCGGGATTGATGGCGATGCATGGCGACAGAGACTCTTACGGCGGCTGTACTCAGTCTCGATCACAAGGGCTGGCTCCTGCTCGATGCGGCGTCACGGTCCGGGTGCTTTCAGATCAAGGCCGTGGCCGACCAGGACCCTCAGAAGGCGGAGAAGGCGGCCGCCAGGTACAAGTGTGAGGCCTACACCGACTATCGCCAACTGATCGTTCAGAACCAACTCGATTGCCTGTTGCTGGCCACGGACATTCATGCCTATGGCGAGCACCTCAAGACGGCCATCAAGAGGAAATTCAACATCCTCAAGCTCGCTCCGCCCGCAAGGAACTTCGAGGAGGCCAGCGAATACGTCCAGATGGCCGAGAGCGAGAAAGTCAAATTCGCCGTCGCCAACCCGGCGCGATTCAATCCGAGTTACATCACCGCACATGAGCTGATCCTGCAGGGCCACATCGAGAACATCTACCTGATCAGAGCGTACTGCGGCATCGCCGTGGCGGATCGCCCCTCCTGGTACGCCGACCCGAAGCTGGCCGGGGGCGGAGTGCTCATGCACGATGCCTACCCGCTCATCGATCAGATCCTCTGGAGTTTTCCCGTGCCTCAGCAGGTGTACGCGCTGAACACCAATGGGGCTCCCGACAAACAGCAGCGGCTGTACCTCACGGAAGATACTTCTGTCGTTTCCCTGCGATTTACGGATGCCCTGGTGGGCAGCGTCACCGCCACGCGCCGCAACGAAGTGGGGCCGAATGAGTTGTCTTTGAAAGTCTACGGCAAAGACGCGATCCTGACGGTCACGGAGGACCTTGTCACGCTGAACACGCGCACGGGCCGGGAGAGCCAGAGATGGCAGTATGACAAGGATGAGCCGGACACGATGCGCCGATTGCTCTGCGGCTTCGCCCGAAGCATTACGAATCCGGAGGAGCCCAGCCTCATCACCAGCGTCCAAGAGGGCCTCAACAACATGGCCGTACTCGAGTCGGCCTACCTGTCCGCCCGCACAGGGTTCCCGGAGGAGCCGGCAAGAATCCTGCAACTAATCCGCAGCGCTGGCGATTGACGAATTACGAATTACGATTTATGATTTGGTGTCGGTCGTCAGGCTAAAAGGTAAATCGAAAATCATAAGTGGAGGTTTGAGCCATGAAGAACACCATCTATGCCATTATCATCGCAGCCTGCATCCTTGTGGCCGTGCTCGTGTTCGTCAAGACGCGATCCGGCGGCGGCAGCGGAGGCCTCGACTCCATCAGCGACACGGAGCAAGTCTGGATGAAGTGCCGCTCCTGCAACGGGTCGTTTGAGATCAGCCGAAAACAGTACTACAAGGACATCAGTGAGAAGGCCGCGGCCAGCGCATCGGCCATGATGCTCACCCCGCCCCTGACCTGCCAGAAATGCTCGAAGAACTCGGCCTTCCTGGCAGAGAAATGTCCCAATTGTGGTGAGGTCTTCATCAGCGGCTCCATCCCGAACGATTTCCCGGACAGATGCCCCAAGTGCAAGCACAGCAAGGTGGAAGATTCCCGCAAGGCTCGCTTGAACCAACAGTAGTGTCCCGATGAAGCACGAAAATCGGCTGTCTTGAGCCGGTTTTTTTACGGCGTGCCCACTGGATCAGGGGCGACTTCCGACGAATCAGGGGTGGCGGCATTCACGTTTCTGCGCCTTTTCAGCTTGGACAGGACGGCCTCTTCGTACTCCTGTTGGCCTGTCTTGAGCGCGCCCAGCCCGCTGTATCGCGAGGCGATCTTCTCTTTGAGGTAAGTGATGCGGCTTTCCGGGTTCGGGTGGGTGGAGAAGAACTCGATCGGCCGCATGGTCTGCAGTTCGTCTAGGATTTGCATCATCTCGACCACGCCATTGGGATCATAGCCGGCCTGAGTCATGTAGGACAGACCCGTCATGTCCGCCTCTTTCTCATCCTCCCGGCTGTATTGCAGAGACAGCATGGCGCTGACGAAATCCGCCGCTCGGGTCACTCCGCCGGGCGCGCCGCTGACGTGGGCCGCCGCCACCAGCGCCGCCATGCTGAGCTGGCGGCTCAGCGCGGCCATCGTATCCCGGGCGACCACATGCCCGGTCTCATGGGCCAGCACGGCGGCCAACTGCCCTTCCGTCTTCATCTCCTTCAGCAGCCCGCGAGTGATGAAGATGTAGCCGCCGGGTAAGGCGAGGGCATTGGTCATCTTGTCCTCGACGGCGGTGAAATGGTATGAAATGTCCGGCTGATCGCAAACGCGAGCAATCCTTTGCCCCACATCATTGATGTAGCGTTGCAGATTCTCATCCGGGATTCGGCCGCCCAGTTCCTTCTCGATCGGGCCGGCATATTGTCGGCCCAACTTGATATCGGTCTCCGGCGAGAAGAACATCAACTCCTCGTCGCCCGTAACGGGATTGACGGCGCAACCCGATGAAAGAGCCAGTGCTCCCGCCAGGGCAAGCATGATCACTCTGTTCGGCATAGGCGGTATTCCATATTCCTGAAGCTCTGTGTTGAAAAACGTCGGGCGTAGATTATAATTCTGGGTTTCTGCGTGTGGTAGTGAAAATCATGGGCAAGAAAGCATCAAAGCATGGCCGTGTGTGAGGAAAGATTCTGGCGGACTTAGGCCGCCGCCTGCTCGGCTTTCCAATACGTATCCCACAGGCCGCTGTGGTAGAGACTGGCCAAGGCCATCATCGCTTCGGCATTGGATTTGTCCCACCTCATGCCGTGTCCTTTGAGCCGGTCGGTCAGCCGGCCACACAGCGATTCGGTGGGGCCGGAACCGCAGTCATAGCCCAACTGGCGAAACGTCGGGTAGTCCGTC
>Ga0214473_10004531_pt1 | contig 16698 bp, 19 predicted proteins | sample RVTome_7_FD_203509 | JGI IMG/M metagenome (GOLD analysis project Ga0214473, IMG submission 203509) | Soil microbial communities from uranium-contaminated site in the Upper Colorado River Basin, Wyoming, United States - RVT98D197 | ecosystem: Environmental > Terrestrial > Soil > Contaminated >... | reverse complement strand
GTCGCCGACATCGCGGACGCGATCGAGGGGCAGCTGTTCCCGATGTTCTGCCTGGAGCCCTCCGACCACACGTGCTTCGCCGACTCGCGGTGCGGCCTCCAGGGGTTCTGGGGAGACGTGGCCAGGGCGATCCAGCGGGTGTTCGAGGAGACGACGGTGGCCGACCTCGTCGCCCGTCACCGGCAGAGCAACGGGTCGACCGTCTTCACGGCCGAGCAGCTGCTCTCCCGGCTGAGCTAGGCGCGCGGCCTGGCCGAGCGGCCGTTGGCCGGGCCCGATGGCCCGGCCGGCCGAAGCGGTTCTCGCTAGGCGGACTTGCCGAGGATCCGCATGACCTTCGTGCCGCACACCGGGCAGGTGCCCTGGGCGGCCTTCCGGCCGTTCTTCAACTCGACCACGGTGCCTTCGAACTCGCGCTTCGCGCGGCACTTCACGCAGTAGGCCTCGTACATGGCCACGACGGCCCTCCTTCCCCGACACCCTTCGAGGCCGCCCCATGGCGGCCTCGTACGCACGATGCTGGCCCCTCTCAGGCACGGATGCAAGCACCCGCGGGCACGGGCCCATCGGCCCGCCGGACGGCACCCGGACGGCCTGGCTCGAGCTCGTCGCATGGAGACGGCGGCCGATACGATTGCGGCACCACCGCCAGACGGAGGACCGACCATGACAGAGCCCGAGCAGAACATCTCCGCGCTCCTCACCGAGCACCGCGTCTTCGAGCCGCCGGCCGAGTTCACGGCGAACGCGCTCGTGAAGGACCGGTCCGTGTACGAGCATGCCGAGACCGACTACGAGGGGTTCTGGGCGGAGCAGGCGGAGCGTCTGACCTGGTTCAAGAAGTGGGACACGGTGCTCGAGTGGACGCCGCCGTGGGCGAAGTGGTTCGTGGGCGGCTCACTCAACGCCTCCTACAACTGCCTCGACCGGCACGTAGAGGCTGGGGGCGGTGACAAGGTCGCCTATCACTGGGAGGGGGAGCCTGGCGAGAAGCGCGCGATCACATATGCGGAGCTCCTCGACGAGGTCAGCCGCTTCGCGAACGGGCTGAAGGCGCTCGGCGTGCAGAGGGGCGACCGGGTCGCGATCTACCTCGGGATGATCCCCGAACTGCCGGTCGCGATGCTCGCATGCGCCCGCATCGGGGCCCCGCACTCCGTGGTGTTCGGGGGCTTCTCGGCCGACGCGCTCAAGGACCGGATCCAGGATGCCCAAGCGAAGGTCCTCATCACGCAGGACGGCGGCTACCGGCGGGGGTCCGTCGTCGAGCTGAAGGTAGCCGCGGACGAGGCGCTCGTCGACTGCCCGTCGGTCGAGCACGTCATCACCGTGCGCAGGACGGGTGGCGACCATCCCTTCACGCCCGGCCGCGACCTCTGGTACCACGACCTGATCGCCGAGCAGTCCCCCGAATGCCCGGCCGAGGAGATGGATGCCGAGGACATCCTCTACCTGCTCTACACGAGCGGCACGACCGGAAAGCCGAAGGGTATCGTCCACACGACGGGCGGGTACCTCACCGGCGTGAGCGCGACGCACCAGATGATCTTCGACATCCACGACGACGACATCTTCTGGTGCTCGGCCGACATCGGATGGGTCACCGGGCACTCGTACATCGTGTACGCGCCGCTCGCGAACCACACCACCTCGATCATGTACGAGGGGGCGCCGGACTGGCCCGACAAGGACCGCTGGTGGGAGATGATCGAGCGCTACAAGGTGACGATCCTCTACACGGCCCCGACGGCGATCCGCGCGTTCATGCGGTGGGGCCTCGAGCACCCGAAGAAGCACGACCTCTCGTCGCTGAGGCTGCTCGGGACGGTCGGCGAGCCGATCAACCCCGAGGCGTGGGTGTGGTACTGGGAGGTCATCGGCGGCGAGCGATGCCCGGTGGTGGACACGTGGTGGCAGACCGAGACCGGCATGATCCTCATCACGCCCCTCCCCGGCATCACCGCGCTGAAGCCCGGCTCCGCGACGTTCCCGTTCCCCGGCGTCTCGGCCGCGGTCTTCGACGATCAGGGCAACGCGGTTCCCCCAGGTGGCGGGGGCTACCTCGTCCTGACGCACCCGTGGCCGGCGATGCTCCGGACGATCTGGGGCGATCCCGATCGGTACGTCGACCAGTACTACAGCCGGTACGGGGACAGGGTCTACCTGGCCGGTGACGGCGCTCGGCTCGACGAGGAGGGGTACTTCTGGCTCCTCGGTCGCATCGACGACGTCATGAACGTCGCCGGTCACCGGCTCTCCACGTTCGAGATCGAGAGCGCGCTCGTCGACAACTCGAAGGTCGCCGAGGCCGCCGTCGTGTCCCGGCCCGACGAGGTGATCGGGGAGGCCATCGTCGCCTTCGTCACGCTGAAGCAGGGGTTCGTCGGGGACGAGACGGTGGCGAATGAGCTCCGCGCCCACGTCTCCGGGAAGATCGGCAAGATCGCGCGACCGCACGGGATCATCTTCACGGACGACCTGCCGAAGACGCGCTCTGGCAAGATCATGCGTCGGCTCCTTCGGGACGTCGCGCAGGGTCGCCCGCTCGGGGACGTCACGACGCTCGCGAACGCCGAGATCGTCGAAGCGATCCACGGGATGGTGGAGCAGCAGCCCGGCGACGAGGGATGAGGTCCTCACTCACCGAGGCCGAGGCGTCCTTCGTCCGCTGGGAGCGGGTTGGCAGGTTCGCCTCGGTCGGCGCCGAGGGCATGCCGCACGTCGTGCCGATCTGCCCCGTGCTGGACGGCGACGTCCTGGTGTTCGCGAGCGATCCGACCGCGAAGATCCGGAACCTGCGCGCCGATCCCCGGTGCGCGGTGGTCTTCGACGACTACGTCGAGGACTGGAACCTGAACCATCAGGTCCAGATCCGCGGCACCGCGACGATCGTCGAGGATGGTCCCGAGTGGGAGCGCGCGAAGGCACTGCTCGACGCCAAGTACCCGCAGTACGAGCCGATGTTCCCGATCGTCGCCGGCGAAGGTCTCATGGTCTTCGTCACGATCGAGCGCGTGACCAGCGAGGGTTTCTAGGCCCTTTCGGGGAACGACCGTTGTGCCCCGCCCGGCGGGGGCCTTGCCAGAACCAGGCCTTCCTCGGTACGATGCGTTAGCACTCGCACGCCCTGAGTGCTAGCAGTCGGAAGCCAAGGCTGAGAGCCAAGGAGGTAGAGGTTATGGCACCGAAGCTCATCTCGTACGACGAGGATGCGCGCCGGGCCCTCGAGCGCGGCATGGACATGCTCGCGAACGCCGTGAAGATCACGCTCGGGCCGAAGGGTCGCAATGTCGTCCTTGAGAAGAAGTGGGGCGCCCCCACGATCACGAACGACGGCGTGTCGATCGCGAAGGAGATCGAGCTCGAGGACCCGTTCGAGAAGATCGGGGCCGAGCTCGTCAAGGAGGTCGCGAAGAAGACCGACGACGTGGCCGGCGACGGCACCACGACGGCGACCGTCCTCGCCCAGGCGATCGTGAAGGAGGGCCTGCGCAACGTGGCTGCGGGCGCCAACCCGATGGAGCTGAAGCGCGGCATCGAGCGCGCGGTCGAGCTCGCGGTCGAGAGCATCAAGAATCAGTCGAAGGACATCGAGGCCAAGGACGAGATCGCCCACGTCGGCGCCATCTCGGCCGCGGACCCCGAGATCGGCGAGCAGATCGCCGAGGCCGTCGACAAGGTCGGCAAGGACGGCGTCATCACCGTCGAGGAGTCGAACACCTTCGGCATGGAGCTCGAGCTCGTCGAGGGCATGCGGTTCGACAAGGGATACATCTCGCCCTACTTCATCACCGACGCCGAGCGCATGGAGGCGGTCCTCGAGGACTCCTACATCCTCATCGTGAACAAGAAGGTCTCGAGCGTGCAGGAGCTCCTGCCCGTCGTGGAGAAGGTCATGCAGACGGGCAAGCCGCTCGCGGTCATCGCGGAGGACGTCGAGGGCGAGGCCCTCGCGACGCTCGTCGTGAACAAGATCCGCGGCACGTTCCGCTCGGTCGCCGTGAAGGCCCCCGGCTTCGGCGACCGCCGCAAGGCGATGCTCCAGGACATCGCGATCCTCACGGGCGGCACGGTCGTCTCCGAGGAGGTCGGCTTGAAGCTGGAGAACGCGACCCTGGACCTCCTGGGCCAGGCCCACAAGTTCGTCGTGACGAAGGACGACACCACGGTCGTCGAGGGCGCGGGCAAGGAAGAGGACATCAAGGGCCGGATCAACCAGATCAAGTCCGAGATCGAGAAGACGGACTCCGACTACGACCGTGAGAAGCTCCAGGAGCGCCTCGCGAAGCTGTCTGGTGGGGTCGCCGTCATCAAGGTCGGCGCGGCCACCGAGGTCGAGCTGAAGGAGAAGAAGCACCGGATCGAGGACGCCGTGCAGTCCACGAAGGCGGCCGTCGAGGAGGGCGTCGTGCCTGGCGGTGGCGTGGCTCTGTTGAACGCGCAGGCGGCGCTCGACAAGACGGATCTCGAGGGCGACGAGGCGACCGGCGTCGCGATCGTGCGCCGCGCGCTCGAGGAGCCGCTGAAGCAGATCGCCGCCAACGCCGGCCTCGAGGGCGGCGTGGTGATCGAGAAGGTACGCGCTCTCGACCCTGGCCATGGTCTGAACGCAGCGACCGGCGAGTACCAGGACATGTTCAAGGCCGGCATCATCGACCCGACGAAGGTGACGCGCTCGGCGCTGCAGAACGCGGCCAGCATCGCGGCCCTGTTCCTCACGACCGAGGCCGTCGTGGCCGAGAAGCCCGAGAAGGAGAAGGCGCCGGCTATGCCGGGCGGCGGCGACATGGACTTCTGACCTATCGCCGGCGCGAGTCGGTTCGAAGGGGTCCTCCTCGGAGGGCCCCTTCGCATTCCGGCCGAGGGCGATCCGAGCCCGCCGATCGGACGTCACGGAACCGCAACAACTCGGCTCGAACCCCGCCGATGCTCGCGGCGAACCATGGGCGGAGGAGCCCCCCTCTCTCCGCAAGCGGGCCCCGGGAGCCAACCCCCGGGGCCCGTTCGCACATCCGGCCTGCACCGGCCTCGGAGCGCGTGCGAGAATCGGAGTCGATGACGAACGCGCGGTTCCATCTCACGTTCCCCGAGCACCTCATCTCCGAGCCCGTGATCCATCGTGTTGGCAAGGACTTCGGGCTCGTGACGAACATCCGCCGCGCGAACATCGAGGAACGACACGGCTGGGTCATCCTCGAGGTGGACGGGACCGACGAGGCGATCGCCGCCGCAGCCGCGTGGCTCGCGTCCCAGGGCGTGCAGGTCGACCGTCTCGAGGCCTGAGGCGTGCACGAGGTCCGGCTCCAGCTCCGCTGGCGAGACATGGACGCCTACGGCCACGTGAATAACGCCGTCTACCTGAACCTCCTCGAGGAGGCGCGCGACGGCTGGGTTCAGGAAGTTCTCGGGCCCGTGGCGGACGACGTGTGGCACTTCGTGCTCGCCCGGGTCGCGATCGACTTCCGGAGCGAGCTGAAGCAGGAGGACGGTGAGGTCCTCGTGCGGTGCCGGCTCGAGTCGATCGGACGCTCGAGCATCCGGACGCGTGAGGAGATCCGCAAGGTCGACGGCGCGGTCTCGGCGGAGGCAGGGTCGGTGATCGTGCCCCGTGACCCCGAGACCGGCACGTCGCGGCCCCTGACGGTTGGGGAGCGCGCGGCGCTCGAGCGTGAACTGTCGAGCGACTGACGTCCCGGACCCTCAGCCGAGGATCCGGCGGCCCTTCACGAAGTGGTCCTCGTACCAATCGCCGGCGACGTACGTGAGCGTCACGCCGGCGTTGCTGCTGCCCGCGTCGATGACCCACCCGTTGCCGACGTAGACGTTGACGTGGTCGACGGTGCCTTCGCCGTCGCCGTCGTAGAACATCAGGTCACCGGCCCTGAGCTCCTCCCAGCGCACCCGGCCCCCGACCGCCGCCATCTGCGCCGAGCTCCGCTGCGGCAGATCCCAGCCCCGGTACTCACGCGGCGGGGTGTTGTCCCACCCGGAGCTCGCCTGCTTCATCACCCACCAGGCGATACCCGAGCAGTCGAACCCGCCGATCGGCTGGTAGCCGCAGCAGTAGCCGGACGGTCCCGCCTCTGCCCACTCGCCCCCCCAGACGTAGGGGTAGCCCACGTACCGGACCCCGAACCCGACCACCCGGAGCATCTTCGGGGACAGGTTCGGCAGCTCCATGGTCGCGTACGGAGCGAGGGAGTCCCGCATCCAGGTCGGGACCGTCGAGGCCCGGTAGAGCGACCAGGCGACCTCGGCCCGGTCGAGCGGCGCGTCTGGCCCCGGCACGTCGAGCGTCTCGTCGCCGTGGTTGAAGCGCAGGCCGATCTTCATCCCGATCAGCGTGGTCCCGAAGTCCTCCGGGGTGTCGACCGCGGTGCCGTCGCGCAGGTGGAGCGCGTCGGCGCCGGCGGCGAGGTCGCCCATGCCGATCGCGAGCACGAGCGTGCGATGCACGTCGCGCATGGTGACGGGAGCGTCGGGGAGGAAGTTGCCCTCTTCGTCCGTCTCGAGCCAGCCGGAGGCGATCGCGACGCTCGCGAAGGGGAGGAAGCGATCCTCCTCGGGCAGGTCGGCGAAGGAGAGCTCGGGGTCCGCTGCATCGGGAGCGAATGCGCGCACGACCGATCGGGCGAAGAGCTTGCGGGTCTCGAGGATGTCCGGGTTGAACGGATAGGTCTCGTCGGCCGCCTGCCGGAAGTCGAGCATCCAGCTGTTCGTGGACCCGACGTGCTCGATCGCGTTCCGAGCCCAATGATCGCTCGGGACGTCGGACCACGTGATGCCCTCGACGCGTCCGAGCGCCCGGGGGGCCGACCAGTCTGGTGGCCCCGAGCCCGCCTCGCCCTCGAGGAGGGGCGAGCGGTCGGCGGCCGAGACGAGAGCCTGCGGAGCGAGCAGGCTCACGACGCACACGAGAACGGCGACCAGGCGCCGCAGGGGCCGCGACGGGATCATCATCTGGAGCCTCGGCCCGGGAGCGGCCATCCTTGAGTCGGCCGCCCGGGGCCGCACAGGCTACCGATGTCGGCCGAGTAGCGATAGCCATGCCGAGCACCTGCCGCATCTGCGGTACCCTGGCGCGCCGTGCTGGGTGAGCGTGAAGCCGAGGTGCTCGAGGTCACGCCGGTGGAGATCCACGGCGTGCCCTACGCCGACGTCACCGTGGGATATCCGGACGGGGTCGTTGCCTCGGCCCGGCTCGGGCGGGAGAGTATCCCCGTCGATCTGGCGGTGGGGGACCGCGTGATCGTGCAGGCGGCGATGAGCGTGATCGTGGCGGTGCGGAGGGCGTGATGTTCGGCTGGACGTTGCTCGACGGCTCGGGCCAGGAGATCGGCCACTCGCCCAGCTTCCCGGACGCCGAGGCGGCCGAGGCCTGGATCGGCACGAGCTGGGCGGACCTGCTCGAGAACGGCGTCGAGGAGGTCGTCCTGTACGACCACGTGCGGGGGCGCCGGCTCTACCGCATGGGCCTCGGCGAGGGGTAACCCCGGCACCGAGCGTCCGTTCGGGGTGTCGGCCGCCCGGCGCCAGGATGGTTCAGTCCGCCGGACCTTGGGAGCGCACCTTCTCGACCTGCGCGAGAGCGTCCCGAAGGCCGGCCAGCCACTCCTCCTGGTGCTCGGCGACCAGACGCACGCACCAGGCGAGCGCGTGGCTGCGTGAGCGCGCGACGCCGGCCTCGACCAGGGTGTCGAGCACGCGGCGCTCGGGCATCCGCAGCCGGGTCATCGCGGGTACGGACAGGGTGGTGTAGAGGCGCTCGAGGTCGCCACAGCGCGCCCCCCACGAGACTTTCCGGCCGAAGCGATGCTCGGCCTCCTGCGCGATGCGGATCCGGTGGGCGCGGGTGTCCTCACGGAACCCGTCGACGCGGGCGGCCTTCGCGGCCTCCACGGCCCCCGAGGTCGAGTCCTGCGGCAGATCGGGCTCGGTCAGGGTGCCGACCACCACGATCTCGTCGCGGTCGGCCGTGACCTCCACCGGGCCGGTGAACCAGTCGTCGGGCAGGCGCCCCGCGAACCAGCCGCGGAGCTCCTCGGATGGGGTGGTCTCTTGAGGGGTCATGCAAGCAGGATTACATCATTACTCCGTTACGTCAACCGGTCAACCGGTCAACCGGAGGAGCGAGGCATCATCGTCTGACCTCACGTCCGTCGGCGCGGGAGGCGGCGATCAGCCGAGGTAGGACGACGGATCCTCCTTGAAGTCGTCCATGCAACCTTTCGCGCAGAAGTAGTACGTCTTGCCCTCGTGGTCCCACTTCCACTCGGCAGTGGCGGGGTCGACCTCCATCCCGCAGACCGGATCGATCTCCATCACTCGTCCTTTCCGTCGGGTGCAGCGCGACCCAGGATACGCTCGACCTGGTGGTTGGGAGGTGTCAGACTCCCCGGGTCCTGTACGAGAGGGGGAAGGATGCAGGAGTCCACGGCGGGTCGGTCGACGCCCATCGCCGCGATCCTCGCGATCGCTGGAGGTGCTCTGCTGGCCATCGGGTCGTTCCTCGCCTGGGCCGAGGTGTCCGGCAGCGGGACGAGCGTCACGGCGAGCGGTACCGACGGTACCGACGGGTGGATCACGTTCGCCTCGGGGCTCGTCGTGCTCGCCGCCGGCGCCATCTTGATGCGCGGCAGCGGTCGGCGCGCGCTCGCGATCGTCGCGATCGTCGCGGCGTTGATCGGCGGTGGCGTTGGGCTGTACGACGCGCTCACGGCCAAGGATCGCGTCCTCGACGACGCTGCCGAGGAGCTCGCGGGTTCGTTCGGCGGCACCGCCGAGGAGGTCCGTGCACTGCTCGATCAGGCGATCGACGCGGGAGAGATCGGCATCTCGATCAGCCTCGGCCTCTACATCGTCATCGCCGGAGGCGCGCTCGGGATGATCGGCGGCGTGATGGCGATGCGCGGTGCGGCGGCGGCACCTGCTGTACCTGCGATGAGCTCCATCCCCGCCGCGGCGCCACCCGCACCCACCGCGCCGATGGCCGAGCCGCCCGGGATGCCGGCGCCCCCACCCCCGGACGATCTGGGCGGCGGCGGGTCCTGACGCGGGAGTGCGGGAGGGGGTTCGTCTCCCTCGCACACGATGAGAACCACCGAGATCGAGCTCGACACGCACGGCCGCCGGGTGGTCGACGTGACCGCCCGGGTCCGGGCGTTCGCATCCGAGGCGGGGAGCGACGGCTTCCTGCACGTCTTCCTGCCGCACGCGACGGCGGGTCTCGCGCTCATGGAGACCGGCTCCGGCTCGGAGGGCGACCTGGAGGAGCTGCTCGAGCGGCTCGTGCCGCGTGACGACCGATACGCCCATCGGCACGGCTCGGTCGGGCACGGCGGCGACCACCTGCTGCCTGTCGTGGTATCGCCCTCGCTCACGCTCGCCGTCGATGGAGGGGACCTCGTGCTCGGCACGTGGCAGTCGGTCGTGGTGATCGACCCGAACCGCGAGAACGACGTACGCCACCTCCGCCTGTCGTTCCTGCCCGGCTGAGGACGATCGCTCGACCTAGAGGTACTGCCCGGGGGAGCGGTCCTTGCCGTCCGTCGCGGCCATCACCGCCTGGACGTCCCGCTCGCGCAGCAGCAGGCAGTCCTCGCCGTTCAGCTCGACCTCGAGGCCGGCCTGGGGCAGGAACAGGACCCGGTCGCCGGTCTTCACCGCACGCACGTCGGGCCCGACGAGCACGACGTCGCCCCACAGGCACCGCTTCGGCGCGGGGACGGCGGTCGCGGGGATCAGCAGCCCGCCTCGGGACTTGCGCTCCCCGCTCTCGGGGTGCTCGACGACGAGCCGGTCTCCCGTGAGCCGGACCTCGTCGCGCTGTTGCCTCTTGCGGGGTTTCGGCGCGGCCGCGGACTTCGCCATGCACCTATCCTACGGGTCGGTGTGCGCGCGGGCTTCGCGCTGGCGCGCTCGGTCGGCGGGTAGGATGCCTGCGCCGTGAACACCGCCGACGTCCTCGCCCGCGCCGTCGCGATCCTGAAGGCGTCGCCGGCCATCGACCATTGGCAGAAGGATCGCGAGGAGATCGAGGCGGACGACCTCCTTTGCTTCGCTCTCGGTGTGGACGACGTGGACCCGGGCGACGAGGTGCCGGCCGGTGTCCGTCGCCGGTTCGAGCGGATGGTCGAGCGCCGGGCGACGGGTGAGCCCGTGCAGCTCATCAAGGGCTTCGCCGTGTTCCGCGGGCTCGAGATCCTGGCCCGCCCCGGCGTGTTCGTGCCGCGCGACTCGACCGAGTTCCTCGCCGAGCAGGCGATCCGGCGGCTGCGCCGCCGGCGCGAGCCCGTGGCGCTCGACCTCGCGTGCGGGGGTGGGACGGTCGGGCTCGCGATCGCTGACGAGGTACCGCATGCGCGCGTGTACGGCACCGACATCTCGGCGGAGGCCATCCGGGTCGCGCGCCGCAACGCGGTCCGGCTCGAGCTCCCGAACGCGACGTTCTACACCGGCGACCTGTTCGGGGCGCTGCCCGCGCGCCTGCGCGGCTCGGTCGACGTCATCACCCTGCACCCGCCCTACGTCGCGAAGCGCGAGCTCCACGAGCTGCCCGAGGAGATCCGACGGTTCGAGCCGGTCCACACCCTCACCGATCAGAGCGCCGACGGTCTCGGGCTGGTCGGCAGGGCGGTATCCGAGTCCGGCGCGTGGCTGAAGCCCGGCGGGTGGCTGCTCATCGAGGTGAGCCCCGATCGGGCCCGCTCCGTCGCGAAGGTGATGCGCGATCACGGGTTCCGCGACGTGCGCTCGACGGTCGACGCGGGGTTCAAGGTCACGCGCGTGCTCGTGGGGAGGAGGCGAGGTTGACCGAACGGACCGTGCGGCCCTTCGGCACGTGGTCCTCGCCGATCCAGGCCGCTCGGATCGCCGAGGCGGGTGTCCGCCTGACCCAGCCCTGGGTCGAGGGCGACGTGGTCACCTGGATCGAGTTGCGCCCCTCCGAGGGCGGCCGCTGTGTCATCTGCCGGTCCGATCCCTGGGGCTCCCCCGTCGACGTCACGCCGCCGGGGTTCAGCGCCCGCGACAAGGTCCACGAGTACGGCGGCGGCGCCTACGCGGTGCACGCGGGCACGGTGTTCTTCACGGACTTCGAGGATCAGCGCCTGTACCGGCAGGGTCCGGGCGTCGTGCCCGAGCCGATCACGCCCGCGCCGCCCTCGCCCGGCGCGCACCGCCACGCCGACATGCGGGTGTCGCCGGACGGGCGTCTCGTCGTCTGCGTTCGGGAGCGCCACGAGGGCGAGGGCCTGCCGATCAACGAGCTCGCGATGCTCCCCGCCGTCGGCTCGGCCGAGCCGTGGGTCATCGCCTCGGGCCGGGACTTCTACGCCACCCCCCGGTTCTCGCCCGACGGCTCGCGCCTCGCCTGGCTCGAGTGGGACATGCCGCGCATGCCGTGGGACGGCACCGAGCTGGTGGTCGCCGACATCCTCCCGGACGGCCGGCTCCCTGAGCCGCGCCCGGTCGCGGGCGGGCCGGCCGAGTCCATCTTCCAGCCCGCGTGGAGCCCCGACGGGCTCCTGCACTTCGTCTCGGACCGCACCGACTGGTGGAACCTGTATCGCGAGGAGGCGGATGGCAGGCAGACGAACCTCGCGCCGCTCGAGGCCGAGTTCGGTGTGCCGCTGTGGGAGTTCGGCTACGCCACGTATGCCTTCCTGTCCGACGGGCGGATCGCGTGCATCTACCGCCGCGATGGGGTCCATCACCTGGGCATGCTCGACCCGGCGACGTCTGAGCTGCTGGGCTTGGACCTTCCCTACGCGTGCTACGACCCGCCGTTCCTGCACGCGGACGGCACGCGGATCGCGTTCGTCGCCTCCTCGCCGACCGAGCCGCCGCAGGTCGTCACCCTCGACTTCGCCACGCGGGCGGTCGACGTGCTCCGAGTCTCGGAGGAGGTCGACGTCGATCCGGGGTACCTGTCGGTCCCCGAGCCGATCGCCTTCCCGACCGAGGGCGGGGTCGCGTACGCGTACCACTACCCGCCGACCAACCGCGACGCGGTCGCCCCGGACGGTGAACGGCCGCCGCTCATCGTGAAGAGCCACGGTGGCCCGACGGGGGAGACCGTCCCCGAGCTCGACCTCGAGATCCAGTACTTCACCAGCCGGGGCTTCGCGGTCGTCGACGTGAACTACGGCGGCAGCACCGGGTACGGCCGCCCGTATCGCGAGCGGCTGTACGGACGCTGGGGTGAGGTCGACGTCGATGACTGCATCAACGCGGCGCGGTTCCTCGTCGAGCAGGGCAAGGCCGACCCGGACCGCCTCGTGATCACGGGTGGGAGTGCCGGCGGGTACACGACGCTCTGCGCGCTCACGTTCCGGGACGTGTTCGCGTGCGGCGCGAGCTACTACGGCGTGGCCGACCTCGAGCCGTTCGCGACGTTCACGCACAAGTTCGAATACAAGTACACCGACGCGCTCGTGGGGCCGTACCCGGACGCGGCCGAGCTCTGGCGCGCGCGATCGCCCGTCCGGCACGCCGACCTGCTCTCCTGCCCGGTGCTCCTGCTCCAGGGGCTCGAGGACGAGGTCGTGCCGCCCTCGCAGGCCGAGATCATGGTTGAGGCCCTGGAGGCCAGGGAGATCCCGTACGCCTACCTGGCGTTCGAGGGGGAGCAGCACGGGTTCCGCAAGGCCGAGACGATCGTGCGCGCGCTCGAGGCCGAGCTGACGTTCTACGGTCGGATCCTGGGCTTCCAGCCCGCGGACGAGCTCCCGCCGCTGCAGGTCCACCACTTCCCGGCGTGAGCGCCGGGCGCCAGCCCGCGGACGGACCGGAGGTCTCAGATGACGAACGGGAACCCGGAACAGCAGAGCAAGCAGGATCGCCAACGAGCGCGGGCTGAGGCGAAGCGGCAAGCGGAGCGACGGTCGGAGCGGCGTCGCGCGCTCAGCGTCGTGCTCGGTGGCGTCGCGCTCATCGCGGTGGTCGTCGTCTTCGTCGTCGTCCTCATGGGCGGCCAGGAAGGTGGTGGCACCGGCCCATCGACGGTCGGCGACGTGACGGTCGAGGGCGTCCCCCGCGACACCCCGCTCGAGCCCGGGGAGTCGGCACCCGCGTTCACGGCGCCCGACCTCTTCGGCGGCACCGTGTCGTGGAGCGACTATCTCGGGTCGCCGGCCCTGCTGTCGATCTGGGCGCCGTGGTGCCCGCACTGCCAGGTGGAGCTCCCGGTGGTGGACCGGGTGATGAAGGACTACGCGGGCGTCGGCCTCGTCACGATCGTGACGGCGATCGACGCCCAGCCCGGTCCCACGCCAGAGGAGTACATGCAGGACAACCAGCTCGACTTCGCGGTGGTCGTGGACGACGAGGACCAGACCCTCGCTGCGGCGTTCGGGATCCGGGTGTTCCCGACCCTGTACTTCGTCAACTCGGACGGCACGGTCGCGCTCTCGCTGACCGGGGAGGTCGACGAGGCGACCCTGCGGGCGGCGCTCGATTCGCTCGTCTGAGCCCTACGCGATCCGGCCAGCCCCGAGGGCCGGCCGAAAGAGCGGGGGGGCGCGGGGAGCCGGGTGACGGTCCGGCTCCCCGCCGAAGGGGGGCATGCCTCCGTGCGGTGCAGGCTAGCCCGTCGTCGTGGCGGCGCGGCGACGGTTCCATGACCAGGGTGTGAAGGCTCGGGCGACGCCTTGGCGGAGCGCGCTCGAGACCGTTGTTCGGTTCCCAGCCCCGGTGTCCTCAGCCACCGCGCGGGACCGACGGCCGGCGCGGAACGCATCGGCCCTGCGGATCCGGTCCTGGTCGACGGTTCGGGCGACCTCTCTGGTCACCATCGTTGGGGTCATCATCTCGGTCCCTCCTTCTGTCCGTACACGCATCCTCGCCCGGATGGCGCCGCCGGCCGGTGATCGCCCGCACCGATCCGCGGTGACGTGCGTCACGTTGCACGAGGCCGGGGCGAGGCCGATGATGCGCGTGGTGGGGTTGCGACGCGCGTTCCTCCTGTTCAGCCTGGCGGGTGCCGTGATGGCCGCCGTCTCTGTTCCCGCGCGCGCCCAGTCGTCCTCGCCGAGCGCTCCCCCGGTCCCGCAGATCGAGGGCGAGGTCTCGGGCAGCCTTCGGGCGGGCGGCACGCTCAGCATCCGATCGGACGTGACGATGCCCGGCGGCTGGCAGGGCCTGCATCTCATCGAGGTCGTCGTGCTTTCGGGCGCCGGTGAGATCGAGCGCATGACCTACGAGGTCGAGAGCAGCCGGCTCGAGATCGGCGAACGCAGGGTCCTCGTCGGCACCGGCGCCGAGAGCTCGGGCTCGTACCTGCGCGTGCGCGGCCCTCGCGTGATCGTGACGACCGGCGGGCCGTACCTGTCGATCCAGATCCATGCGGACGTCCTGCGGACCGTGCCGCCGGGAGCGCGGTTCCGCCTGGCGGTCACGGCGGATGCCGGCACGACCGCCTCGGTGACCCGGACGCTCGCGACCGCCGAGGGCGACGCCGGGTTCGGCTGGGACGTCCTGCTCGGGGCCGCGGTGGCTGCGCTCCTTGCCGGCGCCTTCGCCGGGAACCTCGTCGCCTCGCGCCGCCGGCCGCCGCCCCGGCTGTCCGTCTACGGCGTGATCCAGCAGCGTCTCGATGCCGACCCCCCGGCGACCGGGCGCGAGCGGTGACGGAAGCGTCCCGGCCCGCCGGTGTGTACGCGCAGATCGCAGGCGCACCCGCCTCCGGCGCCGGCGGTCGCGGCATCTGGGGAGAGCTGGCCGCCCGCGTCGATCCCGCCGAGTGGCGCCCGGCCCTCGCGCCGGACATCGAGGTGAAGCGGTTCCGCCTGCGCTGGGGCAACGACTACGCCATGATCGCGAACCCTCGTGAGTTGATCCACTACCGGCTCGAGCCGTACGAGGTCGAGCTCCTGCCGCTCATGGACGGTGGGCACACCGTGAAGCAGATCCTCGTCGAGCGGTTCCAGGGTTCCGGTGACATGGAGCTGTCGGGCCTCGCCGACCTCGTGGAGCAGCTCCGCACGGGCGGATTCCTCGCCTCGCCGTACGTGGACGTCGCGGCCGCCGTTCGCCGGGGCCTGGACCCGGTCTCGACCGCCCGGCGCAAGGCACGGCAGTTCGCGAGATCGCTGTCGGTGGACTGGCGAGGAGCCCACCGGATGGTCGCATCCCTGTACCGGCACGGGGTCCGCTGGTTCTTCACCCCGTGGGTCGCGATCACGATGGGGCTCGCGGCCCTCGTCGGGTTCCTCGCGTTCCTCGCCGTCCCGGACACCGGTCGGTTCGACCTGTCCGGAAGCGACGCGGCGGCGGCCTCGCTCGTGTTGCTCGCCATGAACTACCTGCTCACGTTCATCCACGAGCTCGCGCACGCCTCGGCGCTCGTGCACTACGGGCGCCGGGTGAAGAGCGCCGGGTTCATGATCTACTTCGGGTCGCCCGCATTCTTCATCGAGTCGTCGGACGGGCTCATGCTCGAGCGCGGGCAGCGCATCGTCCAATCGGCCGCCGGACCCTACGCCGAGCTCGTCATCGCCGGGGCGGCCGCGATCGTCGCCTGGGCGATCCCGGACGCGGGGATCGCGCCGATCCTGTACAAGTTCGCGCTGCTGAACTACTTCGTGATCTTCCTGAACCTCGTCCCCCTGCTCGAGCTCGACGGCTACTGGATCTTGTCGGACCTCATCCAGGTTCCCGACCTTCGGCCTCGGAGCCTGCAGTTCATCCGGTACGACCTGTGGCGCAAGCTCGGCGGCCGCGAGCGTTTCACCAAGCAGGAGGTCGGACTTGCCCTGTACGGCACGCTCGGCGTCGTGTTCACCATCTTCGCCGTCTTCACCTCCGTGTACTTCTGGGAAGAGGTCTTCGGCGGGCTCGTCCGGCAGCTGTGGAACGGCGGTCCCGTCACCCGCCTGCTGCTCGTCGGGGTCGGGCTGTTCGTGGCCGGCCCGGTGCTCCGTGGCCTGATCGCCCTCGTCCGGGCGCTCGTCCGGTGGGTGGTCGCGCTGGCGCGGTCGGTCCGATTCCGCCTCCAGACGAAGTGGCGGGTCGAGGCCGCACAGCTCATCGACGCGCTCCCCTTGTTCGAGGACCTGCCCGAGGACGTGCTCTCGGATCTCGCGGGCCGCGTGAGGCTCATCGGGTTCGCGGCGGGCCGGCCGGTCTTCCGGCAAGGCGATCCGCCCGACGCCTTCTACGTGGTCCGCCGCGGAACGTTCCACGTGATCGAGGAGGACCACGAGACCGGCAAGGAGCGCGTGCTCCGCGTGCTCGGCCGGGGCGAGTCCTTCGGCGAGCTCGGGCTGATCGATCGGACCGACCGGACCGCGACGGTCCGGGCCCTCGAGGACGGGGAGCTGTTCGAGGTGGACAAGGGGTCCTTCGACCGTCTGCTCGCGGAGATGGCGGCCGTGCCCGACTTCGCCCCGACGCTCCAAGCGGTGGCCGAGCTCCGGCGCCTCCCCGCGTTCGCGACCCTCGGCAGCGACGACCTGGCGGAGGTGCTCGAGCATGGCGGGTGGGTGAACGTGGCGCCCGGGCAGGTCCTCATCGAGCAGGGCGCCGAGGGCGACGCCTTCTACGCTATCCGCTCGGGCCGGGTCGACGTTCGCACGGACGGGCGGCTCGTGCGGACGCTCGGCCCGGGCGCTCACGTGGGCGAGATCGCGCTGCTTGAAGACGTCCCTCGCACCGCGGCGGTCGTCGCGCGGACCCCCGTCCGCGTGTTCCGTCTCGACC
>Ga0214473_10004530_pt1 | contig 16699 bp, 16 predicted proteins | sample RVTome_7_FD_203509 | JGI IMG/M metagenome (GOLD analysis project Ga0214473, IMG submission 203509) | Soil microbial communities from uranium-contaminated site in the Upper Colorado River Basin, Wyoming, United States - RVT98D197 | ecosystem: Environmental > Terrestrial > Soil > Contaminated >... | reverse complement strand
CTTCCTCCAGCCCGACCGGAACCTTTTGAAATGGGAATGTTCAGCTTCAGTCCGAATCACAATCACTTCTGTCCCTTCAGGACAAACCATTTTGTCATTCTTGCTCAATAAACTTACTTCTAATTCCTGCCCGGCAAGGTTTTCAGGTTTAATTTCATCTGCACTCCAATCGACATCTTCCAGCGAATCTCCCTGGTTCCGTCTATAAATCAATCTGTCACCATTTTTATAAGAAAAAAGATCGACTTTTTTCGCATCCACACCCACACATACCTGTAAATTAGAACTGGTTTGCTTTGTATGAACGATCGCCTGCAGCCAATCCTCACGAAGGGCATCGGGATCGATCAACCTCATAAAGGTCGTTTTATAATCAGCATTAGAAACCACAGCATCGGCATCAATTTTCATTCCATCCATGAGGGTCACGCCTGAAACCCTACCCTTCCCCACTCGAATCTCTTTCACCTCTGTTCCTAATCTTATTTCCCCGAAGCCTCCACGATTCTCTTGACGTCCAATGATGGCTTGGACTAACCTATCACACAATAAACGCATCCCCCCCTCTGGATACCATACTCCTTCATTGGACATAAGATTCCATGTGGCAGAAAGCAGGGGAAGGCTACTATAAGGCTCCTGAGTGCCTTGAGTACCGAGGACTCGACGCAGTCTCCAATCATTAACCAAACCTGAGAGATAATCTTGTGCTGACCTCTTCGCCGCTTTCTCCAGAATCGAGCGGTTGAGATCATGATCAGGAAACTGGATCGCAGAGGTCATCTTCCCCATATCCTTGAAAAATTGCTTCACACTCTTATCCTCGGTGGGAAAAAGCCCTGTCAGTTCTCTGATCATCTTCGGAAATGGAAGGGAGATGGGGATATCCAGATCGAATGCCTTGATACGATATTGGATCTGCGAAAGTTTAAGATCTCCTCCATCCAATGAATTGAAAGTTTTTACAACCAGCGAGGGGGTGCTGAAACCTAAGGGACCCATCGGAAAGGTGAATCCTTTACGCTTATAAACATAGGCTGTGCCGCCCGGATGCGGACTTCTCTCAAGGACCAAAACACGCAATCCTGCCTTGACCAGCATGGCTGCGGCGGTGAGTCCCCCTATTCCTGCACCCACGATGATCACATCCCATTTTTCAGACATGATAAAAAGATAGCACAGGCTTAGCGATCGGACAAGAACTTCTGGAAACTTTGCCGTAAGATTTCTCGTTTATTATTTAAAACGATGCAGGAGGGTTTTTATCATAGCAACCTTTACCCCGTTGTTGCATAAAGATGCGATCGAATCAAATGTATGCTCCCATAAAAAGGCTGTTTCCAACCTTTTTGGGATACTTTCTAAAGGCAACTCTTGGATTGATCCAGAGGATGACATTGAATTCACGGCCGTCCCTCTCTGGGTAAGGGTTTGATGAATCCAGACGCCGAATTTAATGCAACAACGGGGTTTATTGTCTATTTTGGCAATTCAGATCTTCCCATAAATTGCCAAATGGTTTCTTTTATCGGCTTGTCCGTTAGGATACGCTCATATTTGGCCTTCACCTCGGTCTCTCTTTTTCGGGGTTTCCAAGTGCTTAAAACAGCCAAAGCATAGCCAAGGGCTGCGACGGGAGTATGGTCTAAAACATTTTTGTTTATCTCGTCAGGCCAAAGACCCATAAGATAACTGGGGAGGCCAGTATTGCAAAAATGCAGGGTTTTTCTCCCGGGTTGGGTGTATTTCCTTATCAATTGGGCATAGAACTCATTTTTTTTGGGGTCCTTTAATTGGGGAGCCTCTGTTAAGTAGAACGGATCGAGGCCTCTATGGCGACGGCCCCTATTGAACTGATCTAAAAGCTCCATCATTGATAGAGATGTTGTATCGCCATAAAATCTTATAGCTCCCATAAATGGAGAAAAATGTTTTTGCAGTTCCAAAGCATATTTTAAAAAGGTGTCGATATCGGATTCAGTCGCTTCTTCAAGGACCCTAATGTGGCGAACCCCCAACTCAGTCTCCTCAAAAAAATCCACTGCCGCAATAACGAGAAAACCTTCTGCAGTTTCTGGCCAAGCCAGGCCACCCACAATTTCCCCATATTTCTCCATTGTCTCTGTGTTGAAATAATATGGCTCTCCATCCGTATAAATCTTTTTCTCAATAATATTCATAATATCCATGATGAGCACCTCCCGTTTCGTATTTCAAAACGAAATTTGATAGATATTTTCGCACCATCACCCCATCGTCATAACCCTAATTCTATCCTCCCAGAAATGATTTATTGATGCAGACTCAGCAATTCCCTCATCCTTCATGAGGTTAAAAAAAAAGCCAGGGTGAGTTCCCTAGCTTTTATTCACTCCCCTAAGTCGCCTGCGAGGTTAGCTGACGGGTTAGGATTAAGGGATATCCTTTCCGGTAAGTCCGGAATTCACCCCACTAAACTGGTTTCCCCGCTCGTATCGATTGGGCCTATTTACTTTATTATTTATATTACTAAAAATTCCACCTTTGTCAATAACTTTGTTACCCATCATTGAATTACATAGCCGGTTTTTGTTTTTTAGTTCTCCTTTTTATTATTTTTACGTTTAACGGCAAAGACTGTGTTGGGAGCATAAGCTAATCAGCACCAGCCGTTTGTTACGCTTAGACATCTTCCAAGACCCCTGCGGCAACAAGGTCTTTTTTGATCTCCATGACACGTTCGGCTACGTCCCGAGTAAAGCGTTTTTGGACGATGCCGCCAAAATCAGAAAATACAGATGTTCCCTCTTTTAGTAGTAGCATGACCCCTGAAAGCCATTCATCCAGCGTAGACTTTTAAAATCTCCAGCGTCCCCCAACTCTACGACCTGGAATCTTTCCTTTTTTTGCTAAGCGGTAGATGGTTCGAACGTGGACATTTAAATACAAACCAGCTTCTTGATGGGTCAAAATCTCATTCATGAGGTTTGGTATAATTAGATATCCGCAGTGTCTGTCTCTCCTTTTAAAAATCTATATAGCTCTGATTGGAGAACCCTCCAGCCCCTTCCTGCTTTGATGGCCCTTATTCTTCCAAGGTGGATATATTTTATAAACGTGGGTTTGGAGATTTTTAAGTATTCGATTGCCTGATCGGTTGTTAAAACTGAATCACTTTCCATTAATGACATCCAATTTCTCCCATTTGTTTTTAATTTCCTTATCTTATGAGCAAGAAATATGCCCAGGGAGGATTGAGCAGAGGTAATTTCGTAACTATTCGACCTTCAATATCTAATTAAGGTTTAGATCGGGATTGAAATCTGAAGAAGTCCTGAACAGAGTGAGGATTTGTCATAATTCGAAAGATTTAGGCCAAATAATGGCTTTCTGAAATTGATAAAAGAACTGAAAAGATCTGTGCGCTCATCTCAAATTGGAACGGTAACGGGGGGCAGTTAGGTTTGAGGCGGCTGCTTGTCAGGTAGTAGAGTCCCTCTGCAACTTCAAATTACTTAATAACCGGGTTACGCAAAGCCTCTAAGTTTCAGGCGCAAATCGCTTGGACTATCGGCATAAATCAAAGCCTTGTCTTCGGATATAACTCCCTTTTCTACTAGTTCCTTCAGATGGAGGTCAAAAGTCTGCATTCCTTCCTGTCTCCCCGATTCCATCACTTTTTTAAGTTTTCCAATCTCACCTTTCTGTATGACCTCTTGGACAAATGCGGTGTTGATAAGAACCTCCAACACAGGAACGCGTTTCCCAGATTCGCTTGGAATGAGTCTTTGACTGACGATGGCTTTCAAATTATACGAAAGTTGCGTTAGAACTTGATCATGGAAGTCACGGGGGAAGAAATTGAGGACCCTTTCAATTGTCTGAGAAGCGTTTGTTGAATGCAAAGTGGAGAGCACCAGGTGACCTGTTTCGGCAGAATGAAGAGCGAATTCAACGGTGTCGCTATCCCTAAGCTCTCCGATATAGATCACATTAGGAGCCTGCCGCAACGTGTTTTTAAGAGCCTCTTTAAAAGAGAATGTATCCATCCCAACTTCCCTTTGAGTAACCAAGCTTTTTCTGTGTTGGAACATGTATTCGATCGGGTCTTCAATGGTAACAATATGACCGTCCGCTTTGGAGGCACGGTAATCAATCATCGCTGCCATGGTTGTCGATTTCCCGGTGCCCGTAGCACCAGTAACCAGAATTAAACCTCTTGGGGAAAGGATCAAGTCCTGTAAGAGTGGAGGTAAAAGAAGTTCTTCAAAGGAGGGAATTTTCACCCGGATTTGTCGAATGACAGAGGCAACCGTTCCCCGCTGCAAGTACACATTGACTCTAAATCTGGCCATTTTTGACGCAGCATAAGCGAAGTTGAGCTCACGGTTTTTCAAAAATAGATTCCATTGTTCATCGGTGAGCATTTGCCGGATGGTCTGTTTTGCATCTTCCGCTGATAGCGGCTCCACTGTTAAGTCCTGAAGTTTGCCCTCGACATTCATCCGGGGTGGGGCTCCAGATGCAATATAGATATCCGACCCATTATGCTGTACCATCTTTTCGAGAAGTTTGGTCATTTCGAGTGCTGCCATATTCAAACTCTCATTTAAGCCCTTTCGGTTTTTTATGATGATCTTTGTCCAGAAACCCCGGCTTGTGAGCGAGGAGCTTCGCTGAGACGGTCGTCAAATAGGTCTGGATTAGAGGCATACATCTTCGCCTCTCTGAGGTCGACCTTTCCACTCATGGCCAGGTTCTTGAGCACCTGTTCCATGTTTTGCATGCCCACTTTCTGTGAAGTTTGAATAATTGACGGGAGTTGGTGGGTTTTGCCTTCTCGAATGAGATTCTTTACTGCGGTTGTGGCAACCATGATCTCAAGTGCGGCCATCCGGCCATTGCCGTCTCTCTTTTTTAGAAGCACCTGAGATATGACAGCGATAACCGCCTCGGCGAACATAATCCGAACCTGCTGCTGCTGCTGCGGAGGAAAGACGTCAATCACCCGGTCAACAGTTTTGGGGGCATTCATCGTATGGAGTGTTCCAAAAACCAGGTGTCCGGTTTCAGCAGCCGTCAATGCCAGGGAGATGGTTTCCAGGTCACGCATCTCTCCAACCAAAATCACGTCCGGGTCTTCACGCAACGCACTTCTTAAGGCATTGGCAAAAGATTGGGTGTTCGAGCCGACCTCCCGCTGGTTTACCATGCATTTCTTATGTTCATGAATAAATTCGATCGGGTCTTCAATGGTGATGATGTGCTCATACCGATTAGAATTAATATAGTCAACCATCGCAGCAAGGCTTGTCGATTTCCCGCTGCCGGTAGGGCCTGTTACAAGGATGAGCCCTTTTCTTCGATCACATAAATGTTTCAGGGTCTCTTCAGGCAGCCCCAATTCCGTCAGGGATTTTATCTGGGTAGGAATGTACCTGAAGGCAGCTCCTTCTCCCCGTCTTGTATAAAATGTGTTTGCACGAAAGCGCCCTACGTTTTTAAGCTCAAGGGCAAAGTCGAGCTCTTTATCGCGTTCAAGCCTTTTGCGCTGTTCTTCATTCAGAATGTCATAGAGGGATGCGTGAAGGTCTTCTTGAGTGAGCCGGGCCGCCTTTTCATCTAAGGGCTGAATTGAGCCATGGATTCGCAACATGGGAGGATCACCCACAGTGAGATGCAGGTCTGATGCTTTTTTCTCAATCGTAGTAAGAAGAAGTTGGGCAAAATCGAGTTTTGGCATAATGGGGTCCTTTTCAAACCGATTCCAATTGATTATGGGAAAAGAAAATGGCCTTAAATCCTGTTTGATGCCAGTCTTGCCGGACTGAGAGGAAGTCCTTCATTGTTTCGGTGGAGGGGAAAGGGGCGTAGAGGATGATATTTTTAAAGATACCTGGAAGGATATACTGGATATTTTTCTCATCCGAGGTTATTTCAGGAAACTCAGTCTCATAGAATAAAAAAGAAATAGGTGTCTCCTTAAATTGCTTAATGAAACTTACAACATTATGTTGATCATGGCATAACTGGGCTGCCTCCGGGAAATATATTTCTATTTCCCTCTCAATAAAAAAGGGCGGTGGAAAATCGGCGGGATCATTATCTTTGAGCAGGGAGTAACAGCATTGCTTGACCAATAGTCTATCTTTACCCCCAATGAGAAGGTGATGATGCTGGCTGAATAGCTTCTGAAGATCCTCAATCAACCCGGGGACTTGCGGATGGGATCCGAAAAACTCTTTTTGCGAGAATGCTGGAATTCGCTCAATTTTGATCATCTCCCTGTCAAGAGAGTTCATTGGCTTCAATTTGAACACACTTGGTTCTTTCATGGATCTTTCTTGAAAGAAGAATTGTGTCTCTCCTGAAAAATGTTGAGAATTTCCCTCTTGTTGAAGTCGTTCTTTTATATCAACATAAATCTCTGAGGGAAATTCAGAAATGGACTTAAATTTTACTCCTTCATAAGATAGAAGCTTGCAGTGGCGAGACGTTTTGTAAAACCAATAAGTTTCACCTTGACTCATTGATTTGAGGCCAGTTAAGAAATCTTTCCAGACAGATTCGCTTTTTGAAATCCTGGAAGGATCGATTGTTTTATCTGAGAGGTGCTGAACGTTTTTTTCCTCAAAGGATATCTCATGTTGTCGTAAAAGAAAATCTCTTTTGAAAGAGTTGAGAATATCCATTATTTTTTCGGGTATGGCGAGATGGAGCTGGACCACCTTGCCGGGATTAAGGCTTTTGACCTTTTTCACATTTTTCTGATCCGTGGGGTCAGCAATAGCGAAGTTGATTTCCCCCGCGGTCTCATAGAGTGGAAGGCATTGAAGTTGCTCAAGGATCTCTATTGGAAATTGTTTGATAAGCTCCTTATCCATCATTTCTGTGGATAATTCGACATAATTCATGTTTAGTTGGTTACTGAGCACCCAGTAAATGTGATCCTTGTCTATCGCCCCCATGGAATAAAGGGCTTCGCCGACTTTGATATTCTGTTCTTTTGCAATTTTTAACGCTTTTTGTAACTGGACCTCGGTAATAAATCCCATCTCGATAAAGAGTTCCCCGATGCGCTTTTCATGGAGGGCTTTCGCCTTCAGGAGCATCTTTACCCTTGCAAGGACTTCTTCGGGATTGATGGGTTTTGAGATGAAATCTTCTGCTCCAACTTCAATACCTTTGATCCGATCTTCCTTTCCTGCCAGGCCCGTGATGATGATGACGGGAAGATTCCTGTATCTTTCATCTTCTTTGATCAACCTGCATACCTCAAAGCCATCCATTTTAGGCATTCTCACATCTGAGATAACCAGGTCAATCCTTTGATCTTTAAGTTTCTCAAGAGCCTCCTCGCCATTTTCCGCTCGAATGACTTCATAACCTCTTGGAACAAGCACAGCCTCAAAGAATTTTAGTATATCCGGCTCATCATCGACGCAAAGAATCCGGGGTTTTGTAGTCAACATGAGATCTCCTCTGTTCTACTTTGTTGGGTAATTATTTTTCTGGAGGTAGTTGTGTAAGCTGACCAGATATAAAGCAAACAGGGAAAATAGGGCTAATGGAAAGCTTAAATTGTTCAGATACTTCTTAAATTTCATTCGATTCCTCCAACCTTTAAAAATCGGTGTAATTCGGATTGGTGGACCCGCCAGCTATTTCCTACTTTAACGGCCTTGATTTTCCCAAGGTGGATATGTTTCAGGTAAGTGGGCCTCGATATCTTTAAGTATTTGATGGCTTCTTTCGTTGTTAAGACTTCATCTTTGTCTAAAAAAGACATGAAATTGACTCCTTTTAACAGAATTTTACCAATAATGAGCAATATTTATACCAAATAATATTTGCCTGAAGGTTTGATTGTTAAGTAGGCAATTTTAAAGGATTAAATTCAGACCCTTAAAAATGACTTAGTCCATTATTTCGCTCATTTCTGTTTAAAATTTTGTGAAAAACTAACATTTTTGACCCATCCCTATTCTTGGTTAAGAAACACCCTATGGGAAAACGTGAGTGGAGTTAAAACAAAATGATCAAATGGGATCTATTAATTATGGATGGAAATCTTTACCATTTGAGCAAAATTTTTCACAATGAGTACAAGGAAGTATTGTTCGGACTTTAAGGGCGAAATAGGACAAGTTTCTCTGGCGGTAGGGGACCCATATTTAAGAGGCAATTCAAAAGGGGTGACGGCACTCAAAAACCGAGCATTTTGTTTTTATCCTATCAACTATGCTAACTCAGGGGTCACCATTGCTCTAAAATAGATGGGAAAAAACCCTATTCCGATTTCAAATGGACACTCTGTGGGCACTGGGTAGATATAAAATTCAAGAACCTTCATGGTCCCAACGGGATTCGAACCCGTGTTTCCAATGATTTCCGAAGGGGTGGCACACAGATTAACTTGAAGGATTTTCTATGAACGCATCCCGGAGGAGTTTGCTCTGCCTCGAAAAGGCAAGCCGTGGGCTTCTGGTATCTTTCATCAATGAGATCTCTTGGGTGATCAGCCTTGTGACATTCAAGATATATGTCTCCTGTTTTTTAGCTTCCCGTTGATAGAGAGGATGTTGCTGGTTGATATAAATGACCGTTCCCTCTGTAAAACATTCCGGTCCATTCTCTCCAAAATCATCGACACAGACAGAGACCCCTATCTCTCCAAATTTCATTCTCTGAACAATGGCATTGGGGGTCAAACGTTTAACCTTGGGTGATTTCTTTCTTATTTTCTTTGGTATTGATGGTTCTTTGGGTTCTTCCCTTGGTGTTCCCTCTTCACCGGCTTGTGCCCTTCCTTCTCCCTCTTGACCTGATTTTTTTGATAAAACCCCCGCCCCTCCCATGCCTCCCACTTCGCCGGCCAATGGGATAGCACCAAATGGAGATAGATCTGGATTTAGCGCGAGGGACCGATGAACCCTTTGGAGGGCTTCTTTCAATGCCTTACTGGCTCTTTGTTTCTCTTTGCGGCCCGCTAACCGTTTGAGGATTTCATCCACCTCCTGAACGATTTTATCCATTACCCTTCGGAAGGTTTGGTATTGAATGCTATCAATGACAAACCCTGAACGGTCTGTGGTCACTGGTAAAAAATCGGCATACACCTCCCCCTGGATTCTTGAGGCAATCTTCCCCCAATGTTCCAACCCAAACAGTCCTCGTTTGATGGTTACCTGCTTCACTTTGACTTCTATCCCCAATTCAACAGGAGAAGCCGTAGAGGAGGGCAGAATAATAATCTCTCCGTGGACAGGACCAAATTCTGTGCCTTCAAGGAAGGGGATTCGATGTCCACTTAGACTCCTTGGCGTAATCCTCAACCCATTGAGCCTGACCACGAAATTTTGGACTTTTAAAGGAGTCCCTTCTACAATTTTTCGGATCACCTCTTCAGGTTCAAATTCTCTTTTCAATCGGAGAAGAGTAACCGTAGTCCCATCCCCTCTTTCCCTATCGGGAGGCAAGATCTGGAGCGGTAGATTCCATCGATTACCTTCTTTTTCCCACTCCATCTTGTCGAAGGTCACTTTTGCTGTAAAATCTCTTTTTTGAGTATAGACCTCAAAACATTCGCAAGCAGAAAGGCTTGCAAATTTACCGATACCAAACTGACCGATAAAATCCCGATGAAAGACAGGCGACTTATTCTTAACGATCTTCTCCGGGGAACCGATATTGAAATATTGTCTTAACCCTTCCCGATCCATCCCTACCCCATTATCGTTCACTTCTATGGATTCATCGGTCATTTTGATATCGACCTCTGTGGCATCGGCATCATATGCGTTATTGACCAACTCCCGGATGAGTTCAATGCTCTCCGAGTAAAGTCTTTCTCCAATGGTGATGAGATGGCTTTTATCGACCGTCACAGGAAGGTATTCCGTGCTCATCATTTCGGTCCCTCCGGCAATCCTTGTATACTTTAACCACTATCACATTTTTGTCAATAGCAATCCTTGCATCTAAAAACCCTTTCTTTAATCGCTGGCTTTATTAAAAGACAAATGGACAAATATTCAGAAGTCACAAGAGGGATATGTTTTGATAATCATCATCATAGGTGGGCTAAAAGACTCTCCACTTTTAGTTCGGAATTTTTTGAAATGACATCAAAATGAGCATCGGCATGCACAAGAATGGCTTTTTCCTGCACGGCTGAAGCGGCGATCAGAATATCAGCATATGGAACATTCACACCCTTTCTTTTTAGCTGGATTGCAAGTTTAGATGCGTAATCCCATAAGGAACGATCGGTTTCGATGTAATAAAGGGCATCGAGCCTGCTTTTAAGCCTGTCATATTCTTTCTCTGTTTTAACACCACCCAAAAGTTCAAGCTCTATCATCCCATTTATGGCAACATCGCTTTCCATGAGAATCTTCTCGATCCTTCTCTTCACAAAGGGGTGAAAGCTCTTTTTTAGGGCAAAAATCCATGCAGAGGTATCGATCAGTACCATGACTATTTTTCGATCCTTTTTCTGTTCAATTCTTCCAGAGAGAGATCGATATCGAACGTCCCAAGTTCCCGGCTCAGAAGTTCCCGGTTTTTTGTTCTTAGAAGCTCTTTGAGTCCCATCTCGATAACGCTCTTCTTTGTCTTAAGATTTGTTGCGCGGAGAGCTTCTTTGATGAGAACCTCATCTATCAAAACTGTTGTTTTTCCCATAATATACATCTCCTCGATATGTCTTTATCAGACATATTACAATACATAATTCACTCTGTCAATATCCGGAAGAAAAGACTCTTTGTGTATTTTATAGATTTTGAGAGATTGTAAAACTGAGAGGAATTCTCTGCGGACATTGGAAAAAAAGGGGGTTAGGCTAATCACTCACCCCCTTGATATTCTTTGGTGGTCCCAGCGGGCTTCGAACCCGCGTTACCGACGTGAGAGGCCGGTGTCCTAGGCCACTAGACGATGGGACCATTCTTAACGAATCAATTGTCAATATTCAATGATCAATTATCAATAAGCAAATAGTAATACTTAGCGAGTTTTGCCAATTGGAATTTGGTCATAAGTTTGAATTGATACCTTGTCCAAGTTAACCCACAGCCCTTTAAAAATCAAGCATTAATTATGGATCAACTCCACGGACTGGAAGCTCCTCATTCCCCTTGTTTTCAGAAAAAAGAGGATTTATATTGAATAGGGTGATGCTATGATTCCCATTCGGGACGCCATTCGATCAAGGACCTTTCCAGTTGTCAATGTCGTCATCATTGTTCTCAATGTGCTTGCCTTTCTATGGCAACTCGCTCAAGGCACCGATTTGAAAGATGCCCTTTATCTCTATGGAGTTGTACCCCTCCGATACTCCGATCCGGGACTCTCGGCTCACTTTACCAGGTTCCAGCAGTATCTCCCTTTTCTGACTTCCATGTTCCTTCATGGAGGATTCCTTCATATTATCATGAATATGTGGTTTCTCTATATCTTCGGAGATAACATCGAAGACAGGCTCGGCCACATTCGATATCTCGTCTTCTATCTTTTCTGTGGTGCGGCGGCTGGCTTGATCCACCTCTTCACGAATTGGAGTTCCAATATCCCCACCATTGGAGCGAGCGGCGCCATTTCAGGTGTCATGGGAGCTTATCTTCTCCTTCATCCCCGTTCCAAGATCTTGACATTGATTCCGATCTTTTTCTTTTTCCAATTCATCGAAATTCCGGCCTTTATTTTTCTCGGGTATTGGCTCCTCATCCAATTATTTTCTGCAAGTCTCACCCCTAAGAATGTTGGAGGCATTGCCTTCTGGGCCCATATCGGTGGTTTTGTTGCAGGTCTCTTTTTTATAAAAATATTTGATTGGATTCCAAGGATAGGTTTAAGTGGCGGACTCAGGCAATACACCGAACGCAAGAGAACCCCTCGGATTCAACCTCTCACTCCTCTCTCCATCCTGGATGAGTTTGACCTCCAGGGGATCATCAAAATCACCCCGAGAGAAGCCCGTTTGGGCACCCGCAAGATGATCTCCATCCCTCATGGAATAAAAAAGAGAACCCTCATGGTTACCATTCCTCCCGGTGTGGAGGAGGGAACGCGCTTACGTTTAAAGGGATTAGGTAAAAAAGGGAAAGACGGAGAACAAGGAGATTTTTTTCTGGATGTCCACCTGATCGATTAGCTTAATTAAAAATAGGTACTAATCATCCTCTAATCATTCTTTCTTTTCCCCGGCACCATCCTGATTTTTCTGGGAGCGGCCCACCAGATACTTAGGCAAGAAAAAAATGCACCCACTATCATAATGATAAAAACAAATACATAACTTCCTAAATGGTCATAAAGAAAACCGGCGAACCAGGCTCCGAAGGCTCCTCCGATTCCGACAAACGTCATGAGCCATCCGAAAATACCTCCATAGGCTCTTCCTTCAAAAAAGTCTGCCGTGATCAAAGGAGGAAGGGCAGACGTTGAAGCGTATCCCATACCAAAAAAAATAGGGAAAAAGTATGTCATGACGGGTGAAGAGAAGATGCTGAATAGGATAAGGGTGGTCAATGCAAGCAAGAAACAGGTGGTTCCCATTGTGTAAGTCATCTCTCTTCCAATTTTATCTGACAATACCCCCCAAAGGATTTTACTTCCGATGCTCACCACACCCACAATACCAACGATATAAGAAGCGAAAAGAGCCTCCAGCCCATGGTCCACAAAAAATGCCACCTGATGTACAAAAACTGACTGAATAATGAAACTTCCCAAAAAGGAGGAGAGAGCCAGGAGCCAGAATTGCCTCGTTGCAAGAGCTTGCCTCACTGTCCACAACCGTGAAGCCCATTCTTCATCGATGACCAATGGATCTTTTATGATCTTTACAGGGACTCCTACTTCGATTTGAAGGGAGGCGGTGTGTGGAGCTTTTTTCAATAAAGGAATCGCCAAGGAGATCACAATGAGGGGAATAAAAACAGCCATGATTCGATAAGCCGTCCGCCATCCTAATCGGATAATGAGATACTGGGCAGAAGGAACACAGATCAAAATCCCGATCCCTATTCCAGAGGAAACGATCCCTGTAGCTAATCCCCTCTTCTCTTTGAACCATTGCTGGATGAGGGTGATGTGGGGCACCCACCCAGATGCCCCCAAACCGACTGCTGTGATAAGGCTGAAAAAGAGATAGAATTGCCACCAGGTGTAAGTGAAGCTGGAAAGGGCAAGCCCGACACCCAACATCAACGATCCACATAGAATAACCCCTCTCGGTTTGGCCATCGAGACCATGTTTCCCACATAAGGACTGACAATGCTGCTGATGATGATAAATAATGAGAAGGCGCCTGCACCGACCGAACGACTCCAGCCAAACTCGTTCAAAAGGGCTACAAAGAAAACAGAAAACGAATACCAGACTCCGTAGATGAGTGCGAGGGTGACGAAACTGAAACCAACGATGACCCAGCCATAATTTGAAGGAATTTTGTCTTTCATCATAGTCACCTATTACTTAAGAAATTATCGAAGGGAAAGCAAGCTAAAAATCAAGTTGAAATCGCACCATAAAATTGTTACCTTTAACTTTATTATTTGAATAGGAGTATAGGAGAAGGGAGATTCTCCATGGGATATAAAGTAACGGAATCAGAAAAAAGTGCTCTGTCACTTTTTTTCGAACCAGAAAGTGTCGCAGTCGTTGGATCATTAAAGGAAGGTTATTTCGGTGGCTATGTAGTGATCAAAACCTTATTGAATGCCGGTTTTGCAGGAAAGATCTATCCCATCAATCCTTCCTATCAAGAAGTCCTCGGGTTGAAGGTTTATCCTTCCATTAAAGAAATACCCGAGAAAATAGATTTGGCGATCATTATGATCAATCGCCGATCCGTCCTCAATGTCATCAAAGAATGTGCTGCCAAAGAAATGAAGGCGGTGATTGTGGTGGCAGATGGTTTTGCAGAAAGGGATGAAGAAGGAGCCAGACTGCAAAATGAAATGGTAAAGATTGCCAGAGGGGCAGGAATTCGGATCATTGGGCCGAATACGGCAGGCATTGTGAATTCAGCCAATGGCCTCATTCCCGACCCCTATGAACCAGGATATAAAACAGTAAAGCCAGGGGCCGTAGCGATCTGTGCCCAAACAGGGATGATCAACCCCCAGGCATTCCCTTATGCTGACCTTCATTACGGGGTGAGCAAAATATGTGATTACGGCAATAAATGTGACGTGGATGAATGCGATCTGCTGGAATACCTTGAAAACGATCCTGCGACAAAAGTCATTACCATGTATCTCGAAAGCATCCAAGATGGTCAAAGGTTCTTAGACATATCAAGAAGGGTCTCCGCCCAAAAGCCTATCTTAATTTTGAAATCTGGCCGGACAAAAGAAGGGGCAAGGGTCTCTGCTTCCCACACGGGTGCCCTGGCTGTGGATGATCAGATTTTCAGTGCTGCCTGTAAACAAGCAGGAATGATTCGCTTGGAAAAATTCCGGGAATTTTTTGAGTTACCCAAAATATTTTCTCTCCAACCCTTGCCAAAAGGAAATCGGTTGGGAATCGTCACCTTCACCGGAGGGGTTGGAGTTTTAGCCATAGACGAGGGAGCCAAATATGGTTTAACCGTTGCCAAACTATCTCCTGAAATAGCTAAAAAGTTAAATGCGATTTTCCCTGGTTTGGGGAAATCGGTGGTGGATATTGGCCCGCCCATGGCCGTGAATAATTATATGACGATCTATTCCGACATTTTAAAAACCGTTTTGGCAGATGATCAGATCGACTGCCTTTTCAATGTCATTTGGACGAGTCCGTTTAAAGAGTTCGTAGAGGAATATCTAACATTTTATGAATCCTTGCATGGATATGATCAAAAGACCATCGCCACCTGGATCTATGGCCCGAGTATCCCTCTCATCCAGGAAATGTCTGGTCGAATGGAAGATTTAGGTTTTCCGGTCTTTTCAGACCTTGAGATGGCCATTCAAGCGCTCGGGATGGCCTATCAATATTCAAACCGGAAGAAGGGAGAAGCATGATGGGAAAGTTTCTGATATTTGATCAAGTAAAAAAAGAAGGAAGGGCTATACTCACCGAATATGAATCCAAAAGGATTCTCAAACAGGCTGGGATATCGGTTGTGGAAACCAAATTGGCAAAGACTCAAAAAGAAGCTGTCTCATTCAGCCAGAAGATTGGTTTTCCTGTTGTTCTAAAAATAACTTCTCCGGATGTGATTCACAAAAGCGATTCAGAAGGGGTGAAGCTCTCGATCAACAGTGCCGCCGAAGTAAAAAAGGCCTATAATGAAATTTTGAAAAAAGTTAGAAAACAATATCCTGACGCAATCATTCACGGAGTATCCGTACAAAAAATGGTCCGACCAGGGACCGAAGTTATTGTTGGCACGAGTAAAGACCCACAATTTGGACCCGTCATCATGTTTGGTTTGGGTGGAATTTTTGTGGAGGTCCTCAAAGATGTCTCTTTCAGGATTATCCCATTAGGTCGAAAAGATGCTCTGGAGATGATCGAAGAGATAAAAGGATATCCGTTGCTGCAGGGTTACAGGGGAAAAGAGCCAGCCGATATCTCTGCTTTGGTCGATATTATCCTAAAGATATCCAAATTCATAGAGGAAAATCCGCAGATTAAAGAGTTGGAATTAAACCCGATATTTGTTTACCGAAATAGGGCGATTGCTGTCGATGCAAGAATTTTTTTAGAAAAAGATTGAAGTATCGGCACTGATACTGCCTTTTTTCTGAATTCTTGCTTTTTTACAAAAAGCTTCAGATACTCTCCATATCCCTCTTTTTCAAAATCCTCTTTGGGGATGAATCTTAACGCCGCAGAATTCATACAATATCGAAGCCCTGTCGGTTTTGGCCCATCAGGAAACACATGGCCAAGATGGGAATTGGCATCTTTACTTCTCACCTCAATGCGCTTCATAAAAAAACTGTGATCTTCTTTTTCGACAATTTGATCCGGTTTAAGGGGTTTAGTAAAACTCGGCCATCCTGTCCCGGAATCAAATTTATCGAGGGAACTGAAGAGGGGTTCTCCGGAAACGATATCTACATAAATTCCTTCTCGCTTATTATTCCAATATTCATTTTGAAAAGGAGGCTCGGTACCGTCCTCCTGGGTTACCTTATACTGCAAAGGAGAAAGTTTATTTCTCAAGGTTGCCTCGTCAGGCTTTTTATACGTCCCCTCCTTCTTGACCTTTGGAGTTTCTTTATCATGACCCCAAACTTTGCTCAAAAACTGGTCGCGACCGGACCCATGTCTGTAATAACTATATTTGAGATGATGCTTTTTGTAATAATCTTGGTGATACTCCTCTGCTTCATAAAATTTAACAAACTTTATAATCTCTGTCATAACAGGTTTACTGAACTTCCCAGACCTGTCTAAGGTCTCCCTCGACTTTTCTGCCAATCGTTTTTGTTCTTCGTCATGATAAAATATAACACTCCGATATTGTAAACCTCGATCCACGAATTGTCCCCCCTTATCAGTGGGATCAATATGTTTCCAGAAGAAATCAAGTAATTCTTCATAAGATATTTCAGAGGGGTCATAATAAACCTGAATGGCCTCCACGTGCCCGGTTCCCCCAGACGATACCTCCTCATAGGTAGGGTTCTCTTTATTTCCTCCAGTATAGCCTGACAGGACTTTCGCAACGCCCGGTAATTTTTCGAAATCCGCCTCGGTGCACCAAAAGCAGCCTCC
>Ga0214473_10004529_pt1 | contig 16704 bp, 17 predicted proteins | sample RVTome_7_FD_203509 | JGI IMG/M metagenome (GOLD analysis project Ga0214473, IMG submission 203509) | Soil microbial communities from uranium-contaminated site in the Upper Colorado River Basin, Wyoming, United States - RVT98D197 | ecosystem: Environmental > Terrestrial > Soil > Contaminated >... | reverse complement strand
ATCCTCTTGCTAATGTCGGAGGGGGTGCAGCTGATGTGAACTTTGACCTCAACTGGATATGCACTCAGGGAGAAAGATATTGCATTACCTACAGCCGAGCATTAACCAATTTTGGACTCAACGTTAGCAACTATGGTTTATCAGGATGGTATGGGGGCGATCGAATATCTCGATTATTGACTGTAGACACCCAATCCATAAAACCAACGAGAAACTCAACACCATTAGAATTCACATTAATAACCGAGAATAACAAACCCGTCACCAATCTCACACCGGGCAATCTCAATGTTACTTTCTTTTCATTGGATAAAGGAATGGTAAGTACCACTGTGAACAAACTTCAATACATCGGAGCGGGAAAGTACGTTGCGGAATTATCTTATACCGACATGATGCAACCGGTAAAGAGCAATATCACGATCTTAACACCTATTGAACAAATATACATATCAGCCATCATGGTTTTTCAGCAGTCAACTTCAGATGGGACTGTGTATAAGTGGACAATACCCCCCGCAGTCGAAGTAGGCAATACGGTGAATGTTTGGGCTAGAGTTATAAACACCGGTACTTCGAATGTAACATTATCTTCAATTATTGATAATCCACCAGTTAGTTTTACCTGTTTTCCTGTCTCAGTAGGAGAAACCTTATTGGTAGGTAATGAGACAATGTGCTGGGGTCCATTTACCGCACAAGGTACGAATGGGACTCAAACTGACAGGGTGAATGTGACTTTGACCGACCCGATAGGCGCAATGGTCAACGCATCTGCCACAGCAGATACGCTAGTATTCCGTGACGGCATTCGTGTGACGAAGAGTACAAATAGCCCCGTTCAGGTGAACGAAACGATCAATATTACTGTAGATGTTACTAATACGGGGAGTACGGCAGCGGTTTTCACATCAATAGACGATTTTCCATCCGCCAGTTTTACCTGTACACCTGTTGCTGTCGGAGAAATCTTGTATGCAGACAAATCAACCCAATGCACAGCCTCCCGAACAGCACCCCCAATTGGTGGAGATTACATTGACATTGTAACAGTTACTTTGAATAACATTTATACAGAAAAACCGATCATAGGCACTGCACAGTTTACCACCACTGTTGTTGGACTTCCGCTAACCATTAATGTTGAAGTGGAAAAGTTTACGGATAGCCCAGTCTTGGTGAATGAAGAGTATCTAGTTACTGCCATTGTTGTTAACACAGGGACTACCCCTGGAATTTTCACGTCTATATTCGATAGTCGGCCAGTTAGTTTTATTTGTACGCCTTTCGCTGTTGGAGACACTTTAAACCCCGGTGACGCAACCACGTGCAGAGGTTATGATACAGCACCACCCACCCCTGGTGACTACCCTGACATTGTGAACGCGACATTGACAAATGAATTTGGATCTGTTCTGGACTCCTCTTTATGGATCACCACCGTCAACACAGGCCTGCCGCCCCCAGTTGCGAGCGTGTCAGTGACTAAGTCTGTCCCACCCGTAGCTGATAGGTTGCAATTGATCACTGTTTCAGCTGCAGTTACTAACACTGGTACAGCAAATCTAATCTTCAATAACATTACTGATGTTTTTATTCCTTCACTATACAATCCTTTGGATCAATTCTTAGAGTGCTCACCGTTCGCCATTGGAGCAATCATGAACCCGGGTGATTCAACCACATGTAGATGGCAATTCACTACGCAGAATTATGATCACAACATCTCTGACACCGTGACTGCAAGTCTAACTGACGAAGAGGGAAACCCAGTTATCGGTCAAGATCAAGCCACTACAGTTGTCTCACGAAATCCTCAAACTTCAATAAATGTAACTGTTGACAAAATCACCACTCCAATTGTTGTGGTTAACGGAACCATTGAAGTTACTGCCATTGTTAGTAACTCGGGTAGCGCTGATGCGATCTTCACATCGATTGTTGATGACTGGTCCATAGTTGTTGACCCTCCCCTAAGTTTTACATGTGCGTCTGTTGGTGTCGGAGGAACCTTAAGGGCAGGCGCGATAACCACCTGTAGAGCGTCCTTGACCGCTCCGAGCACAGCTCAAAATGTAACTGACACTGTGACAGTTATATTAACTGATAGTAGAAACGGAAACACGGTTACTGCGTCCGATTCAGCTGTTACTGAAGTGATCTCAGGTACATTCCCCTCTACTACTCTAGATGTTAGGGTTTCAAAGTATGCTACTGATGTGGTTCAAATTGGTGAGACTATCAACGTCTTAGTAGTTGTCACAAACGCTGGGAGTTCAAATACTACATTCACCTCTCTCGAAGATGTTCCATATCTTAACCTTGTTTGTTCTCCTGTCTCCGTGGGAGAAACCTTAATGGCAGCTGATGTAACAACGTGTCTCGGGTCATATCAGGCACTTGGTGTGGCCCAAAACGTGAGCGACACTGTGACAGTAATATTGACTGACCCTGTGAGTGGAAATAAGGTTACTGGAGTAGCTTCAGATTCAACAATGGTGATTAGTCAAGGTGTCACCGTGGATAAAATTACCCCTGACGCTGTTCAGGTGAACCAAATAATCTCTGTTACAGCTATAGTTACTAACACTGGTAGTGCAGACGCAATCTTCACGTCCATAGATGATGATCCAGTCCTTAGCTTTAGCTGCATTCCTGTAGCTGTAGGAGGAATCTTAAGCCCCGGTACCTCAACTATGTGCTTCAGTTCATTCCAAGCACCTGACACGCCCCAAAACATCAGCGACACAGTGACAGTGGTATTAAAAGACAAGTTGACTGGGAAGATGGTTAATGCGTCAGATACGGCTTACACCAATGTAACTTTGACACCACCTTCACCTATATTAGGCGTTACAGTTGACAAGTCTACGAGTGGCTCAGTTCAGGTTAACACAACGGTCCTTGTAAATGTAGTGGTTTCCAACACTGGTAATATTAATGCAACGTTCACGTCCATAGATGATGTTCCAGCTCTAATCTTTAGCTGTGGACCTGTAACCGTTGGAGAAACATTAACCCCAGGTACTTCAACTCTTTGCATCTCATCCTTCACTGCCCCTATATTTGCAACTAACTACACTGACACTGTGACGGTGTTTCTAACTGACCCGTTATCGGGAAATATGGTTAACGCGTCGGATACAGCTATCACAGTGGTTACCACTGCTTCGCCTCCGAGGAGGGTAGATGTCACAGTGCTAAAGTCAACTAACAGCCCTAGACTTGTGAACGAATTGATCATTATATCGGCATTAATTACTAATACTGGTACTGCCGAGGCGAGATTTACATCCTTAGTCGACATTCCTAATGCAGTTTTCACTTGTTCTTATGGATTCCCACAGGTTGGAGATATCCTACAGCCTGGTCAGTCAACTGTTTGTCAAGCCTCATATTTAGCTCCAGCTACTCCTGGTTCTTACAATGATACTGTTACGGCTACCTTAACTGATGTATCTACCGGGGCATTAGCAAATGCCTCATCAACAGCCATAACCTTGGTAGGTCCGCAAGGAGGCGGAGGAAAGTATGGCGCATTATACGTCGCACCAGGGTTTGGTCTATCACTCTTTCTTCCTAGTGACTCCAAATTCCTATCTTCACAATCAAGTAACGGGCGAACAATCGTCTCGCTCCAAACAGCTTTTGACCCAACCCAAAGAATCCGCTTTGACGGTCCTATGTGGTTATTCGTAGAGCTATCCCAGTCCGGACCCAACCATCTTCTAAGCGCCATCATTTCCTACAGACCTCCTGGAGGTGTGTGGACTCAGGTAGGTGCACAATCACCAATCTTTCCACTTTCTCTACAAGAACGAACAGTAGTACTATATGTAATCTGGCCTGACAACAACAAGAATAACCCGATAGATACTCAATGGTATGGACCTGGAGGAGATATTAAAATAGACCTTTTATTTGATTTCTTAGAACCTTCATACGGGCAAATCAAGATCCAATATGGACCTAATTACCCAAGTCTAATATTCGTCACCTCAGAAGCGTATCCTTAAGATATGTACCACTTCAATTGCTCAATTCAAATCTTTGTGAAGACGTAAATTATAAAGATACCAGTAACTGAATCGGAAAAGAATGAACACACCCCAGACTAGATAGTTTACGATTTTCTCTCGAACAAAATAGACTAGCGCTTTTTAACATCGTAATCCAATTCCATAACATAAACTATATCTCTGGCAGTTATGAACTAAGCAGTAACGGCATAATCATCATTTCAAATTGGTTTTATTGTCACTCATATGCATCAATATGCTAGAGCCAAGACGTTTATTCATACATAATGTTAAAAACTAAGTTCCTTCTCCTTTCGAACCTTCAATTGAAAACTCTTCACTTCTTCACCCAATGGCCTAGACTATGAATTGCTTGTCATTGGATTCAGCCGAATTAAAGTCTGTCTATGATACTAATTGCTTTTCGAAGTATGCGTCAATTAAGAAGTATCGAGACGCAGCTACCCATGATTATCGTTGACTTAATTGAGGTACTAGAAGAGCTAAGGGAGAAAAATGTGCAACCCATCGGTAAACCGCTAGAAGTTGCACTTACCTCATAAACTATGTCTGTACCCAACTTAGTTATGATATCTTGGCTTAAGAATGAGACCTGACCCCTTGTATTTGTAATACTTTCTAGAGTTTTTCCTGGTGAAGATGTTAATGAAATAGTGACGGTAGCACCTTGAACTGGTTTCAGATGGCCATTTACATTCTTATCCACCGTTATGGTCACTGTACCTACTCCAGTCCTCGCAGCTTCAGCAGAGATCGCACTTAAGCTTGAAACCGTTAGGAAAAGCAACGAGACCGTTAATGCCACTGTAACTATCTTTTTATTCAACTCATTTCACCTATTAGTAAGAAACAATTGGTTACCTAGATAATTATGATTTTTTAGTTTAATAGTAACTATATTACTCCATTTTCTGGAAATCGGCATATCGCAGTATCTGTAAACTGATCTTCACAGAATCGTTGTTCAAAAGAAACAGTTTGACGGTGGTCTTCCCCAACTTGTTTATATTAACTATCCTATGATGTTATTCGAACAGGATTCACCTTCCATCGAGAAGTTGCCAAAAAACAAAAATGCCAGTTGCTTTCTTATGTAGAATTAACTATAAAGAATATTTCCACATCAAAAATATAAAGAATCGATAATGAAGAACATTAACAAAGCGCTATGTGTTGTAATGATTTTTGAGATCATAGTTGCAGCTAGTTTTTTCGCGATTCCAGCTGATGATGCATTAGGAACAGGCACAATAACAGTAATTGTACAATCGAAAATACCCAGTGTCAGGGATAGATTAGTTGGCGCTACAGTAACAGCTTATGCATCATCATCCTCGTCTGGGCCATGGACGAAGTTAGGAACAGAAATAACCCGAGCAGGGGGTAAAGTTACTTTCACGGGAGGGGATAAATATCAGAATGGTTACGCGCGATTCACAGTAAGTTATCAAAGCTACGGCGACAATACCTATCCACAATTTGGAATAGGCTTTCAACTCGACAGCAATGGGTCGATTTCAACGAGCTTAGATTATCGTTCCACTTCAATACTATTTGCCTAAAATGCTGCATTATAAGAAAGTGCCCACCATGTTTAGATACTTTGGCCTTGGATACCGTTTCTCTGAGGAGACTGGCAAAATGGCGTCATTGAATAATACTCATAAATCTAGGGGCCCCAAGTCCAATGACTCACAACGCCTAATCGGCGAAGAGCATGAGGTTGCTAAGACCCCCATTCCTTCGATAGGCAAAGTTGAATCGGCTTTATGGAGCGCGAAACATTGAAGAGTTTTCATGAAGTTTACGCCAGAGACAAGAAGATAATTCTCAGCACACCCATCGACAAGATTCAAAAAGCTCTCGCTATTACAATTGTTTTCTTCTCAGCGCTTAACATCCTTGACATTATATCAACGCTGTATAACCTAAACTACGTGAATGGTGCTTTTGAAGCTAACGCAGTACTGGGTCATCTAATCACCGGAGAGCCATTGCAGGTTTTCGCTGCAATCATGATAAAGATTGAGATCGTCGCCATACTGCTTCTAATCTACTTTTATAAGGGGGGGTTCAACCTCGTTACGAGAATAGTTAAGCTCGGAACCCTATCAGGTGTTCTAGCGGTCATCCCAATATATGTGTGGGGCGTGATCCTAAACAACCTCTCAATAATGATACAATAAACCTCCTGTGTAATTGCAAAGTGGGAACCCGGTGTCTGTTCTGCTCATTATGAGCATCTAACCTAATTGTATAAATGTAAATAATTACTCTGCACCCATACAGATTGCGAGAGGTTAAGTTGTGAGCAAGACAGTTCTTCACGAGCCGACACTTAGAACAGTCATGATGGTGAAAAAAGTAAGTCCGACAAACCCAAAGGCGTACCCAACGATGAAGCATCTAATCTAAAGGAATAAATCTAAAAACTAGTGCTGTAAAGTAGGCATCTTGGCCTCGTATGTACTATCTGGTTCTCCACGTTGAGTTAATCATCTTCATCGTCATCGGTATGATGGTGATTACGATGGCGATATCTGTATCCTGTGTCAAACGCACTTCCCAATACTGCGCTTATTAGAGCCACTATTAGGAATGTTATTCCAGCCGTTACTAGGCTGCCGGTTAAGACATAGACTAGAATTGCCGCTAAGATTGCAATAGGAAATGCTATTATGACATCTATGACGATAATTATTATCAAGCCGATTATGAACAGAATTAGTAATAGCCACCAGAACGACATATCCGCGGAGAACATTTGAAATGTAAACAAACACAGTTCACCAATTATTATTATAATCTCTAGCGTAATATCGTTTGGTCTAGGCTGATCTCTGGAGCCAAAGGCTCGTGATCTTTAAAGTCCATGAATTTATCACTAGGGTACTCACTATCAAATTCAAGCTTTGAAGCCTGAAGATATACTTGGTTAGCCCGCTTAATAAAGGTTCCTCCGTTATTTCCCCATTCGCCGTATACTTTCCCACACGTTGAGCACTTCACATCTCTATCGGTGTAGTAGAGAACTTCGCCTGCGCACGAGCATGAGCCGAAAATTCCCTTACTATGAAGGTTTTCGATTAGATTAATATTTTCAAGTCGTGTTCTTGTCAAATAATAATCAACTATTGGAATCCTGCGTTAATTTGGAGCTACGAACATGGAGAATCTACATTAAATTTTGTAAGCCAGTCCGGTGAGCCAACTCCATCGACCTGTAGCTTCATCATATCCTCAAGAACATAAAATGGATAATCTGGATGTTTAGAATTGCAAATCCACATCTTTGACGCATGTAGAGCATCGATTGTCTCAGGAATTCTTTCTGGAATAAACACACTTGGGCAGCGTTTGGTTAGACACATCATTCTTCCACACCTTGGACAATTCATACTAAATCAGTCTCGCTGATTCTGTCACTTTGAGGATTGACTTAATATCGTTAATAACAACAAATTCCTTAATTCGCTCTAACGTATCTATCAAATGGAGTTTAATCATCTTTTATATTCTCTTCAATAATTTGACACAATCATCTCATTTAAAGCAGAGGTATTTATTGCAATGAAATGCAATATTTTAAGAATTGATATCTATTTGGGGTTGATTAGCCATATTGGTGAAAATACAGCTGAATCAATGATTTCATCTAATGTTATAATCTCTTAATTCATTTAATGAAAGATAATTTAAGTTCAGTTATGAACTCAATTCCGTAATAGCTTTTATATCTTGGCATGGCGATCTTGGAAAATAAAACCAAAAAAAGTATAACTAAGTCTAATAATTTCATTGAAAACCTCCTAAAAGCTGTTAGACATCTTGGTATAATCCTGACCTTGAAAACGAATTCAAGTAGTCTTATGTCAGACTGTAGAAGAATAAGAAAAAAAGGTGGGGCGGAAACGTAGCTACTATGTTAGATCCTTTATTGTAGCGGTCGGGGCGTTCTTCTTCACTGATTCTATTCCATCCATACATGCAATCTTACTGCTGTACGCCTCGCCCGAAGCGATATTCTCACCGTTATCCGCCTTTAATCTGAACCGGAATTTTCCGGCAGTATCTTTGTAGACTTCAAAAAAAGATGTCATTGAGATTATATAGCTAATCTTCCTATTAAACCTATCGACTCAAACAGTCAATCAAAAAGTGAGTTGCATCACCTCCTCCTCCATCTATCTCGTGGATAGTCAGAGCCTTCTATTCAGGTGAGCGCAGAGGACGGTTATCATGAAGGGCATCGTCACCCGATACCCTGCTGTCATTTTCTCCCCGTCCTTGGTGTCGATTAGCAGGATGTTCACGAGCTGCCAGATGTTGTAGAGGATCATGGCTGTCATGAAGTATGTTAGCCTTATCGCGGGGAGTGGTGACGTGGTCATCGGGAAGACCTCCTTCACCTTCCTAAACGATGTCTCAATCCCCATCGCTTCCTGTACTCCTTTGGTATCGTCCCGACGAGCTTTCTCGTGCTTCCCTCGACATTTGTCGCGAATGGAATGAACTTCCCCTTCACCCTGATCCAGTACATCACCATCGTGAAGGTATCTTCGTTCTTCGAGCTGTCGTGGATCGAGAAGGGAAGCTTCCCCTCATTCCCGCCGAACGAGTCCACCGCGCTCTGCACCCTCTCGTTGCAGACACAGGGCATGATGAACTGAAGTCTGAGTTCCTTTAGTAAGTTGATGCACTCGACTGTGAAGAACGCCCTGTCGAGGAGAATGATCTTGATCTTCACACCGCTCCTCCTACCTCTCCTATCAGATCCCTCACCACATCACCCTTCGTGTCAAGCAGGGTCACCGGCCTAGAGTAGACGCACAGCCGAACCCCGTCCTGCACAATGCTTATGGTGGCGTACTCGTAGAAGCGGCTCGTACCTCGTTCGTGCTTGCTCCTCGTCACGTAGTGGTTGAACTTCCCATAGTACGGCACCTTAGTGTAGTCGACGGTGCAGACCACGGTATCTCTGAGCATGCCGAGGTTCTCCACAACGGAGAGCACGGCGTCGTTGACGCCCTTGAGCCTTGAGTACCATTCGCCGTACTTGAGCATCTTCAGCCTGTACAGGAAGGCCCCTCCGCAAGGAGCATCCATTCCATACCTCAGTCTGAGGTCAGTCATGGTCGATTCGGCGTATCCTCCGTTCATGGAGAGCTGCATCAAGCTGGTGTACATCATCTTCGACCTGTAGTGCACGTTTGGAGCTGAAGGGAGACTGACGTATTTGTCAAATAACTCCAACGCAAACGAATATGCCTTGAGACAGGCACGTATATCGCGTCTCCAACATCCTAGACGTCCTAACTGAAACTCCTGTACATTCAACACCTTCGACGTCAACAAGCTCAAGGGCATGAAAAACACTTACAGGATAAGAATTGGTGACTGGAGAATCATCTACGAGTATCACCCCGAACCCAAAATTGTCATTATCCATGACGTTTTAAGGCGAGAAAAAGCATATAGATAGATAGATATACGAATCACACCGAGAAACCGTCAATCTGATCGTCTCACACATGCGCAGATTTCTATAAGCAACGGATATGGTCACGGCTGAGGGGGCGGTCTCTTGGCTGCTCATTATTAATTGAAGTCATCTTCTGAGCAGCCATCTAAATACAGGCACTAGTCTTATTGTTTTGTTTTTGATTTTTATCTCGCTTTTGCAAAGTGTACGATGGTAAAATTTCAAGAATAGACCTTCTAAGTACTCTCAACGGCTTCCGTTAAAGTATCATCATTTTGGAGCTGAAGCTTAACAGAACTTTATGGTAAACGCAAGTCAGTTGACGGGAGTTAACACCTTGAAGAATTAAGGGCAGGTGACGATAAGTTACCCGAACCCTAACTCGGACTCTAAGATGAGTCTTTGGCTGTCCGTGCAAGGTTCAAATATGCACGTGTTCCAAGTCTTTAGGTGGATTGGGGTTGAAGCGGGCGAAGACCACTACAAAGGGCTACAGGTTTACAGTTGTTTTGAGGGAGGAGGATATAGGAGGATTCTCTGTTAGATGCGTTGAGCTTCCCGGAGCAATCAGCCAGGGCGAAACTAGAGAAGAGACTCTTAGCAACATCAAAGAAGCCATTGAAGCCTACCTCGAAGCCTTTCCCGATGAACTCAAGAATCTAGAGGATCTAAAGAAGGTAACTGGCAGGAAAGAAGTGGTAGAGATAGCTGTCTAGCCAAAGACTGCCTGTCGTCTCATGGAGAGATGTTCTGAAGGTCCTCAGCAAGAAGGACTTCAAGATGATCCATCAAAAAGGCAGCCACATTGTCCTAGTAAACATGGACGGTAAAAGGAGAACGGTCGTTCCAAGGTATAAAGAGATCAAGCCCGGAACCCTTCTCGGCATCCTCGACCAAGCGGGGTTAACAAAGGAAGACTTCATCAACCTCTTGGATTAAAATATCCACCTCCACTATATACTCTTCAAATCTACATTATATCACTAATTGGTGTTCAATTTGAGCCAATTCACCCTTTTATGAGAATTCTTTACAAAGTGAGTGAACTATGTTTGTCTTTGTTTGTCCCACGTGTAAATGACATTTTCATTTACCTGAAACTGTCAAGACAAGTTTTTGAAAACGAATCCCGTGCCTCTCCATACTGATGTCGCTGCAAGTCAAAAGACGCTGTTCACAGAACGGAACACCAGTTCTAAAGACTACTCTTAATAACCGAATCCTCGCTAATTCATAGTATGCAACAGGTAAAAGGACAAAGAAAATATTTGATAGCAGCTATCATAGCGGTAACCGCTGTCGTAGCTCTTGGTTTGCTTGTCAACTTGCTAAGCCCAGCACACATAGGTTATATCCCTCAAAGTATTGGTGGAGTAGTATACAGAGAATCAGGGTCAGCTATTATTACTGCCACAACCACTATGACCACCGTTTCAAAACAGTTGTTATCATACCAAGATACTGCTTCTGTGGATCGGATGCTCATCTATAGAGGACAGATCTCTTTAGAGGTGGTTGATCTGTCTAAAACGATGCTTGAACTGTCTTCCCTAGTTGATTCCTTAAACGGATATGTTGCAGGTTCATCAACGTCGAATTACGATTCGCAAAAGACCGGGACTATCTCAATTCGAATTCCTAAACTGAGTTTTCAAAATGCATTGAGCACCATCGAAGGGATGGGTGTTCTGAAAGATCGATCTACTTCAAGTGAAGATATTACTGAACAATACATCGATTTGAAAGCTAGGCTCACCAACCTTCAATCTCAAGAAGAGACCTTGAGAGGCATTCTCAGCAAAGCTGTGAATGTACCTGACGTGCTAGCCGTGCAGAAGGAACTCGAAAGAGTCAGAGGCGACATAGATAGCTTAACCGGAACATTGAACTACCTTGAGAAGAACGTTGAGATGTCACTCATAACAGTGAACTTGACAGAACCAAAATCGACACAAGTCAAGATCCCCGGCCCCGACTGGGGTGAAGTCGTCAACACAGCCATATTCGCCCTATATTATGTCGCCCGCGGACTCACGATACTAATAGTTGCACTAATCCCAATCGCGGTGATCACCGTTCCAATACTGTATCTAATCAACAGACGTTCAAAGAAGACCAAAGCAACGCAAAGCAAAGAAGGTTCCGTTTGACCTTCCTGTGAACTCGGTCCAAGACAGGGATACTGGAATAGTCTTCAAAAAAGAGTTATTTGAACAATACTCCCAGAAGCAAATTACATTGGGATGAGCCAACCGGTTAGAATCGATCTGAAGATAACTGACCCAGATCTCCTATTCACAATGAAGCTCCTCTTGGCAAGAGCGCAAGATATCCGAGACATCTCCGTATTTGCAGGCGAAGGCCTGAACTGAAACAGGATACCAAATTGGTTTTTAAGAAATGCAAAGGTGACCTACCTAGAAAGAGAATCATTTTGATAAAACATCGCATAAATTCAAGAAGCTAACGCGACAGCGTACACAGACCCTACCGAAAGATACCTGGTGAACGATTTGAACAGTGTGAGAAAAGACTCTTAGAATTTCTCAAAAGACGATTGAACGCGAGAGGTTTATACACCAATTATGCAAAGATCATCAGAACGCTGATTAAAACTATAGCGATCACAGGAACCACTAATCCTGCTCTCTTGTTTAGCCTTAATGCTTCTTCAGGCTTCTTCTGGTCGGTTAGCTTCATAACTAACACAGAAATAATTAGACTGTATAGGAATAAGCCGTATGCAGTTATCATGACTTTGTCTGCAATAGTTAGATATCCTACAGGAGGTATCTGGCTTGTTAGCGCGAGATGAAACGCAACAGCAGCCATCAGAGTTGTGACTCCGAGGCTTATTCTCTGACCGTAGTTAGTAGGTGAGACGAGGAAGGCCAGTAGAGCAATGCAGGTTATTATCGCAATTGGAACTATGCTCTTTAGAACTGATGGAAGCGTTGATTTGCCTATCGTGAAGCTAAACACAAGCCGGGAATAAGTCTCATCTCCAGGGTAAGCATGCTTCACACTGTTTACAGACCAGGCTTGAACATTCCAACCAGCTATGTTAATCGACTGGTCAATCCCGCTCTCGTTAACATCGGGAGTAAACCTGAGGCTGTCTATAGGCTCAACTTTGTCCTCCAGCTCAACAGTTAGCTCATGGCTGTTGAAGGGGAAGTCTCTAAAATCTAGACTTTTGAGGAAAGTTCCTCTAACCCTAACCTCCAAATACCCTGGGACGCTCTTAACAATATCTGTCGAAGAAGCTTTACCGTTCATAAACTCGTAATTGATAGTTTTGTTACCTGACCATTTGAACCACATGTAGAAATCTAAATCATAGCTTCCACTTGGAATATCAAACTTCTGAACATTTACAAGTAAAACCCCCGTCTCAACGGCTGAATCAGGCGAAGAATCAGATGAAACAGCTTGTCCAGCTGAAGATGGCAATGTAGTAGATACGAGTGACGTAACAAACACTACCAATATGATGCCCATTGATAGCGCTTTGAAACTTGCTTTCATTCCCAAACTTGACTTGACCTCGGAAGGCAACTGCCATTCAAATGACTCCAATAAACCTTACTCCAAGCGTAAAATCCCTGAAATTTCAAATTGTTTCAAAGTCTGGACGCAAACAAAATACCTGATAAAAGACTTTAAATATGACCTTATTCCAAAAAGCAGTTACTGATTAATAAGTTTTTGGTGGAAGAATGCGTGGAGATAAAGATTATTCAAACATGTTCCGTCTACAGAAATCTGTAAGCAACTGCCCCAGATGCGGCAAGGGGCCAATGGTCATAGATACAGGTGGCGGAGAAGTATTCTGCAGTAGCTGCGGCTTTGTCATAAAAGAGAAGATCGAGGAGTTAGGCCCTGAATGGAGAGCTTTCTCAAAGGAAGAGAAAGACGACAGGAGCCGAACCGGTGTTCCAGCATCGCTGGCTATGCACGACATGGGGTTAGCGACCGTAATAGGTCTTGAAAACCGTGACGCTGCAGGAAAATCACTTCCAACATCAATACGATCTACAATAGAGCGATTACGCACTTGGGACGGAAGAAGCCAGGTACACGAGCCAGTTGATCGAAACCTAAGACAGGCTTTTAGCGAGCTAGACAGACTAGCCGACAAATTAAGCGTAGGCGACGCAGTAATCGAAAAGTCAGCTTACATCTACAGAAAAGCTCTAGACCGAGGGCTTGTAAGAGGAAGGTCTATTTCAGCTCTTATAGCTGCATCTATTTACGCAGCGTGCCGAGACACTGAGACTCCCAGAACTTTGAAAGACGTAGCAGCTGTAAGCAATGTTAAGAAGAAAGATATTGCAAGATGCTACCGACTTCTGCTTAGAGAAATGGATCTTAAGATGCCCGTGGTAGATCCGACGAAATGTGTATCAAGAATAGCTAGCAGGTCAGGTCTCAGTGAGAAAACGAAGAGAAAAGCACTGGAAATACTAAAGAAAGCAACTGAAACCAGAACATCAGCCGGAAAAGACCCGATGGGTTTAGCTGCAGCCGCGTTATACGTAGCATGCGTTATGTTAGGTGAAAGCAAGACGCAAAAAGACGTAGCTGAAGCAGCAGGCGTAACAGAAGTAACGATAAGAAACCGGTACAAAGGCCTTAAACAAGTACTCAACATCTAACGAAAACGCGCTCGATTCTTCGAGCTCCTCCCCTCTTTAGTAGAGTTTTCCCAAAGGATCGCATTCAGGTTTAACCAGTGCTAACTTTGAATCTGCGTCTAGCCCTAACCACCGATTCATCTGGTCTATCGCAATACGGTATGTATAATTCCCCGGTCTTGCTTGCTTTCAAGTTCGTATCGATTAGTTCTTTCATATTCTTGTTAATCTCAAATGCATAGAAGTGACGAAAATCACCTTTTGCGGCAACAGCTGTGGTTCCGTTGCCAAGAAACGGGTCTAGAACCAAGTCTCCAGGCCTGCTGGTGTAGTCGATGCATCGCATTATTAGTTCTTCAGGCAGCTTAGTGCCGTTCTTCTCCACGCCTTTTCGATAGCTTCGGTTAATCTCCCAGACATCAAGTGGATAATGGGTTACTTTGTTGAAATAGTAATCTTTTGACTTTACCAGGAACAGAACATGGTAATGACTAGTCACAAATTTCCTTCTTGTGAAAACTCCAAATTGATACCTCCATATTACGTGATTCACCAGTTTAAGCCCGCTCTTCTTTACTGCAAGTAAAACACTGTCAAGATTTGTCCATCCGCTAAATATCCAAGCAGAAGAAGTACTCTTCATTATCCTTGGAAGTTCACGTATCCATTTCAGGGAAAAATCCTCATAATCCCCATCAATCTCTCTATACCCATCCTTAACAAACCTATGATCTCTGTTGTAAATCGATTCCTTACCGTTAAACGATAAGCCAAAAGGCGGATCAGCAATTATGAGGTCAATTGATTCACTTGGAAGGTTCTTCATCCCCTCCACGCAATCGCCATAGCAAACTCTATCAACATTAAACGGAAAACGTGCATCATCAAATCTTCTCTTTGCTTCATCAACTGACCAATCATCAGTTGGCTTAAATGAAGACGCCGCTAGACCCGGAATATAACGCTTCTTCCTGATTCGCTTCGACTTTGAATCCAATGTTTTACTTGAACCCAAATTGACTTTGGGCTCTATTCCAGTCATAGATATCCAGTTTTACAAGTAAGATACATTATTAATATGTCTCTCTAAGGACGCCACACTACTTCTAGATATCACGAAATAGTCTACATTACGCGTGAGCTGGCTTTTTTCTGAAGATCTTCTTTTTGAAAGACTTCTTTGAATGACTCGCTAAGTAGATCAACATATTGTTTAGATTCATCATTGCTCATGTACTGGAACTGGTACTCGCCTTCGTATGGAGATGGTTTACCCTCCCTACTCATGAACTCAATATGCATCAAAGGATCACCGCGTCGAATATTGATAGGTTGTCTGTCATTGCTAAGATTGACCAACTCAAGAGCTAACCTCCCTACGAAACCGCTGTGAACCTTAGCCGCGTTGAGGAAAGATAAGCCCATTCTACCATACTTGCTTTTCGCGGTAAGATGCGCAACATAGTTTGGCGGAGTAAAGATCACTTCATTAGAAATAAGATTCTTATGCTCAAGATAATGAAGCGTAGTCTCATCCCTAACCGTTAAAATGTAGCCGTCTCCATCTAACATTCTAGAGTCAAACGGATTAATACACTTGTACTGATCTATTATTTTAATAATCTCATCCTTGCCAATAATTCCCATTTACCTTGCACCTACCACCATCAAAGTAGAGCAAATAATAACCATTATCATACCCCAATATCAACTCTTGAATTCTAATAGATAGGAAATTGAACGATTATCAAAACGTATTCAGCTTTCTTTTAGTCAGTTATAAAAACAATATTGATTGAACGATTCATTATTGCCAAACAAAAATCAGAAAACTCATCGAGGCATTGCTCATTATAAACCCGTTAAGCCAAATCGATGTATTATATTGCTAGAAAGACTAATCTAATTCATACTTATACCTGTTGATGAATTGAGTAAGCGGAAATGCTCTAACTGCGGATTTAGCTACTGGGTTAATGTTTATGTTGACGAGGAGTATGTTTGCCCGCAGTGCGGTTTTGTTGAAAAGGAGAAGCTAGTTGGTCAAAAGCAAGGTCGGGTTGGAGTTATGGATGAATAGCCTCTGCTTGTTGAGTTGCGCTGCTCCTGAATATCTTATTCATTCCGATTAGTCCTATTGAAAGAACTCCTGCAAGCAATATTGTGATCAAAAAGGCGATAACTAGCGGGTCGCTTTGAACAGCTTCCTCACATCCTTTGGTTACACCCAAGTTCGCGCAAGCGAAATATACGTATGAGCTTGAAAGATAATTAAATGCCCAGTGAGTAAGCAAGGCTGCAGGCAGCCCCTGCTTGAAGTACAGCCAGCCAAGAACTATTCCAGCAACAGTTGCCGTGGATAGTTTTCCAATTTCCCAGCTAGACCCGTAAATAACGTGTGACGCGCCAAAGATCAGTCCTGATGCGCCTATGATGAAATACATGTAAGGCCTTCGGTCAGAAGGAGGTGTTGAAGGTGATTCGTCTAGGTATTTTGATGGGTGCCAAAGTGCTCTTAGCGATTTCAAAACTCCGATTCTTTTAT
>Ga0214473_10004528_pt1 | contig 16706 bp, 16 predicted proteins | sample RVTome_7_FD_203509 | JGI IMG/M metagenome (GOLD analysis project Ga0214473, IMG submission 203509) | Soil microbial communities from uranium-contaminated site in the Upper Colorado River Basin, Wyoming, United States - RVT98D197 | ecosystem: Environmental > Terrestrial > Soil > Contaminated >... | reverse complement strand
AGGATGGTCGAGTCGAGCCGCGCCACCTGCTCGATCATCTTCATCACTTCGCTCATGCCCGGAGACGCGCTGACGATCTCCTCGAAGGGGTGTCGTCCGCGAACCGCCTGTTCCAGAAGCCTGACCCGTTGGGTGAGCCCCTTCCGCTCGAGCGCCCGCTGGGAGACGAGCGTGAGCTCCTCGGGCTGGAACGGCTTGGTGAGGTAGTCGTAGGCTCCGGCCTTGATCGCTTCGACGGCGCCCTCGATTGTGCCGTAGGCGGTCATGACCACCACCTCGGTATCGGGGAAGAGCTCCTTCGTCCGACGGAGCACCTCGAGCCCGTTTATCCCCGTGAGCCGCAGGTCGGTCACGAGGAGATCGAACGGTTTGCGGTAGAGGAGATCGAGGGCCTCTTCGCCGCTCTCCGCGGACTCGACGGCGTACCCTTCCCGCCGGAAGGTGATGACCATGGACTCGCGGATCGCGGCCTGGTCGTCCACCACGAGCACCGAGACCGCGGAGGTGCGGCTCTCCTCGGTCTCTTCAACGAGGTGTCGGGATCGATTGACGCTCATCGGAACCTAACGGAAAGCGCAGTCGGAAGGAGCTCCCCCGCCCCTCTTCGCTCGAAACCTCCACCTCCCCCGCGTGCGCCTCCACCACCCGCTGCACGATGGCGAGACCGAGACCGGTCCCGTCGGCTTTGGTGGTGTGGAACGGCTCGAAGATCTTCTCCCGGTCCTCGGGGCGGATGCCCTTTCCGGTGTCGGAGACGATGACCTCGACGTCGCCTTCCTTCGACCGCTGCACTCGAACCGTCAGGACGCCCCCGCCGGGCATGGCCTCGACCGCGTTGACCAGGAGGTTCCAGAGGGCCTCACGAGTTTGAGCGCCGTCCAGGCCCGCGATGGGGAGCTCGGGATCGTAATGCTTCTCGATGCGGATCTCGCTCTTCTTCTTTCCCTGAGCGCGCCTGAGGGGGCCCTTCTGGGCCAGGAGCAGCAGCAGATCGTCGAGAAGCTCCGCGAGATTCTGAGGGGTGCGATGGATCGGCCTGGGACGCGCGAACTTCAGGAAGTCGGCGACGATGCTCTCGAGCCGCTCCGCCTCTTCGTGCACCACTTCGAGAAGTCTTCGGTCGTCGCCCCGGAGGTCGAGGTCGCGGCGCAGGACGCCGACGGAGTTGGAGATCGCCCCCAGCGGGTTTCGAATCTCGTGCGCGATCTGGGCCGCGAGCTCTCCCACGGCCGCCAGTCGTTCGGTGCGGATGAGCTTCTCCTGGGTGCTCTTGAGCTCGTCGTAAGCACGCCTCGTTTCCTGGAAGAGATCGCGATAGCGGCTCTCCGACTCTCTCAACCGGGCGGTGCGCTCTCGCACTTTTCCTTCCAGGGAGCGCTGGTAGTCCAGGTTCTCGGCCTCGAGGCGCTTTTTTTCCCGCAGGAGCGCCGCTCGCTCGCAGGCGCGCTCGACCACCGCGAGGAGCGCCTGTCGGGTTACGGGCTTGCCGATGTAATCGTAGGCTCCCTGCTTCAACGCCTCGACGGCGGTGGAGAGATCGGGATGGCCCGTCACCATCACCACACTCATCTCCGGGTCGTGCTCGTGAGCGAAGCCGAGAATGGACATGCCGCTCTCGCGCGGCAGCATCAGGTCGGTCAGGGCGACGTCGAACCGCGCGTTGCGCAGGAGCTCCTTCGCCTCGATGAAGTTGGACGAGGTGGTCACCTCGTAGCCTTCCGCTTCGAGCACGTCGCGGAAGGTTTGGCGAACGGTCTCTTCGTCGTCGACGATCAGAATCGATGGCACGAATCACCCGAAGGGCAGGGACGGATACCAAGAAGAGTAGCACTCGCGGCTCCGGGGGGCAACGAGAAGCTCAGTTTACGCTCGGATCCTCCGGCACCAGCCGTCGAAAACTCGCGAGGGTACGAAAGAAGCGAAGCGCCTCTTCCACGTGCCCCTCGAGCGCCGCCGCGCGCAGTAGAAGGTCGTCTTGCTCGAGCAGAACCTGTTTCACGTCTGCCGGCACGTCGACCAGGCTCGAGATCCGGTTCACCAGGGCATCGAACTATGGACAAGGGATGCGAGCTCGCGCAAGTCGTCGACGACGAGGTCGGGATGCTCCGTCGCCTCGTTCCACGGACCCAAGCCATAGCGGACGAGGCACGAGCGAATTCCCGCGTTTCGCGCGGTCGAAAGGTCGACCGTCGAATCTCCCACGAGGAGCGTCTCGTCGGCGTCCGCTCCCGTCTCCTCCTGCAGGAAGCGCACGCCGATGGGGTCGGGCTTCTTGCGGGCGAAAGAGTCCCCGCCGTAGATCGCGCGGAAATACCGCCGGAGGTCGAGACCTTCGAGGATTCTGAGACTCTCCATCACCGGCTTGTTGGTGAGAACGGCGAGCGGACGCTCCCGGTGGAGCGCTTCGAGCGCCGGCACCACACCCGGATAGGGGCGGGTGGTCTCCAGAAGTCGCCGCCGGTAGATCGAAAGGTAGAGCGCCTCGGCGCGCGCGAGCTCGGCGTCAGAGGCCTCGCCGAGGCTCCGCTCGAGGAGCTTCCGGACGCCGTCTCCCACGTAGCTTTGGATCCGCGATTGGGGAAGGTTGGGACGTTGACTCCTTTCGAGGAGCTCGTTCACCGATCGGGCGATGTCCTCCCCCGAATCCACGAGAGTTCCGTCTAAATCGAAAATGATGAGCTTCACGCCGCTTTCCCCATCAAGCCCGCCCGTGCGTTATAATTCATGCGCGGCTGACCCCGTTCGACCATGTTGGAGCTTTCACGCAAAAGCGACTACGCGCTCCGAGCCGTCATCTATCTCGCCCGCATCTCGCCGGAGCGCTACGGCCGGGTGAGCGAGATCGCGAAAGCCAAGGGAATCCCTCAGGCGTTTCTGGCGCAGATCCTGCCGCTTCTCGCGAATCGCGGCGTCGTGAAATCGCAGCAGGGCGCTCATGGAGGTTACGCTCTCGCGCGGTCTCCGGGGGAGATCACGTTCCTCGAGGTCATCGAGTGCGTCGAGGGGCCGCTCCGGATCAACAAGTGCGTCGAAGGCCATCACGACGACTGCACCATACTGGACAGCTGCGAGATGCAGAACGTATGGAACCACGCCCAGGGGCAGATGGTCGGATTCCTCAAGAGCGTCACCATGGCGGACATGCTGAAAGCGCCCCACCACGTCCCGGAGATCCACCAGGGTCCGGTCGCCATCGAGCCTCCATAGACTTCGAGCTCTCGCTTCTCCCGTCCCATTCAAGGCGTGTCGTATTCTTCCGCCCGATGCATGTCGAACGGTCCGTGCTCGGGATTCGGAGCGAACCCGCGGAGCTCGGCGTGACATCGGTAGCAGACCGTCACTTCCGAGAGGCGATGGTACAGCGCGAGGTCGGCGAGGCTCGCGAGCGCGAGAACGGCGATCGCCGCGGGCACGTCCCAGAGCGCGTAGGCGACGCTCGATAGGACGATCGTCGCGATCACCGCGGCGCATCCCAATTGCTGCGGAAAATCCTTGCGGATATAGAAGTAGAGGTTCTCGCACTGCGGGCAGCGGTCGATGGGACCGAGGGCGAGAAGGCTCGCGCTCGGCGCGGGCGAGTCCCGGTGCCCGCACTCGACGCAGAGTCCCGCGTCGCCCGCAGGCGGAAGCGCGTAGACGTTGTATCGGCGGCAGGAGCTGCAGTAGAAGCCGACCTCAGGGCCGCTCACAACGGATGGCCCGTCGCGACGCGGAGAAAGGACGAGATCAGCTCTCCGAAGAGGACGAGGATCAGAAGCACGTAGAGGAGCCCGGTCGCCGATTGGGTGGAGCGGATCTTCACCGTTTGCCAGATGAGGCCGGCGAGGAGAAGGGGGGCGCCGAGTCCCATGAGACTGCGGAAGAGAAAGAAGAGCCCGTTCGTCGAGAAGATGACGTCGGCCGCCCGGCCGATTCGAAGAATCTCCCAACCTCCGAAGAAGAGCGCGGCCACGACCGCCGCCCATCGGGCCGCGACCGCGAGCGAGACCCAGAGAGCTCCGTCGCGCAGCGGCGCGATCGAAAGGCTGGTGTCGACGAGATACCAGTGCCCGAGGATCATCGTCACCGCCACCGCTCCCAGGAGGAGCGCCGAGCTCAGGCTCGAAAGTACCGCGACCCACTCCGGCGTCGTGGCGCCCGAGCCGGCGGTAAGCACGAGAACGAGGACCGCTGCAGCGGCCGCGAGAAGCGCCAGCGGCTTTCGGCTTTCGCCGCGAGCGGCCATCGTCACGTACCAGACCGCGGCGACGAGGCTCAGCGCCGCCCACGCGAGCCGCACGCGCGTTTCGGACGAGCTCGGCAACGCCGCCAAGGCGGAGAGGAGCGCGCTCGAGGAGGTGCAGAAGCGCAGGAAGCCCACGGGAAGACGATGGAAGAGCGAGAGAATCGCCGCGAGCAGGAGGCCGCCGGCGGCGAGATGCCCCGCGAGCGCCGAGGTCACCTGCGCGATCATCCTTAACTGCGCGCCTCGCTCTTCGCTCGGCGCGCTCCCCTCGCTCCTTTTCTCAGCGCGCCGGGGCCCCACCCCCGGCGCGGTCGCTGCGCGCTTCGCGCTGCGCGACAGCTGATGGCTCCGCCCGGGTCGGACGGCCGAATCGTCCGCATCGGGCTCCTTCGAGGGTATGAGATGTTGCCGGGCTCCTTCGAAGCTATTCCCACGGCAAAATTCCCGCGGCCCTGCGCCTTCGGCGCGGCCGCTTCCTCCCGGCCGGGCTCGCTCCGCTCGCGCCCTCTTAGGGGAGCTTGTGGCGGAGGTAGTAGGAGAGCTCGGGCGTGAGCTCCGTGAGCTCCATGCCCTCTTCGACCACGGTCTGGCAGCCGCGGGCCCGGACGGGGAAGAGGGCCTCGCTCCATTGCACGCTGAGCTCGCAGTTGCCGCACTCGTTGTTCCAGCAGAACCTTCCCAGCACGGGAAATTCCCCTTTCACTATATCTTGAATGCAGGCGAGGAGAGTTTCTCCCGCGGGAACGAGGAATCTCTGGCCCTCGATGAGGATCCCCACCTGAGAGCCCGAGTCGGGCGGTTGTCGAAGGGCTATTTCAGACCTGGAAGGACTCGCCGCAGCCGCAGCTTCCGGTCGAGTTCGGGTTGTTGAACTTGAAGCCCGAGCCCATGATGTCGTCTACGTAGTCGATCTCGGTCCCATCCAGATACAGGTGGCTTCGAGGGTCGACGAAGAACCGGACGCCGTTCTGCTCGAATACCTCGTCCCCGGTCGCGGCTTCGTCGTCGAGCGCGAGCTGATACTGGAAGCCCGAGCAACCGCCGCCGACGACACGGACCCGGAGTCCGGCCTCGGGGCGACCATTCTGCTGGAGGAACTCCTGCACTTTCGTGGCTGCCACAGAAGTAATCTTGAGCATCGAACTTGTCTCCTCGGGTCCCGGAAAGTTTAACTCGTTTGTCGGTACAGCGATCCGAAATCCGACCAAAGAGCTCAGACATCAGTATAACGAGTGCCTCGAGGGCCTGTCAAGAACAGGAGAGCGTGTTACCATAAACGGTTCCGGCATCGCGAGGCGGCGAAACCGATGGAAACGCGAGCGCTCTACGACCTGCACCTGCATACGACGGCTTCCGACGGCAAGCTCGCGCCTCGGGAGCTGGTGCGGGCGGCGAAGTCCTCGGGACTGAGAGCTTTCGCCATCACCGACCACGACACCGTCGAGGGAATTCCGGAGGCGATGGAGGAGGCGGCGGCCCTCGGAATCGAGCTCGTCCCCGGGGTCGAGGTGAGCGCGAACTTCGGAGAAGCCTCGGTTCACGTGCTCGGTCTCTTCATCGAGTGCCGCGAGCGGTGGCTCACGAAGTTTTTCGCCGAGGCGGGGAAACGCCGCATCGAGCGCGTGCACGAGATGGTCCGGAAGCTCGCCCGTCTCGGCATCGAGATCGACGCGGAGGCGGTGTTCGCCCGCTCGAGCCACGGGACCGTGGGGCGTCCTCATGTCGCCGAGGTGCTCGTCGCTCAGGGGGTGGTGCGGACGATGAGCGAGGCCTTCGAGCGCTACCTGGGTCAGGACTGTCCCGCTTACGTCGGGTACGAGAAGGTCACGCTCCGGGATGCCGTCGCCCTCATTCGCCGCGCCGGGGGCGTCGCTTCCCTGGCTCACCCCGTCCACCTTCGCAACGACAGCTTGATCTCGCGCATGGTCGACGACGACCTCCAGGCGATCGAGGTGTTTCACAAGGACCACACTCCCGAGAAGGCGGCCGAGTACGACGCTCTCGCCTCGAGTCTCGGGCTCCTCCAGACGGGCGGCTCGGATTTCCACCGGTCGGAGAATGGCGAGCCTCCGCAGCTCGGTTGCCGCGAGCTGACCGAAGAGGCCTTCGAAAGGGTTCGTGCCTCGGCGCGGTAGATGCATCATCGAGTGGCTTCGATCGACGAGATTCCCAACGGAGGCGGCATCGCGGTCGACGTCGGGGAAAAGCGGATCGCCCTCTTTCGCCGCCAGGGCGAGGTGTTCGCGCTCGACGAGACCTGTCCCCATCGCGGCGGACCCCTCCACGACGGGGTCATCGATCGGGGAGTGGTCCTCTGCCCCTGGCACCAGTGGCAGTTCGATCTGAAGACCGGCTGCTCCCCGGTGAATCCGCTCTCCAAAGTGAAGGTCTATCCCGTGTGGCTCGAGGGCACGGACGTATTGCTCGAGATGGATTAAACCCGGCGCAAGCTCTCCCGCGCCGCCTCTAGCGTCCGATCGAGGTCCTCGGTCTCATGAGCGAGTGAGATGAACAGCGCCTCGTACTGAGAGGGCGGAAGATGAACTCCTCGTTCGAGCATCTCGCGGAAGAAGACTGCGTGGCGCCGGGTATCGGAGCGGGTCGCGGTCTCGAAGTCGGTAACCGCTCCCTCGGAGAAGAAGAGCGTCAGCATCGAGCCGACGCGGTTGACGGCGAACGGCAGTCCCCGCTCGGAGAGGATCTCGAGAAGGCCTTTCTCCAGGTGCCCTCCGCTGCGCTCGAGTCGCTCCCAGCCGTTACACTCCTCCAGGGCTTCGAGCTGCGCCAACCCGGCGCTCACTGCGAGCGGGCTTCCCGAAAGAGTCCCTGCCTGGTACACGGGGCCCGCGGGTGCAACCAGCTCCATGAGATCTCTTCGGCCGCCGTAGGCGCCGACCGGAAGGCCGCCTCCGATCACCTTGCCGAGGGTCGTCAGATCGGGCCGGACCCCATAGAGCTTCTGAGCGCCGCCGGGGTCGACGCGAAAGCCCGTCATGACTTCGTCGAAGATCAGGAGAGCTCCTGCCCGATCGCAGAGATCTCGAAGCCCCTGGAGAAATCCGTCGGCGGGACGAACCACGCCCATGTTGCCCGCGACCGGCTCCACGATGAGCGCCGCGATGCGCCCTTTCCGGGCTTCGAAGATCCGCGAGACCGAGTCCAGGTCGTTGTAGCGGGCGATTGCGGTGAGAGAGGCGAGCGCCTCGGGGACGCCGGGGCTATCGGGAACTCCAAACGTCAAAGCACCGGAGCCCGCCCGGATGAGAAAGGAGTCGCCGTGGCCGTGATAGCAGCCCTCGAACTTGAGGATGCCGTCCCGTCCCGTCGCCGCCCGCGCGAGTCGTATCGCGGACATCGTCGCTTCCGTGCCGGAGCTCACCATCCGCACGCTCTCGACCGACGGCATGAGGCCGCAGACCTTCTTCGCCAGCTCGAGCTCGAGCGCCGTGGGAGCGCCGAAGCTCGTGCCGCGAGCGAGCGCCCGTTCGACCGCCTCGACGACCGCGGGATGGCCGTGCCCCAGGATGAGAGGTCCGTAGGCGCCGATGTAGTCGATGTACTCGCGGCCGTCCTCATCCCGGATCCGCGAGCCCTTTCCCTCGACGATGAAGCGCGGAGCCATGTCGAGACCCCGGAAGGCCCGCACCGGCGAGTTGACGCCTCCGGGCATGTACCGGAGCGACTCGGCGTAAAGCTCTTCGCTTCGCCCCATGGGCGCGAGGATATCAGTTCCGGCGGTAGTACCGCAGGATGGCCTCGACTAGGCCCTCGGTCGTGAACCGCTCCGCTTCCACAGCGGGAGCGACCCCGAGGCTTCGAAGGGCGTTCGAAGTGATGGGGCCGATGCTTGCCGCTCTGGTGCGGCCTTGGACGGCGCGAGGGTCGACGCTGGCGAAGAAGCTCCGCGCGGTCGAGGCGGAGGTGAAGGTGACCACGTCCACCTCGCCCCGCTCGACCAGCTCCGACGCCCGTCGCATCTCTTCGTCGGAGGGCACGGTGCGATAGGCGACGACCACGTCCACGATCGCTCCCGAGGCTTTCAACAAATCCGGGAGCGCTTCGCGGGCGATGTCGGCGCGCGGGAGGAGAAAGCGCTTCCCCGAGACCTCGCCGCGGTCGGCGATCGCGCGGAAGACCTCTTCGGCCACGAATTTTTCGGGGACGACTTCCGCTTCGAACCCCCGCTCGCGCAAGCCCTCCGCGGTCGCGGGGCCGATGGCGGCGAACTTCTGGGAAGAAAAGAGAGTCTGGGGCTGCACTTCCGAGAGCCGGTCGAAGAAGGCCTCGACGCCGTTGACGCTCGTGAACACCACCCAGTCGTAGGTCGCGAGGCGGCCTAGGGCCTCGTCGAGAGGGCGGAAGTCGGAAGGAGGCTCGATCTCGATCGCGGGCGCCTCGACGACCGTGGCGCCGAGGCCGCGAAGGGCGTCCGCCAGCGGTCGGGACTGATGGCGCGGGCGAGTCACGAGGATGGTGCGGCCCGCGAGAGGAAGCGGTGCCGTCAAGCGGTCTCTCCGCTCTGGCGGAGGATCGCGGCCGCCCCCTCCGCCAGCATCGACTCCGCGAGCTCGAGCCCGAGGCCTTCGGCGCGTGAGGAGTCTCCCTCGATCTCGCGTCGCAGGTGGCTGCTCCCGTCGACCGCGCCGACGTAACCCCGAAGCGAAAGCGAGCCCCCTCGAATCTCCGCATAGGCGGCGATGGGCACCCGGCAGCCACCTTCGAGCCGCGCCAGGAAGGAGCGCTCCGAGACCACGGCTCGTTCCGTGGGAGCGTGGCTCAAGAACGCGACCGTCTCCGCGAGCTCTCGGTCCGAAGCGCGAGTCTCGAGGGCGAGCGCACCCTGCCCCACGGCCGGAAGCATGCTCTCGATGGGAATGTAGGAACGGATGCGGGTCGCGAGGCCGAGCCGCTCGAGCCCGGCCCCCGCGAGAAGGATGGCGTCCCAGGTGGATCGGTCGAATTTCTCGAGCCGGGTGGGCACGTTTCCCCGGAGGTCTTCGACCTTCAGGTCGGGCCGGAGCGCGAGAAGCTGGGAGCGGCGCCGCAGGCTTCCCGTGGCCACTGTGCCCCCCCGCGGCAACGTCTCGAGGCTCGATGCGCTCCGGGCCACGAGAACGTCCCGCGGATCGACCCTTTCGGTCGTGGCGGCGAGCGCGAGACCCAAGGTGAGCTTCGAGGGGAGATCCTTCATGCTGTGGACCGCGAGATCGACGCGCTCTTCGAGGAGAGCGGTCTCGATCTCTTTGATGAAGACACCCGCATCGCCGATGGCGCTGAGGGGGCGATCGAGGACTCGATCTCCCTGGGTCTGGATGATCTCGACGTCGACCGCGACCTCGGGGTGCTTCGCGCGGATCGCGTCCGCGACCGAGTGGGTTTGCACCAGGGCGAGTCGACTCCCGCGGGTGCCGATCCGGATTCGGCGCATGATACTTATACTTAGGGGGTCCTATTCCTCGTCGACGCGGTCCGGTCGATCGAGGTCGAAGGCCTCGTACAGGGTGTCGATGCGCAGCGCCCCCAGATCGCCCTCGTCGCTCCACTCCCGAACGCGGCTCATGACCGGGTGCAGGATCTTGTTCACCAGGCTTTCGGTGAGCCGGTCCACCTGCTCGCGGTCGGCGCCGCAGAAACGCTTGCGATGGCGCTCGACCTCCTGGGAGCGCAGCTCCTCCACCCGTTCGCGAAGCCTCTTGATGATCGGGGCCGCTGCGAGCGAGCCTCGCCAGGCGACGAATGCCTCGATCTCATGCTCGACGATGGTCTCCGCTTTCGGGATCTCGGCGCGCCGCTTGACCAGGTTGCGATCGACGAGGAGGTTCATGTCGTCGATGTCGTGAAGGAAGACACCATCCAGGTCCCCGATTTCCGCCTCGAAGTCCCGGGGGACGGCGATGTCGATGATGAAGATGGGCTTTCCCGCGCGTTTCCCGACGATCGACTGCATGAGGCCTCGATTCACGATGGGGGCGGTGGCGCCGGTCGAGCTGATGGCGATGTCGACGGCGGCGAGGGCGGATTCGAGTCGATCGAGAGGCACGGCGGTTCCCCCGAGCTCTCGAGCCAGCTCCTCCGCCTTGTGGAACGTCCGGTTCGCGATGGTGAGCTTCTTGACGCCGCGCTCGACCATGTGTCGGGCGGTGAGGGTCCCCATTTCCCCGACGCCGATGAGCAGGACCGACCGGGCGGCGAGATCCTCGAAGATCTTGCCCGCCAGCTCCGCCGCCGCGCTCGCGACCGACACGGCTCCGGCGCCGACTCCGGTCTCGTTCCGGACGCGCCGGCCCACCAGGATGGCGCTTTGGAGGAGTCGGTTCATCGTGAGACCGCAGGCGCCGCTCTCGAGGGAGAGCTCGTGGGCGCGCCGGACCTGGCCCAGGATCTGGGACTCGCCCAGGACCAGCGAATCGAGGCCGGCGGCGACGCGCAGGAGGTGGCGGACCGACTCGAGCTTGGTGAGCGTGTAGGCGTAGCCGGGATGGGCGGTGAGGTCCACGTGCTTGGCGGAGGCGATGAGCCCGCGGATGTACATCTCGGCGGCCCCGTTGTCGGTGGACAGGCCGTAGAACTCCGTCCGATTGCAGGTGGAGAGAAGAATCGCCTCCGCGAGCACCTGCTCGCTCCGCGCGCGCGAGAGCGCCGCCTGGACCTCGCGCTCGTCGAAAGTCACGCGCTCGCGCACCTCGAGGGGTGCCGTGCGGTGGTTGAGGCCGACGACGATGAGGTCCATGTCAGACGAAGACGTGAAACCGCGTGAGGACCAGGTTCACGATCACCAGGGAAAAGAGAATCACGGCGAATCCGGCGATGGAGGTGAAGGCGACGCGTTTGGGCGACCAACCCCAGAGGCGGCTCGCCCCGAGCCCGAGGCTATAGATGAGCCAGGCGATGCAGGTGGTCATGAGCTTCGGGTCCCAGCTCCAGTACGTGCCGTAGACCTGCATCAGGAGCGCGAACCCGCCGACCATGGCCACCGTCAGGAACAGCAGCCCGAGCGACGCCGAACGGTACGTGAAGCTCGCCATGATCTCGAGCGACGGGAGCTGCTTGTAGAGAAGTCCGAACCGGTGCTTCTTGATGTCATAGAAGAGCATCAGGTAGAGGAGCCCGTAAACCGCCGAGACCGCGAGGCCGGAGTATCCGAGAAGCGCGGAGAAGACGTGGAGCATGAACGCCGGCTCCCAGAGGAGCGTGCTGAACGTCTCGGGCGGCTCGACGAAGGCGGAGGAGACGAGCTGGAAGGCGAAGACGATCCCGATGATGAAGAAACCCGTGGTGCGCACGCCGATGCGGGCCTCGATCAAAAGGTAGAGCGTCGCCACCGAGAAGGCGAGGACCGAGTTGGCCTCGAACACGCTGGCGATGGGGAAGTGGTGGTACGAGATCGTCCAGAGCGCGAGAAAGAGCCCGTGGAGCGCCATGGTGATTCGGAGCAGGAGAGGCGCGGTCTTCTCGGCGAAGGGGTCGTTTCTGAAGAAAAGCAGTGCGTAATCCGCCCACAAAAGCGCGTAAAGCGTGGGGAGAAGGATGGTGAGGGCGTTGAGGAGGCCCAGCATGACAGTCACTATAGAACCGGCACCTTCGTGGTGCAACGCAGCGAGAGGCGTGCGCCGCAGCGCCCGGCTGGGGAATGAACGCGAGACTCAAAGGGTTTGGAAGAGTGTACGAAAGGGGATGTGGAGATGGAGGAGATGGGGATATGAAATCAGGACCTATTGGCCGTTTTATCTCCCAATCTCCTCCTATCCCCCCCATCCCCCTTGCATTTGGATTTTCTTCTTTGCGCGTTGATTCCCGTTGGTTGGCGTTAAGCATTGACACTGGTGGTAGGATGACCCTCACCCTCGGGGGGTTCCTCAAAAATCGGAGAGCTCGGCATGCGAAAGCGTTGGAGCGGCCTCTTTGTCGCCCTCGCTCTATTGGCGGGCTGCCGGCCGAGTGTTTCGCCGACCGAAGATGCGGTTCTCCGCGTCGCCATCCACACCGAGCCCCAAACCTGGAATCGGCTCCTGGCATCGGATCGCGTGTCGCACGTGATCGCCGATCAACTGCACGAACCGCTCCTGAGGCTCAACCCCGAGACCCAGAAGATGGAGCCCGCGCTCGCGGAGTCGTGGGAGTTCTCCGAGGAGGGGACGAGGCTCGTCTTTCACCTGCGAAAGGGAGTGCGCTTCTCTGACGGCGATCCCTTCGGCGCCGAGGACGTGGCCTTCACTTTCAAGGCGCTCTACGAGCCTTCGACCGGGAGCCCGCTCGTCCAGACCGCGCAGATCGATGGGAAGCCTTTCGGCGTTCAGGTCATCGACGAGTCGACGGTGGCCTTCACTCTTGCTCGGAGGACGGCTGTGGTCGAGCGCGTCTTCGACAGCCTCGTCATTCTTCCGTCGCACGTCCTGAAAGAGAGCCTGAAGCGGCAGACTCTCGCCGCCGATACCGGTCTCGGAGCCCAGGTCCGGAGCATCGTCGGGCTCGGCCCCTTCGTCCTCGCCGAGCACGTCCCGGGAGAGAGAATCGTCCTCGAGAGGAATCCCTATTACTGGAGGACCGCGGATGACCGTGGTCGAATCCCTAGGCTCGAGCGTCTGGTTTTCGAGATCGTTCCCGATGAGAACGCCCGTCTCCTTCGCTTCCGCTCGGGCGAGATCGACCTTCTCGAGCTCCTGACGCCCGACTCCTTCGAGATGCTTCGCGACGAGGGGAGCCTCGATCGCGAGCTTATCGATCTCGGGCCCGGCCTCCTCTCGGAACGGCTTTGGTTCAACCTCGGCCCGAAGGTGCCCATCGACGAGCACAAGAGGCGCTGGTTCGCGGACGTGCTCTTCCGGCGAGCGATCTCGCTCGCGCTCGACCGCCGGGGGATGGCCCGGGTGGTTTTCTCCGGACGCGCGACGCCCGCCGCGGGACCGGTCTCACCCGCGAATTCCTTCTGGCACGACAAGTCCCTGCCGGAAGCGGCCTACGATCCGGCAGCCGCCAGGACGCTTCTTTCCCAGGCGGGTTTCGCGTGGGACGACGGCGGGCGGCTTCGGGACGGGGAGGGCCACGAGGTGAGCTTCACGGTATTGACCAACGCCGGAAACGAATCGCATGCGCGCATGGGCGACTTCATCCAGGAGGACCTGTCGAAGATCGGGATTCACGCGCCGACGGTGGTCATCGAGGCCTCGAGCCTCCTGGCGCGAATCACCGGAAGCTTCGACTACGAAGCCTGTCTTCTGGGAATCACCCAGACCGATCCCGATCCCTCGGCGGAAATGGGGCTCTGGCTGAGCCGCGCCCCGCTCCACCTCTGGAACCCGCAGCAGAAGACGCCCGCGACCGCCTGGGAGGCGCGCATCGACGAGCTCATGCAGCGCCAGATGGGGGAGCTCGATTCCGAAGCCCGGCGCGCGACGTACTTCGAGGTGCAGCGGATCGTCTACGAGCAGCTCCCGGTCCTGGATCTCGTGGTGCCGCATACGCTTCTCGGCGCCCGCCGTTCGGTTTCGAACCTCCGGCCGACGCCGTTCGCCCATGCCTTATGGAATGTAGAAGAACTTTCTATCGGCCATGAAGGCGAAAAGGTCACCTGGAAAATCCGTGATGCGCGTCACTGACACTCGGGAAGAAGGAGAGTAGCTTTCCCCCCGAAGGTTCCACTATACTGCCGGCTTAAACGAAGCCTGCTGAGGCAGCTCGAGCGGCTGGCAAGGAGGTGACCTCGGGATAAGCTGACGAGGGACGGTCCAGAGCAGAGCGAGCTTCGCGGGAAATTCGACCTATTTTCAACATTATTCCTTTCATGATCGCCCGCCCTGCCCGAGGACGACAAGTCTCGAGCGATTCCAGCATCCCTCAACATTTTCTCTAATTCCGGTCGGACGGAAGCCGTGCCGTGACCTGGTTTCGGTGTGGCTTCCGTTGGAAAGGAGGAGGTCACATGCGCGGCATTCTTTGGGTCTAATGTTTTCGTTTCGAATATCAATAAATTGGTTTGTTCGAAATAACGTCGTTGATTGATTGATAATTCCATTCATTGAAGGAGTCGATCATGGAAAATCCGAAGGCCGTTAAGGAAGTCGTGGAGCTCGAAATCGAGGAGCTCGAAGAGCGCTCCGCACCTGGAATCATCATCTCAATATAGAGTCCTCGGCACATTGGTTTGAATCCCACCTATTGACGAATCTAACCGCTGGATGAGGACTTGGAGACCCTGGGGAGCGGTCTCCTCGTTTCCTTCCTCCTCACGGCGCGGCTTTCGAGAGTTATTGATTCGCCGCCGCCCTTTGTGATAGCGTCAGCCCACAGGGTTGGTCGTTCCGTTGACTCCGGAAAGGGGTTGCGCTTCACTCTCGGACTCTTACGTTAATCGTTCATATATTCCTAGGCGCACTGCCTACAACCCGAGGTGCCGGAGTCCAAATGGACTGGCGTAGTCGGCCAGCCAGCATCAAGATCTACGTAGCAGCGGTCGTCGGAGTGGGGATACCCGTCTACGGATGGGCACTCTACCAGTCGATGGTCACCGCGGTCGCGTATCCTCCCGATAAGCTCGTCAGCTTGCTGGGGATCCTTCTCGTTTCCGGTTTGAGCGCTCTTTGGGTGGTTCGGATTCCCCACACCACCACCTGGATCGCGGTCGCCGACTGCCTCATCATCAGTATCGTCATGATCTACGGCCTCGCGCCGGGGATCGTGGCTCAGGGTCTCTTCAGCCTGGTGAGCTACTGGTTCGCGGTGGAGCGCGAGCCGCAAGAGCATCTTGGAATCAGGCTCGACTGGAGCCGACTCCGGGCGCTTTTCAACCTTTCGTGGGGCGCTCTTCACGCCCTGGCCTACGGCACGGTCTTTCTTGCGGTGAAACCGAGCGAGCCCATCACCGCCCCGGAAATCATTTTCCCCGTCCTGCTCCTGGGCCTGACCTACTTCGTGGTGAACGCCTTCGGGATCCACGTCGCCCAGGCGCTCTGGGGGCAGGCCCGCTTCTGGGATCTGTGGCGTCAGGATTTCCCGCTGCTTCCCATTTACTTCGTCGCCTCCGCCTGCGGAGCCGCCATCGTCTACTTATTTCACGAGCTGGTGGGACCGGGCGCGTTTGCCCTCGCGCTTCCGTTCTGGATCGTCGCCTACTACGCGCACCGGTTCTACAAGGAGAAGTACGAGGAGCTGGCGAAGGTACACCGGCAGACGCTCGAGGCCTTCGCGTTCTGCATCGACGCGATGGAGCTCCATACGGACTTCAAGCACGACACGCACACCCACATCCAGAGGACCCAGGTCTTGACCCTCGGCCTCGCGCGGGCTCTCAACGTGGACGAGAAGACCTATGAGGGGCTCCGCTACGCTGCGGTCCTGCACGACGTGGGCAAGATCTCCATCCCGTCCTATATCCTTCACAAGCCGACGCGGCTCACCGAGCGCGAGTTCCAAAAGATGAGCACTCACCCGGCGGTGGGCGCCCAGATCCTCTCCTCGATCGACTTTCCGTTCCCGGTGGTCGCGATCGTCAAGCACCACCACGAGAACTGGGACGGCAGCGGCTACCCCGACGGGCTCCGAGGCGAGAAGATCCCGCTCGGCTCCCGCATCCTCACCCTCGCGGACTGCTACGAGGCGCTGACCGCGCGCCGCGTCTACCGGCGCTCTCTCTCCCGGGACGCAGCGGTCGCGATCATGAAGCGGGAGTCGCACAAGTTCGACCCTCGCCTTTTTCGGAGGTTCCTCGAGGTCATCCCCGACCTGGAGGAGGAGCTGAAGTCCATCGAAGTGCGCTCGCTCGCCGAGCCCAAGGAGCATACCGATCGCGCCCGGGATCGCGACATCGTGGGTCAGCCCAAGTCGGTGACGCTATCGAGCGCGATCTCCGAGCCCCAGCAGGAAATCTTCACGCTGTTCGAGATCTTCCAGAACATCGGCAACTCGCTCTCGAAGACCGACACCCTCACCATCCTCGCCTCGAAGCTCGAGAAGATCGTTCCCTTCACTACGCTCGTCATCTATCTCGTCGACGACAGCTCGGGCGAGCTCCGGCCGGCCCACATCGGCGGCGTTCACAAGGAGTTTTTCACCGATCTCGCGATCGAGATCGGCACCCGGCTCGCCGGATGGGTCGCGGCCAACAACCGGTTTCTCTACAACGTGCATCCCGGTCCGGACACGATGACGCTTCCCCCGGAGGTGCGGGGCCTCTACGGGAACTCGCTTCTGGCGCCCCTGGTTCACGAGGAGCGGCCGATCGGAACCATCGCTCTGTACGTCGCCGGCGACGAAAAGTACACCGACGACCATATTCGTCTCATGGAGATCGTGAGCAACCGGGCCTCGATCGCCCTCTTCAACGCGATTCGATTCGAGGAGACCCAGGAGGACGCCTTCACCGACCGGCTCACCGGGCTTCCCAACTCGCGGTTCCTCTACATCTTCTTCGAGCAGACGCTTTCCGAGGCCAAGCGCTACGGCGAGCCATTGACCGTCATCGAGATGGACCTCGACGACTTCAAGA